>WNFJ01127447.1_pt1 | contig 10420 bp, 7 predicted proteins | sample 5400461 | NCBI WGS metagenome assembly WNFJ01 (sample SAMN13153349, study PRJNA577476) | soil metagenome | isolation source: 115 cm saprolite on Douglas fir-dominated hillslope | place: USA:California | collected 2013-09-17
ACGCGGAGCATGCGTCCATAGGAATGCATATCAGGGTCACCCATTCCTGCGCCGAAGAGGACGACGGAATTGTCGAGGAGCGTTCGCCCGTCCGAGTCGGGGGTGCTCTTGAAGACCCGCGCCAAGTAGGCGAGCTGCTTGGCATGCCAGGTGTTGATGCCCTGTACGGCAGCAAGCGCTTGACCTCCGGCAGAGTTGTAGTGGGAGGCATTGTGGTAGTTGTCCGTGCCCGTGATGTTGGGGATGCCGTATGCGGCACTGAACTGTCCGGTCGGAATCCTTGACCAGTCGTATGACAGCATCAGCGTGCTGACGTTCGTGAGCCCACACTGAAAAGCCAGCGCCATGAGGTCGATCATGTTCTGCGCCGTGTTAGTCACCGTGGCGTAGGAGACCGGCGAGTTGGCCTGGTATTGTGCTTGCTGTCCCGCCGTGGGCGCAGTGCAGGCCCCGCCCAACCCGACCGCGCCCGCCGGCTGAAGGTTGGTTTCGATCTTCCTGATGGAGTCCGCGTATTGATTCATCACCAGGCGATCCGAGGCTCCCAACCTCCCGTTGAGTCCGTTCAGGTCCGCCAGCACCGCGTCGAGGACGCTCTTCTTTCGATCGGGGCCCGGCGGGCTCGCGTCGCCAACGCCTGCGTCGACGCCCCCGGACTTGGAGGCCAGCCCGCTAGAGGTGAGCCGGGAAAACACTTCTTGCGCGCTGCGGAGAGTCTCGTTGTTGAAGTGCGTAGTCTGGCTATCCCAGGATAGGTTGGCCATCATCTGGTTGTGCGGGTCTGTATTGACGAAGCCGCCGTTGCCCGGGCCCACAGCCATCATCAGCTGTTGCAGACGAGATGCACTGCTATTGTTGGCGATTAGGCGGTCGAGGCTGCTGCCCGGCTGGGCAAGTCGCGTGACGTCGTGCGAATTTGCGGTGGGCGGAGTCACGTTCGCGTCGTTGGCGATATTTTGGCCCGTCAAGAAACTCGGTGCCGCTTGCTCGTGTCCGGCATCTCCCGACCTCCCAATCAGGCCGAATGAGCAATTCTGGACCACGGTCAGGTAATTCGTGAAAGCAGCAAGCTCCTGCATTGGCGTCGACAAGGTGGTAATCCCGACGGGACTGCCGCCGCAACTCCAGAAGTCGTTTTGAGAGCTTCCACGGCCCGTCAACATGCCATTGCCCATGTACAAGACCGCGAAGCGGGCACGGGGGATCGGTGCCGCCCACGATCGGCCGGTACGTAACATGGCCTCCAGAAAGGGTACGGCGAGCGTGACCCCGACGCCCTTCAACAACAGACGGCGGCTAAGCGGTCGTTTTGCCATGGCGCTAACCATCCGTTCTCACTGATGACTATCGGTGGAGTTATAATTGAACGAGTCGCTGGTGAGGATTTGAGCCAGCAAATCGATGAAGGTGGAGGTGTCTTGAACGGCCGTCGCCGCCAGCTGCACCGGCAAGACGGCCTCCCCCGCGGTCAGCACGCGGTTCAGGGCGTAGGTAAGCATCTTGTTCGCGATGCAGCTACGGACCTCCGGTGTTCTCACCAAGATCTGCGCCATACCGCTGAAATCGGAGAAGCTCTGACCCATCATGGTTCCGCTGGCGTCGACCTGTTGGCCGGTGGCGTACGTCGTTCGATACATTCCGAGCTGATCGAAGTTCTCTTCCGAGAGGCCAAGGGAATCCATTGCACCATGGCACCCCGCGCACGTGGGGGAGGAACGATGCAGGGCGAGGCGATCGCGACCGGTGAGGATCCCGCCATCCGGTGATGAGGGGAGCATCGTGTTGACGACGGCCGGCGGAGGTGGCGGTGGGGCGCAGAGGACTTGCGCCAAGATGTAGTGCCCACGCGCCACAGGCCTGCTATCCGCCGGATTCGACAGGACCGAGAGGATCGACCCGTGAGACAGGAGCCCTACCCGCGGCGTCGCCGCGAGCGACACGCGTTGAAATTGCGTACCGGTAACCCCCGGCACTCCATAGCGGGTCGCCAAGTCCGCATTGAGATACGTATAGTTTGCCGTCAAGAGCGTCATCAAGCTCTTGTTGTCGGCCATAATCGAACGCAGGAAAGACCGAGTCTCTTCGTAAAACTCGACTCGTAGTTGATCCGTGATCCCGACGCGGATCACCTGCTGGGTATCGAGGATTTGCGGAAACCCCAACCACTGTCCGAAGAGGTTGGTAACGAAGCGGTCGGACTTTGGGTCGCCTAGCATTCGCTGGAGCTCGGCCCGCAGCAGGGCGGGCGTTCGAAGCGTACCATTCGCTGCGAGGTCGAGGAGGCGTTGGTCGGGGACGCTGCTCCACAGAAAGTAGGAAAGGCGCGACGTGAACTCCGGGTCCGACAACCGCACCCCCTTTTGCTCCGGGGCGCCAGAGAAGCTAGTCAGGTATAGGAACGAGGGGGAGAGCAGCACCCGAGTCATCGCCAAGCTCAGTGCCGTTTGAAAGCCAGCGTCCTGGTTCGCGAAATAGACCGTCATCAAGGCGTTCGCTTCTGTCGGCTGTAACGGATGGCGATAGGCTCGTGCAGCGAACGTCTCCAACTGTGTGCGCGCGCAGGTGGAATCTTGAGCGCCCGGGCACTTCAAGTACGGCGATCCGGGGGCCGCGAAGGCGCTCGTCAACGCGGCGTCGACGACCCCCATGATCTGGCCCATTCGGATCGAGCCAATCGAGAGCGCCGAGCCGTCGTTGCTGAACCCACTTGGGCCGGGGATATCCGCATCGAGTGCCGCCACGACAGCGGCCGGGACGTTGAGAAGGTCGACGAGAGAATTCTGTAGCTCTCCGGACGTCAGCCTGCGAATGGCGGTGTGGCCCACGACGAGTGCCGGCTGATTCGGAGCGCCGGCCGGGTTGTTGCCGGCTGCCTGGCCGCCTGGGCCCGAACCCGGTGGTGCGCCGGCTGACGGGCCGCCTGGGCCCGAAGGCGGCGTGCTGTCTCCGATGGTGCCCACGCAGCTGACCATGGCCGACACGACCAATGAAGTCGCACAAATGAAGCTATGCGCGCTTCGCCTGATCCGGAAGCAGGTCATCGCCTTGATCCCTTTCGCTTCCTAACTTGTGGAGGGAATCACTCCGAACCGGGCCAACTATTTTCGCGGCGAAGACCAGTGGTCGCCGGCCTGCGAGCGTTGCGCAGCTTGTCACACCCCATGTGCTAGCGCTTGGATCTGCGACTTCTCGTCGAGACGCAGCACAACCGCGTGGTCGGGCGGATTGAGGTACAGGCCCACGATGTCGCGGACCTCTCGCAGTCGTTTTCGACAAACATGCTCATTTCGTAAAAGACTGGGCTCCTCTGTCCGTGGTACACGAGCCCCCTTTGACCAGTCGGGTCGACGATAATGGTTAATGCGGTGGTCCGGCGCGGGGTAGGCGAGATTGGCAGTTTGACCGGCATGACACGGAATAGGCATTGCGTTTGACCCAGACCCGCCCCGCGGTCGCGAGAACGACCCGACTCTCACACGCGCGGGGAATGTCGTCGAGCCGATGCGCTTCGGTTCGATGGTCGGCAATTCCGCCACGATGCGCGCGCTCTTCTCCACCTTGGGGAAGGCTGCTGCCAGCGATGCGACGGTTCTTCTGGAGGGCGAGACGGGCACCGGCAAGGAAGCGTCGGCCGAGGCGATCCATTGTGCGAGTGCGCGTCGCGACGGCCCGTTCGTCGTGATCGACTGCGGGGCCATTCCAGCGCAACTGCTCGAGAGCGAGCTATTCGGCAGCGAGCGTGGCGCCTATACGGGGGCGGTTGCCGCGCGTATCGGCGCCTTCGAAGCTGCTTCTGGCGGCACCATCTTCCTTGACGAGATCGGCGAGCTGCAGCTCGACTTGCAGCTGAAGATCCTGCGGGCACTCGAACGGCGGCAAATCAAACGCGTCGGTTCACCCGAGTACCGCCCAGTTGACCTGCGGGTCATTGCGGCGACCAACCGCGGCCTTCGCGCACGACATCATTCGGCACAAGGAGGTGCTCCTCGTAGTCACGGAGGACAACAGCGTCATTGCGTTCGACGCGCAGTCCAGCGCGCCGTCGGGAGAGCGCCTCTGGGAACGCAAGCTGGCGGACCCGATAGACATCGATCACCGTAAGCCTGCCGTGATCGCAAGTGATCCTGCAAGGGCGCATGATTTGGTTGTAGATCTTCGCTGGCGGAGGCGATTCACATGACTCGTTGCCGATACGCAAGTTAGGGTCGCGTGATGTCCGAGAGCTATCTGCGGCTGCAGTTCTACGACGATGGGGATGGAACCGGCAAGCTTGTAGCGTGGGCCGAAGGGCACGGGTTTGCCGGCGAGAGCGGCGCGTATTTCGACAAGCTCGCAGTTGAGGCTTTCGCAACGAAGCTCGAGGCCTTCCCTTTGGTCGGGCGACCCTCCATCGTTGGGGGGTTTTACTCCAAGGAGAGGCCCGGAGATATCGAGCAAGAGCTCCTTTCGATTGAATGCTACCCGATCGACGCGCAGGGGCACCTTGCGCTGCGAGTTCGTTTGGCCACGGAACTCTGGCCTCCCGCGCGCGCCGAGTCGCGACATGCAGTCGCGCTTGAGATCCTCACGACGTACGAACCGCTGCGCCAGTTCAGCCATGCGCTTCTGGCGCTCCTTCGCGGGCATCTGGAGGAGGCAGTTCTCGAGGGCGAATGATCGCGCCCACGTCGCTGTCCGCGTCTTCGCCCCCGCGCCGCCTGCTGGTTGCGCGGCGATAGCTGGGGAGCGTTCACCGATCGTCGCCTTGCTCCGATCATCTGAGCATATACCCCCGACGCGTGCGCGCAGCGCTCCTCGCAGTAACCCTCACCGCAGCGATGATCCTCCCCGCGTGCAGTTCGCGGAGCAGCTCGTCCGACGACGGCGGTTGCTGTCCGTAGACTGGACAAGACGCAAGCTCGGCTGAAGTGCTTCCTTCGGAGGCACGCTGTTGTTACGTGCCTTGGGAAGCGTACGGTATAGGCTGGGGTCTGGTAGAGCCTTGAGCGGCTTGTCCGGGGAGGGGTGGGATGGGGGCGAATCCGTCGCGGGATGTTGAGCGCACGTTCCTTATTGCGCGGAGCGCCCACCGCCGTCCGATTTCGTCGCGGTGGTGGTCAGAGACCTCACGGACGCAACTGGCAGGAACCGGGGCGCGCGAGACGCCGAATGGCTGGTGCCCGTGACGTTCGACGAAAGAGACGCTTTGCCGCCCTCGCTCGGCCGGGTGGAAGCGCGCCCCGAGGATTGGCTCGTCGGAGGAGGAGAGATGGGGAAGCTGGTCCGGTCGATGAACTGGACCGAAACGCCGCTCGGGCCCATTGAGTCCTGGCCCCAAAGCCTCCGCACGACCGTTAGCCTTTGTCTCGCCTCGAATTTCCCCATCTCGCTGGCCTGGGGGCCAAAGCACATCCAAATTTACAACGACGGCTACTGGCCGATCTGCGGTGCGAAGCATCCTCATTCTATGGGGCAGGATTTCACTGAGTGCTGGGCCGCGCCTTGGCCGGTCATTAGGGACGCGTTCGCGCGCGCGCTGGCTGGGGAGACCTCCTACTTAGAGAACCAGCGGATGTTCCTGGACCGTCACGGATACCTCGAAGAGACCTTCTTCACCTTTTCGTTCAGCCCCATCCGCGACGAGACGGGCGGCGTCGGTGGGCTGTTTCACCCGGTGACCGAGACGACTAGCAAGATGGTGAGCGAGCGGCGTACGCGCTCGCTCCGAGATCTTGCCGCCCGTGCCGGGAAGGCGCAGACGAGCGAGGAAGCGCTCACGCTGGCCGCGCAGACGCTTTCGGGTTCCGATCTCGACCTGCCGTTCGTCCTCCTCTATCTGCTCGATGCCGACGGAAAAGAGGCTCGGCTTGCCGCCTCCACGGGCATGTCACCCGCAGCGACCGCGAGCCCGGTTGTGGTGAACCTCGCGGCGGTAGAAACCACGACCTGGCCCTTCACGGAGGTCGTGCGCTCGGGCCACGCCCAACAAATAGACGACGTAGAGAAACGGTTCGGCCCTATGTCGTGTGGTCCGTATCCAGAGTCTCCGAAGGTGGCGTTGGCGCTACCGATCACCCCTCCTGGTTGCGAACGCTCGACGGCGATCCTGGTTGCCGGCGTCAGTTCCAGGCTGCCGCTGAACGAAGTCTACCGTGCGTTCTATGATCTCGTGGCGGCGGGCGTCACGACCGCCTTGGCCAATGCGCGTGCCCACGAAGAGGAACGAAGGCGCGCGGAAGCCCTCGCGGAGATTGATCGAGCGAAGACCGCGTTCTTCTCGAACGTCAGCCACGAGTTCCGCACGCCACTTACGTTGATCCTCGGACCGATCGAGGACGCGCTCGGGCACGGGGTCCTTGACGGAGAGAACCTTAAGGCAGTTCACCGAAGCACGATCCGGCTCCTGCGCCTCGTGAACAGCCTGCTCGACTTTTCGCGCATCGAGGCGGGTCGCCTCCAGTCCTCGTTCGAGCCGACCGACCTGGCTTTCCTCACCAGCGGTCTCGCCGGCTCCTTCCAGTCGCTCGTCGAACCGGCCGGGATGAAGCTCATCGTGGACTGCCCCCCGCTTGCCGAACCTGTCTACGTCGACCGCTCGCATTGGGAGAAGATCGTCCTCAACCTGGTGTCGAACGCCTTCAAGTTCACATTCGAGGGCGAGATCGCAATTCGTCTGCGCGCGCGGGATGCTCACGTCGAACTCTGCGTGAGCGACACCGGCACGGGAATCCCGGCGCGCGAGCTACCCAAGATCTTCGACCGCTTTCACCGCATCGAGGGCGCGCGCGGTCGGAGCTTCGAGGGCACCGGCATCGGCCTCGCGCTCGTCAGCGAGTTGGTTAAAGCACACGGCGGGACCGTGCGCGTCGAGAGCATCGTTGGACGTGGAAGCACGTTCGTCGTGTCGATTCCTTTCGGCTCGGATCATCTGCCGAAGGAGCGGCTTGGGCTTCCGAAAAACGCAGCACTCGGCACGCCCAGCACGCACCCTGCCGTGCTGGAAGCTGGCCAGTGGCTCCGATCCCCGGATAGCGACCCGCTCCCGATGGGGGTCACGGACATCGCGCCGCCCGAACCAGCGGCTCATGAAGGGCGCCGAATCCTCGTTGCCGATGACAACGCCGACATGCGCGACTACCTCCTGCGGCTTCTCAAGCCGCACTGGGAGATCGAGGTCGTGAGCGACGGCGATGCGGCTCTCACCTCCGCTCTCGCCTGTCCTCCCGATCTGGTGCTCAGCGACGTGATGATGCCGCGAATGGACGGCGTGGCTCTTCTGCGCGCACTCCGAGCCGATTCAAGAACGGAGTCGGTCCCCGTGGTGCTCCTCTCCGCGCGTGCGGGCGAGGAAGCCGTGCTCGAAGGTCTTGAAACCGGGGCGGATGACTACCTTGTGAAGCCCTTTTCGGCGCGCGAGTTGGTCACACGCGTCCGCACTCATCTCGGGATGGCCACCGTACGGCGTGGGGCAGCCGATGCGGCGAAAGAGCTGGCGGAGATGCGGGCGAACCTGCTCCGAGCGAGCGAGACTCGTCTGAGGCGGCTCGCCGAGGCCGGCATCATTGGCATTACCGTCGCCGACGACTCCGGCAGGATCGTCGAGGCAAACGACGCCTTTCTCGCGATGGTCGGTCACTCGCGCGACGACCTCGAAGCCGGCAACGTCGGCTGGCACAGGATGACGCCGCCCGACTGGCACCACGTCATCGCCGCTATTCGGGAACAACTTGAAGACAACGGTTTCGCACGGCCTTGCGAGACCGAGTACTTCCGCAAGGATGGCAGCCGCGTTCCTGTCCTCGTGGGCGTGGCACGACTCGACGGGTCGGCGCACATCGCCATTACGTTGGACCTCTCCGAACGAAAACGTCTGGAGGAGCAGTTTCGTCAGGCGCAGAAAATGGAAGCCGTTGGGCGTCTCGCCGGGGGTATCGCACACGACTTCAATAACGTCCTGTCGGTGATCCTGAGCTACGCGGAGATCATGGGCGGCGACCTCAATCCCGATGACCCCCTCCGCGCCGACATCGAAGAGATCAGGACGGCAGGTTTGCGGGCGACGGATCTCACGAGGCAGCTCCTCGCATTCAGCAGGCAGCAGGTGCTCGAGGCGAAAGTGCTGGACCTAAGCCAAAGCGTTGCCGGGATGGAGAAGATGCTTCGCCGGCTGCTCGGCGCCGATATCGAGGTGACGATGCTCCCTCCGAGCGGCCTCTGGAATGTCAACGCTGATCCGGGCCAGATCGAGCAGATCCTGATGAATCTCGCGGTCAACGCGCGCGACGCCATGCCCCAGGGCGGCAAGTTGACTATCGAGACCGAGAACGTCGATTTGGACGACGACTATGCGCGCGCGCACCACGATGTTCGCCCCGGCCCCTACGTGATGCTCGCGGTGACCGACACGGGGATCGGGATAGACAAGGAGACGCAGGCACGGATCTTCGAGCCCTTCTTCACCACGAAGGAGAAGGGAAAAGGGACCGGGCTTGGCCTCGCGACGGTCTTCGGGATCGTCAAGCAGAGCAGCGGTCACATATGGGTCTACAGCGAGCCCGGAAAGGGGACGACCTTCAAGCTCTACTTCCCGAGGGTCAGCGGCGCTGCCGAGGTTCGCGCCTCGCAACGGCCTGCGCCCGAACCGAGTCGTGGCAACGAAACCATTCTGCTCGTCGAGGACGACGACCAAGTGCGCACCCTCGCTCGCAACATCCTTCGACGCAATGGCTACGTCGTCCTCGAGGCATCGAACGGCGGGGAGGCGCTCCTCATGTGCGAGCAGCACGGGGCGAAGATCCACCTCTTGTTGACCGACGTGGTTCTGCCCCTGATGAGCGGCCGCCAGCTCGCCGAGCGCCTGGCGACCATGCGGCCGGAGATGAAGGTGCTCTTCATGTCCGGCTATACCGACGATGCGATACTCCAACATGGCGTGCTGGATTCGGGGGTTGCGTATCTCCAGAAACCGCTCACGCCCGGTTCGCTGACTAAGAAAGTGCGGGCGGTACTGGGCGGAGCAAACGGGACGTGAACTTGACGGTCGTCACGGATAGGTCAGGGAGCCCGTTGATTGAGACAATGCTGCAAGCAACGGGGCGTTTTGCGACGGCACCCCTGCGCGAAGACCGGGAATGTTGCTATCGAAGTCGGGCACATCCGTTGCGTCTGTGCCCTTGGATCCGTTTTCGCGTCAGGGTCGGTCGTGCAGCGGCATTGACGCTCATTGGGTCAGAGCGAACGCTCATCGTCGTTGGCTTGGACGCATGATCATTTCATGGAGCGTGGGATGAGAGCGCGAATCTTGGTAATAGACGACGACGCCAAGCTCCAGAGCCTGATCAAGCGAACCGCCGAGGCCGCTGGATTGCAGGTAGTACAGGCCTTCGACGGCCCCCCGGGGCTCGCTCTCGCAGCCGCCGAGAGATTTGATCTGATCCTACTCGACATCAACATGCCCGCGATGGACGGGCGCGACGTCCTCAAGCACTTGAAGGGAAACCCGAGCACGGCTGATGTTCCGGTGCTTGTCTACTCGGGGCGCGATAGTCAACACGATCGTCTGGTTGCGCTAGAACTTGGGGCCGCGGACTACATCGACAAGCCGTTCGAGTCGGGGGCGCTGACGAGGAAGATGCAACGTTTGATTGAAAAGAACGCGCGAGAGCAACACTCCGAAGTCAGCTCAATGACGTCGCGAACGCGTCTCGACTAGGCGGCCGGGGTCCGGCCGGCGGGCGTCCGCATTGCTCGCCAGACTGCTTAGTAGATGCGACGATTCCGGATCACCGATCCATGACGCCCGTCAAGCTCACCGCTGGCGAATACGAATCGGCGGAGAACATTCTGCATTTGTGGTTCCCAAGTCGCATTGAACTGGCCGGCGAAGAGGCTATCCGCGCGTTCTTCGATGAGGTAGTGGCCGATTGGATTCAGCCATGCCCGCGCAAACCGTACCTCCTCGTGAACTTCAGCAACCTTCACATTCGCGCGAACATGGCGGGCGTGTACGCGAAGAACATCGCTCGATTTCAGTCCATGTTGCTCGGGACGTATCGGTACGGCATGCCCCCCAGCTTTACAGGGGTCACGGTGGCTCTCGGCAACCTAAAGCTGTCCGCTCCCGCGAACATCTTCCCTGACGAGCGCAGCGCGCGCGAGGCCATTCGCCAGGAGAAGGAGAAACAGGGGGCTGTCGTTCACGCGAGTAACGTACGCCATCACCCCGCGGGTCGGCGTCGGTGAGGTGTTTCAGCATTCTCGCCGCCTGACCAGGCGTGGGATACCCTCGACGTTACTCCGAGACGCTGCACGCGACTCGGTTACAACGCGATGAGTTGCACGACGACCGCGATTGCCGGCGACGCCGGCGGGCAGTGAGTTCCCTTCGCCGCAGCGATCCGCATGGTCCGCCACCTTTCTGCCGACTCCGTCGCGACATGAG
>WNFJ01242058.1_pt1 | contig 10420 bp, 9 predicted proteins | sample 5400461 | NCBI WGS metagenome assembly WNFJ01 (sample SAMN13153349, study PRJNA577476) | soil metagenome | isolation source: 115 cm saprolite on Douglas fir-dominated hillslope | place: USA:California | collected 2013-09-17
GGGTGATCGCTTCGTCGCTCTACGACGACAAGAAACGCTACATGCTGGAAATGGAAGGCGTGAACACCTACGGGGTGTGGAAGTTTTCCGACTGGGCGAATCTCGCGCAGCAATTGCGCAAAGGCTTTGATTACGGGAAGCAGCGCTGCACGGCGTACGTTCGTTACGTGGTGCAGCGGGAGCTTTTTCCGCAATTTTTGGAGATGTATTTGCCGGTTTTGCGTTCGTTGCGCTTCGGAAGCCCGGTGATGGTCGAGATGGAAAACGATCCGCTGCCCAAGCTCGACTTCGGCCCGCTGATCAACAGCAAGAAGGTGGAAGAGCTGCGCGTCTTGTACGTGGACGCCCTGAGCAAGGGAGCGATCAGTCTTTTTGAAGGAAGCGTGCACGAGAGCATGATTTTCCCCGGGCAGGACATTTCAGCTTACGTCGGGCCGGCGGCGCTGCTGAATATTCCGCGTAATTCGAAGCTCTATCACAACGAGCCCTTCGGACCGCTGGACAGCATCGTGGTCGTGGATCACCTGGAAGAGCTGATTTCCGAGATGAACGTTTCGAACGGCTGCCTGGTTTCTTCGATTGCCTGCGATGACATGAAAATCAGTCAGCGCGTGGCGGAGGAATTGCGGGCATTCAAAGTAGGGATCAACACGGTAAGGTCGCGCGGCGACCGCGAAGAAGTTTTCGGAGGAATCGGCCAATCGTGGAAAGGCTGCTTTGTTGGCGGACCGTATCTGGTGCTTGCGGTGACGCAGGGAGCGCCAAATGAGAAACTGTACGGGAATTTTCCGGACTACACGCTTCTTCCCGAAGGAGTTTCCGCGAGGTCCATGGTGAGTGCCGCGGCGGCGAAATCGGCGTAATGGTGTGGGGTGTGACTGCTTGCCGCTAGTGTGAAGCGTGGCGGCTTTCGGATTCATCCTGGCCTGATCTGGGGACTGTTGTCGTACGGGTACCGTGGTCAATCACACTGGAGTCGGTTGTGTCGAAAAGATTGTAATAAATATGCGTTCCGACGACGGTCGAGTTCCAGACGTTGACGCCGTAATTTGTGCTTGTGATGGAGTTTCCTGAAATGAGCGTGTTTTGCATCGTTCCCATATCATTTTCCAGGCGGAATCCCAAAGAGTTTGCTGTCCCGTCTCCGGTCAAGACATTCCCACCGTAAGAGTTGTTCGAACACACTGACCCACTCGTTTGACACTGCTGGAAAATTCCGCCCGAGCCCTGTCCCTTGGGGAAAACAAGAACGTTACCCGAGACAGTATTGTTGCTGACGAGGCTGTTGCTTTCTCCTCCCGTGGTGACGACCACACCCCAGCCCGCGGCTGACAGAGCGTTCCCACCTCCCCAGCCGTTGATGGTATTGCCGGTAAAGCTGATCCCGTGCGATTGGTTTATGGTCACTGCAGCCGTATTGACAGAAGTCCAAGCCCGTCCAATGGAGGCGGAATTACCGACCACGGAGGTGTTGAAGGATGTGACTATCTCGTACGCTGCAATCGCCGCCGTAAAGCCATTGGCATCAAATGTGTTGCCAGTTATAGACGATCCGGAGACACCGAGAGAGTATCCCCCACTGCCGCCGTTCTCAGTCAGTCTGCAGGTGTTGTTGCTAAGAATGACCCGATCAGGTGTGAGCCCGCCGAACGGCCCGATTTCGACACAAAAGTTGTTTCCAGCCAGGATAGTATTGTTGACAACCTTTGTGCCACTGACGGATTCAGAGGCGACCGTAGAATGAAAGCCAATGGCATGTGCCGCGGGAGCACCATGAGATTCATCCACATAGTTCCCATCGACAGTTGTGTCGAATGTGTTTTTCTCCCCGAATATTCCGTCAGGGCCTCCGGTCCCCGCCGTGATTTGATTGTTTCGAATAAAGGCGTGAGACGTGCCAATCAGGTAGATTGAACCATTGCCGGCCTCAAAACCCGATATGGTATTCCCTTCAATGTTGGGATTGGTTGCGTCGTCGACGAGGATAGCCCGTGCGCCAGGATTACCACCGGGAGCAAAGCCGCAATCCTCCACGGACTCTGTCGCACCAGAAAGGGTTACCATCCAAAATCCAGCGCCGCCCGCGGTTAACGTCGCATGATTTTGGCACGTTAATTGAACACCCGTCCCTGTCAAGGTCAGGCCGGTAGTGAGACTTTGATCCGTCGAAATGATAATAGACGTGTTGCCGGAACTGTTCGCTGCCGTTATTGCGGATTGCAGTGAGTGAGTATCTCCATCGACATGCAACACCTTATGCAGACTTGAACGGTTGCACGCGCCACCATCGCCACACGTTTGTGCATGCACTTCTACTGCGAATCCTGAAAACAAACCTGCAAATATCACCAAACAGGCCCTTATTAAGATGAGGCGCACTGACCTGCCGTCGGTTTTTGGTCCAGTCATAATGTGGCAAGGGGGGACTCCTGCAAGCTTGATGCAGCCCACGCTGGGGTGGTTGGTGCGACCGGCGTCAAGCAGTCCAGACTGCCGTGTGGGCGCACCTGGCTGTAATCCACTAGTCACGCTTCGATGATCCTCCTCGCATTTTCCAGTATCACGAATCAGTCTTGGTACAGGCCCTTATCTCGAAACTTCCCGTTCAGGCTTTCGATGAGCGGGTTCTGGACGGGGTTGCACGGCTCTATGAAGTACAGCGCCACGCCGCGAGCGTAGGCCCACTGGCGAGAAGCCAGGACCTGCATCCGCGCAAAGACGACAAGGGACGCGGGCCAATCCGTAGAACAGAGCGAAGAACGAGACCGACACCCTTAGACTATCCGATTGATCGGCATGTGTGCTAGTCTCCGCGCAGCGGCACGGCATAAAAATCGTCTTGAAGGGATGCACATCATGATCTTGGGCATGACTACATTTACCTTCGTGCACGTGGTGTTGAGTCTGATCGGGATCTTCTCGGGATTCGTGGTGATGTCCGGGCTGTTCGCCGCGAAACGCCTCGACGGCTGGACCGCGATCTTTTTGATAAGCACGGTGGCGACGAGCGTGACCGGGTTTCTGTTTCCGTTCCATCGCTTTTTGAAGTCCCATGGGGTCGGCATCGTATCGCTGGTGGTGCTGGCGCTGGCGATCCTCGCACGCTACGCCTTCCGCCTCGCCGGCGAGTGGCGCCGGACCTACGTCATCAGCGCCATGATCGCTCTTTATCTCAATGTCTTCGTCTTGATCGCGCAGGCTTTCATGAAGGTGCCGGCTCTGAAGGCGATGGCTCCGACGCAGTCCGAGCCGCCATTTTTGTTCACGCAACTGGCCATTATGGGGCTTTTCGTCGTGCTCACCATAGCCGCGGCCCGCGGGTTCCGCACAACGTAACAACGCGGCCGCTACTTCTCGATTAGCGGGGCCAGACGCCGGCGGTGAAGGATTTTATAGTGTGGAAGCCGAGTTTTTCGTAGAGCTGCACGGCGGTGCGGTTATCCGATGTTACGGTCAGCGTTAATTCCCTGAATTTCATGGTGCGAAGAGCTTCGGCGGAAGTTTGCATGAGCATGCGGCCGAGGCCGCTTCCCTGGTAGCCGGGCAGGACGCAAATTTGCGTGGTGTGGCCCACGCCCGGGGAAACTTCGCTGGTCAGGACAGCGGCGATGAGTTCATCGCTGCCGGGCTCGTGAAGAACGAAGGATGCGCCCGGCACGAATTGCCCGCAACCGGGGAGCAGGATGATGTTCTTCAGAAATTTCAGCGCGCCGCTGCGGGTGCGGTACTGATCGTTGATTTCGCCATCGACGTGATTCGCATAAGCAAGATAGATAAGCTTGGCGCATGGCTCGAAATAGCGGTCGTTCCAGCGGGTGACGCGCATGCCTGCCGAAGCGCCGGCGTTCGCATCGTGCGACTTCTGCAGGTCCAGCAGCATGAACTGGCGCGTGTAGAGGTGAAATCCCTGGTCGAGCAGCGGCATGTCCACCGGGCCGCTGAAGGGCATCAGCTGGGCTTCGATGCGCGCGAGGTGCGGGATGGCGCGCATGGAGAAGAGCATCTCCTCGAGGAGCTTGCGGCCGATGGAATCCTGCGGGAACTTGGACGAGACATACAGGCCGCCAATCAGACCTTTTTGCTCCTCGAGGACATAAAACGAATACCCGGCAGCCATGCCGTTTTCGAACGCCACGCAGCCGGCCAGGGCGTGCGCGTCCAGGAAGCGTTTGATGAGTTCGAGCGCGCCGCGGTAATCCCAATGCAGTTCGTCGCGCCAGTGGCGCGCTTCTTCTTCGAGCAGCGGCTCAATCTGGCGGACGGTGGTCTGTCGCAAATCGATGATGTTCATGGACGGGCAGAAAGCAACGCGGCCCCTGCCGCGCGAACACTATCATAGCCGATTCGTTGGGGGCGAGTGGCGGTTGGCATGCCGCGGGCGATACAAGTCCGACACAAGGGCAGGGGGTTCAGGCAGTGGGACGAAGGAGGTGTGCTAGGATGCCAGCTATCGCGTTTGTATTGTGAGGTAAAGACGAAGCGGCCACTGCCGCCAGCCCAGTTGCGCAGACGACGAATGCAGATCCTGTACGAACTCCGCTATCCGACCCGCTGGTACACCAAGTTGCTGATGGCTCTATTGGCCCTGGTCTTTTTTGCCGTGCTGGCCACGATGGCTATAGCGGGATTTCTCGTCTATCGCATTGTGAAACCGCAACGGTCCAGCTCCGAAATCAACATGGCGAGTTTTCCCGGCCGGCCAGAAACGCTGGAGTTCCCGGTGGCGGGCGGGCTTGGAAAGCGGGAAGGGTGGTTCTTCCCCGGGTTGCGAGGCGCGCCGACGATTATCCTGTGTCATGGATACGAGTCCAGCCGCGGCGAGCTGCTGACGCTGGAATCGGCGCTGCAGGACCACCAGTACAACGTTTTCGTTTTTGATTTTGCGGCGCATGGGGCGAACGGGGGAATCAGCACGCTGGGCTATCGCGAAACGGACGAAGTGCGTGCGCGCGGCGGTGGATCTCCTGGCGGCGCGGCCTGATTTGGACCCAACGCGATTGGGGGTTTGGGGCTATAACCTCGGCGCGTACGCCGCGCTGCGAGAAGCGGAAAACGACAAGCGGATTCGCGCCCTGGTGCTGGACTCCGTGTATGACGAGCCGAGGCAGATGGTTAAAGTGGGGGTGGAGCGCAACGGCCTGGGCGGCTTTCCGTTCATGGTGCGCGCGGCGGAATTCAGCTTCGAGTACTTGAACTTCATGCATCACGATGACCCTCCACTTTCCCGAAAGCTGATTACGCTGGCCGGCATCCCGACGCTTTATATTCAGGCGCTGGACGATCCGGAACTCGCGGAGACCACGCGGCAGTTGTTTTTGCAGGCACCGGAGCCGCGCGAGCAGGCCATCATTCCGCATGGAAACTTTGTGAGCATGAACGACGATGAAAAGCGCGCGTATGAAAACCGCGTGGTGACGTTTTTTCTAGTGAGGCTGCCCGCTACGCCGATGGCTGTCCGCTGAATCTCCTACCTCGCAGACAACGACCGAGGGGAGATTCATCAGATGTGGACATTCCAATCCCATCGCCCTGAGTTCGGGCATCTCCCCCGGCGTCGTGAATACCCAGCTTCGCTCCGATGTGTTCTTGGACCACTCCGGCACTTCCTTGCGGATGTAAAAGTTCAAGCCGTACTGGAATGATCTTTGGAGCTTGTATGTTGCTACATGAGTAGCCCAGTATTCGCGCGAGAGTCCTTCTGGAACGGTCGTGGCCCAACGTGCTGACGTTCTCCGATCAAGCATCCGACTCGCGTCTCCCGTAAGTCCGACGCCTAGGGTGAAGAGCAGACAGAGAGCACTCACGATCAGCGCTAGGGATGAGCGGCCGCGGAGTCCAAGTGCAATGGCAGCAATCGCCGTCAGCGGCGCGAGTGGTTGCACCAAAAAGAATGGCCAGTCAGGGGAGTAGTCAACTGCAAATGGAAGTCGAGCAAAGGCCACCGCGATCATGCCAAGCACCGCAGTTCCACTCGCAACCCCGATCCATCGTTCACCCGGGAAAGGCTTTTGAACACGCGCCGAAATTGAATGAGAAAGTAAGAGTGCTAGAGGGAAAACGGCCGGCAAAACATACCCCGGCAATTTTGACTTTGATGCGCTGAAAAAGACCACCGGAAGCGCTGCCCAACAAGATGCATAGCCTGAAGAAGAATCCGCTCGAACGCTCCAATTGCGAGTCAGGTCGATGAGAACGCTGAAGAAAATCGGGGTCCACGGCAACAAACCTAGCGCGAGAATTGGAATGTAAAACCAGAAAGGCTGGATGTGCTGGAATTCGGGGGTGAGGTAGCGCTTGAAATTGTGCTCGATGATGAAGATGCGGAAGAAGTCGGGGTTGCGGCGGGCGCAGAGAATGTACCAGGGGAGAGCGGTGAGACAGAAGGATGCGATCGCGGCGGGATGAAAAAGGCGGAAGGCGTCGCGCCAGCGCTTCGTGAAGAGCGCCCAGAAAAAAATGGCTCCGCCGGAGAGAATGATGGCGGCCGGGCCTTTCGCGAGGACGGCGAGGCCAAGGAAGAAACCGAATAGAAGGAGAGCGAGCCAAGGGGTCCGAGGGAGGATCGGCGTGTTTTCGTTGCGCGTGAGGCCCAGGACGACGGCGGCGCAGACCATGGCAATCGTGAGCATGCCGCTGAAAGGCATGTCCGTGGCGGCGGCGTGCGAGAAGCCGATCATGCCGACGGTGGTCGGAAGCAGAAGCAGAAGCCAGCGAGCGGTTTCCGCGCCATAGAGACGCAGTGCGAGCCAGGCCAGCGCGAGTGTGGCGAGAAGCGCAGAGATGGCGCTCGGCAGCCGCGCGGCGGCTTCGCTAACGCCGAAGAGCTTGAAACAGAGTGCCGCGCCCCAGTAATAAAGAACGGGCTTTTCAAACCACGGCTTTCCGTAGAGGCGCGGCGTGACCCAGTCGCCGGTCTCGGCCATCTCGCGCGCTATCCAGGCGTAGCGCGGCTCGTCGGGTCCGGCGAAGCCGATGGGGCCGAGATGGCTGAAATAACAGACGTAAAGAGTTGCCAGGATGAGGACGGCCCAGCCGATTCGGGCGGCGGTGCTGGTGCGCGAGTCCTTAGCGATGGGAGCGGTTGTTTCGATCACGGAAAATTGAGTCTAACATCGAACCACTATCTTCCAGCGACGGACCTCTTGCATACTGTCGCCCGGCGGGAAAAACACGCGAACTCGGAGGACAAGCGATGAAGGAATGGATCGAATACGCGGCTGTGTGGGTCATTCTGAAAGGGCTGGGTGTGCTGCCGCGCCCGCTGGCACGGAATTTTGCCGCGGGAGTGGTACGCAGTTTCTATGCGCTGCTGCCTGGAATGAGGAAAACCGCCGAAGTAAATTTGCGCATTGCGTTTCCGGAGTGGAGCGATGCGCAGCGCGGCGCAGTCATGCGTGGGATGCTGCGGAATCTGGGTTGGATGGCGGCGGAGTTTGCCCGGTTTCCAAAATATTCGAAAGAGAATATCGAGCAAATAGTCGTACTGGATGGGCATGAAAACTTTCTGGAAGGGCAGCGGCGCGGCAAAGGCGTGCTCTACCTGACGGGACACATCGGCGCGTGGGAGCTGTCGTCTTTTGCGCACTCGCTCTATGGATTTCCTTTGCATTACATGGCACGGCGCATCGACAACCAAAAGATTGATGCACTGGTGAACGGTTACCGGTGCTTGTCGGGGAATCGTCCGATTTTCAAAAACGAATCGGCACGCGTGATGCTGAAGGTTTTGAAAGAGGCCGGAACGGTCGGGATTCTGGCGGAGATTTTTTTGGGAAGACGGCCAGCACGACCACCGGGATTGCGCGCGTGGCGTTGCATACTGACGCGGCGGTCGTGCCCGGATATGCCGTTTGGGATGAACGCAGCCAAAAATATCGTTTGCGTTTCGAGCCGCCCGTGGAGTTGATTCGAACGGGCGATGTGGAACGGGACGTTTTGGAGAATACGAAAAGATTTACGAAAGTGATCGAAGAAATTGTCCGGCAGTATCCGGAGCAATGGGTCTGGGTGCACGGGCGGTGGAACACCAGGCCGAAAGGCGAGCCATCGCTATACGATTTCCAGTGAGGTCGATGATGAGACAAACTGCTAAGGAATTGGCCGAAGCGATTGGCGCGAAGCTGGAAGGAGATGGCGCAGCCGAACTTGGCGGAGTTGCTGCGCCGGAGCGCGCGGGAACGCGCGACTTGATCTATGTGGAATCCGCGAAGCATGCGCAGCGGGCCGCGGCTTCGGCCGCTATCTGTGTTATTGCGGCTGAGGGAGTAGCATTATCGGGCAAAACGGTACTGCGGAGTGCGTTGCCCAAGGTGGCTTTCGCGCGAGCAGCGGAGCTGCTGCTTGGACGCAGCCCGATTGCTTCGGGGATTCATCCGACGGCGATCGTCGCGCCGCTCGCGCGCGTAGCGCCGGGAGCGGGCATCGGGCCGTACGCCGTGATCGGTGAAGATGCCCATGTCGGCGCCGGAGCGCAGATCGGCGCACACTCGGTGATCGGTGCGGGCTGCTGGATAGGCGAGAATTGCCGCATTCACCCGCGGGTCACCCTGTACGCAGGCGTGCGGCTGGGGAGTCGCGTGGAGATTCATTCAGGCGCGGTGATTGGGGCGGACGGTTTCGGTTACGCGTTCGGCGAAGGGAAGAACTGGAAATTTCCCCAAGCGGGTATCGTGGAGATTGGCGATGACGTGGAAATCGGAGCGAACGCCACGATCGATCGCGGTTCGCTCGACGACACCCGCATCGCGGAAGGCGTGAAGCTGGACAATCTCGTACACGTGGGGCACAACTGTCAGATCGGGGCGCACACGGTGGTTGCGGCCCAGGCAGGATTGTCCGGGTCGTGCGTCTTTGGAAAGCGCGTGGTTGTGGGCGGGCAGGCAGGCTTTGCCGAACGCTGCAAAGTGGAGGACGGTGCAGTGATCGGCGCGCAAAGCGGCGTGCTGCCGGGAAAAACCATCCGCAGGGGGGAGATTGTTTGGGGAACGCCAGCTCGCTCGCTGGAAAAATTCAAAGAGCTTTTCGCATGGTACGGCCGTCTCCCGGAACTGGCCGCGCGCATCAAAGTTATAGAGGAAAAACTTGGCGGCAAATGACAAGAATTCGCCGGCGCAGTGGCGCGTGATCGTGGTCGGCGGGCACACGCGCAGCATTGGCAAGACGCAACTGGTGTGCGACGTGATCTCCGCATTCCGTCCCGCGAACTGGATCGCAGGAAAAATCACCCAGTACGGGCACGGCGTCTGCGCGCAGAATGGAGAGAATTGCGATTGCGCGCCCGATGAACACGTCTGCGCGATCAACTGGGAGGTGCAGGCGGACACGGGAACCGATAGTGCCCGTTTCCTGGCAGCCGGGGCACGGCGATCCTTCTGGCTCAGGACCAAGCAAGGATTTCTCGCGGAAGGTCTGCCACTCTTGAGGGCTGCCTTGCAGGAAACATTCGCGGATGCCGAGGGCGATTTGCCACCCCTGATCGTGGAGAGCAATTCCTTGCTGCAGTTTCTGAAGCCCAGCCTGTATTTCTCCGTGGTCGATCCGGCCAAAGAAGATTTCAAGGATTCGGCTCGCGTGGCACTGGACCGCGCGGATGCTCTGGTGCTTCGAGGAACGGCGGATGCGTTTCCATCGGTGGGACCCGCATGGATGAAGCTTCCCTCGCGGTTGCTTCGGGAAAAACCATCTGTATCGCAGGCCGAGGGTGAGCCCCTGCCTGAGCCGTTGCACGTTCTCGTTCAGCGAATGCTGGAGGGACCAGCCAGTGTTTCGATTTGACAGCGCAGAGTTGCGAGTACCGCATCTTAGCCGTTGACCCTCAGCGCGAAGGCGGCGATAATTTAATAGTACTCGTCTTATTGGAACCCTAACCGCCGCGCTGCTCTTGTGGGGAAGTGATACGCAACACGGCAGTTAAGCTGATTTTAATGTTTGGCTGTGCGGGCCTGTTGGTTATGCCAGCTTGAAGTTCTGCTCTGGGGGAGCACTGATGGCCTCATTCGTTCGAATGGGCGAAGAAATTCCCGTCGCACCCGCGCCTGTGCCTTGGCAGGAACAGGACTGGGCGCAGCGTTTGGAAAAGACCATTGAGCGCGGCGCGAATCACCTCCTTTCTATCCAGGCAGAGGAAGGATACTGGCAGGGCGAGCTCGAAGCGGACACCACTCTCGAATCCGATTACATCTATTACCTGTACGTTCTGGGAAAGGCCGATCCGGAGCGCATTGCCAAGCTCGCAAATTACGTGCGCCGCCGGCAACTTTCTGATGGCGGCTGGTCCATTTATCCTGGCGGGCCCTCGGAGCTGAATGCTACCTGCAAAGCATATTTCGCATTAAAGCTTGCGGGCGACTCCACGGAAGCGCGCCATATGGTGCAAGCGCGCGAGACCGTCCATCGGCTCGGCGGCCTCGAGCACACGAAT
>WNFJ01372520.1_pt1 | contig 10420 bp, 9 predicted proteins | sample 5400461 | NCBI WGS metagenome assembly WNFJ01 (sample SAMN13153349, study PRJNA577476) | soil metagenome | isolation source: 115 cm saprolite on Douglas fir-dominated hillslope | place: USA:California | collected 2013-09-17
AACAAGACCTATCACCTTTTTCATGTTCAGAGCGCGTCGCTCTACCGTCACAGATTGTGCGACCTCTGGAGTCTGAGGAGGAGAGATAAACCCTGGAAGGAAGCCATTTACTTGCCCTTGATTAGGGAAAGCGTCATAGAAGGCCGGAGGAACTGGAGTGCTCTGATTATTACCCAAGGCTGGGAATTGACCATTCACACCATACAGGCCACCATTCCCCCCAGGTTGAGCAGATGGAAACGAATTATCGGATGAACTCGGATACCACTGACCCAATCCAGGCTGAACAAAAGAGTTTGTTGCATTGCGCTGTACAGGCGAGTTGTCGTAGCCACAATATCCACACTGAACAATGTTAGGAGGAAGTGGGTTCCGGCAACGTTGGCAAAACGAAGTCGGTGCACCTTGAAAGGATAAAAACGACGAGGACACAGGCAAACCTCCATAATAACAGAAGCCGACACCAGATGAGTATCTCATATATAGTATCGAGATGTCTACTCTAACTGTTGGGCAAATTGGCTTGATATGGTCGCCGCTTGTACGCGTATGCCATACGAAAAAATGCAAACCCAACCAGAAGGAAAGCAACCAACACATCCAGAACATCACAATATCCTATAGTGATTATTTTACTCGCCATGCCACAAAAGCTATCTAGCCGAGCTCTAGAAGGGGTCAGTGCATCAAAGGTGAAAACTGTACGCTAAGGATTCTCCGACGAGTTAAGCATGCACTCAGCACCCAGTATATGACTCTCTTACCTCGTGACTCCAAAGGTGCAGGAACTTTGTAGCCATCTCAACCACAGCTAGTTCATTCATAGCTTTATACCTTCGCAAGATTTGTCCCTCTTTCCCCCTGGAAAAACGACTCTTGTCAAGTATGCTAGACATAGGCATGGACTCGTTTTGTCTAGTTTATAGGACTGTGATGGCAGTCATACTTGCTTTCTTTGAAAGAAATGGCGAATGCTTGTATCGTACATAGCAAGTAAGAAAGCGTGATATACATGGCAACAAAAAATTCAAGGGATTGGCAGAGAAGAGTAGCTGGGTCAGGAGAGAAAGTAGAGAAACAAGTTTCACCACAAACCAGTCAAAATCCGCTTGTAGACAGGACAGCACCACCCTAGAAAAGGTCCTTGCGAGCAATGCAGGCTATGAGCGACGCTATCGAGCTGAGAGATTCCTTTATCAATAGAGAGAGCATTTCATAACTCAGAATCCCTTTCCCAAAGATGAGCTAAGACACGGTTTGGAGAACGGATAAGATCAGGACGGTCGGCCTGTTGGGCAGCTAAAGCCACGATGATGGTGGCAGTATAGGTCAGCGCGACTTGTCGAGCTATGGTGGACCATCCAAAAAGAGGCGGACGTTGCAGATGAAAGAAGAGAAACACGCGCCCGAAAAAGCGGGTCAACCTCAGAGCGCAAGTCGTGTGTTTAGAAGCGTCTGGATTTTCTGTACTCCGGACAAGACTGGGACAAGGTGCGCGGGACCGTCCTGGAGACAGAGTAAGGAACGTTCCGATTTGGTATATTGGAAGTCTATCCGTTTTCTATAATTTAGAAAAGGGGAGATTTTATGAGTCAGTGGCTCCAGCATCTTGTAGCTGGTGCGAAGTATGGGTCGGTAAGTGACGCGACGATTCAGGGGTACTTGCGCTCGGCCAGCCAGATCGAAACAGTCTGGCAGCAGCTCGACGAGAAAGTGGACGATCTCCTTCTCGGTGGGATGGCTCCCTGGGAAGCGCATGCCTCTATGGGGTACGCGCTCGCCTATGTGCGTGCCTGTCGCCTGGACGTGATTTTCGCGCAGGAACTCTTGAAGGCCAGCGCTGTCAATAAAGAGACCGGGGCAGGCAAGATTGCCCGTTTAACGTACAATCAGGCATTGGCACTCTGTGAGCATATTGAGCCATACCTGGAGGAGTCTCTCAAAGCCAGCGCCAATCCCCAGGTTGCCCGTCGTCTGCCTTTGGATTTTGGCCCACATATTACCGATCAACAGGGCGTTTCCAGCGTGCACGTCCAGGGCTGCATGCTCGCAGCCGAGGCCGCGAAAAGCTGGACAGAAGGGGTACTGGCGAAGTACGAACTGGCGATGAATGCAGCCAAACTACTGATTCCACAGGTGGTCACTGACCATATTAAGAAGATGCACGCCGGCATCGAGCTTGGGAACTTTCACCTGCGTACCGGGGTAGACCTGATAGGGCAACTAAGTCAGGGCCAAACCACGGAGGCGCTTGCGATCAAGGCCGAAGGGATGCTCTGGGAGGCGATGGAGGGCTTTTACCAGACGATCCAACTGGTGGCGATGCCGGGAGCGTTTGGCATCGCTGCGAGAAAGCAGACCGCCATTCCAGCACGTGAAGAGGTAAATCTTCCACGTGAGCGCGAGCATGAACAGGAGAGCCACGGACGAAGGCCGCTTCCTCCATCACTACCAACTCCTCCGCGCAGGACGCCGGAACAGAATGCGCTGGACCTTCTGGGAGACATTACGGCTGTTTCTCAGAACCAGGAAGAACGCCAGAAGCCCTCCCCTGGCGATGTATTGGAAGGAATCGTGAGTAAGACAGAAGCGCCGCCCAAAAAGACGGAGCATTCTGTTGAAGAGACGATGGACTTGCTCTCCGATATCATGGGGAAGCAAGAGGAAAAGCATGAGTAGAAGAAAAGGGATGTATCAATGGGTTTGTTCGAGCATTTGAAATTTGTGGCAGGGATGAAGGCCGAAACCTCCTTGCAGAAGATGGAAGATCCAAGTCAGGTGTTTGACTATAACTACACCAAACAACTTGAGCATCTCCAGCAGCTTCGCCAGGGGTTGGTCTCCATCGTGCAGAACGAGAAGCACGTGGAGATGTTGGAGAGCCAGGCAGAAGCTCAGCAGAGCCGCTATCAACAACAGGCTGAGCAGGCCATGAGCGGCAACCGCGAGGATCTAGCGCGTCTTGCCTTGCAACGCAAAGAAGCGCTGAACTCCCAGGTAGAGGGATATAAACAACAACTCGCACAACTCGGCACTGAGCATCAGAAAATCGAGGCCATGGTCGGTCAGTACGAGGCATCTATTGCGCAGTTCCAGAGCCAGAAGGAGATGGTGAAAGCACAGTATGAGGCGGCAAAGGCACAAGTCGTGATCAGCGAGGTCGCGACCGGTATCTCCAAGGACTCGAACGAGATGAACCTTGCCATGCAGCACGCCCAGGAGAAGGTTATGAGCATGCAGTCGCGGGCGACCGCCATCGATTCGCTGATGGACTCTGGCGCGCTGAACGCCGGGTTGATCGCGGGATCAGGGGAGACGGACCTTGACCGGCAACTTGCGCAGGTCTCGTCTGCGCACCACGTGGACGACCAGCTTGCGGCGATGCGCGAGCGTTTGGGGAAGTGATCTTCCCCCTTTCTTTTCAGGGAATGCCATGGGGCGGTTGGCCGATGTACCGCCTATTGTAGAGAACTGCGTATGTACGCATAAAAGGAAAACGATATGCAAATTAAAAAGTTTAACTTACCTGACGGTGCCGAGACCGAGCCGATGTTGGCCGTGGACTGCTCCGGATCGATGGGAGAAACCGCTTCTCCAACGGAGAGCACTAAACGTTATGAGGTCGTGACGGAGGCGTTTGCCACCCTTATCGAGCGCCTGGAAGAGATTGACAGCCAGGCGGAAGAGGAAGAGGCGGAACACGCGGCAGGTCAGGACGCAGATGAAGAAGATCAGGGTGGCGTCTGGACTGTGGCCTTCAACCTCCAGGCACACGTCCTGGGCGACGTGAATAGTGACAACCTGCGTGAGAAAATGAGAGAGATTCCCTGGGGCGGCGGCACCAAGATCGTCCCTGCGTTCAACTCGCTGCTCTCTAAATACAAGAAGGAGTTCATCGACGAGGCTGAGATCGACCCGGCTACCAGTCAGAATGCTCATGGTCACGGACGGCGAGCCTGCCGACGAGGGTGAGTTCGAGGAAGGGCTTGCGCGTGCAGGAGGCAAGATCTATGTCGTGATGGCAGTGATCGGCCACGGTCGCCAACACGATGCTGCGATCCGCGCCTATACCCGCATCTCGCAGAGCAACGACCACATCCGGGTCATCCCCTTAAATGGGACAACCGACCCCAATGAGCTGGCCGACGCGCTGCTCGGCATGGTGGAGTAGAAACCGACTCAGAGGATGCTGGATCTTCCCAACTTTTGATGAATCAAGGATGAGCCGACAGAGAGAGCTTTCCCCAAGTGCAGCAAGGGGACACGTTTTCAAAGAAAACCCGACGCTCTCCCGGTTCTCATCCCCGACACAAGAGTGTCACGGCCTCGCTTTTTCGGCGAGAAACGACTCACGAGAGACAAAAGGAAGGTCACAAGGCAAGCTGTAAATTTGCAAATTCCGCAGGCGAAATTTTGATAATTCCGTGAGCGAAGATCTGTGTCAAAACCGTACATCTGATGCGACTCGTTAAGAGGCATGAAAGCTCTTCCTGCTTATGCTCGCAGGTTTGTCTCAAAAACCGTCTCACAATCAACGTCTCAAAACCGAAGGCGTTTCACGGCAAAGTGAGACATCTTTGGCCGACAGAATTCGCAAATTCTGCCCATGGAATTTCCAAATTTACAATATGGTACTGCTAAATCGCCAGCTGAGGCTAAAGCTTGAGCATCCATCATGTTTTTAGGTGGAACTAATTGGATTAGACGGTTTTCTAGCTCTACTTTCACGCTTGGACCAAGCTCTATAGATGTTTCAAGACAAGAAATCGCAAGGAGATGCAGTAAGTAGCGATGCTTGTCTTTATCACCACGTTCGATAAGATCCTGCAGGAGTTTTTCACGTACTTGTAGCGTTGCATGTCCAGAAGCAAGGATAATTACTTCTCTCCATTGGTCATTATGTGCATTCTGTACTAATAATTGATGTTTGGACAAAATTCGTCTGGATCGGCCTGGGAAGCCGTTTTATGGCCTTTTTTGAAAAATGGGTGTGAACTGGCTCTACAGGCTGCTTGAGGCCCTATTTAGTCCTGATTTTGTCCAAACGTTAAACTAATAAACCAATGTCTCCATCATCTATGGCAGCTTTTGCAGCTAGGAATTCTTGGAACGTTCGATGCGCAAAATCAATGTGGTTGACGACGGGTTCACGGATAATACCGGTACGTTCTACAAAGAGCCGACGAACATCACTGCCAGAAATCCTCTGAACAATACTTTGCATATTTGAAAGCTTCCGACTAAAGCGATCATTAACTTGTTGTTGTTCTACCTCTGACCAATTATTCTTCACTAGCCAGTAAGTAAGGTCTTCCAAAAGAGCACGTTTTTGTCGGTATGTGAGTGTTGGGTATTCATTCAGTTCAACGTCTCGCTCGTTGTCGCGTCGCTCTATGAGCATGTAACAACACGCTTCGTACAATTCCATACGATCTGAAGGCAATTTCTCTCACCTTCCTCGGTGCAATGCACACAGCATTGCACACAGCAGAGGATTCGTTGCAAGATTTCGTTTAGAACGATCAAGCTCCAAGTCTTGCTTGAGATGATTAGCCATCAATCTAAGCTCTGTCTTCTCTATCTTTGTTTTGTAAATTCTCTGCGATAGCATTGTGCCAATAATCAATAAAGGTATAAATATTCTGCAATTCCATTGGCTGAAGCTCAGCCATATCAAAGCTATTACGGTCAAACCAAGCCCTATCTATAGCGTGATGGCGGAAAGTGATGAGATAACAAGTTTTTGGATAAGTGCTCACTAAATCACTTAACCATGTATATACAGATTTCCGTTGGGCTTCCGGCACCTCATCTAGACCATCCACAAGTACCATGGCTCTACCAGATTCCATGAGAGTATGTACCCATTTGTAATGAAATTTGTCTCTTTTGCCAAGATATTCGCTTGCTCGTTCAAGATCTTTTGGAGGGCTTCCGCTACTTTTGATACACTTTCCACCCGATTCTCCTTCTGCACATCAGATTTCAGGTTAGTTTTCTATGATGTCAGATAGAGACCATTTTTGTCTATCCCTTTCTGCTATCTCATCCATTCTTAACTTAATGTGTATGGAGAGTCTTTTTTCTTACCTTCCCTTTGCTTTCACTCTAATGGGCAGAGAGCCGGAAACACTCTGTTATAATTTGTTTTTTATCAAAATAGCATTTTTCTACTTATGTAAATTATTATTGCCGTTTTATGACTTCATGGAAGTCATTCCAATTATACATCTACCATTTAAATTGTCTCTTTTATCGTTGCACAAGATTTCTTCGACAAGCCTGCGTCGTTATAAGGAAAATTATCCTCTCGTAGATATAGGCTCCTTATCGCTTTTTATGCTATACTAGAGTAGTAGCGTTGAAACAGCTCGAACTTCCCGATTGAGCATCGGCTCTCTTCTTTCAGCAACGCTGCAAACTGTGACACGTACCATTTCTCAACAAGATCATCACTTGATCAAGCGATGAGTCAAACTTGGATTTAGGTTCTTTTCATTGCAGGCGGCAAGGCCACGGTTGAATGAGCACTGCAATGATTGGCAGGATAGATTGATCCTGATCCTCGCCACTTTTTGAAGCATTTCTCGCAGAGATCGGTCTTCTACTTCGCCATACGAAGCCCATAAAAAAGGAGAAGAAAGCATGTTGCGCAATCCACTGGCCGCCATACGTCGTTTTGGTCTTAAAGTTCCTCAAAAGTTTACGATCAACACCTTACACGGCACGCACCCCAATCAAGTATTTCGTCCCTTGCCGCCTCCACCTGGCCCTGCTCCCTACCGTCTCTCACTTGACCAAATCTTGCCCCAGGAGAACCACAGAGGAGAAAGCCTTGTTTTTCACACTGTTGGTGATACTGGTGGGGTGGTCAATGGGACCCGCCAACATATCGTCGCCATGCATATGGTCAATGACCTGCACAGCGCTCAAGCTGCTTTCTTCTACCACCTGGGCGATGTGGTGTATTTCAATGGTGAAACCTCCAAATACTACGAACAATTCTACGATCCCTACCTGCACTATGATGCTCCCATCTTTGCCATTCCAGGCAATCATGATGGAGATGCGCTTCCTGATCAGGGACAATCCCTTGATGCCTTTGTCGAAAACTTCTGTGCGCAGACTCTCACTCTCACCCCCGAAGCTGGCGATACTCCCCGTCATGCAATGACTCAACCCAACGTCTACTGGACACTGGAGGCTCCCTATCTCACCATCATCGGCCTCTATACCAATGTTCCTGAAGGTGGACAACTCGACACTGATCAAATTGCGTGGTTTCACGCGGAAATGGCCGCTGCTGACCGCAATAATGATGGCTTTCTTGCGGTCAGCAGCGGCCATTTCCGCGTGAAACCACGCAATTTGATCAGTGTCGAGTTGTCCACCTTCAGCCTCGTGCTCACAGGTCACGTTCACAACTACCAACGGTTTACCCGCGCTTTTACCAGTGCCGATGGGACGCCGTATTCCATCCCCTATATTGTTGCTGGGGCTGGTGGCTATTATCATCTCCACGCTGTTCAGGCTGTCGCAGGCAACAGTATCGACCCTGGGCATACGGTCCAGGATGCGGGAACAGATGTCAGACTCGAAACCTACTGTGACGACCGCAATGGATTTTTGCGTCTCGAAGTCAGTCAGGACGAGATCAAGGGGACCTATCTCACCGTGCCCCGACCCCAAGAGAGTTGGAGTGACCCTGCCAATCCATTTGACCATTTTACTCTGAAGCTCAAGGACCACACGCTCGTGTAACGCTCTTTGATAAGAAGGCAGAGTGCTCTGTGTCCCTCAACCGCAGACGGCTCTACCTTCTCGTTCCCAGAAGGTGAGACTTTTTCGGCACGGCGCAATTAAGCCAGAATACTGAGCTAGGAGTGTTCTGTGCCGAGGTGTTCCATGGTATCGACTGAAGGAGAGGATCATGATTTCCCCCAAGCAGAGATTGAGATGGCTGAGCACCAATACGCTGCTTCCATTAATGATTGCACTGGCATTCGGACTGGCTAGTATCATCATCTATGCACTGCAGTTTTCCTCTCCGCAGGTTTTCTCTGTTATTGCCACGGGGATCTTAGTGGCAGGAGCATCATTCGTTATTGGTGGCTTCCTTGGCTTCCTCTTTGGGATACCGCGAACGCTGCAGAGCGACCGTCCTCTTGTATCCCCCACCCACATCAATGGAGCAAGCCAAGAAGCCAGCGATCACAGCAACACTAGTCTTGAATATCGTGCCAATACCAATCTCGAACAGATCTCCGATTGGCTCACCAAAATCCTTGTGGGAGTCGGACTGACTCAGATTGGACACCTTCCAGCAGCCTTGCAGACGCTTGGAAGCTCCCTTGCTCCAGGGTTAGGAAACGCCAAAGACAGTCCTAGTTTTGCTGTTGTCATCCTGCTGTATTTTCTTGTTGGGGGCTTCTTACCTGGCTATTTGCTCACACGCTTGTTGCTCCCGGGTGCGTTTCGGCAGGCGGATCTGGCAGCCATTACTGATCTGGTCACCAAGGCAGTAGAGACCAGCCAGCAGGCAGTTCACACCAGTACTCAGATCAAGGAGCAATTAGAAGCACAAACGCAAAGCGACGCCCTCGCTTTGAGCCTCGTCAGCCGCGTCCTGGACCAAAGCCTGCAAATGCCTGCTGTCCCGCAAGAGGAACTCAATAGCGTCATTGCTGCTGCCTCGCCTGCTGTCAAGGTGACCATCTTTACGATGGCACGGACGATACGGGAGGAAAACTGGAGGACAGATAAAGTGAAGATGGAACGCACGATTCCTATCTTTCGGGCGCTTATGGCCAGTGATACCGAGGGCAAGTACCACCGTAACCATGGACAACTCGGCTACGCCTTGAAAGATAAGACCAATCCCGATTGGGGGAACGCAGAGGCAGAACTGACCATTGCGATTCACATGAGTGGCCCAGACAAAAAAGGGTTCCTGTATGAATTCAACCGTGCTCTGTGCCGCATTCACCAAGATGTGGCGTTTGAGCAACAGCAACGATCGAGCCCAGAGACGCGAGATGCGATCCTGAACGATCTGCGGGCCACGAGACACATGGGACTTGCTCGGCTCCTGCATGAGGATCCTATCATCAAGAGATGGCTCGATCAGAATGGGATCGCAATGGATCTCTCATGAAGAAGTTTGGCATCTGTTTGGATGGCTTTTTCTCCTCGGTCAATGACAGACAGGAAAGGGCTTGGGAAGATATGTCATGTGCGTTCGTGTCGCTATGAAAAGGGGATCGAGATAAGATGGCTTCTTCGGCTTCCCCCCAGGCTGTCCTTCGTACCTCCAGAGTACCCATTGTGAAAGGGCTTTTAGCTGGGCTGGTACGTTTTCCTCAAGTTGTTTGATTGCTTCGGTTGGTCTATGGCGCTCCCTCTCCATGTTGGTCTCTTATTGTAACGTTTCCTGGTTGGGATTGCGAGGGTTAGGTGTGAGCTGGGCCGCCTCAGGTGGTGCCAGTGGTGAATTGGGTTGTTGTGTCAATCTCTTTTGATGGTCCCGCTTTTTCGGGACCATGGTTATTAGTGTGAGCTGGGAAGTGTACACAGTGGGGGGGCATCTGCTGCATTTGCGTTACGTTATGCTGTCATTTATCGGCATAATCTGGAACCCCTGATCCCGCCAGCCAAGCCAGGAGGGCGTCCACGAACGACCAATTTGCGTGAAGTGATGAATGCCCTTTTCTACTTGGACCGCATCAGGAGCCCAATGGCGAGCCTTGCCACACGACTTTCCGCCTTGGTCCACCGTTTGGAGCTACTTCCGCATCTGGCGCAATGATGGCACCTGGGAAGCTTCAACAACGCGCTAAGTCCGTCATATGTTGACCAGGTTCAGTCTTGCTGCACATCTACAACAAAGCCCTTCGATTTTAGGGCAGCAGCCAGTCCGAACCCTGCACCACCCAGACAAGCTCAGGAGTACGAATCGTGGCACCGTCTCTATGCTCCCAGGAGCATTCATAGGCACCCTGCCATTGACGATGTTGGACACGTCCCTGGTATTGCCACGGATTTGCCATCGGACGCCTATTGTTGAAGCCGAACCCTGATCCCTCGACACTTGCAAAGTCTTTGCTGCGAAAGATTAGCTTCACGATAATCTTCCTCCTATCCAATAGTCTATAACCCTCCACCACCAAGACACCTAACGAATTTCGAATACCAGTTTGGTAATGGCCTCAGAAACTTCGACCATCCCAGCAACGTATAAACAGATGACACTAGTGGACGGAGAGATGTTCTATGCCAAGTATTGTTTTCTTACTTGATGTCGATAATACACTATTAGACAATGATAGTGTCAAGGCAAACCTGGATGAGCACCTCCAGGCAGCTCTAGGGCCGGAATTAGCTAAACGCTTCTGGGATATATACGAACAGGTGCGAAAAGAAA
>WNFJ01579265.1_pt2 | contig 10420 bp, 6 predicted proteins | sample 5400461 | NCBI WGS metagenome assembly WNFJ01 (sample SAMN13153349, study PRJNA577476) | soil metagenome | isolation source: 115 cm saprolite on Douglas fir-dominated hillslope | place: USA:California | collected 2013-09-17
TGCCTCAGCACCTGGTCAATCACTTCCTTAACGGAAAGCGTCTGCGTACTTGCGGTGGTCAGAAGCGTCAGACGGCGCATCTTGTCATTCAGTTCTTCGCTCCGAGTGCGTTCGCCTTCCATGACGACAACGATCATGGCGATTCCCAGGGCCACTCCCAGAAAATGGTCGAACGCCACGCGCAACAGAAAGAGCGGACTATCCACCCATAGCGGACGGTCAAATCCGTGGAGGCCGCTCAGGAGGAATATTCCCGCAAGGAGTTGCGCACCATGACCGCGGCGCGCGATTTCCGCTCGCCACATCATCCAGCCAGCAAGCAGGCATATCACTGTCTCGAAAATGGCAGTTTCCCAATGCAGAGAAGAGACCAGCCCCGGACCTCTCCTTTCGACATAGTAGATAGCCGCGAGGATTAAACCGACCAGCGGAATGGCGGACGGGATTCGGCGCTCTGAGCCTGCCGAGCAGTGCACCACGGCTATCAGGAAGAGAATCAGGGCGGCGGCTTGCGACAAAACACTGGCGAGATTCAGCCCCGGAACGTGGCGAATCAGCAGCGCCAATTCACAGAACGCCGAGAGCGTAAAGCAGCACCACCCGATAAGCCAAAAGCGGAAATAGACCGCAGGGTGATCGCGGCGGAAAAGAAGAAAGAGGACCAGCAGGATAATAGAGGCAGTTGTTTCGAAGAAAGCAATCCCGAGAAGGCCCTGATTCGCCAACACGATTCCCCGCCTCCCGGCCGGAAGCGCCGTCGCTGCGGTGATCGTGCTGCCGCGAAGCTATGCTATGGACGGCGAGAAGCTCTGAGTGAGACCCTTCCTTGACGCTAACACGCTGTTTTCTGACTGAGCAAGCCCGTCCCCATTTGTGTGTGCCGTCACATATAATGCCTGCTGGGGGCGAACCAACGTGGAGATAGAAAACATACTGGTCGTGGACGATGAGGAAGCGATCCGAGAAGTCGTTTCGACCATGCTCGAATCCAAGGGCTATCGCTGCACAGCGGTGCAAAATGGCCGCGTCGCCCAGGACCAAGTGAAGAAAGCAACCCCGGACCTGGTCTTGAGCGACATGATCATGCCGGAAATGGACGGCATCCGCCTTCTCGAATGGATGCGGCAATACGATCCGGAAGTGCCGGTGATCATGGTCACCGCCATTCACGACATTTCCACCGCCCTGGAAGCCATTCGTCGCGGCGCTTATGACTACATTCTCAAGCCCTTCGAGAAGGACCAGCTCTTTCTGGGCGTTGGACGGGCGCTGCAGCACCGGCGTCTGATCATCGAGAATCGGAATTATCAGCGCAACCTGGAGCAGCTCGTCGAGGAGCGCACCGCTCAACTCACTGCAAAGCACATGGAGCTCGAGCAATCCTACGACGAAACCCTCGAGGCCCTGGGAAGCGCATTGGATTTGAAGGATGCGGAAACAGAAGGACACTGCCAGCGGGTCACCGCGTTTTGCATTGAGATCGCCAAGGCCGTAAGAGTGCCGGAACTGTATCTGCCAATCTTGGCCCGCGCCGCCTTTCTTCACGATATCGGCAAGATGGCCATACCGGACAAAATTCTTCTCAAAGCGGGCCCGCTCGATGACCAGGAGAAGCAAATTATGCGCAAGCACTGCCAGGACGGATACAACATGCTGATTCGCATCCCATTTCTACGCGAGGCGGCGGAGATCGTTCTGGCGCACCAGGAATTTTACGATGGCTCAGGTTACCCGCGCGGGCTGAAGGGCGAACAGATTCCCCTCGGGGCACGGATCTTCGCCATCGCTGATACGATGGACGCGATGACCAGCGACCGGCCGTATCGCCGCGGTTTGCCGATGTCCAACGCACGCGAAGAAATCAAGCGCTGCTCCGGCAGCCAGTTTGACCCCGCCGTCGTCGACGTGTTTATGACCATTCCGGAGCAGCACTGGCTGGATCTGCGCGAACATCTCGGCTCCCCGTTCCGTCTGGCCCATCTGAAGAACCTGTAGCCCATCACAGGAAGGTGTCGCGGCGGTGCGAATCCCGCCATTCTGCTTTTTTTTCTTCTGTTTCGATGTCCGGGCGGGATGGCTATTTCTACAGTTTCATGAGGCTTGGCAGAACTTCTTTCAGTAGCACGCTGCAGCTTTGGGTACTCTTCCTTCCTTCATCATGGTCTGCCCGAAGCGACTGAAGGTTCCGACCTTGTCGGGAAGGACCGGCTCTCTCCGAATTCGCTAAAAAATGGCAATCTGCCCGATCCTCGCGCCTCCTCTTGCGTGGCAAACCTCGAAAACGTATTATTCTCTTGTTATGGCGCTGATTCCCATCAAGACCGCATCCGAAACCGGCTACTGCGATTGCGTCTGCGGCTGCTACGAGCTGGCCAGCCTGCGTGACGAAGACACCGGCAAAGGCTACTGCCCCGCCTGCGGAAAAGATCATGTCGAGTTAAACGCCGGCGTCGGCATTCCGCTCCCCGCCCCCGCAAAACTCTCCGCAAACTCTCCGTCAGCCCGGAACTCCGCCAGCATGCCCGCCCCCGCCGACCCTCCCGGCCGCCTGCGGTAGCTTGCACACTTTGGATTCCTTTATGCTTCGGCCGGTCAAGAGATTCCATTAGTCCTCACAAATATTAGCGTCCAAACGCGGTCCGCGCCTAGTAGCTGCGCCTTGTTTCGCTGGGAGCTAAATACGTATAAACCAAGTCTGGCTTGATAGAAAATTTATGAAATTTCATATAACACTCTGGAAAACGGCATAAAAAACATATAAATCCATTATTTTCTGCCTCTAAGCCATTGATAATAAGCGCATTAAACTCCGTCGTGGATTGGTCTGACGTGTGCATTAACTATTGCCAAATCATTGGTGAAACCCGATTGAGAGGTCGGCTTATCGGGGGTCGTTTTCTAAAATGAAAATCTGAGAATTTCTATACGGACAACACTTCAAGGAGGAATACGCTGACATGCGAAGAATGGTAGTATTTGCTTTTGCAACCATGTTTCTTCTCTTCCTGGGTTCGTCCTCACTCTTCGCGCAGTCGCATTTTGGCTCTGTGCGCGGAACGGTGAAGGATCCCCAGGGAGCGGCAGTTCCAGATGCCAAAGTCAAACTCACAAACGTTGCGACAAACATTAAGCAAGACGCAATTACCAACGGAGATGGCATATTTGTTTTCCCCTACGTGGCTCCGGCGGACTACGAACTTTCGATCGTCAAAGAAGGCTTTCGCACCTCCACAGCTCGAGTGACCGTCGAAGTTGCTCAGCAGGTAAACCTGAATCTCTCCCTCGAGCTTGGCAATGTTACAGAGACAGTGACTGTGATTGAAAACGCCATCACTATCAACACGACGAGCGGCGAAATAGCCCACGAAATCACCGGTAGGCAACTTCATGAGCTTCCTCTGTTAAACCAGAGCACCTACGGCCTGATGTTACTGACTCCTGGTGCATCAGATACTGGGAGTGTGACCGGCGATACGCGCGGTGGCAGTGTTATGGCCGGCGGTGGAGGAGTTGCCGTTGGCGGGGCACGCACTTCTTCCATCAACTTCATGCTCGACGGCACGGAGAACAATGACACCTTTATCGCGGGCGCCGCGCAGGACATACCGTTGGACTCCGTTCAGGAATTCAAGATGCAGACGAACGGGGCCTCGGCAGAGTACGGCCGTAACCCGGTCGTCGCCAACGTCGTGACCAAGTCTGGAACGAACCGCTTCCACGGTGATGCGTATGAGGTCTATCGCGGCGCGGGACTGGCAACGAGCGCCTTTGACGACAAGGCCAGTAACACACCCAAGAGTAACTTCGTGCGCAACCAGTTTGGAGGTTCCGTCGGCGGGCCAATCATAAAGGACAAGTTGTTTTTCTTTGGTTCCCTCGAGGGCATACGTGTTCGCAGCGCGGGATCAGATCGCTTCTACGTCCCGACACCGGCTTTTGTCTCTAATGCCGCGCCGGCCGTGGTCACCTATCTGAACGCCAACCCCCTCAGCCAGCAAGGCAATTGTGCGGATGCAGCCCTCAGTGCATCATCCATTTGGGACGACACGGAAGGCAACCGCAACACCAATGGGACGAGTTCGTACGGGACGCTCGATGCGAGTGGCAACATACAAGGTCTCTATAAGAATGGGGCTGCCCCCAACCCGTTAGGGACAGGACTGATACCCGGCGCTACGAATCTGTTTTGCCGGGTCACACTCACTGCTCCAATTGATGCCGGTGGTGGCACTCCACAAAATACTTGGCTAACCAACAATCGCGTTGACTACCAGTTCAGCTCGAAAACCAACGCTTACTTTCGATTTGCTTACACAAAGACTGACCAGCCGCCGGGCGCGGGCAGCGTCAGCCCCTTCGCTGGCTTCAGCACGCCCGCGACCGCGCGGACACAGAACACCGTTGCGGCGCTGACCCATGCCTTCTCTGCAAGCCTATTCGGGGAACTACGCGCCTCTTACAACCGAGTGAATCCGGAACTCCCGCTGGGCAAGGCACCCGGTACGGCGCCCTGCTGGCAATACAGTCGGTTCAACCACGGCCTCACTCCCACGGGGGACACAATTGTCATGCCCGGCTATTTGCCAACTGCATGCTTGGGCAGCGGCCTCGATGTCGGTGGCCCGCAAAACGTGTACACGGAAGCAGGTAGCTTGACTTGGCTGAAGGGCAAGAACACCTTCAAATTCGGCGGTTCCTACTTCCACATGCGCCACAATCACACCTTTGGCGCGTACGAAAACGGCTACTATGAAAGCCCTGATATGAACAGTCTGTTGGGCGGACAGATTCTTTTCTTTGCTCAGGCTCTAAATCCCAGAGGACATGTGCCTGGTGACACGTACAGTCAAACCGTGGACGGTCCCTTCCAACCACCCAGCTTCACGCGCCACTACCACTACAACGAGCTAGCTGGATTCGCGGAGGACACTCTCAAGTGGAGCTCTAAGCTCTCTATCACCTTTGGTACCCGCTGGGAGTATTTCGGCGTGCAGCATAGCCCCGAAAACGAGAGATTCCTCGATGCCAATCTCTACTTGAACGCGGTCGGTGCGGTTCCCCCGCTCGTCTCCAAAACCATCTTCGAGCAGGTCCGGGACGCACGATTCCGCAGGACGAACCAATTCTATAAACCAGACTACAACGACTTTGGGCCTCGCGTCGGTCTTGCGTATGACGTCTTCGGCAATAGCCGGACGGTCTTCCGCGCTGGCTACGGCTTTTACTACGACCGCAACTTCGGCAATGCTACCTTTAACGCCATTCAGAACCCGCCGAACTATTCTGTGTTCACGGGTAACTCCACAGACTTTTTCCCAACAGAGTTTACGATCAATGCCAACGAATACACGATTCTGGCCAATGCCGCGGCCGCCGGGGGGGGGGCTTTCACGTTATCCAGTTCAGCGCGCATGTTGAACAACGACCTCGTCACAGCGACCTCCCAGCAATGGAACGCCACGGTCGAGCACAATATCCTCGGTAAGGGCGTCATCGCTTCCGTGTCTTATCTCGGCACGCGCGGTGATCACCTCTACTCTCTGAACAACTTGAATCAGCGCGGCAGTTGCTTGCTCTTGCTTTCGGTCGGCTCCGGCCCCTGCAGCGGGGCTGGTCCCGGCGGCGGGTCCTACCGCATCAACAGGTCGGGCCTGACCGGCATGAACCGGCGCGGCAATGAGGGCCTCTCGCGGTATCACGCCCTCGCGTTCGACGTCCGTTCGCAGGAGATTGGCAAGACCGGTCTGCTAGTCTTCGGCACATACACCTGGGCCCACGCGATTGACAACTCGAGCTCGTTCTTTGGTGACTCTTCCTTCGAGGGTAACTTCGGGTTTGGCTTCAGGGATCCTTATAATCCCTCCCTGGATCGCGCCAGTTCTTCGAACGACATCCGTCACCGCGGAACATTCTCATTCATCTGGGACGTGCCCGTAATGAAGGGCCAGAAGGGCCTTGCTGGTCAAGCTTTCGGCGGTTGGTCCTTGACTGGCATCTTCCAGGCTCAGACAGGCGGCACCTTCAGCGTCTACGACGGCAGCGGCTCATCGCAGTGTAACGACAGCGGCACAAATTTCTGTTTTCCTGTGTCCACTGGCAGCGCAGTTCCGAGCATGACCGCTGCCAACACGGGCAACCCGAACTCGTTCGCACTGTACACCTTCCCTGCGACGGGTGGGCCGTTCATCAACGCTCAGGACTACTGCGCGACACATACCCTGACGACCCCAACCACTCCGTTTGGCAGCTCCTTCGGCGCCGGCGCCAGCATTCCGAATGGGTACACTGCTGCCAAAGACAACTACGCTTGCACAGCAGCGCTCGCCAACCTTCATTCAAATCTGGTATCGCCTCGTAACCTGTTCCGTACTCCGGGGCTCTGGAATATGGACACTGCAATCAGCAAAACTTTCAGGATGCCGCGCGAGGGTTACGGCCTGAAGCTTCGCGCCGACTTCATCAACATGTTCAACCACGCCAACCTGTACGCTGACCCGGTCACGAACATCTTTTCCCCGGGCGGTCAAGTCCTGGCGCACCGCGGCGTACCCAACTGTTTCCCTGCGGCGTGCGGCAAAGAGCGCCGGAACATTCAGGTCACTGCGATGTTCACGTTCTAATCGCTGCCTCTGGCGGCACAGCGGGGGGATGGCTGCGCCATCCCCCTTCTTCTTTTTAGGGCTCCCACAGCGTAGAGTAGAATTGTTCCGAGGCGTAGACCTCCATGTATCCCTCGCCGAAATGTTCTGGCTGCCTTGTTCTGCGATTGGCTCCTGTGCTTGCGATCCTTCTCCTTTTTGCCCCGGAGGTTCACGCACAACGGCGCGGGGGCAGCGTGGACGTGCGCGTCGGTGACGCTGCGGACGAGAGCCCTATCCCCAAGGCCGATATACGTCTCTACGTATTCGGCGACGGCAACTTTTCCCGTCAGGGGTATGCGGATGCGGGGGGGCGATACACGTTTCTTGGCGTTGCCGCCGGAGCTTATACCGTTGTGGTACAGCAAATAGATTATGCGACCGCGTCGGAGCGAGTAGAGGTATTTCCGGGAGAGACGACTCCTGTCTTCATTAGCCTACGACGAAGAGTGAAAACTCCTCAGGCAAAGCCAGGCCGCGGCGTTTCCTCTGCCGCGCTATCGATACCCCGTGAGGCGCAAAAGGAGTTTGAGGCTGGTCGCGCAAGCCTCGCCACCGACCCTTCCGTCAGCATTCCACATTTTCTGAAAGCGATCGAGCTATATCCTAAGTTTGCCGAAGCCCACGTCTTCATGGCGGCAGCCTACTTGAAACTAAAGAAGCGCGAGGATGCGATCAGAGCAACGGACCAGGCAATCCAAGCGGATCCTGCTTTCAGTCAAGCTCGTACATTGCGGGGACGCCTCTGGCTTGAGGACAGCGAATTCAATAAGGCAGAGGCTTCTCTAAAAGAGAGTCTTCGGCTTGACCCCGGAGCCTGGGATGCGCACTTCGAACTGGCGCGCTGCTATTACAACATGAACCGGCCGCTGGACGCATTGGATCAGGCCCAACAAGCGCGTGACCTCCCTCAATGCAATGCGGCGGTGTATCTCCTGCTTGCCGACATTTACGTGAAGCTGGGCAGGCGAAAAGAGGCCGTGGCAGAGATGGAGGTTTTTACGCGGGCGGACCCTAGTAGCCCTATGCTCCCAAGGGTTCAGCAGAAAATCGAGCAACTTCGAAAACAAAAGTAGTTCGGTGACGTGCCGATCGCATCCTGAACTGCCAAGCTTGGGCCTATAGCTCTCTACGGTACCAGACAATTTGATCCCCATCCGTCTCATGCGACGAGTATTCCACGGAGACATAATCCGACGACTTCATCTTCGATGAGGGCAATTCAAGTAGCAGGTTGTTCGTCAGCAGAAATCCGCCGGGCCGAAGCATGGACTGGATATTACTGAGGGCCAGCGACTGTTCAAACGTATCGTAGTAGACCAGAATGTTCGTGGCGATGAGCAAATCAAACTTCGCGTCTGCCGTCGGCTCCTCCCGCTGAAGCACAACGTTCAAATCTAGAGCCCTCACTCCGCGCACAAAGTCCGGTCGGACCCGGACCGCTCGCAGAATCGTTCCTTCCAAGCTGGCGGGAACGGCTACAGGCTTCGCTACGTTTCCAATTTGATCACCAGTTCAGGCTTCCATCCTCGCGAGGGATCCCGGGGAAGCTGAATCGTGTAGCCGCGCCCCTGCACCGCCGCGCGCCGCGAGTGCTCGATATGGTCATTCACGCGCGGGCTTAGATCGAGCGTGACCACCTGCAATTCTTCCGCACGCGCCAGTTTAAGCCGCAGCAGCGAATCCATCACCGCAAACGGTTGCACCGTCTGCGTCGGGTAGAAATCGTAACCTTCCTGCTTGTCAGTGAAATCGAGGCCTGGTCCGATGATCCCTACTCGCCGCACGCGGCCGGCGGCAAACGCTCCACGGTCGCGCATGGTGGCCAGCGCTACTTCCAGCGCATAGTCTGGCGGCAACGCTGTATCGAGCGAGAGCCCTCGCTCCTTATAGAGCTTCGATCGTCCGGCAAACTCCTCGGTGGGATCGTCTAAGCTTTTTGCCGCCGCAAGCGCCTGTTGGAAGCTCTCTTGTTCTTTCAAGACGCGGAGATAGTTTTCCAGCACATACTTCGCAGCCTGTTTGCGGGCAGCCTCGTCCGCAAAACCGACTCCTTTGCGCTCCGCCACTCTCCGCGCGAAAAGCAGGCGTTCGTTGTTGCCGGGAGCCGCCATGCCGTTTACCAGGTCCTGGATTCTTCGTCCTACGAGTTGCCGGAACTTGTCTGCAGCCTCTTTCCCACCGGCCTCGGTGCTGTTAACGGCAAGCGTTCTCACTTGCGCGCTAGTCAAGCGTGGCTCGCGCGTAAAAGTTGTTCCAAACAACAGAAAATTCACGATCGTATCCTCGTCGCCGCCCATCAGCCGCTCGCGAATCTCCGCATCGCGAGACTTCACCCAGGCCGGCCACAGCGATTCGAGTTTCTCCGGGGGCTGACCGCTCAGACGCGCCGGAAGCGCCTCAGCCATCGCCTCCAGAATCGGTTTCGCTTCGGCAAACGTGATGTATCCAACTTTTCCGGGAGGATGCCCTTCAACAAGGGCAAAGGAAGCGAGGAGCGCGGTTAGAGCCAGTAGGCCGCTGTTTTTTGCGCTGTGCACAACCCGAAGTATAACATTCGCCAGAGCTCAAAAAGCGGCCAGCAGCCGACTCGTTCCGTTAGCGAATGCTTGCTCGGCCGTGATGAGACTCACGACGAGATACCCCTCGGCCGGGAACTCGTAAAAGTGGCCTGGATGGACAGAAACGCCCCGCGTCGTCAGGAGTTCAATCGCCAGATTCTCGTCCGAATGCGTTGCGGGAACCCGCAGCACGGCGCACCAGCCGCCTTCTACTTTTAGCCGGGAGACAGCCTTCTGCGTGGTCAACTGGCGATCCAATTCCGCAAGATTTAGCCGGATGCGCGACATTACTTGGTCTTGAAAACCATGCCGCTGCTCGAGAAACTTCGGGATTGCCAATTGCACCGGCGCGTTCATCGAGAGATACGTGTCGGCTATAACTTCCAGCCTTGCGAGCGCTTCGCGTTTCCATTCTTGGGGCCCGCTGGCAATCAACCATGCCGCCTTCATCTGCGGCAGTCCGCAAATCTTGGAGAGTCCGCTCAGCGTAAACGTTGGCGCGCTGCGATTCGCCGCGAAGCTCGCCGGCCGATCCGCTTCAAGCGCGAAATCGAGGAACACTTCATCCGCGATGATGGTCAGCCCTCGCTCGGCACAAATGGAATTCAACTTTGCGATTTCTGCGAGCTTTGTGTAGTGCCCCGTCGGATTATTCGGATGAACCACGATAACTCCGCGCGTGCGCGACGTGATGGCCTGCTCCAACGTATGGAAATCAGTCTGCCATCCGTGATCGTACAGCAGCGGATAGCGCACCAGTTTGACGTCCTGAATATCCGCCAGAAAATCGAACAGCGGATAACTTGGCGAAGGAATGAGGAGCTCGTCGCGTGGATCGCAGAGCGTTCGAAAGACATAGGAGTACGCTTCGCTCGTGCTCGTGGTGAGAAAAATATCCTCGAGGGGAACGTTCTCACCGCGATCGGCGAAGTATCCGGCAACTGCGCGCCGCCCGGATTCCAGCCCTTTCGGATTGGGCTCGTAAGTTAGCGACGCTGGATTGCTCAACGCGTTCAAAATCGCGGAACTGTTGTACTCGAATCCGCACTCCGTGGGATTCGAAACCGTCAAATCGAGCAGCGGCTTCCCTGCTGCGCGATGCGCTGCCAGCGCTTCGCTTAGCCGGTTCGGTGTCAAATTCCAGTTGGTGCGTTTCGCAAACATTCTTGAAGCCGCATCATTATAGGTGTACGGCGGCGTTTGTAGGGGCGGACTTCGTCC
>WNFJ01021761.1_pt1 | contig 10418 bp, 9 predicted proteins | sample 5400461 | NCBI WGS metagenome assembly WNFJ01 (sample SAMN13153349, study PRJNA577476) | soil metagenome | isolation source: 115 cm saprolite on Douglas fir-dominated hillslope | place: USA:California | collected 2013-09-17
GTCGATGTCGCCGACGGCGACTGCGCCGATCTGGCTGACGAGCTTGGCCGGCGGGGGGCGAGAGTGCTGCGCAACCGCAGCAACTGCGGCCTGTCCTACAGCCGCAACCGGGCGCTCGCGGAATGTGCCCACCGCATCCTGGTGTACCTCGACGACGACATCACGATCGACCCGGAGACGCTTGACGCGATCCGGGGCGCGGCAGCCGCCGGCGCCGGCATCATCGGGGTCCTGCTCGTGCCGGTCTTTCCGACGGCATGCCCGTGGTGGCTGACCGGCGGGCAGTACCACTACCTGGGCGTCCACCACGGCATCCACGGGGCGCGGACCTGGGGCGCGTGCATGGCGGTAGACGCCGTGCTGGCGAGACGACATGGCCTGAACTTCAGGCACGAGCTTGGCCGCCGCGGCCGGGCGCTGCAGTCGGGCGACGACACCTCGTTTCTGGCCGAGTTGCGGGGGCTCGGCGTGACCGAGTGCTTTCTCACCGATGTCCACGCCCTCCACCACGTGAGCCCTGACCGCCAGCGACTCGGCTACCTGCTCCGCCGGGCCTGGTGGCAGGGCCGTTCGGAGCGCCGCCGCCGGAGCCTGGTCTCGGCGATCGGCAAGGAGTGGCGGCGGCGTCCGCATCGGATCGGGCTTGCGATCGGCTACCTGTCCGCCGTCGTGGCCGGGGGCTGCTACGAGGCGGCGTCCCGGATGCGGGGGTGGCTCGCGCCGTGAGGATCCTGCTGGCCACGGACGTCACCGTGCGCGGCGGAGTCGACCGGTACGTCGCGGATCTGGCCGCCGCGCTCATTGGGTCCGGGCACGAGGTGGTCGTCGCGCTCGAGCAGACGACGGCCAGCGCGCTGCCGGAGATGATCAGCGACCTAGGCCTGCCCGTGCGCCTGGTCACGCAGTACCATCGCCGGCATTCCGCGCAGCTCATCAAGAACGCCTCGGCCCAGCTCCTCGCCGAGCTCATGCCCGACGGCCTGCACGCCGCCTGCGGATCACCGTTCTCGTGCCTTGGCCTCCGGGAGGTGGCCGCGGAGCGCGGCGTCCCGTGCATAGTCACCGAGCAGTTCGTCGATGACGCGCTCGCGCTGACTGGGCGTCAGCGCGAGCGGATCAGGTCGAGCTACCTCCGCGCGCGACACGTCATCTTTGTGAGCGAAGGCAACCGCGCGACGATGCAGCGGCTGATCGATCTTCAGGGCGTCGCGCACTCGGTCGTCCCGAACGGCGTGGACGTCGACGCGATCAGGCGCCGCCTGGACCAGGTCCGCGGCCGCGCGCGCAGACCCGGCAGCGGCTCCGGCGCCGCACACCTGATGACCGCGAGCCGCCTGGCGCCGGCCAAGGGCCTGGATGTCCTCATCCGTGCGGTCGCGGAGCTCCCGCCGTCGATCGTCGCGCACCTCGATGTGTACGGCGAGGGACCTGAACGGGATTCACTCGAACAGCTGATCAGCGGCCTGGGCCTGTCTGACCGGGCCTTCCTGCACCCGTGGCTGACCGACATGATCGAGCAGATGGCCGTCCATGACCTGTTCGTCCTGCCGAGCCGGGCCGAGGGCATGCCCTACGTCGTGCTGGAGGCGATGGCAGCGGGGATCCCGGTCGTGGCGACCGCTGTCGCGGGCACGGCGGAGGCCCTGGCGCACGGCACGGGCGGTGCGCTGATCGCGGAGCCCAGCGCCGCGGCGCTGGCCGCTGCCATTCGCCAGGCACTGGCGCATCCTGACGACACCGCGCGGCGCGCGCGGGCGGCGGCCAGCCGGGCAGCCTCGAATTACGACGTAAAGCTGCAGATGCGCAGAACTGTCGCGCTGTGGACGGCACGGCAGGCGGCCTAGCCGGCCAATCCAAGATCACGAAACGGAGAGGCTGACATGCTCGACAAGCTCGGACTCATGGGATAGGTAGGTAGGGAGCTACTTTCATGTCACTTCCGTCGTGGTTAGGAGCCGACTGTGGCTAAGGCCTTCGTAACGGGGGTAGCCGGTTTCCTTGGAAGTCACGTGGCGGAGCACTTCCGCGACCTCGGATGGGATGTAGCAGGCATCGACAACTTGCAAGGCGGCAGCGTCGAGAACGTGCCCGAAGGCGTGGATTTCAAGGTTATCGACTGCCTCGACCGTGAGACGTACCTGCCATTCCTGGCCGACGCCGACTTGGTCTATCACTGTGCCTGCACCGCGTATGACGGGCTGAGCATCTTCTCGCCTGCGTTCGTTTACCGCAATACTGCCCAGGCCACCGTCGAAGTCGCGAGCGCGGCCGCGGCCGCAGGTGTTTCGCGTTTCGTCTACTGCTCGTCGATGGCTCGGTATGGCGATATCAAGGCGCCGTTCATGGAAAACATGACCCCGGTGCCCGCTAATCCCTACGGCCTGGCGAAGCACTCCGCTGAGCTTGTCGTGAGAAATCTGTTCGAGACGCACGGAGGCGAGTACGCCATCGCGGTGCCGCACAACATAATTGGGCCGAGGCAGCGATTCGACGATCCGTATAGAAATGTGGCGTCCATCATGATTAACAGGATGCTGCGCGGGCTCCAGCCCGTCATCTACGGTGATGGCAGCAACATGCGGTGCTTCAGCTTCATCCAGGACGTCATCAGCTGCCTCGAAGCGATGGGCACTTCGGGCGCGGCCGCACGGGAGCTCATCAACATTGGCCCGGACGAAGGCACGGTGTCGATACTCGGTCTTGCCTGGGAAATCGCGGACCTGCTCGGCTTCGATCATCTGGACCCGATCTTCGTCCCGCCAAGGCCGCTTGAGGTTAAGGTGGCCCTGTGCAGTTCCGACAAGGCACGCAGGCTGCTCGGATACGAGACCAGAACATCGCTGCGAGAAGGGCTGAGCTCGGTGATCGACTGGATCGACGGGCACGGGCCGGTCGAGTTCAGCTACGGCCTTGACATAGAGATCCTGACGGCCGCGACGCCGTCAACCTGGGTCGAGAAGCTAATCTGACTCCGCCCGACCGCCCGCGGGCTGTGGGCACACTTACGGCGGCGGCGCGCCTGGACTCCTCGGGCGCTGTCGTAGTCGATATCACAGATCCGTCCGGCGGCGGTCGGGTGGTGCTGGCGGGCCTTGGCGAATCCATGAGCGGGGCGGATTTCCTGGTGCCGCTCACACTGGTGCCAGCGATGGCGCAGCGGGCCAACCTGGCACTGCCGGGCATCGCGTCCCGGCTGCTCAGGTCAAGGATCCCGGCGTTGCAGAGCACCTTCGCCCGGTGGTATCCGGGTATGCGCGTCGCGGCCGTCGCGGCAGCCGCCAGCGCGCCTGAGCCCGCGGTGCCGTCACGGGGCCGGGGCAACGCCGCGTTCTTCTCGGGCGGCGTCGACTCTTTTTATACTGCCCTGGCTCTGCGCGATCGCCTGGATGCCCTTGTCCTTGTCACGGGATTCGATTTCGGGATCGGGCGAAGCGAGGAGCCTGACTCCCGGCGGATTGCCGAGCTCGCTCACTCGGCAGCGGGCCGGCTCGGGCTGCCACTTCTGCACGTGCGCACGTCGCTTCGGTCTTACTCGGATCGCCGCGTGCTCTGGGGCGATCACTACGTAGGGTCCGCGCTCGCCGCGGTCGCGCTGCTGCTCGCGCCGAGATTCAGGTCACTGGCCGTGCCCGCGACGCACCAGGCGCGCTACGACTTCCCCTACGGCACGCACCCGCGAACCGACCCGCTGTGGAGCACCGAGCAGATGCGGATAAGACACCATGGATCAGGGGCGTCGAGGCCGTACAAGGTTGCCAGGATCAGCCGCTGCGCCGTGGCCATGGACACTCTGCGGGTCTGCTGGGAGAATCGCGGCGGTGCATACAACTGCGGAGCCTGCGAGAAGTGTCTGCGCACGATGGTCGAGTTGTACCTGGCCGGAGGGCTTGAGCGCTGTCGTACGCTGCCCGACCAGATCGACCTGGCCGCCCTTTCCGAGCTGCCGGTCCCTGACCCGAGCCGTCGCAGCTTCGCGGTCTCCCTGCTCAACTCAGCCCGTATTTCGGACCGGCCGCTGGCCGACCGGATCGCCGACGCGCTGCGACACGCTCTGCGCGCAGGATCCGGGTCCTAGTGGCGAGGACTGATGCCGCGGCGGCGGGCCACCCGCTCGTGACAGTGATCACTCCGACGCGGGAACGGCCGGAGGCAGTCCGGGCGGCGATCATGTCGGTGTGCTCGCAGACAGTTCCCGATGTCGAGCACCTCGTCCTCGGCGACGACTGCCCGAGCCTGGCGCAGCCGCACGTGCTCGATGCTATTCGGCGCGACTTCCCGTTCGCGCAGATCGCGAACGTTCGGTCCGGGCCGTCAGCGCAGACCTACCGCCCGGCCCGGACGGCACGAATAAGAAACCTCGGCATTCGCCGCGCCCGCGGGACCTTCATCGCCCATCTGGACGACGACAACGCGTTCGAGCCCGACCATCTCGCAACCCTGGTTGCCTGCCTGCGAGCCAACCCTGACGCGATTGCCGCGCATAGCTGGCGTCAGCTTTTCACCAGAACAGGAGGGCCTTTCATCCCTGGACCACTCAACCCGTGGATCGCCGACCCAGCCGAGTCCGCTGTCAACTACGCGGACCTCGCGGACTCGGGCGTGTTCCAGCCGGGATCCAACATCATGCGGGATCGCGTGACTGGACGCGTCGGCCAGAAATTCTTCCTGGTCGACGTCAGCGAGCTGGTCGTGCGGGCAGATTTCCACCGGGCTCACCTGTTTCCCACCAAGTATTCGGCCGCCGAGATCAGCGACGGCCTCTGTGAGGACAGAGCCTGGTGCATCCGCATGGCGCAGGCTGGCTGCCAGATCGCTCGGTCAGAGCGGGCCACGTTGCGTTACTTCATGGGCGGCTACTCGAATGGCCAGGCAGCGGCGGAGGATGCGCCATGATCAGGACCATCGGGGTGATCGGTGCCGGTGATCACATGCGGCAGGTCCTTCTTCCGGCTGCGGTCGCCGCTGGCCTGCGGCCCCGAGTCGTGGCGGCGCGAACCCAGGCCTCGGCCCTGGCGGCCGCGTATCCCTACGGGGCGGAGATCGTCTCGGGCCCGGCCGACGTGGCGTCGGCCGACGTCGACGCGGTCGTGGCCGCCGTTCCGGTCGACCAGATCGCTTCGGTACTGCGGGAGGTGATTCCCGCCGGGAAGCCCGTCTACGTGGAGAAGCCGGGCGCCGCGACAAGCGCGCAGGCCAGCGAGCTAGCGGCGCTCGCCGACCGGTACGGCACCCGGCTGCAGGTCGGATACATGAAGCGCTACGCGCCTGCCTACCAGCGGCTGCGCCGGGCCATAGCCGATGGCGACCTCGGGCCACTCACCCTCGCGAGCATCAAGTGGGCGATGGGGCCGTTCGGCGGCCAGCGAGGGCTGACCGACTGGCTCGTCGAGAACGCCGTCCACGCTTTCGACCTGGCCGGCTATCTCGTGGGCCCGCTGCGGATCGCCGACGTCCTCGTACGCGAGATCAGCGGAGAGCACGTCGTGCTCGTCCAAGGCGACTGCGGCGACAACGGCTGCTTCACGATGCACGCCTGCACGACCGGCCCCTGGTGGCACGACAACGAGACGGTCGAGGTGCTGGGCATTGGCGCCTCGATGAGAGCCCGCAACGTCACTGAACTCGCGCTGCGCCGCGGCGACGATCCCGAGCAGGTATGGAGCCCGAACTTCAGCATCCCCGTCGCCCGGAACCTGACCGGCACGCTGCTCGGATTCGTCCCGGCCGTCGCCGCGTTCGCGGCCCCGGGCGACCACGAGAATCCTGGTCCGGACATGCACCAGGCGGCAGCCGTGCTCCGCGTGGTCGAGCGGGTCGCCGCGGCGGCAGGAGCCGCGTGACCACCATGCTGCTGATCGCCGACGTGGGTGGACTCGGGCGCGACTGCCGCTGGCACGTAGGGGACGAGGCGATGCTCGCCGCCGACCTGGCGTGGCTGCGCGGGGAGGTTCCTGGCATCGAGCTCGTGGTCACGTCGACAGCCCCGGCCTGGACGCGTCGCCTGTACGGCGTGCGCGCGACCGATTTCCTTGACTTCGGCGACGACACAGGGGCCGGCGCGGCGAGGGACATGTGCGAGGCGATCGGGACGGGCAAGGCCGCCGGGTCCGCTGACGGCGATGCGCTGGCAACGGCGGCCGGCCACCTACGGGAAACCCTGGCCGCCGTAGACAGCGTCCTGTTCTGCGGCGCCGGCAACCTGTCGTCGGCCTTCCCGAACCGACTCTACGAGCGGATCGCCGCTGCCCGGCTGGCCGCAGCGATGGGTAAGCCCTACGCTTTCAGTGGCCAGACCGTAGGCCCGCTGACCGACGGGGACGCCGCGCAACTGCGGGACGTGCTGGCCGGCGCGGCATTCGTGGGCGCCAGGGACCCGGCGTCGGCTGAGCTGCTCGGCGAACTGGGTGTGCGGGCCGTACCCATGCGGGATGACGCGCTGCACGTGCCCGCGGCGGCCGCAGGCGCGGCCGACTCGGCTCCGGCTGGGGGAGCAGGCCTGGGCCCGGCCGACAGTACGCGGCGGATAGGCGTGACCCTGCATCAGTCCTCGCTCCCTCGGCACAAGCTCGACATCGCGCGTATCGCCGAAGCGATCGGGCGCGTAGCCGTGGACATGAACGCGACTGTTCGCTTCATTCCCCACTTCCGTGGCCCGGCTGACCGGTGGTCCGACCTCGAGCAGGGTGCCGAGCTGGCGTCTCGTCTGGCGGTGCCGGTGGAGTTCGTGCCATGGGAGCCGGCCGACCGGGTGCGGACCGATACGACGGCGTGCTCCCTCGTCATCAGCACCCGGTACCACCCGCTGGTGTTCGCGGCGTGCGCCGGTATCCCCGCGATCGGCCTGTACCAGGACGCCTACCATCGCGCCAAGTTCAGCGGTGTCCTGACCAGACGGGAGGCTTGCCAGCAGATGTTCCCCGCCAGCGCCGACGGATCGCGCCAGGCCGCCGAGGCTGGCCTTGCACTCGCGGGCTGCAGCCAGGCCGGCGAGTTTATAGCCGCACCGCCTGATGATCGAGCAGGACGCCGAGATCAGGCGGAACTGCCTGGCCACGCTCGGACACGTGCGATGAGGGCCATACTCGTAGGCTGCGGCCATATGTCGACCGTGTGGATGCCGCTGCTACAGGACAGGAACGTCGACTTGGTGGCGTTCGTCGACACCGAGCCACAGCGCGCCGCCGCCGCCGCGCGCGCGGCGCCGGACGCCGCGGCGTTCGACGATCTCGACGCGGCGCTGCGTGCCTTCCGGCCACCCGGTACGCGCCTGCTTGTCAACCTGACTCCGGCCGATGCCCACGCCGCGGTGATCAGGTCAGCCGTCCAGGCCGGCTTCGACGTCTTCACGGAGAAGCCGCTGGCGGACGAGGCCGCGGATGCGGCCTTCCTCGCCGACCTGACCAGGAAGGCCGGCCGCTCGCTGTCGGTCATGCAGAACCGCAGGCATGAGCCGGAGTTCGGGCCGCTCAGAGAGTTCACGGCCACGCTCGCCGGGCCGATGCATGTCTCGTGTGACCTGTTCGTCCCGTGGATCTATGGCGGCTACCGAGACGCGATTGCGCATCTACTGCTCGATGACATGCTGATTCACGCTGTCGACCAGGCCCGGTGCCTGATCGCTGCCGACCCTGACGGGGCGTTCTGCACCGAGTCGGCGATCGGCGGCTCCTGGATGGCGGGCGTCGCCACGGTTACTGCCACTTTCGGATTCCGCGACGGCACCGTCCTGAGCTACCGCGCGTCCTGGTGCGCGGCCGGCCGTCAGACCTCCTGGAACGGCGAGTGGGCCATCAGGGCCCGGGGCTGCTCGGTGCACTGGGACGGCAACGGCCCGGCCCTGGTGGAGTGGTCAGAACTGGACGAGTCAGGCCGTCCGGTTGCGCCGGGCCGACGCGAAGTCCTGGCGGTCACCGGGTCCGGGGACGCGCACGCCCGTGCGCTTGACGAGATGCTCTCGGCGCTGCGGGCAGGCCGCCCGTCGCAGACCTGCGCGTCGTCCAACCTGCCGAGCGTTGCGATGGTCTCAGCGGCACGGACAAGCGCCAGGCAGCGTCGGGTGGTGCGCATAAGCGAAGTCCTGGCCGACTCGGAGGGCGCGCCATGACGTTGGTGTGCGGCATCAAGCTCACCCACGACGGAGGGCTGGCGGTCATCGACTCACCCGCGGCCGGCCCGCCGCGGCTACTGGCAAGCATCGAGGCCGAGAAGCTCGCCAACGCGACCAGGCACGCCGAGTGGCCTGGCCCCGGACGACATTGGCACGTTCGTCATCGACGGCTGGGGACGCGCGGCCGCAGCCGAGGGCCTGCGGGTCAGCGGCAGCCACGGCGCGCAATTCGTGCGGACCGCCCCGTACCGGCAGAGCGATGACTCGGCACCGCCGCTGCACCGGTACCTGCCGCCGACGAAACTGAGACTCGGCGCGGCCGGGCTGCGCTACGCGAGCTACCGCCACGTAGACGGGCACCTGGCGAGCGCCTACCTGACCAGGCCGACGCAGGACGCTGGCAATCCGTGCCTGGTCCTGGTCTGGGACGGCGGAGTCTTCCCTGAGCTCTACCTTGTCGAGCCGGACCCGGGCCGGGTGCGCCACCTCGGGCCTATCTTCCGGATACCGGGCAGCATCTACTCCGGATTCAGCTGCAACGTCCCGCCGTTCCTGCCCGACGCGGCCCGGAACGAGAGCGAGCACCGGGATTTTCATCTCACGATGCCGGGCAAGGTTATGGCATACGCGGGTCTGGGCGAACTGAGCGAGGAGTTCATCGCCGAGGTCACCGGCCAGCTCGCCGCGCTCGACGGCTGCTGGGGCGCACCAGGCAGGCTCTACCCGGCCGTCGAGCAGACAGCCCGGCGTCTCGGGCTCCATGGTCCGGACATCCTGGCCGGGTTCCAGGAGGCCCTGGCGAGGATGCTCGTGGCCGGCCTCGCTCACGCACGGCAGGCGCTGCCAGTGCCGGCGGACAGGCTCTGCTTCGCCGGCGGCAGCGCTCTGAATATCAGGTGGAACAGCGCGATCAGGGCTAGCGGCCTGTTCGCCTCGGTCTGGGTGCCGCCGTTCCCTAACGACAGCGGTACCGCCATCGGGACCGCCTGCGCGGAGCTCATGGCCGCAGGTGAGTTCGGCATGCTCGACTGGTCGGTGTACGCCGGTCCAGCGCTCACTGGGCCGGCAGCGCGCGATGGCTGGCGGGCGGAGTCGTGCGAGGCTGACCAGCTCGGTGCGATTCTCTACGAGACCGGCGAACCGGTGGTCGTCCTGACCGGGCGCGCTGAGCTTGGCCCGCGGGCGCTCGGTCACCGTAGCATCCTGGCGTCTCCGGTTTCCGCTGCGACCAAGGTGCTGCTGAACCAGGTGAAGGGCCGCGAGTACTACCGGCCGGTCGCGCCCATGTGCCTGGAGCAGTTCTCCGCGGAGATATTCGAGCCCGGCGGACCCGACCCTTACATGCTGTTCGATCACCGGGTGCGGCCCGAATGGTCAGGCCGCATACCCGCGGTGATCCACGTGGACGGCACGGCCCGGCTGCAGACGGTGAACGACACTGACGCCCCGCTGGCAGCCGCCGTGGTGCGGGCGTTCTTCAAGCGATCCGGCATTCCGGTGTTGTGTAACACCAGCGCCAACCTTCCCGGCCGGGGCTTCTTTCCGGATGCGGCATCGGCGATGGAGTGGGGCCGCGTGGGCCGCGTCTGGGCGGACGGGACGCTCTTCACCAGGGCGGCCACGCGGGACGCACCAGGGCCGCACGCTACTAGCACGCTCACTGCGCATGGCGGATGACCTGATCGCGGCGCGGCCCGCGGCGGGTTCTCCCGGCTCCGGCGGCCGTCCACTCCCCGCAGACCCCGCCCGGGAGATCCTCGTTGCTATCGATGTGATCAGGGCCTTCACCACCGCGGCGATACTGGTGGCGCGCGGCGCGACCGAGATCATCTGCGCGCGTGACTTCCACGAGGTCAAAGAAGTGGCCTCGGAGATCCCGTCTGCCCTCATCGCCGGCGAACAGCGTGACCCGCCCTTCCCGGACGTCGACCTGCCAAATTCGCCCGTCGCAGCCGCATCGGCGGACGTGGCGGAACGCGTGATCGTGTTCTGCACGGTCAACGCCACCAGGACCCTGGCGGCGGCACCACCGGGGGTCACGGCCATAGCGTGCGCGGCCGTGAACGTCGGGGCCTCAGCGAGCTGGATCCTTGCCCATCGCGGTACTGCTCCGGTGCACCTGGTGTGCACCGACCCAGGCGCTGACGAGGACGCGGCCTGCGCGGGCCATATGGCCGCGCTGCTGCGCGGCGCGGTACCGGACTCGGCCGCTACCCGGCGCGCGATTGTCGCAGCGGCGCGGGTGCACGAGCGCCAGTGGCGGGCAAAGGTTCCCGCGGACATGTGGCGCGGCTTCGTCGCTGACGTTGAT
>WNFJ01353686.1_pt1 | contig 10418 bp, 14 predicted proteins | sample 5400461 | NCBI WGS metagenome assembly WNFJ01 (sample SAMN13153349, study PRJNA577476) | soil metagenome | isolation source: 115 cm saprolite on Douglas fir-dominated hillslope | place: USA:California | collected 2013-09-17
GGCGTCAAAGAATTCAATGGATCAGAGGGAACCTGGCGGGATGCCGAGGACGGTGTTTTGGGCCGTAACCCCATTGCCCAGGGATCCGTTGATGGCACGCTCGCGCTGCACCTGCCAGATATCTCACCGGGGTCGGAGATCATTGCTTTTCACTGGTTGGCAGTTGGTCCAGACCTGAATGTAGTGATAGAGTCAGAAAATAGGATACGCGAGCACGGACCCGAAAGTTTCATTACACGCACGCGCAACTACTGGTATCGCTGGGTCAATAAACAACAACAGGACTTTGGGGACCTCCCGGCGGAACTGGTGGACCTCTACAAGCGGAGCCTGCTCGTTTTACGCACACAGATCGACTATGACGGAGCTATTATTGCGGCGAACGACGCCGATGTCGAACATTTCTCCCGCGATAGCTACTCTTATATGTGGCCCCGCGATGGCGCACTGGTTGCAAATGCGCTAAGCCACGCGGGATATTCAGAAATCACGCGCATGTTCTACGATTTTTGTAACGCGGTGCTGATGCCAGATGGCTACCTGCTGCACAAATATAACCCTGACCGCTCCTGGGGCAGCAGCTGGCATCCCTGGTTGGATCGAGACGGTAACCTGCAGCTTGCCATACAAGAGGACGAAACCGCGCTCGTCCTGTACAGCCTGTGGCAGCACTATCGAGTCTTTGATGACGTTGAATTTGTCGCCCCTCACTACCGCACACTGGTCACGCCTGCAGCCGATTTCTTGGCCAGCTATCGCGAACCGCATACACGGCTGCCGGGACCCTCTTATGATCTGTGGGAGGAGCGACTCGGCATCCTCACCTATACCACTTCAGCTGTCTATGCAGGGCTGGATGCGGCCGCCAATTTTTCGACGATATTTGGCGAAGAAGAACTGGCAACGAAATACCGTACTGCCGCCGATGAGATCAAGCTGGCTACGCGGCGCTACCTGTGGGACGAAGAGCGCGGGCATTTCCTGCGCGTGATTACTGTGGACAAAGATGGCACGATTCACAAGGATGCAACGCTCGACAGCAGCTTATGCGGGCTCTTCCAGTTTGGCATGTTCCAGGCGACTGACGAGCTTATCGAGCGTACCATGCAACAACTTGAGCGAACACTGTGGGTGAAAACGCAGGTCGGGGGCATGCCCCGCTACGAGAACGATTATTATTACCAGGTGACGCGTGATCTGAGCCAGGCTCAGGGGAATCCCTGGTTTATCTGTACCTTGTGGCTGGCTCAATACAAGATTGCTCGCGCAAGCACTATAGAGGAGTTGCACGAGGCCCTACCGCTCCTGGAGTGGGCGCTTAAGCACGCCCTCCCCAGCGGGGTCATGGCCGAGCAGGTGAACCCATTCACCAGCGAGCCTTTGAGGGTATCTCCTCTGACCTGGAGCCATGCTGAGTTCGTGCTGACCGTGCGCTGGTACATTGGGAAATACCACCGGTTTGCACCGACAGGTTAGAGGTAGGGCCAGGATTCGTGTACAAATCGCCTCCACTGTATAATTGGCTAAGTTGTTGTAAAATACAAACAGAATCAACAATCTTGGAGGTTTTATGAAAGTAATCACGGTCGCGGTATGGGTTCTACGCATCGCCGTACTTGCAGCGATAATTTTAGGTATCCTGTTCTGGACAGGTAACGCGCAAAATCTTATCCCTGTCCACATGCTTATAGGTATTATCGCTGTACTCTCCCTTTGGGTAATCGGATTGGCGCAAGGCTTTATCAAGGGCGGCAGTTTTGGCCTGGCGTTAGCAACATTCATCGTGGGTTTAGCCCTTGCTATCGTTGGCTTATATCAGCAACAATGGCTCCTTGGTTCTTCCCACTGGATTATTCAAGTGATTCACCTGCTCCTGGGCCTCTCAGCTATCGGGCTAGGCGAAATGATCAATGGGCGCACAAGAAGGCTTGTGAAGAATACCGCTGCGGCTTAAATCACGCATAGGGGGAAACAAAAGCTGAGCGTCACACCTCTACCGAAATGGTAATACTCAGCTAATGTTTCCCTGGGTGATATCAAATCTCTCGTCCTTCGTGCCTATTGCCGATTATCCATACATATGATTAAATGAAGTCGGATTTCCAAACCTGGCGTTTCATTGATGTATACTGTAATGTATTGAAGGGGGATGAGCGTGAGCAATGAGGAAAAGCGAAGACAGATTGCCGTGTACCCGGGTAGCTTCGATCCACTCACACACGGCCATCTCGATATCGCCAGGCGAGCAGCGCAGCACTTTGACACACTGATTATCGCCGTCTATGCCCATCCGGCAAAAAATTTGCTCTTTTCGGCAGAAGAACGCGTGTCACTCTGGCAAGAGGTCATTGCCTCCGAAGGCATGAGTAATGTACGCGTCGAGAAATTTACTGCACTCCTGGTAGATTATGTCCGTTCTGTGGGAGGGCAGGTCATTATCAAAGGGCTCCGCTCGCCCAACGACTTTGAAGCGGAGTTTCAGCAGGGACTGATGAATCGCAAGCTGGCTCCCGAAATTGAAACTTTTTGCTTATTAACCAACCTGGAGCAACTCTTTGTAAGCTCATCATTATTAAAAGAAGTTGCTCGCCTCGGCGGAGATGTCGACGGTATGCTTCCCACTGTCGTCTTGAAAGCACTACAACATAAACTGAATCCGTAGCACGCCATCATCCTGCTGAAAAAAAAATCTCGCAATTTCAGATGTATTTTGATGGAATTCTCTCGCATGCTGGAGAAGCTTCCATTCAACAGGTTTCAGCAGCATAGTAGGGAACGGAGGGAACACAATGGATATACTCTATCTAGTAGATCGTCTGGAGAATCTCATTGCTAGCAGCCGGAGAATGCCCGTGGTCAACCAGGTTATGATTAAAGAAGGAGATATCCTCAACATTGTTGATCAGATGCGCACCTCCATTCCCGACGAAATCAAGCAGGCGCGACGCATCATTCAGGAGAAAGAGCGCATTCTCGCACAGGCTCAGGCCGACGCCTCCACGCTCCTGGCACGTGCGCGCGAAGAGACCGAACGGGCTATGAACAGAGAAGGGCTCCTGCGAGCCGCGGAAGCGCGCTCACACGAACTTGTACGACAGGCTGAAGAGCAAGCGCGCTCAGTAGTAGTAAAAGCTGAAGAGCATGGCGAACAACTCAAAGCCGACGCAGATAATTATGTCGCTGAGACCTTGAGCAACCTCAAGGATCACCTCGCCAGTATAGAAATGGATGTCAGCCGTACCATCCTCAGCATAGAGAAGGGCCTCGAAAGTTTAGAGATAGCAGAGCCAGAGGAAGAAAACGAGGCAGAGGCAGAAGAACAGTACGAAGACTCCGAAGTGGCGCTCGACGACGTGCCTGTACCTGCTCGCCCAATTCCCAGGCGCGCCTCGTTGGCAAATGATACGGGGGGAGGACCACACTTCTAGCACGCTCCCAGGCACATTTTACGCGCGACCCTCGAGCCATAGGACTCCCGCCGACATAGCATAGCACTCCTTGCTTAGACATTTGGAGAGAAGACTTCCCGTGAGCGGGGCTTGAGAGGGGTCCTGCCTGTCACCCTGAGCGCAGCGAAGGGTCTGGCTCGACGGATGGAGAGACCCTTCGCTGCGCTCAGGGTGACAGGCATTCTCTCCAAATGTCTACTCCTTGCTGAAGGGCTTGACACTCTTGTGATGCTTGTCTATAATAGACGAGCACCACAAAGAAGCACAGTATCGATGATCAAGGTTATGCTATAGCTTATTTTATCTACCAGCTCAATGTTACTCTCAATGGGAAGGAAAATAGATACTATGCTGTATAATGTGGCGCAGCTTATGAAGGCCTCTGTCGGGACAACGCTCGAGTATTCTCTTCATGAAGAAGATGTCCAGCTTGATGAAGATCTCAAAGTCGTCGGCCCACTTGATGGTCATGTGCGCATTCGCCGCACCAACCAGGGTTTACTCATCGACGGTTGGGTGGATTTGGTACTTGAACTTTCATGCGACCGTTGTTTGACGACGTTCGAGCAACCCATGCATGTTACCTTTATCGAGCAATTTTATCCAACAGTTGACGTGGTGACTGGTTTAGCATTGCCTCCTATAGACGAGGAAGAGATCTTCCCCATCGACGATCACCATATAGTTGATTTGACCGAGGCAATACGACAAAATGTACTTACTGCAATTCCGATGGTAACTCTGTGCCGCGAAGATTGCGCAGGTCTCTGTCCTCAATGTGGACATGATCTCAATCTTGGCCCCTGCGATTGCAAGCCAGAAGTTGACACTCGCTTTAGCATACTTGAAAAATTATTACCAAACGGTTCAGAGTAATCATCACACAAGTAGATCTGCCTGATCTTTATTCGGGAGGGTATACTGGTGGAAAAGGAGAAAAAATTCTATGGGAGCGTTACCAAAACAACGGACATCACATGCACGCCAGGGCGATCGACGCGCACATCAAGCATTGAAATTGCCACAACTGGTTGCCTGCCCGAATTGCAAAAAACCGCGACTCTCGCACCATGCCTGCCCTAACTGTGGCATGTACCGTGGCCGTCAGGTTTTTTTGCCCCGCACAAAGAAAAGTTAATAGATCTGTAGAGGGACAGCAAGCAATTTCCTTTCACCTGCTGTCCCTTCAAACTTCATAAAGAGTAAAGTGTGATGTCGACACAAGTCGCTTTTCTTTTTCCAGGGCAAGGCAGCCAATCCGTAGGTATGGGTGCTGATGTCTTTGCGACATCAACTGCTGCGCGGCAGGTCTTCGAGACGGTAGATGAAGCATTGGGCTTCCCTCTCAGTTCGCTCTGTTTCCAGGGTCCTGAAGACAAGTTGCGCGAAACAATTAATGCCCAGCCTGCTATTGTGACTGTGAGTCTTGCTCTTTTAGCCGCATTTCAAGAAGCTCTCTCCCCACACAACTTTTCCTGGTCTTACCCACTTGCTCCCAGCTTTACCGCGGGACATAGCGTCGGTGAAATTGCAGCCATGGTAGCTTCTGCTGCCCTTGATCTCAAGAGTGCCGCCCTCCTGGTACGCGAACGAGGTCGCTTAATGCATCACGAGGGATTAGTTTGTCCTGGAGGAATGGCAGCCATCATTGGCATGGATGCGGAATCTCTGCAAGCAATTTGTCAGGAAGCCACAAATCAAGCTCTTGCTCATTACTCGACCGATCGCCATGACCAGCCAGCACATCCAGGACTGGGAAAAGTCATCGTAGCAAACTTCAACGCACCGGGGCAAATTGTTATTTCAGGTGAAGAATATGCCTTAAATGTGGCAATAGAGCTGGCGAAAAAGAAGGGAGCAAAACGCGTCATACCACTCCCGGTAAGTGGAGCATTTCACTCGCCCGTTATGGAACCAGCAGCTATCGGGCTGGCACAAGCCATTCGCTCAACTCCGATCCAGCATGCAACGATCCCGATCATCGGAAATATCCATGCCAACCCGCTCACTGATGCGCAAGCATTACGCGAAGAACTTGCCCAACAGATAGCATCGCCTGTACAGTGGATTCGCACGATTGAATTCCTGGCCAGTACCGGCGTTACCATCTTTATTGAAATTGGACCCGGCCAGGCATTAACAGGTATGATCAAACGGATTATAAAAGGTACCACCACCGTTAATATTAGTAGCGCGTCAGACATCGAAAAAACTGCGACGACGATGCGTGAAATGGGTCTTGTACCTGAGGTATAATACAGTCATATACTCGGCATGATCATTCGACCTAAGCGTGTTCTGCCACCTTCCTGTAGTGACACCTGTACTACCAATAAGTAAACAGATGTGGACAGTATACTTGACAGAGACTTGAAAAGCGCATATCTTTGCAGTAAGGCACTCGGACGTACAACAGGCTACATTATTCGTTTAGTTTTTCAGCGTCAAGAACCCCCGCCTGAAGGCGGAGGCTTGTAAAAACGGTTCAGTGTTTTAACTGAGGCTGATACAAGCCTACTTGACTAGCCTGAGCTGGGCAACCAGCTACGTTGGGAAGGTCATGCTACCTCCAGACGCTTGTCCTAATCTGTAGCTCTAGCGTTAGTGGTTAAAAGTCGGTGCTGCTAGCACGACAAGCCTTTCCAACATTGGCGAAGGGCACCTTACGTGTGTGCGGACATGGGCTTGATCTTTTTTCAAGCCACCTGAGCGTCAGACCGCATTTCTGATACTCCCCCGCAAGGGGCTCTCCGGCTCGACGCCGGAGCCATTTTCCTCCCCTGGCTGAACCCAGGGTATCCAAATGGAGGAGTCATGAAGGAGTGACCATAGTTCACTCAGAAGGAGATGCTCTCAATGGTAGCTGAATCGCTAGGAGTTGTACGTGTTGCGCGCCAGGTGCTAACAACCATCGTTATCAATGCAGCACTACAGGTTCCTGGCGTCATACGTATGGCCCTGGTGAGTGATCAGTGGTCTCGCTTTCTTGGCCGTGAAGTTCCCAGGCAGGGTGTAACCTTGACGGTTAAGGACAATATCGTAACTACCGACCTCTACATTGTCGTAGCAAACGATGCCAACATCGTCAATGTTGGCTCTGCCGTCCAGGAAGAAGTTGCCGCGGCACTTGAGCACATGGTTGGCATGCATGTACGCGAGGTCAATGTTTACATTCAAGATGTCGCGTAGTGCATCAGACTACTACAAAGCACAGAAAATACATCGTTCTATAAAAGCTAAACTTACGCGCAACATAGCTAGCAACTATGCGAGGATACCATGCCTATAGGGATACGCAGGCAAGCTCGGATGATCGCCCTGCAAACACTCTACGAATACGATACCGCCCAGCATACACCCGCGGAGGTCTTGCAGCGTCATGTCGAAGATCGCCATCTGCAGCCAAAGGTGGCGGAGTACGCCAGCGAATTAGTTATAGGTGTCTATGACCATCTTGCTGATATCGATGCTCATATTCAGAGCGCTGCACGCGAATGGCCCTTACAGCAAATGGCCAGAATTGACAAAAATATCCTTAGACTTGCAATCTACGAGATTCTGTTCAATAATACGGTACCAGCTAAGGCCGCCATTAACGAAGCAGTGGAACTTGCCAAACAATTTGGCAGTGACACTTCCAGCAGATTTATTAATGGCGTTCTCGGCACAATATTTAATCGGGCACAACAACAGCCCACCCCAAAAGCTGAAAGCGAGGTGAAATAATGCCAACCGTCTCTGAACGACTCAAAAAGATCATCGTCGACCAACTCGGTGTTGACGAAAGTGAGGTTGTTCCTGGTGCATCTTTTGTCGAGGATCTCAATGCCGACTCACTTGATCTAGTTGAGCTTATCATGTCTCTGGAAGAAGAGTTCAAACTCCAGATTTCAGACGAAGATGCGGAGAAGATCACGACGGTCCAGGAGGCCGAGGACTACATAGAAGAACACTTGCGGTAATTCGAAAATTGGATGATTGGACAACATGCCTCTTAAATGAGAGACAACATGCCCAATTATCCAATTTTCTTTCTTCTGGCAATTTGATGTCACATTTCACCTTTCTCATGCATCTACATTACTGTAGCGCGTAATTGAAACGCGAAAAAGAGTGTTGTTGTGGATATGATACCCGCTGACAAAGCGGTAGAAGAACTTATTCATAAATATGGGAGATTGGTCTTTCACACTATCTATGGCATGACCGGCGATTGGGAAGAAAGCCAGGATCTCACGCAGGACACTTTTCACCAGGCCTTGAAATCTATCGACGCTGCTCGTTCCGTGAGCGGTACCCAATTTCACGAAAAAGCCTGGTTAATGCGTATTGCGCTCAATACTGTGCAGATGCAGCGTCGACGGCACGGACTTTTCCGTTTTATTCCTTTCTCGCGTATGCAGAAAGGCAAACGAACAACAGAGGATGCCTACGACACAGCAACAGATACGCTGAACGAGCAAGCAGCCCCGGTGCAGCCACCTGGCTACGGCGCGACAGGAGGAGACGATCCGGCTGACATGATCGCGGAGCGCGACGCCGTGCAACGTACAATGGCACAACTGCCAGAAACGCTGCGCGAATGCCTGCTCCTCTCGGTTGTTGGCAATTTCTCATCCAGCGAAATTGCACGGATGCTCGACCTGCAGGAAGCTGCTGTGCGCCAACGTCTTGCTCGGGCTCGGAAACAATTTCAACAATTGTATGCACTGGAAAATGGTGAACACATTGCCGACAATGGCACGCCTGCCACAACTACCGGTATCAAGCAGCGGCAGGCCGGCGCCGATCAAAACCACGAGGGACGCGTCGAGAGCCGGGTAACGCTTCAAGAAGAAGACCCGCTCGATGCACCTTCCTCGCTTTCTCGGAGAAGTTATGGAGAGCAATTCTGTCGAAACTCTGCTGCTGCGCCATTATGGTAATACGGCTCCTGCCCCTGTTGGACTAGAACAGAGGTTATCCGCCTCGATTCGTCACGAGGCTAAAGAAGCACGTGAGGCACATGTAGCCGCGACCCGTCTGCAAAATAGGCGTGTCAGCAGGCGAAGCGCCGCCCGATTGATGGTTAAAGGTGCAAGCGAGGCAGGCATTGGCCTGCTTTGTCTGGGCCTGGAAGGTATGCAGATGCTAGAAACAGCCCTTGTCAACCAGGATACCGCCCAACCAGTTATGCCTTGATTTGGATACGCAAGTTAAGAAAGGAATCCCGCTATGTTTGGACTTCATATGCCAGAATTGATTATCATCCTTGTCGTTGCCTTGCTCATATTCGGCCCCAAAAAGTTGCCGGAGATGGGTTCATCCATTGGTAAAAGCATCAAGGAATTCAGAAAAGGAATGAACGAGCTTTCCCAACCAAAAGAAGATCATGAGGATGAACTCAAAGTCCCCAATGTTGAGGCACAGCACCGCGAAATTCCCAGTCAAAGTGCTAGCGTTGAACACCAGGACCTGCAGGCTAAACCCGTTCAGAGCGAAGTGAGCTATAGTGAAGTCAGCACTCCTGAAGCAACTCGTGAGTAGTGTTCACTGTATCTCCCTGCTTGGAGTAGAATTATGGCATCAAATAGAATAGAAGAGCAGGATATTCTGGAATCAAACTATGATAATCCCGTAGAGGACGAGGAGGAAGACCTTGATTCTTCCATGACCCTCGTTGAACACTTGGAAGAGCTGCGCTGGCGTATCTTTAAATCGATCATCGCTATCGCGGTTGGCGCCGTTATCGCCTTTATCTTTCGGGTACCAATCCTTACCCTTTTAGAGTTCCCCTTGCCGAAAATGGCTGCAGATGCACTGACGCATGGTAAACCTGTTGTGACAGGAATTACTGAAGGCTTTACTGTCTTTCTTATGATTTCTATCGCAGTTGGCTTTATCCTGGCTCTACCTGTGGTACTCTACCAGGTGTGGGCCTTTATATCGCCGGGTCTGCTGGCCAAAGAGAAGAAATACGCCATACCCTTCATATTCGCCGGGCTTATCCTCTTCGCGGCAGGTATTACAGTGGGGTTTTTCGTCCTACAATATCCTGTACAGTGGTTGATAACGTTTGCCTCCGATAGTTTTGCCGCGCTGATCACGGCTGGTAGTTACTTTACCTTTGTGGCATTTTTCATGCTCGCCTTTGGCATTGTCTTTGAGATTCCGCTGGTATTGACGTTTCTGGCCCAGGTGGATCTGATCTCTTCTCGGACCCTGATAAGGAAACGCACCGTCTCCCATATCGGTATGTGGATTGCAGCGACATTCATCACGCCAGGAGCAGACATTTACAGCCCCATCTTCCTGGGCGTATCGATGTCTTTCCTGTACGAACTGTCGATAATCTTCATCAAACTTATCAAAAAGTAAGAGGAAAGAGAAAGGAGAGCCACGATCCCGCAAGGGAGATCATGGCTCTCCTTTCGTCGCAATAAAGAACCGTGGACTTCACCTTTGTGCGGTACAGCGCTCAGGAACGCAGCACCTCGTTCGAAGAGATATCTACGTGCGAGCTCTCTGCTGCCGGGTGTACTATGCTCCCATCATCTGACGCCCCACCGCGCTCAAATTGGTTCTCCCGACCACGACCAAATTTCACCCACAGCGTAGTAGATGCCAGTAAGTAACACACTGCCCCGCCAATAAATACTGCTGGATAGCCAAGATGAGCGATGATCAAGCCACCAACTGGGGCCATCAAGGCCCAGGGGACGAGAAAGGCTGCCTGGTACCCGCTATTCGCAATCCCACGATACTTTTCCGCGACGGCTTCCATTGAGAAGACTTGCAATACCCCTGCAGACATGTCCATCAGTCCTTGCCGGAAAAGATAGAGCGTCGCAGCCAACGGCAGGAGCGGGACCAATCCAATTGTGATCAGGAGCGGGAGACTCGACACTTGTGTGACAACGACCGAGTTGATCTTACCCATGCGCCTCGCTAACCACGGTGCCACCAGGGTAAGCAAGGCTGTAACGGCGG
>WNFJ01018451.1_pt1 | contig 10417 bp, 8 predicted proteins | sample 5400461 | NCBI WGS metagenome assembly WNFJ01 (sample SAMN13153349, study PRJNA577476) | soil metagenome | isolation source: 115 cm saprolite on Douglas fir-dominated hillslope | place: USA:California | collected 2013-09-17
CTCGGGGGGTCTCGGTTTCCAGTATGACAGCGATGATGGCCTATAATTCTGTTTGGCGATGGTCAGGTGCGCTTGGCGTCTGCGCGTTTGTTGCAATCATCCGGCCAGCCCATGCCGAGCCACGCGCGGTGGTGGAGCTGTTCACGTCGCAAGGATGCTCCTCATGCCCGCCCGCCGATCAGATCATCGGTGAGCTGGCCAAGGATCCATCCGTCATCGCGCTTAGTCTGCCGATCGATTACTGGGATTACCTGGGCTGGAAAGATACCCTGGCGGATTCGCGCTTCAGCGCGCGCCAGAAGGCCTATTCCCATGTGCGCGGTGAGCGCGAGGTTTACACGCCGCAAGTGGTGGTCAACGGATCGGCGCATGTAATCGGCAGCGATCTTGCCGGTATCGAAAGCGCTATCGACGACACCAAGAAAGCCGGCGGTGTGATGTCGGTGCCGGTTTCGCTGACGGTGTCGGGCAAGCAGATCAATGTTTCGGTGGCGGCCTCCGGCGAGGGCCCGGCGCATGGCGAAGTATGGATCTGCTCGATCTCGAAAGCGGTGCCGATTTCGATCGGTCGCGGAGAGAATCGCGGTCGCGAGATCACCTACCACAACGTGGTCCGCAACCTGCTCAAGGTTGGTGATTGGAACGGCAGTGCTGGCAGCTGGACCGTGCCGCTGGAAAACATTTCCCGCGAGGGCGTTGATGCCGCGGCGGTCTATGTCCAGGACGGCAACCGCGACAAGCCCGGTCCGATGTTAGGGGCGGCCTACACCTCGCTGCGCTGAATTTCCCTTATCGCATTTCCGGGATGCGCCAATATTATTGCCAAGTCGGCAACAGCCGACTTGGATGGCGCAGGCTCGGAATCCATGCTCCTCGCAGTGGTTATGGATTGCGGGCTCGCTCGTTTCACTTGCGCCCCGGAATGACGATCTTTATTGGTGCTGGCACATCGCGCTGGGCCATTTGAAAAACCAGCATCCCCAAAAAGAAAAAGGACCAACTCTCGTTGGCCCAGTATGGGGATAAACTACCTGCGAAACAGGCCCGATCCCGACGACCCCGGGGGGCTGGGGGCTGAGGAATCCGGAACCGAAAGGACCGGGCCAACGCAGGATTCTCTTTTCGCAATGCAGGACGGCGGTCGCTAGGCGGAAGTGGGGCGGTATTATGATTCCGCTAACGATCCCGTGACGGCGTGTTTTGTGGCCTGGACAGGGCTCGCGGACAGTCCGTCGCATGTGAATTCAGGCGCTTTTGCCACCGCCCTCTTGCAGCCGCGCGCTGTCGGCGCAATCATGTCCTTGAGATGACAGGAGACCCAGCATGAGCTCGATATCGGAGGAAGCCGATCCAAGCGAGAGTCGCGCAGCGGCGCGCAACGCCGCTGCGGGTCCAATGCCAAGCCGGGTCACGTTCAATCGTTTCGAACTCGATCGTATCCTGAATCTGTACGGGCGCATGGTCGCCGATGGCGAGTGGCGCGACTATGCCATCGATTTCTTGCGGGACCGCGCGGTGTTCTCGGTGTTCCGCCGCGCTTCGGAAGTGCCAATCTATCGCATCGAAAAAGATCCGCGGCTCGCGCGCAAGCAGGGCATCTACAGCGTGATCTCGGCGAGCGGGCTAATCCTGCGCCGCGGCCACGAGCTCGATCGCGTGCTGCTGGTGATCGACCGCAAGCTGGCGCTGGTGTAGCACTGATTACCGCGTCATTCCGGACCAGCGCGCAGCGCTGGACCCGGAATCCCGAAGTTAGGGAGCAATTCGCCGCACAAAATTCCGGGCTCGCGCTGGCGCGCGCCCCCGAATGACGGTCAAGAAAACCCGGGGCTACGTAGTGCGCGGCAATGTCGTGGCTCCGTCGCCAAGCGCGCGCTGCATCATCACGGTGTCGAGCCAGCGGCCGAACTTGAAGCCGACATTCGGGTGGGTCCCGATCATCTGAAATCCGCATTTGGCGTGCACGCCGATCGATCCGGCATTGGCGGAATCGCCGATCACCGCGATCATCTGGCGATAGCCGCGCGCCTCTGACTCGTCGATCAACCTTCGCAGCAATTGCATCCCGATCCCGCGCCGATGGATCGCCGGCTGAAGATAGACCGAATTTTCTACCGTGAAGCGATAGGCTGGCCGCGGCCGGTACGCGCCTGCATAGGCGTATCCGACCACGCGCCCCTCGAGTGCGGCGACCAGATAGGGAAAGCCTCCCTCCATCAGCACGTCATAGCGCCGCGTCATCTCGTCAAGATCCGGCGGGATCAGCTCGAACGTCGCGGTACCGTAACGGACCGCGTGCTCGTAAATCTCGGTAATCAAGGGAAGGTCGGCCGCGGCAGCGGGCCGGATTTCGGGCGAGGACATGCCGCGGAGACTATTTTTGCTCATCGAAAAAGAAAAGCCCCGGCCGTTAGGCCAGGGCTTGAATTTGTCCACTCCTACGCCGGAATCAGTCGCGCTGACCGAGCAGCTGCAGGAGCAGCGTGAACAGGTTGATGAAGTTCAAATAGAGCGACAGCGCGCCGGTGATTGCCGCACGCTCCGCGATGTCACCGCCCTGCGAGGCATAGCCGTAGATGTAATCGTTCTTCAGCCGCTGGGTATCCCAGGCGGTGAGGCCCGCAAACACCAGCACACCCACCACCGATACGACGAATTGCAGCATGGTGCTGGCCAGGAAGAGATTGACCAGGCTCGCGATGATGATGCCGAACAGGCCCATGATCAGGAACGAGCCCATGCCAGTGAGGTCACGCCTGGTGGTATAGCCGTAGAGGCTCAGTGCGCCGAAGGTGGCCGCGGTGATGAAGAACACCCGCACGATCGAGGTGTGCGTATACACCAGGAAGATCGACGACAGCGAAATGCCCATCAGCGCCGAGAACACCCAGAACAGCATCTGGGCCGTCGCCGGCCGTAGCCGGTTGATGCCGGCCGAGATCACAAACACCATGGCGAGCGGCGCCAGGATGAACAGCCATTTCAAGGGGCTGACAAACATCGCGTAGCCGAACGGCGTCAGGAAGGCGTTGCCGATCTTGGCTGCGGCGCCCGACGGATCGGTTGTCACCGCCGCCATATAAACGCCGAGCGCGGCGAGGCCGGTGATGGCCAGGCCGATGCTCATGTAGTTGTAGATGCGCAGCATGTAGGCGCGCAGACCAGCGTCGACGGTCGCGGCGTCAACGCGCCCGGCGGCCCGGCCGAAAGGAGAAGAGTAGTTGCGGTCTAGGTCCGACATGGTCGAATTCCCGTTGGTTGCCCGGCGGAGCGCAAGGGGTTTGCGGCGCCGGTTAGAAATCTGTCCCAGATATCGCCATTTGCTGACATTAACTTTGTGTCATCCAACTGGCGTCTGGCCCAGGTTGTATGTGGGAAACTAACACATTCGCTGCAAGCTTCCATGCGCGGCTGAATGTCGCTCCGCAACGCGAATTTGGGGGCAAGGCGGATGCCAGCGCTGCCGGTCGAGTGGTCTGAAAAGCGGAATTGGCGCGCGTTGGCGTTGACGGCGGCCGTCCGCTTCAATTTGTCATAAATTTCGCAACACCGCGGCCGGTTTCTGGTTGAGGGCCAGCAACGTGCCGGCAAGCCCCAGTCCAACGGTGACGATCAGCGCCGCCGCCACCACGCCGGCAGCGCTGCCGGCCTGCCAGATGAAGCTCAGCGTCATCAGCCGCGTCACAATCAGCCAGGCCGCGATCGAGCCTGCAATCACGCCGAAAATCGCCGTGGCAAAGCCGATCATCAGATACTCCAGTGCATAGGCGGCGAGTAGCCGCGCGCGGGTGGCGCCGAGGGTCTTGAGGATAATTGCGTCGTAGACCCGATGGCGGTGACCGGCGGCGAGCGCCCCGCCTAGCACCAGGATGGCTGAGATCAACGTGACCGCGCTGGCGCCGCGGATCGCCAGCACCAGGTTGGTGACCACGGTGCCGATGGTTTCCAGCGCCTCGCGGACCCGCACGCTCGTCACCATCGGGAAAGCGTCAGCCACCGATTTGATGATCCGGGCGTCGCCGGCAGGGTCCGGGTGGCTCTCGGTCAGCGTCGCGACATGGCTATGCGGCGCGCCCTTGAAGGCATTGGGGGAGAATACCAGCACGAAATTGATGCCGAGGCTTTGCCAGTCCACCGTGCGCATGTTGCCGATCCTGGCCGGGATATCGCGGCCGAGCACGTTGACCACGATCTCGTCGCCGATTTTGAGCCCCAATCCGTCGGCGATCTTCTTCTCGATCGAGATCAGCGGCGGCCCGTCATAGTCGGCGCCCCACCATTTGCCCTCGACGACCTTGGAACCCCTGGGGATTTCGCCGGTATAGGTCAGCCCGCGGTCGCTCTGCAGCACCCATTCGGCGTCGGTCGAAGGCTTGAGGTCTTCCGCCTTGACGCCGCGGGCCGCAACGATGCGCCCGCGCAGCATCGGCACGTCCTCCACAGTCGATTGCGGCGCGGTCTGTTTGAGAAATGCGCCGAAACGGGCGGCTTCGGCTGTGGGAATGTCGATGAAATAGAACGACGGCGCGCGGTCCGGCAGCGCCGCCAGGAATTGCCGCCGCAGATTGCCGTCGATCTGCGTGATCGTGACCAGTACCGCCAAACCTAATCCAAGCGACATCACCACCGACGGTGTCAACGCGCCTGGCCGGTAGATATTGGCAATTGCCAGCCGCAGCATGGTGATGCGCGTCCGCGGCAGGCGCCGCGCCAACGCCATCACACCGGCGGCGATGCCGCGCAGCAATGCGAACACCAGGATCGAGGATGCGACGAACACGGTGGCGACGCGTTTGTCGTAAGCGAGCCCGATCACCACCGCGATCAGCAATGCGATCACCAGGGCCATAAGAGCGAGATAGCGCCAGCGCGGGCGATGCCATTCGCTGGTTACCGCCTCGCGAAACAGCGCCGCCACCGGCACGTCATGCACGCGGCCGAGCGGCCACAGTCCGAAGGCAAGCGCGGTCAAAAGGCCGTAGACCAACGACATTGCCAGTTCATCGGGATGCAGCGCCGGCACTACCGGCAGCGGCAGCAGCTTGCCGAACACGCCGACGATGACGAACGGCAATGACGCGCCGGCGGCAAGCCCGATCACCGAGCCGATGGTGGCGAGCACGATAACTTGCGTCAGATAGATGGTGAAGACGTCCCGGCCGGTAGCGCCCAGCGCCTTGAACGTAGCGATGACGTCGCGGCCGCGATCGATATGGCTTTTGACGGCATTTGCGACGCCGACGCCGCCGACCAGAAGCGCGGCGAGGCCGACCAGCGTGAGAAACTGGGTAAAACGGCTGATGGTGCGTTCAAGCTGCGGCGAGGCGTTGTCGCGGCTGCGAATCTCCCAGCCGGCTTGTGGCAACGCGCTTCGCGCATCACTGGCGAGCGCGGTCACGGCGCGATCGTCGGATGCTATGTTCGGCAGCTTTAGCCGATAGATCCAGCGCACCAGGCTGCCGGGCTGCAATAATTCCGTCGCGCGCAACCCCGCTTCGCTGACCAGGAACCGCGGGCCGAAACCTAGGCCACCGGCAAGTTTGTCCGGCTCGGCGCCCACCACGCTGCGGATCTGAAAGGTCGCGCCGCCGATGGAGACGCGGTCGCCGATTTTGAGATCGAGCCGCGCCAGCAAGGTCGAGTCGGCTGCCGCGCCGAAAGCGCCGTCGCGTTCGGCCAGCACATCGGCCACCGGCATTTTAGGATCGAGCGTCAGCTCGCCGAGCATCGGGTAGCTGCCATCCACCGCCTTGAGTTCGACCAAAGCGAGTCGGCCGTCGCCGCTGCGCGCCATCGCGCGCAACGTCGCCGCGACCGACACTTGTCCGCGCGAGCGCAGAAACGCGATTTCATCCGGTTTGGCTTCGCGCTGGATCAGGGAGAAGGCCACGTCGCCGCCCAGCAGCGTGCGCCCCTCGCGCGCCAGTCCCTCGCCGAGGCTGGCTGCAACCGAGCCGACGCCGGCAATCGCCATCACGCCGAGCGCGATGCAGGCGATGAAAACGTAGAAGCCGCGCAGGCCGCCGCGCAATTCGCGCAAGGCGTAGCGGAGCGCAAGCGATGCCGCGCGGCCGCCATCCATCGGTGCGGAAGCAACACTCATGAAGCCGCTTTGCGATTCCCGACCGGCCCATCGATCCGGCCCGAACGCAGCCGCACCACGCGATCGCAGCGATGCGCCAGCGATGTGTCGTGCGTGACCAGCACCAGCGTCATGCCGCGCTCGGCGTGTTTGGTGAACAGGAGATCGATGATCTGCTTGCCGGTGGCTTCATCGAGATTGCCGGTTGGCTCATCCGCCACCAGGATCGCAGGATCGGGGGCCAGCGCGCGGGCGAGTGCTACGCGCTGCTGTTCGCCGCCGGACAATTGCGTGGGATAGTGATGCAGGCGATCGCCGAGACCGACCGAAGCCAGTTCTTGCGCCGCGCGCTGCGATGCATCCGGATTGCCGGCCAGCTCCAGCGGCACCGCGACATTTTCCAGCGCCGTCATGGTCGGAATCAGGTGAAACGACTGGAACACGATGCCGACCTGACGGCCGCGAAAGCGCGCCAGCGCGTCTTCGTCGAGCGCATTGAATGGGGTACCATTGACCACCACTTGTCCGCTGTCGGGACGCTCCAGTCCCGCCATCACCATCAGAAGCGTGGATTTCCCCGAGCCTGACGGCCCGATCAGGCCGATCGCTTCACCCGGCGCGACGCGCAGGCTGATATCCTTGAGAATGTGCACGCGCGCCGCGCCCGCGCCGAGCGAGAGATTGACGTTCGAGATGGAAATGGTGTCCGGCTCAATGCCGGCCAGCGAGGTGGGTTCGATGAGACTGTCCATGGCTCGGTCATATGGCACTTTCGCTGCTGCGGTCGAGAGGCAGAGACGGATGTTCGTGCACATGCTTGTGTTGGCGTTGGTTCTGACGGCCGGCGGAACAGGGTTCGCTCAAACGCCGGCCGCCGGCCAGACAAAACCGATCAAGATGGTCGTATTGGGCGATTCGCTGAGCGCGGGCCTTGGCCTTTCGGCGTCATCTGCGTTCCCGGCCCGGCTGCAAAAATCCTTGGAGACCAAGGGGATAGTGGTCGATATGATCAACGCCGGGGTGTCCGGCGATACCAGTTCCGGCGGCCGCGACCGGCTCGACTGGTCAGTGCCTGAAGGGACCGAGGCCGTCATCCTTGAACTCGGCGCCAACGATGCCTTGCGCGGCATCGATCCCGCAGTCACCCGCGCCGCGCTGACGGACATTCTGACGCGGCTGACGGCGCGCAAGATCGCGGTCCTCTTGTGCGGGATGGTTGCGCCGCCAAATTATGGAAGTGACTATTCGGCGCGTTTCAACGCGATCTACCCGGAGCTGGCAAAATCCTTTGGAGTGACACTCTATCCGTTTTTTCTGGAGGGCGTCGCCACCGAAGCTAGCCTCAACCAGGCGGACGGCTTGCACCCGACGGCTGAGGGTATCGATGTCATCGTGAAAAATATCCTGCCCACCGTGGAGGCATTTCTTGGTGCGATATCCGGGCAACGCAGTTGAAAAATGGGCAGCGATAACCCTAACAGGTGTTTTGCCGTTAGATTTCCACTCTGTTAACGGCGGATGCTTCGCAGAGTCACATAACTACGGTAGAAATCAGCATCGGTGATTCGTTACCGGGTTTCAGCATCGGGAGTCATGCGATGCCGCGTCTGTTCACTGGACTGGAAATTCCGGCCGAGATCGGCCAGACACTTTCCAATTTGCGTGGCGGCCTTCCAGGCGCACGCTGGATCGATCCCGAAGATTATCACGTCACCTTGCGCTTCATCGGCGATATCGACGGCATTGCCGCGAACGAAATCGCCTCGATGCTGTTCCGGGTCAACCGCAAGCCGTTTGATGTGACCCTGCAAGGACTGTCGAGTTTTGGCGGACGCAAGCCGCGCGCCGTAGTCGCCTCGGTCGTGCCGAGCCGGCCGTTGATCGAGCTGCAGGCCGAGCTCGAACGGCTGATGCAACGCATCGGGCTCGATCCCGAGGGACGCAAATTCACCCCGCACGTGACGCTGGCTCGGCTGCGCGACGCGTCCAATCAGGATGTCGCCGACTATCTGTCGGTGCGCGGCTATTTTCCGACGACCGTGTTCACGGCGTCCCGGTTCGTGTTGTTCTCGTCCCGGGCCTCCACCGGCGGCGGGCCCTATGTGGTCGAGGATTCCTATGCGCTGAGCGCGTGACTCTTTATCACCTCTCCCCGCATGCGGGGAGAGAGGGAGAAGAAAGCGCATACCCCTCACACCAATTCGCGACTTGCAATTTCCGCCGCGTTGGGGCCGTAAGATGGGCCATGCTGTCTCCCCCCTCCGCCTCGTTCCGCGCCCATTATCAGAGCTTCGTTGCCTCCGGCGCGATCGAGCCCGACGCCGCGCAGGCGGAAGCCGCCGAGGCATTCGCAGACCTCGAGCAGCGGCTTGTGAACTACAAACCGGTGCGCAGGCAAGGCCTGCTTGGCCGGCTATTTGCGGACAAGGACGAGGCGCCGCCACGCGGGCTCTACATTCATGGCGAAGTCGGGCGTGGCAAGACCATGCTGATGGATCTGTTTTTTCAGCACAGTCCGGTCGAGCACAAACGCCGCGCGCACTTCCACGAATTCATGGCCGATGTTCACGAAAGGATTTACGGCTTTCGTCAGAATATCGCGCGCGGCGAAATCGCCGACGGCGATGTGATCGCGCTCACCGCCGGGTCGATTTTCAACGAGGCTTGGCTTTTATGTTTCGACGAATTTCATGTCACCGACATCGCGGATGCGATGATCCTGGGGCGGCTGTTCTCAAAACTGTTCGCACTCGGCACCGTGGTGGTGACGACCTCCAATGTCGCACCCGACGATCTCTACAAGGGCGGATTGAACCGGGCGCTGTTCCTGCCCTTCATCGCGCAGATATATGATCATATGGACGTGCTGCGGCTCGATGCACGCACGGATTTCCGGCTGGAGAAGCTCACAGGCGTGAAAATGTGGCTGGTGCCGGCGGATCGCGATGCCGATGCGGCACTCGACAAAGCGTGGGTCAAGATGACCGGCAACGCCAAATGCAAGCCGCGCGATATTTCGATCAAGGGCCGGATTCTGCATGTGCCGTGTTCGGCCGATGGCGTCGCGCGATTTTCGTTTGCGGATGTCTGCGAGAAGCCGCTCGCCGCGTCGGACTACCTCCGCCTCGCGCATGACTATCACACCCTCATCATCGACCGCATTCCGGTGATGGATTATGCCGACCGCAACGCGGCCAAGCGGTTCATCGCGCTGATTGACACGCTGTACGACAACTCTGTGAAGCTGATGGCCTCCGCCGAGGCCGATCCGTTGTCGCTATATGTCGCGACCGACGGCGACGAGGCGAACGAGTTCAAGCGGACCTCCTCGCGGCTGATCGAGATGAGTTCGGAATCCTATCTGGCGCTGCCGCACGGACACAAGGATTCCGTCGCCAGCGGGTCGAGCACCGGATTGGTGGAAACGTAAGCCTCATACTCCGTCATTCTGGGGCGCGCGTCAGCGCGAACCCGGAATCTCGTATCAATAACCTCTGGATTCCGGGTTCGCGTCTTCGACGCGCTCGGAATGACGCGAGTGGCGGACAATTGAGCACGCCGCGACTTGAACGGGTCGGTTGAAAGGGATAACCAGCCTGTCAGCTTCCTCCACCCCTCCTGCTTGACCTTCAAAGGACAGATTTCCCATGGCGCGCAACAAGATTGGTTTGATTGGCTCCGGCCAGATCGGCGGAACGCTGGCTCACCTGATCGGCCTAAAGGAACTGGGCGATGTGGTGCTGTTCGACATCGCCGAGGGCGTGCCGCAGGGCAAAGCGCTCGACATCGCGCAATCCTCTCCCGTCGACGGGTTCGACGCGCATTTCACCGGTGCTAATTCCTATGAAGCGCTCGACAATGCCAAGGTCTGCATCGTCACCGCCGGCGTGCCGCGCAAGCCCGGTATGAGCCGCGACGATCTCTTGAGCATTAATCTCAAGGTGATGGAGCAGGTCGGCGCCGGCATCAAGAAATATGCGCCCGATGCCTTCGTCATCTGCATCACCAATCCGCTCGACGCCATGGTGTGGGCGCTGCAGAAAGCGTCCGGCATGCCGCACAAGAAGGTGGTGGGCATGGCCGGCGTGCTGGATTCCTCGCGCTTCCGTTATTTCCTTGCCGACGAGTTCAATGTCTCGGTCGAGGACGTCACCGCCTTCGTGCTTGGCGGCCATGGCGACACCATGGTGCCGCTGGTGCGATACTCCACGGTGGCCGGTATTCCGCTGCCTGATCTGGTGAAGATGGGCTGGACCTCGCAGGCGCGGATCGACGAGATCGTCGACCGCACCCGCAACGGCGGCGCCGAGATCGTCAACCTGCTCAAGACCGGTT
>WNFJ01199241.1_pt1 | contig 10417 bp, 7 predicted proteins | sample 5400461 | NCBI WGS metagenome assembly WNFJ01 (sample SAMN13153349, study PRJNA577476) | soil metagenome | isolation source: 115 cm saprolite on Douglas fir-dominated hillslope | place: USA:California | collected 2013-09-17
GGAACGCAAACAGATCAATCATGAGCGTCCCAGGTGGCTGGGAAACAAATTCATGAAGATGCGTTAGTTCCTGAAAAGCTCCCCGGACCATTTCATCGGTAAAACGGTAGGGTCGTTCATAGGCAGTAATTTTTGACGTCAGATGCTGCTTGATGCCAAAATGCATGGCCTCCCAGGTCACAGTATCACCCAGTTTCATCACGCCTGAAGTCACACCAGCAACTGGACGCTCGTGCGTATGTGCTACAGAGTGACGATGCAAGTCAACGCTCAGCGAGAGATCGAAACAGCGCTCTATCGGAGCGTTGATGTATGTTTCTAATCGAATGATAGCCATGCCTTATTCTCACATAGAGCAGCGGTTGCTGTCTAGGTGCGTTGTTTCGTGCTACCGCAACTCCCTGGTGACACGTGCATATGAAAAGAGCCGCAATCTTTGTTGGTTGCAGCTCTTTTTTCTTCGTGTACAGGCCCCTGGAAACACGCTCACACCCTGCATTTTTTCAGTCACCTTTGACAGTGTTGGCGAATTGCTCTTGAGAGTGGTTGAGGGAATTCCTGACTCTTGAAAGGGGAATAAACTGGCTTCAGACGAGGCTCGCCCGGTCATCGAGAGGATCAGCTCAAGATGCCGACACGCGTCATCGAATCCAGATGCTGGCTCTGCCAGGGTGCAGCCTTGTCGGTGTGTTTCCTCCTAAGCGCGTTCTGGCTCTTATCTCGCTCACGGTTTGGAGCTACTCCTCATAACGCTGCTCATGACGTTTTCATGACGCTTCCTCCTTATACTGGTAGCAGGCAGGACAGGGTCTATTCCCTGGCAGTGGGCTTTTGCATGAGGAAATGCCATCGTGATGCTAAAACCGCCCCTGTAGCCCATCTGCCATGGATTGCTACAAACTCTCCTGTGTTGAATGAGGTGCACAACAAAGTAGCGCTACAAGAAGGGATCATGCCGTCAAAACAACTCGAAGATAACTTTGATCTACTACCGGATGGCGTCATTGTCTGTGATCGTGAGGGGAAGATCCTACGAGCCAATGCAGCAGCCCTCAAGCTCTTTGAGGTGGCTTCTGAAGATCTTTGTCGAGGGGTAGATTACCAACAATTCCTTCATGGCTCTATCCTGGGTGACGAGCCTCAACGAGCCATCGCACTCGAGCCATGGCTCATGAACCTCCTCATCGATGGCGAGGCGGCATCCAGCCTGCAAAAAGAAACCCTGGTCCTCCAGCCGCCTTCCGGGCGCACGGTCTATGTTACCAGGCGTGGTCTGCCCCTGCTTGATGCACAGCAGCAGGTGGTCGGCACCATCTCTGTGTTCCATGACATCACGCACCAGTATCAGAAGGCGCTCCATCTCCAACGCGTCCACCAGGCGGTGTCAGCCCTGACCGCAGCCATCGCGCACATTCCTGAGCATATTCCTTGCGCCTTCCCTGAAGGGATATTTCTCCTATCGCCTCCGGTGCTCTTGATTGCCCAGCAGCTGGTGGACGTGATCGCTCAGGTTCTTGATTGCCAGGGTGTCAGTCTTCAAGCCCTTGAGCCTGGAGCCGGTCGTGTGATTTATGCCGTGGGAAGCGGCATTACCCTGCAGTGGGAACGGTACCTACGGGAGATAAGCGGGCGCTTCTTGCCCTCAGATTTTCTCGACGAAACGGTGCTTACCCGCCTGGCCGCAGGTCAGGAGGTGATTCTCCCAACTGATCGCCTGTGCCTGCCACCCGGCTACCAGGCAAATGTTGGCGCCAGGAATTTGCTGTTGGTTCCCCTGTTTCTCGGGCAGCAGTGGGTGGGCTCACTTGTCATCGCCAAGGCAGGTTTTGACCATGCCTACACGCCAGAGGAGATCGAGTTCGTCAAAGCCGTCGCAGCGGAGACCATGCTGGTCATCGACTGCCTCCGCTGCTTGTATGAGCAGGCCGAGACGAGCACCAGAGCACTGCTGCGGCAAGAAATGGATCGGCTCATCACTGGATTCCTCAACCTGGCCAGCCATGAACTGAAGACGCCTCTGACTGTGATCAAGGGCAATATCCAGTTAGCCCAGCGCCGTCTCGCCACGCTCAAGCGCCAGCTCGCACAGCAGCCCGGGGGAATGAGCGAGAAACTTGAGCAGCTCCAGGATACCTTAGCGTCTGCCGCTCAAAGTGCCCGTCTTCAGGAGCGCATCATCAAGGCGCTCATGGATGATGCACGTATCCAATCCAATACCCTCGAGTTGCACCCGGCTCGCTGGGATCTGAACGCGCTGCTCAGAGAAGCCGTGGCTACGCAGCAGCTCGTAGCACCTGAGCGCACGATCGTGCTGGAGAGCCTGCCTCCAGAGCGTGTGGTGCCCGTCATGGCTGATGCAGAGCGGATCACCCAGGTGATCACCAGCTACCTGGTCAATGCTCTGAGCTATTCACCTGCTGATCAGCCTGTAACGGTGCAGTTGGGGGTAGAGGGTGCAGTAGCTCGTGTGTCGGTCCAGGACCAGGGGCCGGGTATCCCGGGAGAAGAGCAAGAGCGCATCTGGGAACGCTTTTATCATGCCAGGGGGATCGCCGTCCAGCATGAGCTGGATCTGAACTTAGGATTAGGTTTATATCTGAGCCGGGCGTTCATCGAGTGTCATCAGGGCAGTGTTGGGGTCCAGAGTGCACCCGGACGCGGCGCGACCTTCTGGTTTACCTTGCCAGTTGAAGTATCTCCAGAGGGGTGATCTTTAGAGAGGAACTGTTCTCCTGGACGACGGAGCGAGCCTCGCCCGAAGTCAGTTTACTCCCCTTTCAAGAGTCAGGAAATGCCCTCAACCACTCTCAAGAGCAATTCGCCAACGCTGTCACCTTTGACAGCAAAACTGACAGCAAAACCGGTAGACAACAGTGGATTTTCATGGATGGCAGTGGACATGCGATTGGCTTCTGGAGCGGATGAAAGACATTGGTGGACGGCGAAAAACAAGTAATGCCGAAGGGGGGACTCGACTTGAGTCGTTCGCTGGTGTTCGCTAATGTTCTCGTGGTGCTTGGAAAGCCTCTATTCTGTTCATCGCGTGTTATGTATTTTCGCTGGTGTTCATCGGCGTTGCTGTATGGGTTGCTGTACAGCGTTTGCTTGTACAACAGTGTTTGAGAAACGAATGGAAGCAAGAATCAGACGATCATTCCCCGAAGGAGCAAGCGGGTTGTTGTGCCGTTCACTGACGTTCGTTCTTGTTCGCGTTGTGCTTGCTGAGCAGTTTGCTGATGTTCGCCGATGTTTCCTGTCAATCGTCGGCTTTGCTGTGAGTGGTGCTAGCAAGAAAGGGCTCGTCTCCTTCTTGAAATGCTGAGATAGTCCCTTTTCCATTCATCTTGTGTTTTCTATTTCGCCGATATTCGTTCATGGTGCTGTACACCAGTACAACAGGGTATCGATTACGGGACTCGCTAGGGCTTGTTTGTCGGCGTTTGTTCGTGTCCTCCTCGTGCTTCTCTCCTCATGTTGTTGTCCGCCAGAGTGTGTGGTTGTTTGCTGTTGTCCCTCGGCTTTGCTGTCAATCTGAACCTGGTTTGTGTTCATCAGTTCCCCCTTCTCACAGCCCCGCGGCAGCTAATTCTTCCTTCAAGGCGCGCAGGTTGCGGTTCTGCTCACGCAACGCCGCAATGTAGCTCGTCCATGCCTCGCCCTCGCCGAGCTTCTCGTACAAGGTGCGCACCTTTACAAGATAGGTGCAAGCTGTCTGGTAATTCTTACGTTCTCGCAGTGCAATCAGTCGTTCGGCGTACTGCTGGTACAGCTCGATAGCTTCGCGCGGTCGCGTCTCCTCGGCGACCCTGGCAACCTCCAAGGCGATATTGCTGTATCCGTAGTAGCCGTAGCTCTCAATGTAGGTATAGCCATAATGATCCTTCTTCGCAGTGCCTTTCAGCAGGTGCAATGCCTTGTCGATGTCGCCTTCATCCAAAGCAATCTGAATCAAGAGAGGGGTGTTCTGTGCCTGCTCCAGGAAAGTGAGCACCTCCGGCCGATCTGTCTCCCAGCGATCAAGTCGCCTGGCGAGATCACGTAGCTCCTGGTAGCGCTTAAGAAAGGGCTGCGTGTGGAACAATGTTTCAGTTACCTCCAATTCGGCGGCAGAGTTGCCCCGCGTCCGATAGTATTTTTGGAGCCATTCCAGGACGCGCCAGTCTGGTTTCTCTGCCTCCGCTCGTCCCGGCTGACTGCGCAGCAAGAGATGCGCAGCGCCGTTGGCGGGACGGATAGGTGCCGAGATGCGTGCTCTCATCAGGCGCTCGGCCACGGCATCCTGCCCGTGCTGGATGAAGAGATCTACCAGTCCCAGGAGCGCATTATCGTCAAGCTGTTGCGCTTCTCTTGCGGCTTCGTCAATGCGCCCAAGCGTCAGGAGTCGATCAATCAGGTCAAAAGTGCGACCGGTCTCGCGGCAGATGCGCAGGTAGGCTTCATCGTCGAGGCTCGGCGCTCTGAGCCAACGATCTGTTGCTCTTCATCGGCCAGCGCTTCGCGAATACTCTCCGCGATCGTTTGTCGTTCCAGCGGTGCGGCGTATGTGACGAGCTGGTCCGCTGCACTGGTATAAAAGCCGTGGCTGTCGTCGGCATGCAGGTCGCGCTGATAGATGGCAAAGAGCACCTCGATGCTCTTCTCGCGCGCTACCCGATCGGCCCGTTCGTCCGCCAGACAGTTGCCCAGCGCTTCAATACACTCACCAACGAGCTGCTCCAATCCCTCCTCTTCTGGAAAGTACCACTCTTCTCCGTAGGAGTCGTCGTACCCAGCCTCCGCATCAAAGTAGAGATGAGATTGCTCGAAGATCTCCGTCACCAGCGTCTCATAGATCGTGGCCGCGCCGAGAAAGTCGCCTTGCGCAGCAAGGCGATCAGCCGTCTGTTTCACTGCGAGCAGTTCCTGGGTAATGCGCGGCGTATTGCGTTCAAAAGCGTTGGTGACCTGCTGACGATAGGTAGCCGGGTTCACGGAGAGGATCTTTTGTGCGGGGCGGATGAGGTAGCCATCGGGATGGCGCACCCAGAACTGTCGCATGTGCCAGGGATAGTCCGCGATTTCGCGCACGATCTCTGCCTGGGCCTGTTGGGCCTGCCGATAGATGGCATCCACGTCGTCTACGAGGAGAGCGATCTCAACGCCACTGCCGCGCTGTCCCGATGGAAGAAGGCGGGGGCGCTCGGAGGCCCAGTACGGTGCATGGTCTGGCGCCAGTTGGATAGCGGTCTCCCCACGAGACAATTCGGCATACTCGTCTGCCTCGAGGGCGACGACACGAAAGCCCAGAACGTTCTCAAACCACGTGATAGATTGCTCGAAGTCGCTCACGCACAGCTCAACCCAGCTTGTTTTGCTCAATTCCTGAATGCCTTCCACTTTCACATGAAGGGAACAAGACGCTTGCTACTCATAAGCCTGCTAAGGAGTTTGGAGACCTGCATCGTTGAAGGCCTTCTCCAACACATCGACTACTCCCAGCATGGGTGCAGATTGACGAAGATAGGCGATATCCAACGCCGCATGCTTTTCCTTCATCATCTCCAGAATATCGTTCCACTGGCGATTGGAAATGCCTCCGCCTAGCTTCCACCAATCGAGTTTGGCGAGAATCATATCCTCAGGAGAGGCAAAGAAAAAGGGACGGCTCCCTACCTCCAGCACATCCTCTCTTGCCCGTCGCAGCTCTTGCTGGGCGAAGGGGTTGGACTTCTGGACAAACACGTCAACTTTCACCCCGGTGTCATGATGCAGCAGGTTAAACGACGACTGGTTTTGAATGGCATCGCGAATCATATCGGCGTCGATATAGTATGCTTGTTGCAGCATCGCCACCAGCGTTTGGACGTGCTTGAGTTGGAGAGCAGCTACCACGTCGACATCTTGCGTGTATCGCCTTTTCCCGTGGACTGAGCTTGCCACTGATCCGCCAATGTAGTATTTGATGCCGAAGCGATCAAGGACCTCGACGAGCGGTGTAAGCGCCTGGATAATCTCGGATGTATTCATCGGTGACATTGCCATAGATGGTTCCCTTGCGATAAGAAGCGAGAGCAGCGATTCCACAGCCTCTTAAGAGTACTCTCGATGCAATCCAGTGTTCGCCGGTATGCTTCTCGGTAGGTGCAGATGCAGAGACGCAGGCGCTATGGTTCGCGGATGCCGGCGTCTATAAGGGCCTGTTCTAAGAGACCTGAAACGTTCAGGGTTTGCGCCACGAGGCGAAGGTACGTCAGATCCAGGGTGGGAGCTTGTACTTTCAATACTCCCAGGATGTCATTCCACTGATCGTCAGCGGTTGCCTCACTTTCCTGATACCATTCGAGCCGCATCAGGACTACGTCTTCGGGGGATGCAATCCAGAAGGGCTGGTATCCCTCTATCAGTAAAAGCTGCTGCGCCCGTTGCGACACCAAAGAATCCAATGGGGTGCCACGCGGCAGCATGACATCCACTTTGACCAGGCTAGAGAGATGGAGGAGACTAAAGGTGTTCCGTTGCGCAATGGCATCACGCAATGCCTGTTCATTAATGGTATAGGCTGCCTGCAGATGATCTATCAGAGGACAAACATGTTCGATCTGCATGTCTGCTACAACGTCAATATCCTGCGCTCCTCGTGGCAAACCGTACATGGAACAAGCGATAGAGCCTGAGAGGTAGTATCGTATGCCCAGGCATTCAAATGCCTCAATGACCGGGATCAGTGCTACCAGGAGATCGTGTTCCTGGATGGTCCACTCAGGTCGCTGCTCCACCGCAGCCTGGAAATCAGTAGCTAGCGCTCTTCCATATTCTCGCGTGACAAAGCGCATTGCGATAGCACGTTCGTTGGGTTCAGGAGTACCACTATGCATCGCGTGCAAATTCGCGCTGGTAAGCGTATGTGTCCAGCTGCGAACCGAGGCAAACTTTCTGGTTGGGGAAAAGGAGCGTATCCTGGCAACCTGCAGGCGCTCGACTTCGGGTGCGGTATCGATTGATTGTGTTCTCATGGTGTTCTCCGGTTAGCTTACCTGCGATGAGTGTACCGAATACCAATGCATAAGTCAAGACATTTTGCTCCACCGATGTTGCCGTTCTGTGATAATGACAGAGGGTTGAAGAATCTCGCATTGATCTTACAAAACACCATGTCGGGATCCACCAATGTTGAGTTAGTGGTGTGCTTGTTTCGAGCTGACGGGATCAAAGCTCACTCTCTGCTCTGCAATGCCACTCCATCGGCTTTCCACCCTGCTCGAACAGATATCTCTATCGAACGAATAGGCCGATTGACAGTCTTTGCGACAGCTTATGGCTCCTCTTCAGGTTCATTGCTGCTGGTAGACGCCTTTACCGAGCAGAGTCGAAGCAAGAATGCTTTTCTTCTGCTATCATAGGAGTATGGGTGATCTCCGTATGATGTACAATTCCCAGAATGGATTTTGAGTTGGATTTAAGGATGGGGAGATGAAGATGACGACAATGATGAACTTCTCTAGGTGCGACCGACAAGACCAGGGAGATACGCTTGACGTCTCTGCTAGGGGAGAAAAAAGACCAATGGTCGTCGGAACACATTACAAGAGTACAGAGGCATGAAAGGTTTGCAGTGCTATACTGAGGGAGCTGATCGTCTCTAAAGAGAAGCTGAGAAGTGGAATGTGTTGCTGGTAGTCTGAATCGCATTCAGACGCTCTGTAATAGGATAAGAATGGTTATAGTTTCGCCATAGAATTCTTCCGATTTAGCACAAAAGGAAAAGAAAGGGAACAGAGGAATGTGCGTTGAGAGGAACAGTCGCCTTCCCATTGCCTATGGGCGAAAGCAAGAGGAACCAGCCATCAACTACACGATGTCAGTGATAGAGCATGGTATCGAGCACAGAGAAAAAGGGGAAACAGTGCAGAAGAAAAAAAGACCATGGCAGGGTGAAGCAAACAAAGCACAACGTCAAGAACTCGTGCGGTATCTCGTCGGGCAGGCCGAGCAACGGGGCTACCTCCTTGTGACACCTGAAACACCGAAACTGGCGACCGACCATTTTCGCCATTGGTGCAAGCAAGCACTTCATCCAGCAATCACGGTAGAATTACAAGGAGCATGTACAACCATCATCGCCGATACCGGACCTGTCGGTAAAGGATTGGAAGCACAGGGGAGGCTCTGGAGGAGCGACCCCTGGCCCACGCTTGCTGCCACCCCTGATCTGCAGGCGCAACTGACTCGGCTGGCAGAATACTACCTCTCCCGATCCCCGTACCAGGCGATGTTCTTTCGCGCAGGAAGAGATGAGACCATCCTGAAAAACATCCTGGCCGAAGACGCAGAGCAAGCCGTGCACGATCTGCTGACCCTCTGGTCACAGGCTATGGCGCAGTACGAAGTGCTCCTTGAGACACGCCATCGAGCCGATATTTCCGAGACACACTCGTCCGAGCTGGCGGAACCAGCCTGGATGGTAGCGCTCAAACAGGCTGAAGAACAAGCAGAGACAGCGATGGTTCTTTCTTTCGGAGATACCCTCAAGGTTCCTGAACGCCTCTCTACCCTTCTCTCCAAGGTGCAGATCTGCGCTTTTCTCGGTCTGCCGACGAAGACGAAAGAACGGAAAGCCATCCTCGTGCAGCAGCTGCGTACGCTCCTGGAAGCGGATCAACGCGCGAAAGCACGCTTCTTTCACGTGTTTGCACAAGAGCTGGCGGTCGAGCCCTGGGAGTTGGAAACGCTCCTTGGATGCTCAACAACCGAACGAAAACAGTGGCTTGCTGATGGCAAGCTGACACCTCTGACGACCAGAAGCATCTTCAAGTCGGGCAGGAAACTAATATTTCCGGTCTTTGATCGGAGCAGTATCCAACGTCTGACCCAGAAAGACCTAGAAGGGTGGCGGGCCGAGCATGCTGCACTGGTGGCCATGCGCAGGAAAACGGGAGCGCAGAAGGCGTCTTCGAGGAGAGTACAAAACGAACAGGCCCGGCAGAACGAATTTGCAATGGTGGAAAGCCTGTTCAGCGAGTGGGAACAGCATGAGTTTCCAGAACTCGCCGCGGTTTTTCGTCTCGCCTATTGGACGATGTGGGCATCGAGGTGGGCGAAGGAAAATCACGTGAAGGGAATCAAAGCGGTCAAGCACCAGGCGCTCTATGAGCAGCGGCGAGAGCGTTGGTATGCAAGAAAAGACGAAGCTCTCTCGGTGCTGGCGAATTCGTCTTATGCACGTATTGCGTTTTACAGGCCAGATCAGGCTGACAAGATCATCTTGTCCCTCTGCGATGGTCATTGCCAGAGCATGAAGCAAGGATTTTACGAAGGCAAGCGGGATTTCTATGTCGCCCACACCAAAGAGATCAAAGCCTGCCCCGGCTGTCATGTTACCATTGAGCTTGATTATTACTCCCTCTACTCGCTCGAGATAGTTGCCGACGTGCGTCCAGACATGCGCTTTGCGTTTCATATCCCGTACCTTGCGGGGCTAGCATTTTTGCCGCCTCCGCACTCGCTTCCTCATGTAACGCAGGCAGAGCAAGAAGATGGTCTGTTCCGATTTGGACGGAGGCTCGAAGAGGGAGAAAAGGCCCTGACTGAAGCGCGACGCCTATTCTCTTCAGTGGAGCCCTCCAGTTTCGGTGAAAAGAAAGCCAGGTAAGGAAATACCATGAGGAAGAGACAACACACTCACCGCCAGGAAGCGCCAAGCGAGATATGTATGCTTTGTTGGCAGTCTCATCCAACTGAGATATGTCCACTGAAAGGGAAAGAGTACTTCGTGCTCCACTTTGGAGCGCAGAAGGACGGGAATGGGCCTATCAGCCAGCGAGAAGCGCAGGCATGCTATCGTTCCGTACGAGGAAAGCTGAAAACATCTCCGCTTCAGGTATTGGTTCATCAGCTGTACCAGCTGGGGCATTGGTATGTTGTCGTGATCTGGAAACAAGAGGATGCAACGGACCCGCTCATCAAAGAGCTTGGGCTGACCCTCTGGTTGTACCAAACGGAGATCCCGTTTGCTGCCTTGCCTGTAGAGATCTTGCGAGAACTCGCTGCCCGTTTTGAGAGAGGCGAAAGGACAGGGGTGCTCAATATCGATCATGCTCCAGCCGTTGGCGAAGCAACAGAGCGAGCATTAGCGGCGTTTAAGAGAGCAACGCAGGATGGCACGTCAAATGCCCCGCAACCAGGAGTGCATCTCCTTCAAAGGGAGTGGAACCTGTAATGCAATGCATGCAGGTCCAAACAATACAAGCTTTGGAAATAGCATTGCAGTAATGAGCGCTACTGCCCACTTGTGACGAAGTTCTCTCAGCCTTTTGCGATGCCTCATCTTTTTGGAATGGGATGGAGTATTAATCCACAGACTTCATGAGCTTCTTATGGTCCTGGGAAGGTATCGTTTGCCTCTCCCGAGGAAAAGTCCTCCTCGGGGTTTATGCCTTCG
>WNFJ01678147.1_pt5 | contig 10415 bp, 8 predicted proteins | sample 5400461 | NCBI WGS metagenome assembly WNFJ01 (sample SAMN13153349, study PRJNA577476) | soil metagenome | isolation source: 115 cm saprolite on Douglas fir-dominated hillslope | place: USA:California | collected 2013-09-17
TCGCCAACCCGGTCGATCATGAATTTCACTTTCTTCCACTCGACCAACTGGCGCTCGGCTTCATCGGCGCGGCGCTCGGATTGCGAGCACTCTTCGGCGATGGCGCGCAGGTCCGCCTCGGCGATGGTCGGTTTTTGATCGAGCACGGCGCCCAGCAGGCGGTGCACAATCAAGTCCGGATAGCGGCGGATGGGCGACGTGAAATGCGTGTAGGTCTTGGCGGCGAGCGCGAAGTGGCCGGCATTGTCCACGCTGTAGCGAGCCTGCTTCAGCGAGCGAAGCATCAGAAAGCTCAGAATGCGCTCTTCCGGTTTGCCTTCCAGCTTGGCGATCAACTTCTGATAATCGCGCGAGGTGACGGCGAATGTCGTATCCGGCAGGGCGATGTCTTTACGCGTTCTATGACCGTCGCGCCGCTTATCGGCGTAGGCGAACTTCTTCACCGGAACGCCGCCTAACGAGTAGCCGAATTGCTTGGCGGCATCTTCAAAATCCATCACGCGCCTGGGATCGGGGAGCTCGTGGATGCGATAGATTGCGGCAATGCCGGCGCCCTCCAGGCGGGCCGCGACGGCCTCATTCGCGGCCAGCATGAACTCCTCGATCAGCCGATGCGCGATGTTTCTCGGCGAGCGCGATACGCCGACCATGGCTCCCCATTCGTCGAATTCGATGAGCGGCTCGGGCAAATCGAAGTCGATCGATCCACGGCGGCGGCGCTTGCGAGTCAGAATATCGGCCAGCTCGCGCATCGTTTCGAAACGTGGGACCAGACTGGCATAGCGCTCGCGCAGGCCGGGGTCGCCTTCGAGCAACAAGTGGACGCTGGTATATGTCATGCGCTCGACGCTGCGAATCACACCTCGCGTAAATTCCTGCGAAACCAGGTCGCCTTGCCGATCGAATTCAAGCAGCGCCGACATCACCAGTCGATCCACCTGCGGGTTGAGCGAGCAGATGTTGGTCGAGAGCTCGAAGGGCAGCATGGGAATGGCGCGATCGGGAAAATAGACGCTGGTGCCGCGCAGACGGGCTTCGATGTCGATCGGCGTGCGCGGACGAACGTAGTGGCTCACGTCGGCGATATGGACGTGCAGGGTGAAATTGCCGCCGGGCAGCTTGTCGACCCAGACGGCGTCGTCGAAATCGCGCGCGGTTTCGCCGTCGATCGTGACCACTTCCATGCCCCGAAAATCGCGCCGGCCTTCGAGCTCTGGCGCCGCGATGATGAGAGGGACGTCCTGGGCCTGCTCAATAGCGTCCGGCGGAAAGCGATGCGGCAGGTGATGCTTGCGGATCATGATCTCGACGTCCACGCCGAAATCGTCAGGGCGGCCGAGGATTTCAATTACGCGGCCTACTCCGGGTTCGTTGTCCTCGGGAAATTCGAGCAGCTCGACGTTGACGATCAGGCCTTCCATATCGGCGACGTTTGCGATGACGATGGGCTCGACGCCCACGCGGTCAATTGGCGGGCCGCCGGGCGGGACTTCCATGCCCTCGGGAATTTCGATCCACTGGTGAATGCGTTCATCCTGCGGAGCGACAAAATTGCCGCCGCGCCGGATGTGGAACTCGCCGACCACGGTGGGATGAGTCCGCTGCAGCACTTTGACGATCTCGCCGTCGGCCTTCCCGTCAGCCGCAACGCGGGCGATCTTGACGAGAACGCGGTCGCCATGCATCGCCCGGCGCGCGGAGGAAACCGGAATGTAAACGTCGCCTTTGACGCCTTCCACTGGGCGGTCGGCAATCAGGAAGCCATAGCCGTCGCGATGCATGTGGAGACGGCCGGACGCATACTCGCGCGATTTGGCGGTGACGGTGTACTGGGAGCGCAGCTCGATGAGGTCGCCGCGATCGGCGAGGCGCGCGAGTGCGGCTTCAAGGTCGGCGCGGGATCCTCCTTTGGCGCCTAACTCGCGGACAAGCTGTTTGAAATTGGCCCGAGCGTGGGGCAACCGGGAGATATGCTCCAGCAGAGCGGCGTCGGTCATACCCCAATCGTAAACGAAACTCCCCGTTATGTTTGAGCTACTAACCAGCGTCCGCGGGCTCGGCTTTTTTCAGCCGACTCAGCTCCCTCATCCGCTTCTCAATAAAATCTCTCGGGCTGGCTGGGGCGGGTTTCGCGGATAGATTTTCTATCTGTTCCATGAGGCGGCGGGCTCGTTCTTCCTGCGCCTTTCTGGCTGCATCCGAATCCTGCATATCGATCCTCCCGGGCGAACTGCGATAGATCGCCTAACCCTATTTTAGCAAGGTCTGGATCTGAATCTGCAGGCGTCCCGCGCGGGCGGCCGCGGAGGCGCTTGGGCCGGCGGCTAACATCGCCTTGTCGTTCTTCGCGCCGAACCTGGGAAGCGCCGCGAACAACTGCCCGGCTTTGGCCCGGACCTTCCGGGACCTGGCAGGAGTGGCGGTCATCCCATCCACAATTTCACGCCAGCTCTTGTTCGACGCGGTGAAAATACCCAAATCGCGAACGGCGGGCTTGGAGCCCGTAAACCAAGTGAGTTGATACCAGTGATCGTCGATCTGGTTGTGCCAGCTCAGATACCCTTCCTTAAGCACCTCGCGCGGCTTCTTAATGGCGCCGGTGAAACTATATTGAACACCGGCGGCGGCGTGCGGGTCGAAGTAATGCTGAGTATAGAAGTCCGACACCAGAACGCCGTTAACCTGGTAACCAAAATCCTGCGACTCGGAAGGGTCACAGACCTCCACCAGGAACTCCACGCGATCCTGTCCGTTGTTAACCTCGGCGGGCGATTGTCCAGCCACCAGACGCTGGCCGAATGGGTCCGCAAGCATTTCCAGGCACTCATGGCTGGCGGTCAACGACCACCCCTCCGCCGCTTGAACAAGGGCGAATGGCTGCCCGTCCTTGTCCTTATGGATTCCTTCTGCGTCCTCGGTTGAGCGCACGTCGTCACGCAGGATAATGACCCAGTAACCGAGAGGAACGTCGGCAAGCTGTTCGAATGAATCGACAGTGGCCTGGACATCCCAAACGGGAGAAAAATCCCGAGTGACTTGTTTTTGCAGCGCGGCGCTTACAATCGCCACTTCCCGGGATGTGATCGACGCCGATTGAGAAACGAGGGCTACCTGAACCAGCAACGTAGTTTCCTCCTAAAGGCTTTAGTTTGCCATTAAATGATTTATTATTGTGGCGCCAAGCCAGAATTATTGCAAGGCTTTTTTAACGCCGGGTTGACGCGTTTCCTAGTTCGCCCGAGAAGTAAACGGATACCAGCGGAAGGCGGCAGGCATGGCGCTCCATTTTTTTGCGGAGGTCCTCAGCACGGAAAGCCCCACCATCAGAATGATGACCACAGCCGTCAGCGCCGCGACCTGCGTATTGTCGAGATTTTCCTTCCAGGCTCCCAGCCAGCGTCCGTAGACCAGCTCGATGTGGACCCAGTAGACCAGCAGCGAAGTAGTGCCGAGCTGGCTGACCACGCTCCAGCCCGTACCCGCGGCATAGCGCGTCCAGACGAAGGAGAAGGGCAGGACCCACAGTAGCGCGCCCAATTTCATCAGGACCATGGCCGGGCTATCCAGCCAGAATTCGGATTTCGTGTAAAGCGAGTACGGGAGATCGGAAAAATAATGGCCGCCGATAATCAGCGCCGCGCCGAATAGCGCCGCCCATTGCATGGCGCGATCCATCTGCGCGTCCCGAAGCAGGCGAATCACGCTGCCCACGCTGAGTCCGAACACGAAGAAAGCAGCCCACGGGAAGAAGCTGAAGTAGGCGTAATCCGGCGCGATATAGTTTTTTATTAGGGTAGGAATACCGGACCAATCGAGTTGTGAGATGAGCGGCGAGGCTGCGGCGATTGTCACGCCAAGAAGCGCGCATAGCCGCGCACGGTCGATGGTCTTGAATATCGCCATCACCGAAAGAGCCGCGCCGGCCAGCGCCATGCAGTTCAAAACATCCACCTTGAGCATGACGGACGGCGGATTCCAGGGCAGGGAAAATATCCACAACTGAAGGCGAAACAGGAACGCGATCACTAAGAGGTAACGCGCCCGCTTCAAGGCGGAGAGCACGCGTGCGCCCGGCGGAAGGCCGCGGCGTTCATCGCTATCCATGCGGAAGGCCATGGTGACGCCGGTCAGGAACAGGAAGATCGCCGGGGCAAGGCCCCCCGCGAATTGCGAGAAGACGTAAGGACCCTTGTCCCGCAAATCGTTGCGAGTGAACGAATGGAAAGTGTGGCCCTGCAGCATGATCAGCGCAGCCAGGCCCCGGGTCCAATCGAGATAACGGAGGCGCTCGGAGGTGACGGGAGGCAGCATGATCGGAGAGAGGCGATACGGTTTAAACCCTTATTATCGGGGAAATACTCTCTACTTCCCCGGTTTTCCCGGCGATACTCTCTGGACTCCCTTCGGTGGGTTCAGCTTAAAAGCGGAATCGGGCAGGCTCGGGTTGATCGTTACATCGGAATACACAATGAGCGTGTAGTCGCCGCCGGATTGAAAAAATTTCTCCTGAACAGGATATCCGGTGGCATCGGAGACCCACAGCTCGATCTTCGGAAACTGCTGCAACACCTTCTCGGATTTTGGAATCAGCTCGAGCCGCGTCACCTTCTCGCCATTCACCTGCTCGGTTCCACCCTCTTTAATCTTGTAGTCCTCTTTTAAATCGTTCCCGGAAGCGCCGAAACCAAGTGCGAGATATTTCTCGGCCACCTCGCGGCCGCCCAGACTATACTCTTCCACGGTCTTCATCTTGGGATAATAAATTTCCAGCTTGCTGCCGGAGACTGCCACCGATTTCGGATCGGGCGCGGTGAATTCCACCAGCGCGGAGACATCGCGTTTGGTTCTCTTCATGCGCAAAGTTCCCGTGCTGGCGTTCTCCTCCTTGATCACGGCGATATAAGCAATCCAGCGGACCTTGGCCGTCACGCTTTTGAATTTGGCGTTGTTCTGGTCCATTTTTGCCAGGATCTGATCGACCGTAGCGGCGCGCGCGCCGGCCGCCGTGCAGAACAGGACTGCCGCGAGAATGAAGCGCAGACTGGTCATCACGGCTTGGTGAAGGCCATGTAGCCTTTCAGCTCGTCTTCGGAATCGTCGTAGATCGGCTGCAAGCGAAGTACGGATTGCGGGCGGCCGGTTCTGGTAGTCAGAATCTGGGCAAGCTTGAGCATGCGCTGGTTTTCGGGGATTCCGCTCAGCAGTTCCGGGTCGATCCAGTACATGTTGCTTCCATGCTCGGCAGGGAGCATGGCGATGTTGCTGGCGCGCGGAATGCGCGGCTGATCGTGGAACCATTCGCGCGGGGTAAGGAAGATGAACGCCAGGATAATCGCTACCATCACGTCATATTGCCAGGTCGCGCGGGCGTAATCCCAAAGAACGAACCGCCTCAGCCCGCTTGTGAATGCGTTCTGCATCTAGCGTCAGTCTAACATTCACAGGCTCGCGGCCGGAACCGCGACGGCATCCGCCGCCGGGCCGAGTAGCGGGACCGCACCGCCTGCAAGAGGATGGATGCGGGCGCCGGGCAGCAGAATGCCGGACAGATTCAGCGGATCGGCTGTAGAGATTACTTCTTCGGCGGCAGGCGGCGAACGGCGGACAACGCGCAGCAGATCGACCGCCTCAGGGGTGGCGAACTGCTCGCCCACGAAGCCCGACACAAAGCGTCCGCCACGCACTTCGCCGCGCGCTTCGAGGCGGCGCAGCGCGACGAGAAGATCGCGCCAGGGAGGGGAAAGCGATTCGCGCGCCGTCAGATCGCGGAAGACCACGCCCCAGCGCAGCAATAATTGGCGCGCGAAGGGCTCGGCGTTTTGGGCGGCGGCGGTCTCGCGGCTCATGAGCGCCCAGCGTCCGGCGGCGTGCCTGGGGCGGGCCAGGCGTCCGCGGCCCTCGCCTCGCCGCCGTTTGGGGTCCACTAGCGAGCGCAGATTTTCGAACGCGTCAGCTGTGACCAAGCCCGCGGCGACCAGTTCCCAGAGACCGTCTTCCACTTCGCTCGGCAGCCGGCCGGTGGCGCGCGCGAGTTCAGCGAAGAAAGACGCGCCTCGCTTCTCGAGCGCTCTGAGGATCTCGCCGGTGACATGCGAAAGCGTCGGCAGCGCTGCGCCGCTGGTGGCTGCGAGCCATTCGGCATCCTGCCTCAGAAACAGCGCGACCGGCGCCGCGCGGGTGGGCCGCACCCGCCTGGGCTCGCTGCCCTCGAACGCAGGATGCGGCGAGAGACGGCCCCACATCACTTCGCCGGAGAGGCAGAGCTGATCGAGCAGCTCGGGTGTGTAGCGAACGATGCGCCGCGCCAGGACCTCCCGTTCCCAGGCAGCCGCGGAAATCTCGTAGCCCTGTAGTTGGCGGATTACTTGCAACAGGCCGTCGACGCCATGCAGCTGGGTTCCGCGAGCCAGGTGCTGCCAGCGCGAGAGGAAGCGCAGGAAGTCTGCCGTGGAGACGGGCTCGATCTCGCGCCGCAGCCGCCCCAGCGTGAGCCGGTGAATCCGCGCCAGCACGCGCCGGTTGCACCACTCCTGCTCGGCGCCGGCCGTGAAGTTTCCGCGCAACACCTGGCCTTCGGCTTCGATGCGCGCCAGCGCCGCTTCGACGAGATCGCGGGACATCGCCAGTTTCGCCGCCAGCGCGGACACTGTCGCGGGGCCGGTCGATTCCAGCCAGCCGCGCAAGATATACGCCGCGGCAGATTCCTGGTCGACCGGCATGTCCTTGACTTGGCCGGCGGGCTGAATGGCAGGATACAAAATCGAGCCCGGGTGCGCCAGCCGCGCGACCTCGATTCGCTCGGCCGCTACCCAAAAAGCTGCTCCCTCGACGATCAACCTGGCCGCGCGACCCGTGGATTCAAGCTGTTCGTAGAAGGCCTGCCACTCCGGCGTCACCGGCAGCGTCGACAGCGTCAGCAGCGCGTCGTGCAATTCGTCGGCGTCGCGCACCACCGGCCAGGACTCGGCGGCCACTTCGGCGATGGCTGCGGGATCAAGCGCGCCGACACCTTGCGCCATGTCGGTGTGCAGACTGCGCCGCAACTGCACGGCCCGCGCGCGGCGCTCTTCGAGAGGCGCGTCGTCCAGGTAGGCGTATGGATTCGAATTCAGAATCTCGTGCGAGAACGGCGACGGCTCGGCCGTATCCACTGCGATCGTCTGAATGGCGCCGCTCTCGATGCCGCCAAGCAGCGACTTCAGGCCGTCGAGGTCCATGGCTTCCCGCAGGCAATTGGAAATTGTCTCCGTCACCAAAGGATGATCGGGGATGCGGATTTCACCGGTGAGATTTTCCGCACAGGCAGCCTGATCGGGAAAAACGGCCGCCATCAGGTCGTCGCATTGCATGCGTAAAATCGGCGGCGGCGTTCTGCGTCCGCCGCGAAAACGGAGAACAGCCAGCGCGCGCGAAGCGTTCCATCGCCAGCGCGCGGTGAACATGGGGGCGTCGAGCAAGGCCTGCGTCAGCACATGTTCGACGCTTTCGGCGCGCAGGAATCCGAACACGATCTCGAGTGGAAAGGCGTGCTGCTCGCTGAGCGAGATCACGATGCCGTTATCGGTGGCGGCGGCCTGCAGCTCCAGGTTGAACGACCGGCAGAAGCGCTTGCGCATGGCCAGACCCCAGGCGCGATTGATCCGCGCTCCAAAAGGAGCGTGCAGCACCAGTTGCATGCCGCCCGCTTCGTCGAAGAAGCGCTCGGCGATCACCGTGCGATGCGTGGGCAATGCGCCTAGCGAGGCGCGGCCGGCGAGGACGTATTCGGCGGCCTGCTCGGCGGCCATCCGGTCCAGGCCGCATTCGGCGATGAGGAATTGGGCGGCGTCCGGCATGCCGCGATCGCAGATCTGCTCGCGCAGCCGCGATACTTCGCGCGAAAGTTCGAGCGTGCGTCCGGGCGCCTCGCCCCGCCAGAACGGAATCGAGGGAGCCGCGCCGTGCGCATCCTCGACGCGCACGCGTCCGGCCTCCACGCGCCGGATGCGCCAGGAAGTTGTCCCCAGCAGGAAGATGTCGCCGGCCAGACTCTCCACCGCGAAATCCTCATCGAGCGTTCCCACCACCACGCCTTCCGGTTCGGCGACCACCTGATAATTGGCGCTCTCAGGTATCGCTCCGCCGGAGGTAATAGCGGCCAGCCGTGCGCCGCGCCGCCCGCGCACTTGCGCATTCACCTGATCGCGATGCAGGAACGCGCCGCGCCTGCCCCATGCGCCGGCGATGCCTTCGGATAACATCTCGATGACGGCGTCGAAATCTTTTCGCGGTAGAGCGCGATAAGGATAAGTCGATCGCACCAGGGCAAACAGATCGTCCTCGGCGAAATCCTCGGAGGCCGACGCTGCTACAATTTGCTGCGCCAGGATATCCAGCGGCGCGTCGGGGATCTGCAGCTCATCGAGCTCGCCGCTTCGAATGCCAAAAACCAGCGCCGCGCATTCGATCAGCTCGTCGCGCGTGGTCGCAAAGAGGCGGCCTTCGGGTTTCGCGCCGACCCAGTGTCCCGAGCGCCCGATGCGCTGCAGCGCGACGCCGATCGCGCGCGGCGATCCGATCTGGCAGACCAGCTCCACCGAGCCGATGTCGATGCCGAGCTCGAGCGACGCCGTCGCCACGACGGCGCGCAGCTCGCCGCGCTTCAGCCGCTCCTCCGCGTCGAGGCGCAGCCCTCGCGACAAACTGCCGTGGTGCGGCAGCACAACGCCCGAGCCCAGGCGCTCGGATAGATGATGCGAGACCCTCTCGGCCAGCCGCCTGGTGTTGACGAAAACGAGTGTGGTGCGATGCGAGCGAATCAGCTCGGCCAGGCGGTCGTAAATTTCGTCCCACATCTCATTGCTCGCCACTGGGCCCAGCTCGCTTTTGGGCACTTCGACGAACAGGTCCATCTCGCGCCGGTGTCCGATGGACAGAATCCGCGTCTGCTCGCCCAGAAAATGCGCCACCTTTTCGATCGGTTTGACTGTGGCGGATAGACCGATGCGCTGCAGCCGCCGTCCGGCGAGCCGGTCCAGCCGCGCCAGGCTGAGTGCCAGGTGCGAGCCGCGTTTGTCATCCACCACGGCATGGATCTCGTCCACGATCACCGCACGCGCCGTACTCAGCATTTGCCGGCTCTTTTCGGCGGTGAGCAGGATGAACAACGATTCCGGCGTGGTCACCAGGATGTGCGGCGGCCGTGAGAGCATCCGTTGGCGCTCTTTCATCAGGGTGTCGCCGGTGCGCAGAGCGGTGCGGATCGGTTGGAGCGGAATCCCTTGCTCGGCGGCGATTGCCGCAATCTCCGCCAGGGGCGTGTCCAGATTCTTCTGAACGTCGTTGCTGAGCGCCTTAAGCGGCGAAACATAGATCATTTCGACGCGATCCTCGAGTGTGCCTGCTCGCGCCGCGCGAATCAGATCGTCCAGGCAAAGCAGAAACGCGGCCAGCGTTTTGCCGGAGCCGGTGGGAGCCGAAATCAGGATGTCGTGTCCCGAGCGGATTTCAGGCCATCCCAGCGATTGCGGCTCGGTCGGTTGAGCGAAGCGGCGGGAAAACCATTCGGAGACTAGCGGGTCGAAGTTGACGGACATTTCTGTTTATATTTTCCCACGCCTGTCAATGTGCCCGGCTTAGGGCTCCTTGACTGCCGCCGGATCGAAAAGAACCAGCGAGGGAAACATGTCTCCGTAGAATCCACGATACCGCGAGAGAAGCCTTGAGGCATGTAATTGCGCATGGGCCCCAATCAGAAAATCCGGCAAAATCCGATTGCGTTTACCGCCTTGCAGGCGATACTGCCTCCAGGTCCGGCTTGCCAGGAAGCTTGCAGCCCGCCCCAGCGATTCAGTCCGTATACCGTTCTCGTCGAGGAACTCGTCACACTGGCTCCTGCTCACGAAGTTGGCGCAAAGCTCGGCATAAACCAGATCGCAGATAACCAGGGACCCGTCGTTCGCCGCACGTTCCAGCGCCCCGGCGGAGAGGTCATAAAACCTTTCGTTCGGTCCCAGAATGTCGAGCAAAATATTCGTATCGAGCGCGGTAATCATCGCCCGCGAATGTCCTCGATGAATCGATCGACAGAGGAGTAACCCAGCTCGGCGAAGCTTGCCTTAGCTCTTCCTTTCCATTTTTTCAACTCGAGCTTCTTGGGTTTCTTGCGCAATACGATCGAGCTATTCTCGATCTTGAATTCCACTTCCGTGTCTGGGCCAAGTCCAAAGCGGTCTCTAATGACTTTCGGAATGGTAACTTGTCCTCGTTCCCCAATTTTCATACTTTTAAGTATGAATCGAACTTCATATTTTTGCAAGTTGGTAGTCACTGGCGGCATCTAGTATAACGATTCCTAAATAATGTAGCAATGAGCCTTGGCTAGGTCGCTGCGGGCTCTTCCTCCAGCGTCTCCAGCTTGTACTTCCATTTGAACA
>WNFJ01063910.1_pt1 | contig 10414 bp, 11 predicted proteins | sample 5400461 | NCBI WGS metagenome assembly WNFJ01 (sample SAMN13153349, study PRJNA577476) | soil metagenome | isolation source: 115 cm saprolite on Douglas fir-dominated hillslope | place: USA:California | collected 2013-09-17
CCTTTTCCATTTCCGCTGGTGTTGGTTTCATTGCGCTTTCCGGCGTCGCCGTCCTCAACGGCGTGGTCATGGTTTCTTTCATCTCGCGGCTTCGGAATGAGGGCAGTCCGCTCGAAGAAGCGATTCGCCTCGGCACGATTACTCGGCTTCGTCCCGTGCTCATGACGGCGCTCGTCGCGTCACTTGGATTTCTGCCCATGGCTCTGGCGCATGGTCTCGGTGCGGAAGTGCAACGTCCGCTCGCCACGGTTGTGATTGGTGGAATCATTTCGTCGACCGCGCTGACCTTGCTCGTCCTTCCAGTGCTTTATCGGACGTTCCACCGTAAAAAACGCTCGCGCAGTGGTAGATCATTTGCCCGACACGACCTCGGGGAAGTGGATCGACAGGAATTACCAACTACCGTCGAGCATTCTTAAGCCTGCCTGCTTTCTTCGCATATCGTCATTAGACAGCGTCGAGCGGCACGATGTTTTGCTGAATGTGTCAGGGCAAGTCTATGCTGCCATTCCAAATCATTGAGCCGGCTGCTTCGAAAAACAGCGTTCCATGCAACGACTTCTGTCAGTTTTGTAAAAATCCATTTTGCTCAATCAAATTCGCTTGACGAATAGTTGACAAATAGACTGCGCTTCGATGCGCTTTCGTGCGTCTCGGTCCTCATGACCTCACTCGCGGCCGCTCTCGGCATGATGCCACTGGCCTGGGGTTTTGGTAGCGGTGCCGACATGCTGCGGCCGCTGGCGATAGCGATTATTGCGGGGCTGATTTTTTCGCTGCCTCTCGTGTTAATCGTGCTGCCTGCACTGCTCGCCATTTTCGAGCCAAAAGCGGCCCGTAAGCGATCAGAATGACTTTCGTTAGGGCTTCGCCGATTCGGCCGGGCCGTAAACCAAGAGCTTCAACGTATTCGGCAGAATCATCGGCCGGCCCGGAGATTCGCCGGGCGCTGGCGAAGGTGTCGGCTGAAATTGTGCGGTAGGCAAATAGATCCGGTGCGTTTGCGGATCGAGGGCTATAGTTCGCGCGCCGCGCTCTGTCTTGAGTGTCTGAATGACTGTAAGTTTCTGCGGCGTCTCTTCCTTCACGATCGTCGTTGTGCCGTCGCCGCACGATGCAAACGCGAGCTGCGTCCCATCGTCGAACGCGCAGCCATCGACGCCCGCGCCGATCGGCACTGTGGCAACGACCTTTCCAGTTTCAGTGTCGAGCATCGCCATCAATTTATTGTGACACCCGACGAACAACCGGTGATGCTTCGCATCCAACGCCATTCCAGTTGGCTCTGCGCCAGGCGTGAGCGACCAGCGCGCCACCACTTCACGCTTTGCTGTGTCGATGACCGCGACTTCGCTCTTGTCTTCGATATTGCAGTAAACGCGTCCGGCCGCGCTATCGACTGCGGCAAACTCAGGATTACCGTCGAGCGGAATTGTAGTGACTATGCCTGTGGCTTTGGCATCGATCACGCTGACCGAATTCCCGCTGTGATTGAAAACATAAACCTCGCCGTGCCGCGGTTCGTAAAGGAGGGCGTCGGGATTCGCGCCGGTCTCTATTTTCGAAATCGTGCGGAGCGTCTTTAGATCGACAACGCTGACCTTCGATTCTCTTCCATTCGATGAAAAACCGCGCCCGAGATCCGGCACCACGATGAACCCGTGAACGCCTGGCGTATCGCCGACCTCGCCGATCACTGCATTCTTAGCCAGATCGACAACGACCACTTTCGTCGCGTGTGAGAGATAGAGGCGGCGCGCCGCGGCATCGACGGTCACATAATCCCAGCCGCCTTCGCCGCCGATTGGGATTTCATCCAGAAATTTGTACGCTTCTTCAGCAGCAGCCGCCTCGCATAACAACGCAACCCCAAACAAGAACCCCAGCAGAGCTTTCACACACACATCAGGCGTCAGGGTCTGCTTTTTCGATTCGGTGGTGCCGTCGGACTTGTGGCTGGGGCGACGGGCGCTGCAGTTGGCGAAGCGGTCGCCTGCGCAATCGGTGATGGCGAAGTCGCTGGACTTGCACTGCCCGCAGGCAAAACGCCAGCGCCTGAGTCGGGCGCCGGAGAAGAAACCGGCGCAGGTTGAGCAGGTGTCGGCGCAGGAGAAGTCTGCGGCGCGGCCTGCGATTTCATCAGCTCGCGCCGGAGGGCGCTCTCGCCCGCCGTGCTCCTATGGGCATAAAGGATCGATAATGGCCGCGAAGAAAATGCTGGCGAGCCATGCGGTGAACTTCACCAGCACGTTGGTGGTTTGGGCGCCGAAAATGTTTTCGGTAACGGCCCCGCCGAATGCCGCGCCCAGGCCTTCGCTTTTCGGGCGTTGCATCAGAATCACAAGCACCATGAGCAGCGCCACGAGCACGAAGACCGCTAGGGAAAGGTTGATTAGGAGGTTCATCGGGACGGGCAATATGGCGAAGGCCCAAGCAGAAGCAAATGTCCGGTAACGACGAAGGCAGCGAAGCTATTCGTCATTCAAGCTTCGTCATTGATTCGTCATTTTGTCATTCGTCATTTCCTTTTGATCGTGTTCCAAATCGCATCCAACTTGGTAAGATCGACGTCACCGAGGCGTTTGCTTTGGGCTTGCACCCTACTTGGGACGCCCCTGGTACCCAGGATCGATTTGAATCGCGCGTTGGAAATGTTTTTCGGCGAGCTCTTTCATCCCGATGTTTTGGAGCCTTAAACCGATCATCCAATGGTAAAGCGGATTGTCGGGAGTGAATTGGTCAGCTTCTCTTTCGTGAGCGATTGCTTCTTCGAATCGGCCGAGCGATCGCTCAGCGCCTGCGAGTTGATTGTTGGCCAAAACGAGGCGCGTATTGCGCTGCACCGCATCGCTCCAAACGGAAATGGCTTGCTCCTTGCGGCCCAGTTGCCAGAGGGATTCGCCTTTTTCCTGACGAGCAAGAATTAAATCGGCCCGTTGCGCCAGGGCCTCGTCGAGACTCGTCCGCGCTTGCTCAAAGCGTCCCAAACGGTTCAGGATTGTGCCGCGATAATACAGACTCAGAGCTTTACCTTGGCCTGTTTGGCGAGCTGCGGCCCGGCTGAGCAGCGCGACGGATTGCTCCGCTTGGCCAGAGAGATATTCAAACCACGCAAGCTTCGATAGCGTTTCGCTATTTGCAAACAGCCCGAAGTTCGCAGTGGCCTGCAAATGTTTTTTTCCTTCGAGGATGTTCTCACGATCGATCGGGCTGAGCCAGCGAGCGGGGTTCATCTGGGCAAGCGCAAGCTCGTCGGGGATTTGGATTTTCTGAAATGCGCGATCGCCTAGATATTCGTGATAGCGCACCCATCCGCTGTGCGCGGTTAAGCCAATCCAAACGACCGCGAAAATTACAAATCCCCAGCCCGCGTTCCGAATTTTGCCCGAAGATTTTAAATCGAAACGGTAAAAGGACAATTCTTTTGCCTTGAGCAATCTCCATGCTTTCAGAGTGAGAAATGTTGTGATTGTCGCACAACCGAGCGCCATTAAGAACGGGACCAGCGCATAAACGCCACGGACAGCCAGGAAACTTCCTAGAAACACGATCACGCCCACGATTTCTTCAGGCCATGTTACAGAGTAGCTCCTCTTAATTGCGTTCGATTTCGGAACGAAAAGCGTCGGTTTCCCAAAACCGAAATACAACGCGTCGTTCGGACAGACGCTGACGCAATCCATGCATTTCATGCAGCCTGGATCGACAACCATCCCGTATTGTTTCACCTCCGCGTGGACGAGCACGTTCGAAGTGCAGGTCGCGGTGCAGTGGCCACATTGATTGCAAGCGTCGGTGACGCGGATTTTTCCGGGCGAGAATTTGTCGGCGAGACCGAAAAATCCGCCATAAGGACAGGCGTAGGTGCAAAAGCCTTTTTGCCCCAAAAAATAAACGGTCATGAAACCGCAAATGAAAAGAAATGGGACGGCGACTGCAACGGAAGGAAAAGTTTCCCAAAAATTGGTCGTGACCAGATGGTTGGTAAATTTCGGGATAAGTGGTCCGTGGTCCGGGTTTGCGAAGAATCGATACGCCGTGGGCCAAACAAACATGTACAAGGCGCCGATCAGCGGGACGTAGACCAGCAGCCTCGAGCGAAACGGCTTGGGAGTGAGGCCAATTTTCTTTAGCATCCACCCGCAGAAATCCTGCAGAGCGAGAATGTGACAGCCCCAGCCGCAGACAAAACGCCCGAAGATCAACGTCGCCAAAATCGCTAGAGCAAAGAAGATAAATCCCGCATTGACAGCCCCCCGCTGGAGCGTGTGCATGGTCTCGGAAGGTTCGATGGGCGAAATCGTCTTGCCCATGATCCGCCACTGAACGATGTGCGCAATCATCAGCAAATTGAGAAGGATGAGCGCCGCCGCGCGCCAGCGGCTGGTCTTTGATTTGCGAATGCCGTTTTTTTGAAGCGGAGAATTCTTGAAAACAGGCCGCCGGATTGATCCCTGATTGCTCACTTCCCGACTTACACAACCACTTTTCACAAATTTTCCCGATTTCCGCGTAGCGACCCGATATGGCTCATTTTAGATGCGACCGATTCAGATAGCCCAAAAAATAATCTGAGAAAAAAAGTACTCTACGTTGCTCATGGGCGCATATATAAATTTGTTGCGCTCGCTCATGAGCGTTTTGCACTCCCTGGGCTTCAGTTGTAACCGCCGATTCTCTGACTTGGAGCTGCGAGACGCTTGCGCAAAACCCAAACGCAAATGCGATCCGCTGGGGTAGTCTCTATAATTTCCGTTTCGATTCCAACCGTCCGCCGCAGAATGAATATGCTGTGATCGGTTTCTTTAAGACCGGAGTGCCAATCCTGGCTCCCATCCAGGGGCCACAGCACCGGCCCTGACTAAGTAAAGCCGGCAATCCTGCCTGCGGGCGCGTGACCTGCTGAATGGTAATAATACCAGCAGGCAGGACTGCCGGCTCCACCCAATCATCGCCTCCCGCCGTCAGCGCATCACCGGCGGCGCTTCGTCACTCGTTCGCCATTCGTGATTCGTCTTTCGTCACTTTTTTGATCTCGTCCCAAATCGCGTCCAGCTCAGCAAGATCTACATCACCAAGTCGCTTGCCTCGCCCCTGCAACTCGTCCTCCAGTCGGTTGAATCGCGCGACAAATTTGTCTGTCGCGGTTTGAAGCGCGCTTTCCGCGTCGAGTTTGCGTTTGCGCGCCAGATTGACGACTGCGAACAATAAATCGCCAATCTCGCTTTCGACCGCTTGCCCATCCTGCGATGCGATCGCCTGCTTCACTTCGCTAAGTTCTTCATCAACCTTGGCGACCACGTTGCGCACTGCTGTCCAATCGAAATTGACGCGTGCTGCTTTCGATTGCGCTTTTTGCGCGCGCATCAGCGCGGGCAGCGCCGCTGGCAAACCATCAAGATAATGTTTGCCTGTTTTTTCGCCCCTCTTGATCGATTCCCATTGTTTCAGCACCGCGCCGCTGTCGCGCACATCGCTTTTGCCAAAGACATGCGGGTGACGGCGGATAAGTTTCTCCGTCAAATCGCTGAGCACGTCCTCGATATCGAATCCGCCGGCTTCCCGGGCGATTTGCGCGTGCAACACAACGAGCAGAAGAAGATCGCCCAGCTCCTCGCGAAAATTTGCATGGTCTTTGGCGCGCACCGCGCCGGCCACTTCGTAAGCCTCTTCAATCAAAGCGGGCAGCAGCGATTCGTGGGTTTGCTCGCGATCCCACGGACAACCCCCCGGCGCCCGCAACTTTGCAACGATCTTGCAAAGTTGCTGGAAGTGATTCATGAATGGTGACTGATAAAGCGTCAAGTCCTTAGCGGTGTCCATTCACAACCAATCGAACATCAAACATCTGTTAAATCCGCCAGAGCGAACGATGGGTGCCGAACTCTGAAATTTCTCCAGAGGATTTCTTGCTGACGTAAATCGTGATGCAGATGACGCCGATGAAGGTGCCCACGAAGATGAGCGCGACCAGCCAGGACGGAATGTGGCCAACGCGCAATGCACGATAGAAACTGCCTACACTGTCCATGGCGTGCTCGGCGTGCAGGAAAATCTTCGTCACCCACGCCAGTAAAATAAGAATGAAAATGAAAACGTAATTGCGTTTTAATCGCCGCCCAACCGCTTCCAGCTTGCTGATCTTGAAGCAGGGCAAAATCAAATCTTCGCATACGAGTTTTTTCCATTCGCCCTGAAGCATCTCGCGATTTTCCATTACCATGGGGACGAGGAAATGCGCCTCCAGCATGCGGACGCGCGCGCGGAACGCGTCGTAGAAGCGATAACGCCGCGCCTCGATCCAGAGGAGTACCCAAACGATGGCCAGATTAAAAAAGAAGATGATGTGCGGCACTTCGCGAGTGGAAAATGCGATGGTGATGATGGCGGTGCTGCTGGTTATCGCCCAGTTCGTTGTGACGTCGAGCCGCTGGCGCCAGACCATGATCCGACCCATTTCGCCGCGATAAAAATGCGACATCGCGTTGACGTAGCCCGGATCGTACATGCTGCGCTGGAAGGAGACTGTTCTCTCCTCGTTTTCAGCTAATGCTGTGTTTTCAGTTGCCACGGCCCGTTACTTAACTGGATAACTGGCTTTGCCGGATAATCCAATAAATCTCGCTTCCCTCAATGGCTATCGCGCTGGCCGATCTACTCAATGAAATGCAGGTGATACTGCGATTGCGCTCCCGCAAACCGGCGAACGCGCTGCGCGAAATCATCCAGTTGCTGGCGCAGAATGGAAAGATCGTCAATGCAGAAGGATTTCTTGAACAAGTGCTCGCCCGCGAGCGTGCCCACCCCAGTGTGGTCGAAAACGGCGTTGCATTTCCCCATGCGCGCACCGATCTGGTGAATGAAATCGTTCTTGGTATCGGGCGCAGCCGTGCCGGCATTCCCTTTGGCGAAAATCGAGTGCGCGCCCGGCTGATTTTCGTCGTCGGCGTACCGCAGCAATTGGTAAATGATTACCTGATCTGCGTCGGCACACTGGCGCGGTTGGTCAAAGATGATGCGATACGATCGACATTGCTCCATGCGGAGACTCCGCACGAATTTCTGGACGCGCTCAATGTGGAAACATTGTAGCCCCGAAAGCTTTCGGGGGAACGCGGCCGCCGGGGTCACCGACCCCGGCTACAGCTACACCGCTATGCGCTGGTTTTCAATTTCACCGGCGGGACCAACTGTGTACTTGCTCTTTCGGTACCGCCAGATGGCAAACGCGACGAATAAAAGATCAAGGCCAACAAATGTGGCAACGTAAGTCTCGCCGCCGATGCCGAAGCCATAGCTGTGCAAACCTTTGCCGAGAACAAAGTTCACGCCATACCACGCCATTAAAACTGCGAGGAAACAGACAACGCTCGCGACCACCAAACCAAACTCGCTCCACCAACCGGCGAGCCGTCCATGCAGCGTGACGATATAACAAAGCAGCGCGATCAGCGCCCACGTTTCCTTGGGGTCCCAACCCCAGAACCGTCCCCAGGAATAGTTTGCCCAGACACCGCCCAGAATCGTGCCCGCGGCGAGCAAAAGCACGCCGAGTTGCAGCACGCGATAAAGCCAGAAGTGCATGGGGGCGTCTGCTCTCGCCGCCGCCGGGTTGCGCGCGTACCGCCAGAGTAGAATGTGACCGAAGCCCATTGCCAGCGCGAAAGCCGCATAGCTCAACGTGATCGTGAGCACATGAACCGTGAGCCAGAAATTATCGCGTAACACCGGCACGAGCGGATCGATGCTCGATGGCATCGCGATCGGCATTTGGTGTACGAGCAAGAGCGCAACCAGCGTTACTGGCAACGCTGCGAGCAGATAAACCGGCGTCCGGTAACGCGCAAAGAAGATCATTCCGAAAAATGAGACCGCGAATGAGACCCAGATGATCGATTCATACATGTTCGTGACCGGTGGCCGGCCGGCAATCATGCAGCGCATCGTGATACCGGCCGCCTGAAACGCGAGACCGACGAGCGCAATCGCCACGCCGACATTCTGCAATTTCCGCCCGCGTTTGCGGAGGTGCGCCGCAAGGAGAATCGCCAGCGCAATCCCATAACACCAGATCGCGCGATAAAATGCTGCGAAATGATTGTAGAAGTATTCTAGGCGTAATTGTCGCTCTTGCGGATAAACCGACGGGCTAAGCGCTCGTAAAGTCTCCCGCAGTTGACGCGCAGCTGAGCCAAAATTGAACGCGTCTCCTTGCACGTAGGCGCGCATCATTTTTGTCAGGTCAGAGAATGCCGGAGCGACCTGCGTTTCTTTATAATAAATCGCAACGCTTCGTTTTCCGGCGACGGAATTATGAGCAACGCTCTTCCATTGATCACATTCCCGAGTAACGCCAATCGGTCACTTACGGCGAGCGCTTCCTGCTGAATTCGGTCGAGCGGTTTTTCCGCGCGCTTGAGGGCCTGCGCGTCATTCGCGAGCCGGTGCAATTCCGCAGACCCATTCAACTGCGCGACCGAGAATCTTCGCTGGGTTTTATCGAACCCAAGCTGCTCTTTCAGGCTGCCAAATGAAACCAGCACCATCGGCTCACTTTTCCAATCGTGCGTCTCGAGCAGTACCGACAAAATGAAATCGTTCGGCCCCCATTTCCGGCCCGCATTATCGGCATATGTCGATCCTCCGGTTATTCGGATCAGCGTTTCTCGCGCGAACGTATCGATTGGTTTACGCCTTCCTCCATCCTGAATCGCGAGCAGTCCCCACTGCTTGAAATCCAGACCTCGACTATCCGCAGCCGGCAAATCCGACTGGCCATAAGCAATGCATCTAAAAAGTGAGCTGGCCAGTGCGATGAAAATGAGGATGCGCGTTTTCAAGCGGGCCAATGTAATTCTAGCCGCGCGTCATGTCGAGCAAAGCGGAACGGCTTCGAGCAATCGATTCCTCTGCCGTTTCCGGAGATACGCATTGCGGATCAAGAGGCGATGAGGCACGTTCTCGCATAGACGGCTAATCCATTAGATCGACATATCAAAAGAGGCAGGGCAATTTCACCCCGGGAAACACGGATCGGCCAAAAATCGGCGGTCCGACTTGTCCGTTTCCGTTTGCGTGAGCTCAGGCAACTCGGCTAAGTTAAGACCCGTGTTCAGCTTGACGATGCTCGGCAGCGGCAGCGCGGGAAACAGCGCCTTGGTCGCGACCGATCATTGCAAGATTCTTGTCGATGGCGGGCTGAGCGCGCGGCAGCTGGCTTTGCGTCTGGAGCAGTGCGGCATTGCGCCAGAGCAACTGGATGGGGTGCTTTTGACTCACGAACACGCCGACCACGTCTGCGGACTTGAAGTTCTCTGCCGCAAATTTGACGTGCCGATTTATTCCAACGTGCTGACGGCGGAATCGATTCGATGTGATGGTTCATTTAAGCGACATCGTAACTGGCGAATTTTTGTGACCAGTGCCGAGTTTTCGATCTGCGATGTCACTGTGCAAACATTCCCGGTACCGCATGATGCTGTCGATCCGCTCGGGTTCGCTTTCCACGCGGGATCCGGCAGCCTCGGGTTCATCACCGATCTCGGTTATCCGACAAAAATGATCATCGAACGATTGCGCGAAGTGCAGATGCTGGTGATCGAAACCAATCACGACGAAAAACTTTTGCAGAACGACACGCATCGACCGTGGCCGGTAAAACAGCGAATTCAATCGCGGCACGGCCACCTGTCGAACACAGCGGCGGCGAGTGTGATCGAGCAATTGCTACCGGGCAAAATCGATCGGATTGTGCTTGGACATCTCAGCCGCGATTGCAATACGCCTGAGCTTGCCTTGGGCGCCGTGCGCGCGTCGCTTGCAAAATGCGGCAACATCGACATGGAACTCCATTGCGCCAGCCAATCGGAAATTAGTCCGCGATTCCGAATCGGTGAAACCGAGCCCGGTCCCTTTCAACCGACCTTCGAAGATTCGTTTTTCCAGACGGCGATCGCGCTGTAGCGGCTGTCTATGACTGCCGCAAATCGAAAGCTCCGCCTGCGTCGTCTCGATCTCCTGTTCGTGCGCTCGCCGATTTACTTCGTCACAGCCTGCACGGAAAATCGCCGGAGACTCCTCGCGACGGCAGCAATCCACGAAACTTTTCTGCGTTTTGGACAAGAAGGCCCTGCGCACGGCGCATGGATCGGCGCATATGTGATTATGCCAGATCATTTGCATCTGTTCGTCGCAACTGCCGATGAAAAAATAGCTCTGGCGGCTTGGATGAAATCTTTGAAGAACACGATCTCGAAAGCTTTACGTTCGACTGGAGTTGGTCCGCCATATTGGCAAAAAACGTTTTTCGACCACTTGCTCCGGAGTGGTGAGTCGTACTCCCAAAAGTGGAACTACGTTCGCGAAAACCCGGTGCGGGCTGGACTTGTAGGAAAGGCTGAAGACTGGCCGCATT
>WNFJ01197046.1_pt4 | contig 10414 bp, 9 predicted proteins | sample 5400461 | NCBI WGS metagenome assembly WNFJ01 (sample SAMN13153349, study PRJNA577476) | soil metagenome | isolation source: 115 cm saprolite on Douglas fir-dominated hillslope | place: USA:California | collected 2013-09-17
CCGGCCGCAAGAATTGCCTACGTTTCGAGATTGCCGGCTCAAAAGGTTCAATGGCCTGGAACAGCGAGCGCCCCAATGAGCTCTGCCTCGGCCACCGCGACAAGGCCAACGAGCTGCTCCTCCGCGATCCCGCCCTCCTGCAACCCGAAGTCCGTCCCTTCGCCAATTATCCCGGCGGCCATAACGAGGGCTTTCCCGATACCTTCAAGCAGCTTTTTTGGGCCGTTTACGATCGCATCGAAGGCGGTGTCATGGCGGCCCCATTCCCCACCTTCAGCGACGGACATCGGGAAATCGTCTTGTGCGAGGCGATCTTGCGGAGTCAGCGCGAACAGCAGTGGGTGACCTTGCCTGGGTAAATAAGATAGATTCTCAATGCCTCAGTTCTTTATTCAGCAAGGTGTGCGGCGCTCTGTGGCAGCCCGAGAAGCCGGACTGCCGGATATTCCAGCCATTATTTTTGAGCCGGGCAAATCGCCTCGTCAGCAGCGTATCGCTTTATCGGACCTTCATTCGCCCAAACTATCTATTCCTCGGGACTTTCGTTATATTAGAGGTTGTGAATACCCAACGATGGTTTTGAAAACCGAACCACCGCCGATCGAAGTGGAAACGTTGGGTTTACCGGGCCAAAAGAAAACGGTCCCCTTGCCTCAGGTGGCTCTGACGTAAAGGTTTTCGCCATGGAAAAAATGTCAACTTCTCCCGCCACAAGATTGCTTTACATTCTTCATCGCGGCTTGACGGAGATTCGCAATCTCGCCCTCGCTTCGGGCCAGGAGCAGATTGCCGACCTCGCCGACGCTCTGGAAATTTTGCCGGGAATGATCGAGAACTGGAACGACGACCATGCCGAAATGGCCCGCTTCGTCCTCCGAGCTTACCAGAACAAGTATCCGGGACGGGCCTATGATTATGTGGGGCAGTTGGATCGGCAGGATACGCCGGAGCGATTTTAGAGAAAGGAATGTCAATCATACTGCCATTCGCAATGCCATTTCCATTTTCGGGTTTTTCGGTTGTAGCCGGCCAGGATATACAGGGGACTGGCAACGGGACCTCCATAGGTAGCGATTAGCCGCCATTGATAAGAAGGCTCTTTCCTGGAAAGCCAATAGCCCAAATCGTTCTGGATATAGTGTTCAAAACCACCAAACTTGGTCCCCTTCACGTTGATCCAGTCGGACGTTCCCGGCTCGATTCCCTCGATGCTGTTGTAGGTTCGAATGCGGTTTTCTTTGTTTTCATTGGGTTCCTTTGTCCAGCCAAAAACCTCTTCGTTGCTGCCCGAATGGGGCGGGTAATCGGGCATTCTCCAAAGGCGGACTTTCGCGGGACGTTGTTGCAAGGGCTTGAACGGGCACTCGACCAAGGTTAGTTCCGTTTTTGGAAACAGGGGAACAACCACTCCCACTGCCAAATAGGCAGTTGGCATGGTAACGAAGAAGTCATCCAACTCGTTGTAAGGGCAGCAGACAAAGATAGAAATGGCCGCCGGAAATCCCGGCAAGGAAAAGAGGTTGCGGAGATCGAATGTCGCCAAATAGGTACCCCACATTTGTTGGCCGCGCTTGACCGTCCGCCCACGAAAGATCTTTTCCTCAAGGATCATCTGCTTGTTGTAGGTAAAGGTTGGCCAGGGCATCCCTCTCGGAAGGACCGCTCGACCGCCCATGCGGTGGCCGAGCAAATCGCCCGACTTCAACTCACCGTTCATTTCCTTCCAGGTCAAGACCCAACATCTTCGGGCCGGGCCCAAACCTTTCAAAAGATCCCAATTGCGCCGGAGCCAATTCCATCGGGCAGTCACCATGCAAGGACTGCTGATGTATGACGACCAGCGGCGCTCACAGCGCAGATCGGGGTTTTCGCGCATGACCTCGATGCGTGACGGGCGTTCCAGCCACTCCTTTGACTGCTCGCGTTCTAGAAGGCAGTTTTCCTCGGCCTCCTTTCTCTCATCACTCGGCCAATTCAAACAGAGCCGTTTGGATTTGTATCTCACGGCCACCCACCAGCATGGCGGCAGCTTCGAAGGGATTCGCCAGGAGTAGGGTTGTTCCTTGTTTTGCATACCATTGCTCGCCCAAGATAGAAGCAAGCCTATCCCAAATTTCACTGATTTGCAGACAAAAAATCAGGGGAGCGCGACCAAGCGCGCTCCCCTGGGGCTTCGGGCTAATCCGTACGCTATCGATCTACGATCGACAGCTTGATTTCATCGGAATTGCCGCGTAATTCCGGGGCATCGCTTATTCCAACCCTGACTTTGGCAACGGAAGGAACGGGACGACCACCATCACCAGGCGCCGTTCCTCATCGAGGATGTATCGGACCACAAGTGGGGTCACAGTGGCAATCCATAGTTGAGCAGGCTCTAGAGCCAGATCTTGAAGCGGCTCGCCAAATTGCGGGTAAATATGCAGACGCCAGTCGATTTCTTTGACGGCCGCAATGACTTGTTGATCCAGGCCCACCTTTTTTGCCCTGGCGACCAGATGGACCAACTCCTTTCGGACACGCTCCGAATAAGCAACGTGGTAGGGATCGGGACTTGTCGGCGGGGGATCGTTCATGCATCGGCTGCGGCTTGTTCGAGTTCGTGAATAAAATCCTTGAGTTCCAGCCCGCCGGTTTGACGGATTTCCCGAAGCCCGGCGACGATTTCCTCTTCCGAAGATTGTTGCCGCGCCCAGTCGAGGATTTCCGGGGAAAGATTGCTCGATTCCACGGAGAATTGCTCATTCACACGATCTTTCATGGATTCGGCGCCCCTTTCTGCGCTGGTTCGGCTGAGCGCTTGGCGGGCGGAAGCGTCGAGCTCATCAATCAGGCCAACCAGGGTTCCGGTGAATTTAGCCAAAAGATCTTGGCGTATGGCCGGATTGCACTTGGCCAATAGCTCGGCAACATTCTTGTACAAGCCTTCCAGCTTCTGCGATAGCTGCTGGTTGAACTCCTGGAACAAGTTTGTTTCGTTCATACTGGAAATCTATCACATTTTTCGAAGTTCATCAATATCCTGTTCAAAACGTCGCTACGCGATGTGATGTTTTCCATTGCAGGCCATGAATGGACTGCCTACCAATCGTAGAGTCGCTACGCGACAGAAAACCCCATGTGGCTCGGCAAAAAACAAGGGAGCGCGACAAGATCGCGCTCCCCTGGGGCTTCGGGCTAATCCGTACGCTATCGATCTACAATCGACAGCTTGATTTCATCGGAGTTGCCGCGCAATTCCGGGGCGTACATGGCCGCCGCCGTGGTGGGCAGGGCGCTGTAGCGGCCGGGGATTTCGGCGCGGACGCGGTAACGCAGGCTGTGCTTGCCGCGGGCCAGGGTGCGGACGAAGAAGCACACCTTCTCGTCGCGCAGCTCCATGTAGGCGCCCATGTCGTTGGCGCTATAGCCGCTGCGGACCAGGATGGGCTCGAAGCCGGCGGCCTTCGGGTCCTCGAAGACCAGGTACTCGTAATCGTTCTTGCTGTCGATCTCCAGCTCGATCTCGACCAGGTCGCCGCTCTTGACGCTAGCCAGATTGGCCAGCTCGTTGCGCTCGTACTTCACTATCTTCTGATCGAGGGGCTGATTGCGTGAGCCGGGGACTTTGATCTTCTCGTCAACCTGGGTGAGCTTGTAGTACTTTCGGTTGACGCGGACTTCCAGGCCCGCCTTGGTGATGAAATCTTCCAGGGTGAAATTAGTGAGGTAGGCGTTGAAATACACCGGGCCCTTGCCTTTGCGGCGGATTTCCACAGTGTGCTTGCCGGTGTCGATGGCATCGCCGACCAGCACCAGCTTGTTGTCGAAGCTGAATAGGTTCTTGGCGTCGATGTGGACTTCTTTGTGCTTCTTGCCGTCGAGCCAGACCTCGACGGTCATGTCGGGCCGGTCCTCGCCGCTGGCTTTCAGATAGTCGGCCATGGCCTCGATGCACAGGGCGGTGTCGCGCGTGCTGTTCCAGTAGGTAGCGTGCTTGCGGTTGTTGAGCAGGTACTTCACCAGGCGCGAGGCTTTGATGTCCTTGGGGCTGGTGGCGGCCAGCAGCTTGAGGTAGTAGGCGTTGGCTTCCGTTTCGCTGCCGTACCAGTACCACCAGGCGTTGCCTTCCGGCAGCCGCAGGTAGGCGGTCTGGTTCTCATCGTCCTGGACGAGATACTGTTCGATGTTCTTCAGGATCATGGCCAGCTTGTCGGCCTGCTGCTGCTTGTGCAAGGTCAGGCCGAACATGGCCTTGGCATAGACGGAAATGTGCGTGCGATCGCGGTAGAGGTAATCGCGCATCTCGTTGTTATCGACCCCGCCGTCCACCAGGACCATGTACACGAAGGCATCGAGGTTGTAGGCAAAGGGCTTCCAGGGGATGGTCTTGGTGGTGGCGTTGCGGAGGCGGATCAATTGCGATTCCTGATAGCTCTTGAGCCAATTGATGCCATTCTCCAGAACACCAGGGACGATGCCGATGTTGTTTTTCTTGGCGATTTGCAGGCCGTGGACGACGACGGCGGTGGTGTGCGGGAAGGAGCGTTCGCCGAAGCCGGAGAACCAGCCCCAGCCGCCGTCGGGCAGTTGCATGTTGGTCAGGCGGGCCAGGCCATCCTTGACCATCAGGCTGACTTCCTCTTCGTTGAAGACGGGATTGCGCTTGAAGCGCTTCCAGCCCTTGAGGCGTTCCTTGTCGTTGCCGATCTCCTGGCTGTTGAGATTCGTGATGTTCTTTTCAATCTCCTTGAGATCGAGCTTCATGTCCAGCAAGATGCGCTGGGTGATGACGGTGGGCAGGAAGCGGTTCAGGGTCTGCTCGGTGCAGCCGTAGGGGTAATCGACCAGGTAGGGCAGGGCATCGACCATGGCGCCGGCCAGGGTCGGGGAGTAGCGGACTTCCAGGCGCGACTCGTTGATGCGGCGCTCGGCGGGGACGGTGAAGTTGACGTGAGCCTTGTCCTTTTCCGGGACTCCATCTTGAGCATGCCGTGGACGTAGGAGGGGAAGCGCATCTCCATGGCGTCCGACTCCTCGTCGGTGAGGGCCTTGACCCGTACAACGGCCTGGCCCTCGGCGGTGACCTTGACGCGCCAATCGACGCGCTTGTCGGCGCCAGCCTTGACGCTGATTTCCTGCACCAGGTTGTTACCGATGGGGGATAGGACGCCGCCGTCCAATTCCAGGGCAACCTTAACGCTCTTATCGGTCTTCAAATAATTGTGGACATTGGCGGACAAAACGACCTCGTCCTTCTGGGTGAAGAAGCGCGGCGCTTGCAGGCGAACGATGAGGTCCTTTTTGGTAACGACCTCGGCGACGCCTTCGCCGACCTTGGTGCCGTGGCCCATGCCCCAGACCTTTACCTTCCAGCCGGTAAGGTTTTCCGGCATGTTGAACGTGACCTCGGCGATGCCGTCCTTGTTGGTGTAAAGTGAGGCGGACCAGTAGGCGGTATCAGCGAAGTTCTTGCGGATCGTGGGCTGGACGAGAGGCGGCTGGCCGCCGCCTCCCTGGCCTCCGCCGAATCCACCTCCGGGCCCCTTCGCGCCGTTCTTGGCGTCACCATCCCGGCCTTCACCGGCAGCCTCGCCCGGTGCGGCGTTCTGCATCTCCCTCTCTGCCCGGTCGGCCCCCCCTCTCTTGCCCTTGGCCAACTCTTCCACTACCGAATCACCGAACAGGCCCAGGTTGGACATGCCGGTTTCGCCTTGCTTGAGAATGTTGCCCAGCCAGTGAGCCAGGCTGGATTCGGTTTGCGGATAGTGGTACCGCCGCCATTTCCAGAAGAAATCCTTGATCTCCGGCACATTCGAGCCGCCGGAAATGTATTCCACGCTCCGGTCATAGATCGTCATGACCGTGGAGCCGACGAACGGCTTGCCGAAGAAATCGGTCAGTTGCACTTTCACGGTCGCCTTGTCGCCTGGCTTATATTCCTTCTGCGACGGCAGCACTGCGACATTGAGGATGCGCTTTTCCGGGGGCACAACTACTTCCTTGGATTCCGTATGGATGCCGCCATTGGCAATCGTAAAGGCCTCGATGTAGAAGTTGGGCATGTCCCGCTGCACCACCGTGATCTCCTCCGTGGTGCTCTTACCCTTGAGATGGATGATCTTGGGAGGCAGGTAGACATTGTTGGTCGGGCGAACGAACAGGACCACCACGCCGTCCGAGCGGTTGGTGTTGATGAGCAGCTTGACCTTGTCACCGGGAGCGTATTCCTTCTTGTCGGTGATGAGCTCGATGTCGTTGAAGCGGAACTGATGGCCGTCGAAGCCCTGACCGCGGACAGTGAACAGGTAACCGCCCTCGATGGTGTGCTGTTTGCTATCGGTTACCTTGTAAGACAGGCGATATTGCCCGGCCTCGGCGGCTTTCAATTGCTGCCTGGCTTCGCCCTCGGCATTGGTATCCAGCTTCCAGGTTTGGACCGCCTTCTCGACCGGCTCGTTCTTCTTGTTGTAGGTGATCTGGTAGAGCGTCAATTCACCGGTGCCTTCAACCGGCTTGCGATCGAGGGTGAGGGCGGTGAAGCGGGCCGCCACCGTGTCGCCTACCTGGAAGTATCCGCGATTGACCCAGGCGAACACCTGGAACGGCTTGCGCGAAACCAGCACGTCGCCGGTGCCGTCGATGGTGCGGCGTGATTCATCGGTCACCTCGACCGAGATGGTGTATTTGTGGTCCTGGTTGCCGTGGACCGCCTTGGCCAGGGCCGTATCGATATGAACCTTGACCGTGCCGTCCGGACCGATGGGGACCTCGTTTTCCAGAACGACCTCGGGCTGCTCGAAGCCGCGCTGCCACCACCAGGGCGCCGGGCGCGCGCAGCCCCACTCGCCCCAGCCGGGGAACCAGGCGTAATCAGGGGAGAACCACCAGTAGCCGCGGCCATAGAGCCAATCCCAGGCCCCGCGCGGGTGCCAGGCTCTGCTGTAACTGGTGCGCAGGACCTTGTACTTGACCACCGCGCTCGTCACGGGCGAGCCGAAATAATACTTGGCCTTGATGGTGGCGGTGATCTTTTCACCCAGTTGCACCGGCTCCTTGTGCGCCTCAACAAGGACCTCGAACTCGGGCTTCTTGTACTCTTCCACGCGGAAGCTGCTCGTGTTGCCGCCGAGCGGGACGGGGTGCTGGAACTGCTTGTCCAGGATGAAAAGGCGGTAGGACCCCAGAGTGGCATTCTTGAGTTCCCCCGCCAGGCCGCCGTATTCATCCGTGGTAAAGGCCTTCTCGAGGATCTTGTCCCCCTTCGGATTTTGAATCAGCACGGTGAAGGGCTGTTTGGCGAACGAGGATGTATCCGCCTGGTCGTACTTGGCGTGGCGGACCCAGAGCTTGAAGTTGACGGTCTGCTGCGGGCGATACACCGGCCGATCGGTAATGGCGAAGATCTTGGTCTGGTTGTATTCCGGATCGTGCCGTTGACCGAACCAGATGCCGCTCATGCCCATGTAGGCCAGGCGATTGACATCCTGCTGGCCCTTGCTCCGGGCGATGACCAGCCAGTTATAATTCTGCGGAATCTGTTTCTGGGCGATGAAGACCTGGCCGTCCTTGTCCGCCTGCTCGGCGAAGTTGGTGGTCACGACCCGGTAAACGTTCTGGCCTGGCTTGACCGGGACCTGCTGCCAGCCGAAGAACTCGACATTGGCCTTGGCCACCGGCTGACCGGTAACGGCATCGGCCACGTAGTAAAATACCTTGCCGTCGAGCTGTTTCTTGACGATGACGGTGTCGCTGACCCAGACGATGATGCGGCTGATGTTGCCCTTGTCCATCTTGGCGGTGACCAGGTAGGCGCCCGGTTTCACCAGCGGCGTGTTGACGGTGATGCGGTCATCGACATGATTGGGCCTGGGCTTGAGGTTGATATCCCAGTTCGCCACTTTGCCTTTGATATACTGCCGTTCGTTGAGGTCCACCAGACGATAGCCGATGTTGCTGACATTGATCTTGTTGCCATCGAGCTGGCCGGCGTGGTTCTTGAGATAAGCCTTGGTGTCGTCCAGGAGCTTGGCGACGTCGATTTCAAAGGCCTCGAAGGATGCCTTCTTGCCGTTGCGGTAGCGGAAATCGACGGTGGCGGGATTGGCCGCGGGCTGGGTTTTGCCCGGCTCAAACCGGTCCCAGTTGCCCAGGATCTGCTCGACCTTGTTCTGGCGGTAGTTGTTCGTTCCTGGGCCGTATTCGAGGATGGCCAGGTTCCAGTCCGCGCCAGCCTGGGTGTGCTGCCGGCGATCTTCATGAATGTTGGCAATGGCGTCGCGGGCCTGGGCGCCGAAATTGCTCCGGCCACGGTTGGCCACACGCTGGTAAATCTTGATCCAGTTGAATTCGTCGGGCACGCTGAAGCGCTTGATGCCCGTGGCCAGGCGCGCGATCTGTGCAGGGCGAAAGTGCCGGTCTTCTGGTCGCCGTCCGTGTCGCCATCCTGGAAATTGCGGCCGAAGTAGGCCATGGTTTGCACGCCGAACTGGCCGCGCAGGAAGTTGGCGAAGATCATATCGACTTCGTTGGCCAGGCCGGGATTGAGCTCCATGGCCTGGGTCAAGAACCAGCGCCAGCGCTCGCCGTCGCTGCTGGAGTCCTTGTAGCTTTTGGGCACGTGATAATAGATGGGATTGCCCTTGTCGTCCACCGGAGCGCCGCGGGTGACGCCCCCTCGGTAGCCAAAGCGCCGGCCGTAACCGTAAAGGCCTTCCTGGTGATCGGGCAGCTTGGACAGGTCGCTGAGGTATTGCAGCCGCCAGGGCTCATAAGAACCGGCTCCGCTGAGGATCATGGTGGCGAAGGTGAGGTGAAACTGGGCCAGGGCGTTTTTGTCCTCTTCTTTCTGGGTAAGGTCGAGGGCAGCCTCCATCAGTTGCAAGGCGCGGCCGCGGTCGCGGAGCATGGTGGCGACATAACGCCCGCCGCCCCGGTGAGGCCCGCGATAAAATTTCCCGGCCACGATGGTGCCATAATGTTCGATGTTGGCGTAACTCTTGGCCGCTGCCTCCAGCAAGCGCCAGTTGCGGATGTGGACGGCAATCACGGCCTCGCGGAAATCATCGATCTCATCCACGCGCCCCAGCTTTTGCAAACAAGAGATGGCCAGGTCCATGTCCTTGCCCACTAGCAGGGGATCATTCTTGGGATTGAGGGCGAGCTTGCGCAGGCCGTTGTAAGCGTCCTTGTAATTGCCCGCCCGGAAGGCCTTGGTATTGACCGCGCGCTGCTCTGCCTGCGTCGGCTCACCCGCTCGCAGGTAAACCGCCGCCAGCGCGACCAGGGCCAGCCCGACGACACCCGTTTTCCATTTTCCGCACATGATTGCTCCTCCCGTACCCAGAACCCCTATGTTTCGGCATTATTGCTGTTATCGAGTTTGTGAACAATTTCTCAATGTTAAGACGTTTCAGGGATTGGTATCGTTTGATATTCCCGGAAAAACTGATAATTGAAGCGTTTGCGGGGGGGGCCATACGCCACCCTCAAGGCTCCAAAAACTCCCGCCGCACCAGGCCGAAGCTTTGCCGGAATGCCGCCGACCAGGAATAATAACCGTGCATTTGGTAAAGTTCCCGCGCCTCTTCGTGATCATGAGACATGCGATCCAAAAGCTCGGTGACCGTCATGAAAGGCGCCAGCTTGTGTCCCTCTGCCAGCTTCTGTTCCACGAAGCGGCGATGCCCGGCAAGCAAGCGCTCCGGATCGTGGACTCCCGGGAAGCAACGGCAGTAGACGTTGGGCTTTAACAGTTTGCGAAAGCCGCCTCCCTCGGTAATGCTGATGACTCGGCCGTCGGCCAGGTAAGTAACAGATGGTAAAAGCCCTTGGCGGGAAAGAGGCCAAACTCGGGTGTGCGGGTCATCAGGTTGAAAATGACGAAAGTGCGTTCTGCGGGCAGGGCGAAGATGCGGTTGTACGTGGACGCGGGCAGCTCACGGCGAACATCCGCCAGGGGTGTGCATCCCGCGGCTTCCAGCTCGCGACTGTATTTGACCAGGTTGGTGTCGGCCAGCACTCCCGCCTCTGCCAGGTCCACTTCCGTAAAACGCAGCGGCATGGAATAGACCTTTTTCAAGGCCGGCTTCATCCGCCGGTAAAACGCCCGGACCCTTTTTACCTCGGTACGAAGAAGGTAACCCAGGGCGACCAGGGAAGAGGCGCTGCCAACCAGGCACATCGTCAATTTGCCGAAGAATGGGGGCAGCTCGAAATACACCAATACCATCAGGCAGAGAAAAGCCAGGTGGTAACCCAGGCGGAGAAGAAAGGATGGCAAGCGGCGGTTTTCCGGCAAATGAACGAGCAGCCGAGCAATGCGGTTCCGGGACCGCTGACTTTGCCGAGTGGCGAAAAAGTCCTCGCCGGGGGGTGGGATCGTTCCGGTCCGTCGAAAATCGTCGAGGCTGGTCAGAAGAAGTTTTTCACCGGA
>WNFJ01323131.1_pt1 | contig 10414 bp, 11 predicted proteins | sample 5400461 | NCBI WGS metagenome assembly WNFJ01 (sample SAMN13153349, study PRJNA577476) | soil metagenome | isolation source: 115 cm saprolite on Douglas fir-dominated hillslope | place: USA:California | collected 2013-09-17
AGTCAACAGGAAGCCGAGAACAAAGCCCAGCCCAAACAAGACTGCCAGTATTCCCTCTGCTCTGCTGAACGACGCCATTGTCTTGGATAACGAGGTCATTTCTTAATTCCGCCCTTGCATCCTCTCTCTAATTATGGCCACCGACCACTGCCCCCACTGACAGCCTCCAGGTTGCTAAAGCGTTTCGCCGACCTGTGGAGTTCACAAAGTCCATCACCGGCGCCCGACACTCATCCCAACCCCCGTTGCAGGGACGCCATCCGCGAGCAAATCGCCGCACCCTGATCGATCCGATCCCGACCGTGCTGAGCCAGGTCACTGCCGCATGCCCCGTATTTCCTTAAGGTGTACGAATAAGACACGCGGCCCACGGGCAGTTCACTTCCGAAATTGAAGGCTAAAGGCGGCCCCAATCACAACCGCCGCCAGAATCACGACGATTGATGCCGCCAGCGTCGGCTTCGTCGTCATGAGAAAGACGAGCCCGACCAGAACGGCCACCGAGCAACGCATAGCGAGAGCCAGTACCGGGTCATTGATCCGGGCGCGCAGAGAAGCGGGCAATGGGCCGTCCGCTTGGCGCTCTGCCTCCTCGGCGACCGCATGCAAGCGGGGATTAATTACCAATGGTCCGACCGGCGCCAACAGCAGAAAGCTTACGGTGGCAACTTCCACCCAACTCGACCAGAGATGGTTGTCCGCCCTCGCCATCGCGAGGCCGGTGGCGGCGATCAACAGCACACCGACGACGACGATCACGTCGATCACGGAAATCTGCTCCAGTCCGACGCGCCGGCCCGCCACCAGCGGCGCCATGATCGCTCGCACCTGCTCAACTAAAGACGTCCGTGCCAGCGCAATCGTCGCGAGCAAGAGGGTGCCGAACCCGACAAAGACGGAGATGACGCCGAATAGGTGCAAGAAGAGCTCAATGTCACCGACCTTCATTGAACTCGGCCTTTGGTAATCGGTTTCTGGGCTGTGGGCGGCTCAGTTTTGGATCTCGACAAGGCCGGCAGTGCCATCGACGGTGACGAGCTGACCGTCGCTCAATCGGGTCGTTGCGTCGCCGGTCGCGACCACGGCCGGGATGCCGTATTCGCGGGCGACAAGCGAAGCGTGAGCGGCCAAGCTGCCGCCGTCGGTCACGACTGCCGCCGCCCGCGCGAACAACGGCGTCCAGGCGGGCGCCGTCAGCTGGGCCACAAGTACCTCGTCCTGCTGAAACTTGTCGAAATCGGAGGGACCGCGTATGACGCGGACGCGACCAGACGCGCGGCCAGGGCTGGCCGGGTCGCCACGCAGCGCGCCTTCGGGCGCGGCCCGCTCGGTGCGCAGCACCTCCAGCGAGCCGAGCATCCGCTCCAGCAGCTGCGGCATCGTACCGAGAGCCAGCGGCGGCATCAGGCGGCGGCAGCGTTCCCAGTCATCGCGCCGCTCGCGAACGCGGGCCTGCAGCGCTTCGCTAGTGGAACCGGTGGCGCTCCCTACGAGCTCTGCGCGGCTGAGGAAGAAGGCATCCTCCTCGCGGTCGATCGCACCGCTGACGACCGCCGCAGCCCCAAGCGCGAGCACGCACTTACGCAGCACGGGCCAGCCCAGGGTGAGTAAGTTCGCCTGCTCCTCTCGCAGCCGTGCGTAGCGCTGAGCGAGTTCGAGCAAGACCTCGAACCGTGGAGGCAATTCGGGCCTGTCCTGCAGCGCTTGCCTGCATGCCTTTTCCGCTGCTTCCCGCCGTTCGATGAGTTCTCCGCGCCTCTGCTTCAGTTGATTAACAGGGCCAGAGTGACTGGATTCACCGAGCGTCGGCCAGTACCAATCAGCGCTCAGGACCGCGTGAGTCAGCGCGGCCGGCTCCGACGCGGAGAGACCAGTGAGCAGAACTCGGACGTCGATTTCAACCTGAGAGGTCAGGTACTGACGGTAGAAGCGCCCCAGCGCAACCTCGATCTTCCAGGCGCTGCCGCCACCGATCGCCAGCGCCCATAGCTGCTCGCCCGCGGCCTCCCCCACCCGGTCGACAATGGCGACGACATCTGCCAGAGGCGCCGATTCGAGCTGCGCCGAGGACTCGTTCACCAGCTGCCGGTACTGAGGAAGCGTTTGCTGTCGCCAGCGCCGCACAACGCGTGCAAAGAAGCGCCGCTCCGCCAGCTCTGGGTCGCCCGTCTGCTTGATGATCGAACTTGCGAACCGGAACATGGAGATCGGACGTGTGAAGATGGCCGCGAGCAAGTCTCCCAGTCGAAGGTCCGGCTCGGGAGTTGAGTAAAACCAGCCGTTGACGACCGCGTAGCGGAGGCCGGTTAAAAGACCTGAATCGGCGTGGGTACCGCGGCCAAATCCACGGCTGATCAATTTCAGCAGCCAGTCCTCGAACAGAGGGGTGACAGGCTCCGGCAGCCACTCGCCGAGCCGCAGGTTGCGCATCCAGTAGCTGGGACCGGGCGGATGGAGCCCGCTTACGCGCGGCGCGGTCCAGTCGACTGGGGACGGCAGCGCCGTCATCGGGCGCGACTGCAAGACATACAGCTCGCCACCGGCGAACGCCCACTCGACGTCCTGTGGCCTGTCAAAATGCGCGGCCGCAGAGCGAGCGATATCCGCGACCGCGGCCGCCTGGTCTGACGTGATGGCGTCCTCGGACGATCGCCGGCGCTGCGGCTTGCCTTCGCGAATGACCCATTCATCCGCCTGCGCCTCGCCGGAGACCAGGCGCTCGCCGAGGCCACGGACCGCGCTGATCGAGACCTCGGATCGATCGCCCGTGACGGGATTGGCGGTGAAGGCGACGCCAGCGGACTCTGCGGGCACCATCCGCTGGACCAGCACTGCGATCTCAACCGGAGCCTTCTCTGCCCGGTTGGCTCGATAGCTGGCGACCCTCGCGCTGGAAGCAGACCTGCGGCAATTGCCGATCGCCTTGCGGAGCTGGTCCAGACCTTGCACGTTTAGGAAGGTTTCGTACTGTCCAGCAAAGGATGCATCGGCCAGGTCCTCGGCCACCGCCGACGAGCGGACGGCCAGCGGTCCGCCGCCGAGGGCCCGAAGAGTATCGGCGAGGTCCTCGGGGGGTTCACCGATCACGACGAACCCGTCCGGAACGTTGAAGCCGGCCCTCTTAAGTTCGCCGAGGTTGGCGGCTTTGCCGCCGACGCGAGCGGCGTCGGCCGCGTCTACGGCATCGAGCAGAACGACTGCGCTGACGGCGGTGGCGTTCGCGGGACTTCTATCCATCGCCCGTCGTGCGTGGCACGCCAACGCCGTCGACGAAGATTTGGACCATTTCCGCCACCCGTTGCCGCGACGGCAGCTTGGGCTCGGTAGCCAGCAGACCATCGCGGAGGATGAACGTCATCAGCAGACCGGCGAAGGCTCTGGCCGCGGTCCGCACGTCCACCCAATCCGCAATCAAACCGGCCGCCCGGCCTCTCTCGAGTGCATCAATGAAGATCGCCCCTCCCACAGCCGGCAGGGTGCTTCGGAACGACTCGGTTAATTCGGGGAAGCGGCTTCCCTCGGCGATGACGACTCGTAAGAGTGCGACCTGCCTTGGCTCCAAGATCCGGGCGAGGTAGTCCTGGCTCAAGCTCGTAAGGAGGGTTTTGAGGTTGGCCTTGGTCCGCAAGCGCGAACCCGTGGGCGGGTCTTTAAGGAGTGGCCCGGGTTCGGCGATCAGCTGCCCGAGAACGTCAGCGAACAGAGCGGCTTTGGTCTCGTAGTAGCGGTAGAGCGTCTGCTTGGACACCCCGGCCGCCGCAGTGACCGCATCCATACTCGTCTCGCCGAACCCCGTGTCGAGAAAGAGCTGCTGAGCAGCAGTCCGAATCTGCTCGCGCTTGGCCTCGTGCCGTCGCTGGGCTACGATCATACGGTACCGTACAGTTTGATGGGCGGGCCGGGCGGAGTCAAGGTGATGGTGTTGTAAGTGATGGCACCCCGGCCCTCGGTTTTGGACGCGTCCCGAGGGAGGTCAGCCTCCCCACATCGACCTAAGACAGCGATTTTGCGGGTGGCGGCCTTTCTGCTCCGTAGGCTCCTGGTTGCGCGTCGACGAGACCACTGAGGATCGCCGCTCAACCGAGGCCAACGACCTAGCTCGAGTCCGCGAGAAAGCCGGTGCGCCAGGTCTGGTGACGCGGTGACCAGCCCATTTCGCGTTTCGCCTTCGCGTTCGTGGCTCCACGGCTGCTCTGCAGAGTCTCGGAGGCGAAGCGGCCGGCCGCGATGGTGACCAGCCACCCGGGCACGCGCCAGGGTGGCGGCGCCCCGAGCTCAACGCAGAAGGCGGGAATCCACTCGCGACAGGGAACTGGCTCGTCATCGACGATGTTGTAAACGCCGGCTCCGCGTTCAAGCGCACAGACCGCCGCCGACCCCGCATCGTCGACGTGGAGAAAGGAGAACATGCCCTCTCCGCGACCGACTATGGGCAGCATCCGCTGCTTTGCCTGACGCGCGAAATCGCCGCTGCCACTGAAATAGGTGCCAGGCCCGTAGAGCTGCCCATAGCGGAGCACGACACCGCTCACGCCGTCCGAGCGTAAGGCGAGCCGCTCTCCCTCCATTGTCGCCCGAAACGCGGAGCCGAAAGGCTCCGGGGCATCGAGGGCGATCGGAGCCTCCTCGTCCACTACGGATGGGCCGACCGCTGAGTACATGAAGGCGATCGACTGGTAGATGAACCGCTTCGCGCCTGTCTCTCGAGCAGCCGCGAGCAAGAGCTGGGTCCCGGTGGTTCGCAGCCGGGATGTGCGCTCATACCACGGTTGCAGCTTGCGAGGGTTATACCTCTGCGGTAGCAGAGTGAGTTGGTTCATGACTGCATCAGGCACGACGGCGCGAACGGCCCGGATGACGGCGTCCGCGTCGAGTGCGTCGAGCACTAGCGGGCGGGCACCCAGGGATCGCAGCAGGCTCGCCTTCTCGTCGAACCGCGTAGTGGCTGCCACCTCGTGGCCGGCTGCCACCAGCTGCGGGATCAGCCGGCGCCCGATCGCGCCAGCGCCGCCGGCCAGGAAGACCTTCATCTCTCGACCTCCTTGCCGCGTGAGCTCCCGGGCAAGCGAGTGTCGACGACCAACGCTGCGGCGAGAGCCAGGCAGAGCACGCCCAACACGCTGAGATCTGCGGCTGGATGCCCGCCGAGGCGCATGTCCTCGACGTGCGCGCCGAAGTGGAGCAGCGAGGCCGCCAGGACTGCCAGGAGAGCGGGCCGCACCCCGCGCCCAAGGACTGCCGGCAGCAGCAGGGCGAGCCCGAGGCCGACCTGAAAGGCCCCCGCGTCGTGGAGGAAGTGCTGGTTGAACGGCTGGAAGGTTGCCACCTGGCCATAGAAGCCGGCGGGAGCCAGGAAAGCCCAGAGCCCCACCAACAGGTAGAAGACCCCGACGGCGAGGGCGATTATGCGGGCCGTCATCGGGTCGCCTGTGAAAGCGCGCCGCGCGAGATCAGGCTGGCGACCTGCTTCTTCCTAGCCCGGAGGAACTTGACGGTGCCCGGAGCGAGGCCTAGGTCTTCAACAAGGGGCACGGCGATCATCGGGAACCAGCACAGCGAGATCGCACTGAGAACTAGGTGTGCAGGGTCCACCTCTCCACTCAAGCCGCCGCGATCGCGTTCCCCGACCAGCGCATTCATCGCCGCGGTGATGGCCGCGACGTGCTCTGGCAGGCCTTGTAGAAAGCGACCACCATCCAGACACTCGCGCACGACGAGACGTACGAAGTTCGGCCGGGCGGCCAAGAAGTCCAGGTAGGCGCTGATCCCTGCTTCGAGGGTCCCCTGGAGATCGCCTTCGCCCAGCGGAAAGGAGACGACGAGCTTCAAGGTCTCGTCGAAGGCTCGGCCGAGCGCGGCACGATAGAGCTCCTCTTTGGAGTTGAAGAAGTAGGCCGGAGCGCCGCGCGAGAGACCTGCTCCGGCAGCCACATCCGCCATGGTGGTTGCCCCGTAGCCGCGTTCGGCGAAGAGCCCTTCGGCCGAGTCGAGAATGGCTTGGCGAGAGCGAGCGGCGTCCCGAATCCTGTTTTGCGGCACGACTGCGGTGGACAACTTGCTGATCGACCAGTAAGGTATCAGGCCGGATGCCACCGGTCAAGGGTGGTCCTTCGTCGGGACCGACCTCCACCTGTCAGGCCGGGCTCGAACCAACTGCCTGCGGGGTGTCCCGTGTTCATCGCGTCAAGCGACTCAGCTCTTTATTCCTGACTCCTCCTCGCTGTGTTGGTGGAGGATCGCAGCGATCCGGTAGATCACCTCGTCTGGGAGCGGTGGCAGTTCATCAATTTGCGGGCCCAGGGCGGGATGTTCGTACGTTCCTCCGGGTAAGGATGCCGCCAGAATGCACGTATCCCGGTTCGACATTCTCGTGACTGTGACTAACGTGTCCTCCACATTCTTGTGGGTGATGGTGCCAGTTGGGTGACGGAAAACCTCCAGTCCACCTTGTCATCGGCCGCCTCGCATTGAAAGAGGGATGGAGCCCACGGGCGGACTCGAACCGCCGGCCTTCTCCTTACCAAGGAAGTGCTGGAGGACCATTTCCCAATTGGCGCTCCGCTGAGATCGAATGCAGAGGCTTTCACTAATAATCGCTGCCTAGCAGCGCTTCCTAGGAAATCGATTCCGCCCGCTCGAAATGAACGCCAGACTCTGGATCACCCTCGGCGACAAGCGCGCCGGCCACGACGCCCACTCGGCGCTCGGGGTGAGCTCGGCCAGCTTGCGGCCCCCTCTTAGACTCAGGTCTGTCTATGTGATGACACCCCGGCCCTGGGTCTTGAACCGCGGAACCCTCACACAGGGTGGATCCGTTTTTGGGGTCCGGTCAGCGGTCCCGAAACACCGCCGCTGACCGACCGCGAAAGACCAAATTGAAAGCGGCGACAGCAGCGAAGACTGGACACAATGTGACCCGCGGACATGAACCGAGTCGGTGGTTTCACCTGGTGGCTGCGGTCGGTGATCGGACTGCGCCCCCGCTGGACGGGCTACGTTTACACGCCTCCTGGATGGCGGTGGTGGCATCGGTTCATCCCAGGCAGAGCCGTGCCGGCTCCCCCACCGATCACTTTCACCGGCCCGCCGCCATGGGCCATGCCTCCTGAGGACGAGCTCGGCGTCGATGTGCCGACGCATCGCAAGATGGCCGTGAGCCCGGACGTCGTCGTTGCGATCACCAACATCGTCGCCTTCTCGACCGGGTTCCAGGTCGACATCGCCATCCGCCGCCGCAAGAGCCGAGACTCGCCGGCCCTGTCTCCCAAGAGCCGGCCGCCGCGGCCGGCCGAAATGACTCTTGAGCTGGGGATCAAGTTCGCGGACGGCCGAGCAACCACGCGGTCAGGCCACGGTCCGACGCCGGCGATGATGGACTACTACCAAGCGATAAGGGAGGGGCGCGAGCCGGCTCTGCCGGCCGGCCCGCTCATCAGCGGTTGGAGCGGCGGAGGCGGCGGAAAGCGCTGGGACACGCGCTGGTGGATCTGGCCTCTGCCACCCGAGGGCCTGCTTACGGTCTCGTGCGACTGGCCTGAAGGCGACGTTCCCCATGCCGAGGTGGAGCTGGACGGAGGATCAATTCGCCGCGCCGGAGAGGAGAGCGGAAAGCTCTGGCTTGATCTAGGGTCGACGTGAAGTCTGAGATTTGACTCAGTGTCACGCCACCTGTGATCAGAATGGAGCCGACCACTCGCACATACATCCAGATCGCGATCGCGGCAGCCCTCGGGGCGGGCTACGGGCTGTGGGGCCTCGAGGCGGCTTCGCCGCTCGCCATTCCGTTGCTCTTGTGGGCTGTCCTGGTCTTGTTGCTTGTCTGGCGCATGCCTACGAGGGTCGGCCTCTTCATCGGATATGCAGCGGCCTTCGTCGTCGGCTTTGGAGCGGTATGGACAGTCGTGCTGGGTCATTTGATCGCGACGTGCAAACCGCCCAGCTGCCAGACCGCCGACGTGGCGACTGACGTCTTCTACGCCGCAGCGCTTCTTGTTCCCCTGATCGTTGCCGGATTGGCCTTGCTCGTTGTGCGCAAACTGGTTGTCCACCAATGAATGGACGGAAGGGCCCGGTCAAGGGGTGCCGAGAAGCTTCGCCTTCTCTGCCGCGAACTCCTCTTCTGTCAGCGCCCCGCGATCCCGCAGCGCCGCCAACTTCTCCAGCTGCACGACCCGTGAGTCGGTTGGCGCTGGCGTGGGAGGTGGAGAAGGTAAGCTGCTGATCGCTCCGAGGCAAGACTCAGACGTGTCCCCTCGCGGGCCGAGTAGTCATTGACGCAAAAGAAGACGCCGGTGCTGTATGTGTCGAAGGCGCAGCCTGTTAGACGACAGCGCAGCCAACTTCAACGTAGTCGGCTAGCGCCGTACCTGCGTTGGGTCGGTCGCCAGTGCGATTAGGGACCGAAGCCTCTGGTAAGCCAGCCAGAGGTCCGGGAAGCTGATGCCGTGAAACGGACGTTCGTGCTACTGATTTTGCTGTCGCTGCTTGGTGCCTGTGGCGGCTAGCCAGCCCGGATCGCCCAGAAATCGCCTTCCCCCTCCCGGAGTTCGAACCCAAGTCCATCGATGACTCCCTCAACGACCCCCTCTCCCGGCCCGTTGCCCTCACCGCCGCCTGACTACGGGTCGCCGCCAGCCGGAGTTGACCTCATCTACGTACAGGTGACTGGTTACCCGGCGTGGCTGATCGGCTACGACTGGCAGGGTTATCCGCGTGCGACGATCCATCTGAAGGAGGTCGACGACGGCGGCAACATCCCGTTCGGCATCACCATCGCGCCGGACGGATCGGCTTTTGCCGCAGGCGAGTACACGTTTGAGCGCACTGGGCGGGCGGTCTACCAGTACCAGCTCGCACCGAAGACCGGTCCAATGGTTTGGTCGGAAGACGGTGCCGTGCTGTGTGGCGTCAACGAATTGTCTACCACGACGGATCCCGCGACGGGTGCCGGCTACACCGACTTCTACCTGATGCGCCGCACGCCGACAACCTCGCCCATAACCGTTGCCCGCTTCCTGCACGTCAACTTCATTCCGGGCGACATGGGATACAACCTCTATGCGTGCACCCACTGGCTCGACCGCGTGCTCGCCGTAAGAACGGTTTGCTGCAGCTATTCCGGAGCGACCACGCTGCGACTGTCCGACGGCGCGGTGCTCGGTACCTGGAACCGAGATGCCGGCCAACCGGTGTTCTCGCCTGACGGCCAGCTGATCGCCGATCCGACATGGGACAGCGCAGGCAACACCACGTCCACCGTGGTCAGCACGCTCCTGGGCGGAGTCGTCATCGCACGATATGGACCGGGCGTCACGTTCCGCGCCATGTCGCGCGACAACCGCTATGCCGTCGTGATGGTTGTGGATTCAGGCGGTCCGGTCGCGGAGGTGATCCAGATCAGCACGCGACGGGTCGTGTGGCGCGACTCGTCCAGCCGCAACATCAACGCCGTTTGGGCCCGACCGGGAAGCGCTGACATCGCCATCGCCTTCACCGCATCGCCCCATAAGGTCCAGTGCAACAGCAGCGTCCCTTGCACGAATCCCGAGTCGAACGTCGTGATCGTCCATCCAGACGGAATATCGAATGCGATCAGCGGCGACTTCCTGACTATCGCCCAACCTTGGGCCAGCGTCTGAACGGCAGTTCGGCTCGGGCAGTCCAGATCCCGATCCGCAAATCATCCATTTCTGTCTTTTCCGTTAAGGGTCGCATACTTCAGCTGTGAGGCTACGTCTCCTACTCGTGGTTGTGTCCGCGATTGTGGTTGTGCTTGCGCTTGAGGTCGGAATGGTCGCAAGTGGCGTCGATCACAAGGCAGTGAGCCAAGCGGCCGTGTACCAACCGCAGGCGCATTGGAGAGTCATAGATAGATCGCTCGAACCCTGGGCAAATGACATCGTGCGTGGGCAAGCACGCTACAGCGGCGGGTCGGGGCCAGCTTGGGTCGTGGAATTAGCTGCGCCAGGAGACAGCCGATATCTGCACTACAGCGGAATGGTTGTGATCAGTGCCATCACGGGAAAGGTCGAAAGCATCAACGTACTGGCTAGCAGCTAGAACCAGTCGGCCTGGGCCTGGCAGGGATCCGCAACGTTGGACCTTCGAACCGAAGTGCCTCACGGTCCTGACCCGTGAGACAGCCAGCTGGCGACTCTGCGGACCGACTGATCGCGGCTAACGGTCTCCCCCACTCCGATGAACGTGGTGCCGGTCGCTACGGCCTGCCACACCTCGTTGGGATACAAAACCCTGTGCGGAAGAGCATTTCCTTGCCGCACTTCTGGGGAGAAGAAATCGACGAGAAGATGCAGGGAAACGGTCCTATTGAATTGGGAGCCCACGGGCGGACTCGAACCGCCGGCCTTCTCCTTACCAAGTAAGTGCTGTACCCGTTCAGTGAGTGCCAAGTTTA
>WNFJ01519209.1_pt1 | contig 10413 bp, 7 predicted proteins | sample 5400461 | NCBI WGS metagenome assembly WNFJ01 (sample SAMN13153349, study PRJNA577476) | soil metagenome | isolation source: 115 cm saprolite on Douglas fir-dominated hillslope | place: USA:California | collected 2013-09-17
ATAATAATTGTGTCGACATCCGCTGCCATGGTGTGCTTGAGGTTTGCCGGCACAAGAAGGAAGCTGCCAACGGAGTAGGTTTGCATGTTATCCAAGTCGAGTTTTTCTCCAAAACTGACCTTCAAAGCCCCTTGGATCACAGCAACGCGGGCGTCGGCAGTGTGCCAATGATGCTCACGATAACCAGCTGGAACAAAGAAAGCATACGTGAATGCCTGTCCAGGAATATCACGCCTTCCTTCAAGCAGCGAATACTTTGTTCCGTCCGGCGCAACCTCCTGCCATTGAATCGTCTGGGGGGCCCACGCTTGGGGCTTTCTGATCTGCTCTGCAGTTCCGCCGTTGCCAATCAGCATTGCGGTCAGTATTGCAAGTAACCAAGGCATGTTTCTCTCTCCACATTTGTGATGTGCCGCCTGACTTCCGATGACGCGGCCAATCAGAGACTAGGGCATGGTTCACCCGCTTCATATCCGGATCTTGCGTTCAAATTCGTTTTCTCGATTTGAGACCGCAGTTCTCGCTGCGCTCGGGTTGGAGAAGAAAACATTTATATTGTCCCCATGTCTCGATCGCGAAAGAAGTTTTCCCACGGCTTAGCGAAAATCATCAGGTCGAAAACCGTATTCCAAGGTCCTGTGTTCAGTGTTGCCTCGCAACAGGTGCGAGAGCCGGACGGAGTTCATGTTCGCCGCGACATTGTTTGCCATCCCGGCTCCATCGTGATCCTCCCCGTCGACGAAACTACCAGCCCGCCCCGTATCCTGCTGGAACGCCAGTACCGCCACGCCGCCGGCCAGCGCCTGTGGGAACTTCCCGCCGGCAGCCTCGAACCCGGTGAAAACAAACTCGCTGCCGCCAAGCGGGAGTTGCTGGAAGAAACCGGATTCACCGCGCGAAAGTGGCAGCGCGCTCTCTTCTTTTACGTCAGCCCCGGGTTCCTTACCGAGAGCATGGAGGTTTTTCTGGCTCGCGATCTCAAGAAAGGCAAAGCCCAACCGGAAGAGGATGAGCGCATCGCTGTCCGCTTCTTTCCTCTTCCCCGGGCCATCCACATGGCTATGAGCGGCAAAATTCGCGACGCCAAATCTCTCGCTTCGCTTTTTTGGCTGGAGAAGAAGCTCGCCGAGGATCGCCGGAATCGCTGTGGAAAGAGATCGGGTGATCGGGTGATCCGGTGATCGGGTGATCTGGTACAAAGCGCTGGCACAATGCTGTTTCTCAACGTTTTTTCGCTGCAAACAGATTTTGGTTACACGAATCGGCCTCGTTCGACTCCGATCATCCGATCACCCGATCTTCTCCAGGGCGATTCCGGCGATTCTCCAGCCTACTTCTCTTTATTAGCTGCCTAAGGCCGTATATTTTGCGACCCTACGGTCTAAGTTCCTCGAAAGGCAAAACCCTTAGGCATTCTTCTAAAGCACTAGCAAATTTCGCATTATTGCTTGACATTTACTCTGCAATCACGCGAAAATACCTGCAAAGCCAAAGTTGCAGTAGAAAGACGCGCGCGCCGGAAGTCGGTTCCCGCGTCCCTAACTCAATCAAATTTGGATGCCCAAAGAAAAAAACAGTCCAGGTAGAATTTTTTCCCGGACAGCTCGGAGTAAGGATCGTGTCTCGAATCAAAGGTAAAGTGAAATGGTTTAACAACGCGAAGGGCTTCGGCTTTATCGGCCGGGAAGACGGCCCCGATGTGTTCGTCCACTACAGCGCCATCAAGTCTGAAGGCTACAAGAGCCTGCAGGAAGGTGATGACGTTGAGTTTGAAATCGTCCAGGGCCAGAAAGGTCCGCAAGCCGAAAACGTCACCAAGGCTGAGGCAACTCAGTCCGCCTAAGCTTTCGTTTTCCCTCGTCGCGTACCTGATTTCTAGTGGCGAGTGGTGTATGTTTAGCGCGCGGCTCGGTAGGATAAAACCGTGCCACGAGCCTCTCCATCCCTCATGGGGAGATGTGTCCCTAAAGAAATTGCCAGGATTGCCATAATTGACGATTGGCAAGAGGCCTACGCAAATCATCAATCCCGGCGATCCTTGGCAATCCTGGCAATTTCTTGCTCCTTCCCTTCCCGCTCACTTCTTTGTCCTTGACATAGTCTAACTATGGCATCTAGCATAGGCTAACTATGTCAGGAGAAAAACCACGTGTCACGCGATGAGATTCCGCCAGGCACTCTTTACATGTTGATCTTGCGAGTTCTTGCCCGTAGCGGTGAGCTGCATGGATACGAGATCGCCAAGTCCATCGAACTGTTGTCGCAAGATGTTCTGCAGGTGGAAGAAGGATCGCTCTATCCAGCGTTGCAGCGGATGTTGATCAAAGGCTGGGTAAAGGCCGAGTGGGGCGCCACCGCGGAAAACCGGCGCGCCCGCTACTACCGGCTCACGCCCGCAGGCCGCCGGCAGTTGGAACAGGAGATTTCGCAATTTGAGCGGGTAATGGGAGCGATCACGCGGGTAATCCAGACCGCTTGAGGAGACAACCATGCGTTGGATAGAACGATGCAGCGAGTTGGGCCGGCGGTTTCAGATGTTCTTCTCGCGACGCGAGCGCTTCGACCTGGAGATCGAAGAAGAGATGCGCTTGCATCGCGATCTCCGTGCCCGCGCGCTTCGCGACGATGGCGCCAACTCCGAAGACGCCGGCTACGCCGCGCAGCGCCGCTTCGGAAATACCTTGCGATTACGCGAGGAGATCCACCAAGCCTGGGGCTGGACTTGGCTCGATCGCCTGATCCTGGACCTACGCTACGCATGTCGGCGATTGCGCCAAAGTCCTGGTTTTACCGCAGTGGCTGCGCTCACCCTGGCTTTAGGGATCGGTGCCAACACCGCCGTCTACAGCTTCATGGATGCGCTATTGCTGCGTTCGCTGCCGGTTCCCGATCCTCAGTCGCTGGTCGTACTGAAGTGGCACATGAAGAACCTAGACGACCAAGGTCCAGTCGGTGGCCGTTCGGTAATGCATGGCATGGACGGCTCGACGTACGACGTTCCCGGGCTGGGACTCACGGGCGGAATTTTTCCCTTCCCCGCTTTCGAACTTCTTCAGAAGAACAGCTCACCGTTTTCAAGCTTGTTCGCTCATTACCCAGCCCGCAACCTCAATGTAATTTCCAAGGAACAAGCGGAAATCGACCGAGGCGAGTACGTCTCCGGCGAGTTTTTTCATGGTATTGGCATTCCTCCGGCTGCGGGACGCCTGATCACCCTGGGTGACGATCGACTAGAAGCACCGGCCGTGGCGGTTGTCAGTTTCGCGTTCAGTCAAAGACGTTTCGGGGGAACTTCCAATGCCCCGGGCCAAACCATCCTTGTCAATAATGTTCCGGTTGAAGTGGTAGGAGTTGTGCCGGCGCAATTCTTCGGCGTCGATCCTGCAGCCTCTCCGGATCTCTATCTTCCGGTACATGCCAATGTGCTGCTTGAATCCGCGAGTCCAGCCGGATTCAAGCCGGAACAGTACCTTGACCAAAACACATACTGGCTCGAGATCATGGCTCGCTTGCGTCCCGGAGTCAGCATGGCACAGGCGCAAGCCGCGCTAGCCCCGCGGTTTCACCAATGGATGGAGAACACGGCAGCCAATGACCAGGAGCGGGCCAACCTGCCCGCGTTGGTGCTCCAGGAAGGCGCAGGTGGATTAGACGCCTTACGCCGGAAGTACTCCAGGCCGCTGTATGTTCTGCTCACGCTGGTGGGGTTGATTTTGGCAATTGCTTGCGCCAACATCGCCAATCTACAGCTGGCGCATGCCACCGGAAGAAGGCGCGAAATGGCGTTGCGGCTGAGTGTGGGCGCGAGCCGGCTTCGCCTGGTGCGGCAACTGCTGACAGAGAGCGTCTTGCTGGCTGCCCTCGGCGGTGCACTGGGAGTGCTGGTCGCCATTTGGGGCATCCGTTTCCTGACCCTGTTGCTAGCCAGCGGCCAGGCTAACTTTGCGCTGCATGCCGAATTGAACTGGCACGTTTTGGGCGTGGCGGTCGCACTTTCCCTTCTTACCGGCGTCGTGTTTGGTCTTTTTCCGGCTTTGCAGTCAACGCCCGTGGATGTGGTGCCGGCGCTCAAGGAAATTCGTGCCGGTGAATCACGTTCGCGATATCGGGTGAGCCTGAGCCATGTGCTGGTAGTGTCGCAGATCGGACTGTCGTTGCTCATGCTGGTTGCCGCCAGCCTTTTCGTGCGGACACTCGCAAACCTGCAAGCGATCGAGCTTGGCATCAATCGTGAAAACTTGCTCCTGTTTGAGTTGAACGCTCGCCAGGTCGGACACCGAGATCCGGAAATTTCCTCCTTTTACGAAACTCTGCAGAAGCGTTTCAGCGCAGTTCCGGGAGCGCGGAGCGTGAGTCTCTCGCATAATGCTTTGATCGCCGACGGAGAATCCGGCGCGCCTGTCGTCGTGCCCGGCAAATCAAACGACGAACGCACACGGTTTCTGAATGTCGGACCGGGGTTCTTCAGCACGATGCAAATCCCGATCTCGTTGGGCCGCGAAATCAACGAACATGACCAACCCGGCTCGCCGGCCGTCGTAGTCGTCAACGAGTTGTTCGCCAAGGTGAACTTCGGCAACGAGAATCCGCTAGGCTACCGCCTTACCTTCGGGGGAGGCGGCTTAGCCAGTCGCGAGATGGAGATCATCGGAGTAACGGCAATGGCCCACTATGGCGACTTGAAAAATGACGTCCCTCCGGTCGTGTATATCCCCTACAATCAGAGTCCTTTTGCGCCGAGAGAGATGACCTATGCGTTACGCACGGCCGGCGACCCGCTAGCAGTTGTGAAAACCATACGCGACATCGTTCACCAGGCAGACGCTCGCATACCGGTCATCAATATCAGGTCCCAGGTGGCGGCCATCGATCAGGGCATGGGCCAGGAGATCATGTTCGCCAAGCTGTGTACGGTGTTTGCCATCCTGGCGCTGGTGATCGCCTGCGTAGGCCTCTACGGGACCATGTCTTACAACGTTGCCCGCCGCACCAGCGAGATCGGCATCCGCATGGCGCTCGGGGCGCAACGCAGCGGCGTTGTCTGGATGGTACTGCGTGAGGTCTTCCTTCTCGCCACCCTGGGATTGGCAATCGGCCTACCGGCGGCATTCGCAACCTCACGGCTGATCAAGTCGTTCCTCTTCGCCATGAAACCCAATGATCCGCTGGCTCTCACCTCGGCAGTGGCAACTCTGCTCGGCGCAGCTCTTCTGGCGGGGTACGCCCCGGCGCGGAGCGCCTCGCGAGTCGACCCGATAGTAGCCTTGCGGCATGAGTAAAGGAGGTGACCATGCGTTGGACTGAATGGCTGAGCCAGTTGGGCCGGCGGGTTCAGATGTTCTTCTCGCGACGCGAGCGCTTTGACCGGGAGATCGAAGAAGAGATGCGCTTGCATCGCGATCTGCGGGCGCGCGAACTCCGCGACGATGGCGCAAACTCCAAAGAAGCCGGCTATGCCGCGCAGCGCCGCTTCGGCAACACCTTGCGCTTGCGCGAGGAGATTCACCAAGCCTGGGGCTGGACTTGGCTCGATCGCCTGATCCTGGACCTACGCTACGGAGCTCGCAGGCTGCGCCAGAGTCCCGGCTTCACAACAGTCGCAGTGCTCACGCTGGCGTTGGGGATCGGCGCCAACACCGCGATCTTCACCTTAATACAGCAGATCTTGCTGAGCCCTTTGCCCGTGGCCCACGCCCAGGAACTCTATAGCCTGGGCGACGACAAGAACAGTTGTTGTTGGGGAGGACTGCAGGACGACTTCAGCGTCTACTCCTACCCTCTCTACGAATATTTGCGCGACCATACGCCGGAATTCTCGGAGCTAGCTGCATTTTCCTCTGGAAACACGGCTTTGAGCGTGCGCCGCCAAGGTGACAAGAATGTGGCCCAGGTCTTCGGCGGGGAATTCGTCTCCGGCAACTACTTCACCACCTTCGGTGTGAACGCCGGCGCTGGACGACTCCTCGATACCAGGGATGACCAACCCAATGCACCGCCGGTCGCAGTCATGAGCTATCGGGCCTGGCATGACAAGTTTGCCTCCAACCGCGACTTGATCGGCGAAACTCTAATTGTCAAAGGATTGCCGGTCGCTCTGGTTGGAATCGCGGCGCCAGGTTTTTTCGGCGATACCCTCCGCAGCGACCCTCCCGACATCTGGATGCCCCTCACGGTGGAACCTGCGATGTACCCGGAGGGCTCGTTGCTTACTCAATGGAATGAATATTCGTTGTATGCGATTGGCCGCCTGCGTCCGGATGCGCAGCCCGCCGCCGTGCAGGCCCACGTGACCACGGAGCTGCAGCAGTGGCTCGCGGAGAACTACATCCGCGACCGCTTCGCCGATTCGTCTATAGCCGGGCGTTATACAAAAGACATTGCTAAGCAGCACATCGTGGTCATGCCCGCTGCCGGCGGCGTTGGTCCCACGCAAGGCAACAGCAGAGAGCCGGCTCTGCGGCTGTTGATGACCATTTCTGCGCTGGTACTGCTGATCGCCTGTGCCAATATCGCGAACCTGCTGCTGGCGCGCGGCGCCACCAGTCGCGTGCAAACTGCGGTGCGCGTCGCCCTGGGCGCCTCCCGCGGCCGAATACTCCGGCAGATGTTCACCGAGGGCCTCTTGCTCGCGGTGTTGGGCGGCGCCGCAGGCGTATGGTTGGCAACGGCAGCAACTCACGGCATCTTGCGACTGGCTTTCCCGAATGCAGAATACGTCCCGCTCCACGCAACACCCTCGCTTCCCGTGCTGGCCTTTGCTCTTGAGCTTTCCTTGCTGACGGGAATCATCTTCAGCGCCGCGCCGGCCTGGATCGCATCACGCACGCAACCTACGGAACCACTGCGGGCTGCCCGCTCCACTCGCGACCATGCTGCGGTTCCGCAGAAACTTCTCGTCGTGCTGCAAGCCGGCATTTCCTTGGTCCTGCTGGTGGGCGCGGGATTGCTCACGCTAAGCCTGCGCCGGCTGGAGACGCAATCCCTCGGCGTCGAGACCCAAGGCCGGCTCTTGGCCTGGATCAGCCTGTCGCATAGTCAGTACCCTCCTGAGCGACTGGAAGGTTTGTATCGGCACTTCCAGGAAAGACTCTCGCAGATCCCAGGCGTCGTGAGCGTGAGCTTTTCCCATGATGCGCCGATGTACAGCATGGGCGAGCCCATTTCGATTCAAGGCAAACCTCCCGTGCCGCTGCTTACCCAGGCGCGATCGCCATGGCCCGGTGAGAACCGCGTCAGCGCGCATTACTTTGAGACAGTCGGCGCGCGCTTGCTGCGTGGCCGCACCATCGACGAGCACGATGCCGCCGCCTCCCAGCATGTTGCCGTAGTCGACGAGACGTTCGCTCGCTTGTTCCTTCCCGGCGAAGACCCGATCGGCAAGTACTTTGGCATTCAGACCGCAAAGCACAATCACGACTACCAAATCGTCGGGCTCGTCGGGGATACGTGGTTCCGGAGACCCCATAGCGAGGCGTATCCCAGGTTCTTCCTGCCTCTGTTGCAAGAGGAGAAGTACGAAGACACCGCGGAGGACATCGAGCAACTCGACTCGAAATATGTTTACAACATTCAGCTCAAAGTCGCCGGCAGGCCCGATGACTTCAAAGATCCGGTGCGCCGTGCACTCGCCGAGATCGATCCGAACTTGACGGTTCCGCGGATGATTGCCTTCGCCGATGAGGTGCGCCGCTTCTTGGATCAGGATCGCATGGTCGCCCGGCTTACGATGCTGTACGGTCTGTTGGCGCTCGCACTGGCTTCGGTGGGTCTCTACGGTGTGGCATCGTATGCAGCGGCACGTCGCACCAGCGAGATTGGCATCCGCATGGCCTTGGGCGCGGACCGCAACAGTGTGGTGGCGCTGATGCTGCGCGGGGCGATGAGGCCGATTGTTCTCGGCCTGGCGCTCGGAATTCCCGTGGCGCTGGTAGGCGCGCGGGCCATCGCCAGCCAACTCTACGGAGTGAAGAGTTACGATCCGACGATCTTCGGCTCGGCAGTCGCGGTGTTGGCGATCTGCGCCGTGGCCGCCGCCTATATCCCCGCGCGCCGCGCGGCGTCCATCGATCCAATGGAAGCGCTGCGGGCAGAATGAAAAAGATGATCGTCGGCATGGCCTCTTTCGACTGCGTGATTTTTCTGAAATCCCGAGCGTTAGCGAGGGACCCATATCGTAACGATGAACTTTAAGCTTCACGCTGCTGAGCCCGTCATCAAAGTATGGGCCTCAGATTCATCGTGGCAATAGGGCTCCCTCCCCTTCGGCAAGCTCAGGGTTCGGGATTTCAGAAAAAGCTCCGTTACAATGGAAGACGTGCCGGCTCCCACCGACAACAAGGCCATCGCCAACATCTTCTTTGAGACTGCCGATCTGATGGAGATCGCAGGTGAAGACGGGTTCCGCATCCGCTCTTATCGCCGCGCGGGTGAGACCATTGAAGCCCACGATCAACAGCTCGCGGATATATATAACGATGAGAAGACGCTGCTGGCGATTCCCGGCATCGGCAAGAGCATGGCCGGCCACATCCGCGACGTCATCACCACCGGCAAGCTGCCGCTCCATGAAGAGCTGCTCAAGAAGTTTCATCCCTCGATGCTCGAGTTGCTCAAGATCCAAGGAATGGGGCCGAAAACCATTGCCCTGATCTGGGATGCGTTCCACGTCTGCGACGTTGACAGCGTGGCCAAGCTGGCGCGTGAAGGCAAACTCCGCGAACTGCCGCGGCTGAGCGAGAAGTCTGAACAGAAGATTCTCAAGGCGATTGAAACGTACCGGCACGTTACCGGACGGTTCCAGATCGACGTGGCCGATGAAGTCGCGCGCAAGATGATCGAGGCGTTGAAAGACCTGCCGGGCGTTGAGAAGATCACACCCGCTGGTTCCCTGCGTCGCGGGCGCGAGACCGTGGGCGATCTGGATATGCTGGTCACCGGCAAGTTCACTGATGCCGAGCGCAACGCAGTCATCGACGTCATTCTGAAATTTCCCGGCATCCAGGACGTGCTGGTCAAAGGCGAGAACAAGGTCAGCTTCAAGCTGCGCAGCGGCCTGCAAGTCGATGTGCGCCTGCTTCCGCCAGATTCGTTCGGCGCCGCGCTGCAGTACTTTACCGGCTCCAAGAGTCATAGCGTCTCTCTGCGCCAGCGCGCACTCAAAATGGGATACACCCTGAGCGAGTACGGCTTGGCGCGGGTTGAAGACGAAACGCGCGTGGCCGGAAAAACCGAAAAGGAAATCTACGAAAAACTGGGCCTGCAGTTCATTCCGCCGGAGCTGCGTGAAAATCTCGGCGAGCTGGACGCCGCGGAACAGGGAACATTACCGGAGTTGATCACCGAAGCCGACATCCAGGGTGATGTACACATGCACACCGTCGAGACCGACGGCAAATGCACGATCGAAGAGATGGCGCTGGCGGCGCGCGATCGCGGCTACAAGTATATGGCCATCACCGATCACTCCAAGAACCTGGCCTTCGCCAACGGGCTCGACGACAAGCGCGCCGAGGAGCATATCCAGCGTATTCGCGCCGCCGCGAAAAAGCTCGACGGCATCACCATGTTTGCCGGCATCGAAGTCGATATCCTGGCCGACGGCGAGCTTGATCTTTCCGATGGCGTTCTCGAACAAATGGACCTGGTGATCGCTAGCGTCCACTCGCACTTCAACCAGGATACGGCGCAAATGACCGATCGGCTGCTGCGCGCGATTGCCAATCTCAACACCTCCATCATCGGCCATCCCACAGGACGGCGGCTGCTGATGCGCGAAGGCTACACCTTTGATCTGGACAAAGTTTTCGTCGCGGCGGCTCGAGCCGGTGTCGCACTGGAGCATAACGCCTATCCCGAGCGGTTGGACCTCAGTGACTTGCACCTACGCGTAGCCAAGACCAAGGGCGTAAAGTTTGTAATCAACACGGATGCACACCACACATCGCACCTGGAAAAGATGCGCTACGGCGTCCTGCAGCTGCGCCGCGCCTGGCTGACCAAGGGAGACGTCTTGAACACCCTACCCGTCAAAGAGTTTGCCAAAGCCATGCGGCGCGGAAAGCCGGTTCTCGCGTAGCTTTTTCTGAAACCCCGAGCGTAGCGAGGGGTCCCTATCGGATCGGGAGATCGCTAGATCGGATCATCGGGCCATCGGTGCTAGCTGCGGCATTATTGGTACGGTTCGCTGGTGCCAATTCCTGAGCGCACCGCGGGTCTTGGGTTTCCGATCACCCGATCTCCCGATGATCCGATCACCCGATCTGGTAGAGATCCCTCGCTAACGCTCGGGATTTCAGAAAAAGGGTTATGATTTCCTTGCCAGGAGGCATCCACCATGCCCGACACTCCCGACCCTGCTCCCCAACAGCCCAAAGCGTCATCGACCGCGCCCGACGCAGGTCACATTCCCATGAC
>WNFJ01453289.1_pt3 | contig 10412 bp, 9 predicted proteins | sample 5400461 | NCBI WGS metagenome assembly WNFJ01 (sample SAMN13153349, study PRJNA577476) | soil metagenome | isolation source: 115 cm saprolite on Douglas fir-dominated hillslope | place: USA:California | collected 2013-09-17
GGGCCCCATTCGAGCCCAGGCGCGTCCTGCCGATCTCGTCACACTGTGGCAGCAGCGCGTGGACCTGATGGAGCAGCTGGTGAGCGTCCACGTCACTCGCGCCGCCTACGTGGGGCTCTAGCCCCGGAGGTTATCGCACATGCAGCGGAAGTGGATCATCGTCGCGGTCGCACTGGCCACGTGGCCGGCCGGACTCACGGCGCAGGGGACGCCCCGCCCGCCGCGTCCGCCTCGCGAGCCGCGCGTCCGGGCGTTCATGCTGAACGACCACCGCGGCCGGATCGGCGTCGTGGTCAAGACCGATGCGAGCCCCGAGACCGACAAGATCGGCGCCAAGATCGAAGGTGTCACGCCCGGGGGCCCCGCGGACAAGGCGGGCCTCAAGGTCGGCGACATCATCACGAAATTCAACGGGACGTCGCTCGCCGCCGTGAAGGCGGAGGACGACGACCAGTCGGGGCCCGGGAGGAAGCTGGTCGAGCTCGCCCGCAAGCTCGAGCCGGACGACACCGTGCCGGTCGAGTATCGCCGGGGCAATGACACGAAACAGGTCACGCTCGTCGCCGCGAACATGGGCGGGAGGTTCCAGTGGGAGATCCCCGGGCCGCCCGACATCGCGGTGGCCCTCGAGATGTTCGGCTCGCCGTGGGGCGACCTCGAGCTCGTGAGTCTCAACGCCGCCCTGGGCGAGTACTTCGGCGCGAAGGACGGCGTCCTCGTGGTGAAGGCGCCGGCGGACTCGACGCTCCCCTTGAAGGGCGGCGACGTGATTACGTCCATCGGGGGGCGGAAGCCCGCCAACCCGTCGCACGCGATGCGCATCCTGCGATCCTACGAGAAGGGCGAGAGCGTGTCGATCGAGATCCTGCGCAAGCAGAAGCGCATGACCTTGTCCTGGAAGGTGCCGGCTCGTCCGGAGAGGATGATGCGCATGCACGACGAGCACGAGGATCATGAGGATCAGAGCGGCCTGCGGGTGCTACCGCTGCGCCGCCGGCTGCATCTGCAGCGCGCCTGACGGACCTGAACTGATAGCACGAACCGGGGGCCGCGGACGACGCGGCCCCCGGTCTGTCTGAGAGCTGTCCGATGCTCAGGACGCGCGCCGCGCCGGCAGCACCTGGTCGAAGGCGGTGAATTCGAACGGCTTCGGCACGCACGGCCGGCCGGTGGACTGGAGGAAGTTCCGCACGCTGTCGTCCACCAGCTGCCCCGTGGTGAAGATCACGCGCTCCGCGTAGGACGGGTCGCGGGCCTTGAGCTCCCCGAACAGCTGCTCGCCCGACACATCCGGCATCCGCATGTCGATGATCACCGCATCGAATTCGTCCTCCCGCATGCGGGCGAGCGCCTCGCGGCCGCTGGCGGTCGTCTCCACCTCGTGGCCCCGGCTCGAGAGATAGCGCTGTAGCGCCACGCGGACCGACGCTTCGTCGTCCACCACGAGCACGTGCAGCCGGTCGGCGACCTGATGCGTCGCCGGGCTGCTCTGGAACTCGCCGGTGGGGCGCGGGGCCACGATCGGGAGCTCGATCACGAAGCGGGCGCCCCCCTGGGGGGCGTTCTCCGCCCAGATGCGCCCGTCGTGCTCGCGCACGATGCCCAGCGAAATAGAGAGCCCGAGTCCCGTACCCGAGCCGGTGGGCTTGGTGGTGAAGAACGGATTGAAGATACGCTCGAGCAGATTGGGCGGGATGCCGGGACCCGTGTCTTCGACCTCGATCCGGATCAGGTCGCCGGAGCGGCGCGTGCGAATGGCGAGGCGCTGCGAGTCGCGCTCCGCCCGCTCCATCGCCTGCTCGGCGTTCGTGATCAAGTTCAAGAACACTTGCTGCAGCTGGTGCGCATCCGCCATGGTCTCGGGGGACTGCTCGTCGTAGTCCCGTTGCACGTCGATCCCTCGCACCCGCAGCTCGTACCCGCGCAGCTCGAGCGTGTCGTCCAGCACCTGGTTGACGGACGTGGGGGTGCGCTCCGGCTTGTGCTGGCGGGCGAACGTCAGGAGGTTCTGCACGATGCGCGAGGCGCGTCGCGCTTCCGCATAGATCATCTCGGCGGCGGTGCGCTGATCGGGCGGGAAGCGCTTCTCGCTGAGCAGCAGCTGGGCGAAGGCCGAAATCCCGGCCAGCGGATTGTTCAGCTCGTGGGCCACGCCCGACACGAGCTGCCCGATCGCGGACATCTTCTCCGACTGGATCAGCTGCTCCTGCAGCATCTTCTGGTCGGTGACGTCGCGGATCACGCACAGCACTTCTTCGTCGAGCCGCGGCGTCGAGTAGGTCACCTGAATCGTGCGGACGTCGCCGTCCTTGCGGTAGAAGCTCGTCTCGAACAGGCCGGTCTCGCCGGCGAGCGCCTTCTGGAAGTTAGCCAGCGCTTTGGGGAGCTCGTCGTCCGGCAGCATCGGAGCGAACCATTGGCCCACCAGCTCTTCGCGCCGGTAGCCGGAGATGATTTCGGCGGCGTGGTTGAAGGTGGTGAAGCGGCCGTTCGCGTCGAAGGTCGCGATCGCGTCGGACGCCGACTCGAACAGGTTACGGTAGCGGGCTTCCGATCGGGCCAGGGTGTCCTGCGCCCGCTTTTCCTCGGTGACGTCGCGCAGCGTGGCCACCGTGCCGAGCAGCTCACCCTCGACCACCAGCGGCGTGGTGGAGACGGCGACGACGCGCTCGTCTCCGTTCGCGCTCACGATCTGCGTCTCGTACCGCTGCTCTTCGCCCTCGACCGCCCGGTGCTCGCGCTCCGCCACGTGCTGCCGCTCCGCGATGGCGACGAGATCGTCGATCGGCGTTCCGGGGAGGTCGTCGAGCGGCCGGCCGAACAGCTCGGCCGCCGCGCGGTTGGCGGTGAGCACCTTTCGATCCACCCCGGTCACCACCACCGCGTCGGCGAGGGCCGCTACGATCTCCGCCGCCACCCGCGCCGGGTCGAACACCCGGCGCTTGAGTGTCGCGTTCGGGGATGTCGGCGGGGGTCGCAGCCCCCGCGTGGGCGAAGCGCGCCTGCCCTTACTCATGAGTCGTACGAGGCCACCATAGCTTCTTTCATCAGGGCGAGACTCTTCAGCGCCGACTCGGTGACGCTCTGCGGCGCCTCGCCGCGCTTCACGCAGCCTTTGATGATCTCGAGGGCGTGGATGGGATGCTCGTCGTCGTACTTCGCATGCTCCTCGAGCCACCAACGCCCGCGCGGCCCGATCTTCTCGTTCTTGGCGAGGCCGCGCAACGCCTTCTCCGAGATCTTCTGCGCCACGCCCTCCACGGCGTAGTTCGTCGCCGACACCGCGGCGCCGAACGTGGCGCTACGGCCCATCTCGGTCAGATACCCGTGGAACTCCTCCACCTCGGGGATCATCGGCTCGGGAATCTGGAAGCGCTCCTTCGGGACGTTAAAGCCGTCTCCCATGGCGCGCCACATGGCGTCGTGCCGCTTTTCCACGCGGATGTTGTCGCGGAAGAAGACCTTGCCGTCCTCCGGCGAGCGGTCCAGCAGCACCTGCAGCCACTGCGGGAAGTCGCGGATGATCGGGTAGAAGTTCACCAGGAAGTCCTGAATTTGGCCGTCAACGAGCTGGTTCTCCGACGCGTCCACAATTACGGGAGTGTCGAGGATTGCCTCGCGGCCCGGATCCAAAACGGCATCCAGGTCGGCCACCCATTTTGGGTGGGGGGTCACCTGTACGGGCATCGGGTCTCCTCCCAGGGCGCTCGAGCTATGAGAAAAAAGGGGTCTCGCGCGGGCTCCAAATGTAGCGTCGCGGTTCCTCTGCACAAGTTCATGCGGCCTTACAACTTGTGCGAGCGGTGCGGGGACGGCTGTGAGCGTGGTTACCGCACCTGCTCCCGGCCCATTGACACGATATATCGTCTAGCAATATCTTCGCGTTACATCGCACAAGATGGAGCAGGCATGACTCGGCATTTCGGATGGAACGCGTTCGCCTTCGGCTTCGGTCCTCGGGGACTGTGGGGAGGGCCACGCGGTCGGCGCCGCCAGTGGTTCGAATCCGGCGACATGAAGTACGTGATCCTCAAACTCCTCAAGGACAAGGCCCGCCACGGCTACGAAGTGATGAAAGAGCTGGAGGACCAGATGCACGGCTGCTACTCGCCGTCGCCGGGCACGGTGTATCCGACGCTGCAGTGGCTCGAGGACGAAGGGCTCGTCGTCGCGAAGGACGTGGAGGGGAAAAAGGTCTACGAGATCACGGACGCGGGACGCAAGTTTCTCGACGAGCATCGCGACATGGTGGACGACATCTTCGACCGCGTGCGCGAGGCCGTGGACCGCACGCTGGGCGGCGCAATGGGCGACCTGAACCGCTCGCTCGGTCGGCTCGTGAAGGCGGTGTATCGCACCGGGTGGAAGGCGCGGGACGACGCCACGCGGCAGCGCTTGGTGGAGATCCTCGACCGGGTGGTGGGCGAGGTGGAAGGCCTCACGAGCTGAGCGAGCGCTCAGGCCGGCGGCTCACCCGCCCGCGCCCAGCTCCGCTTGGTGCTCGATGACGCGCCCGACCAGTCCGTAGCGCCGGGCCTCTTCGGCGGTGAGCCAGAAGTTGCGGCGCGTGTCTTCCTCGATCCGCTCGAGCGGTTGTCCCGTCTGCTGGGCGAAGACGCGGTTCAGCCGGTCGCGCATCTTGAGGATCTCGCGCGCTTCGATCTCGATGTCGCTCGCGGAGCCGCCCGAGCCTCCCGCCGGCTGGTGCAGCAGGAAGCGGGTGTTGGGGAGGCAGTAGCGGTCCTCGCGCGGCACCGCGACGAAGATCAGCGCCGCGATGCTCGCCACCCACCCCGTGCCGACCATCCGCACCCGCGGGCTCAGGAAGCGCACCAGGTCGTGGATCGTGTCCCCCGCTTCCACGTGGCCGCCTTGAGAGTTGATGAACACGGTGATCTCCTCGCTCGACTCGCCGGCCAGCGCGAGTAGTTGCGCCATCACGCCCGCGGCCACGCGCTGGGTGATCTCGCCGCTGATGATCACGGTGCGCGCGCGAAACAACCGCTCCGCGATGAGGTTGTACGGCGGTGCGGCGGCCGATTCAAAGGGAGGTGGGGGAAGCTCTTCCATCGGCTCTCCGGGGTTGGTGGCCATCGTGAGACTCCGAGTTACGTTGCAGCCTTGCGGCGTTGTCGCAGTTCCTCGAGCGCCCGCGTGACGTACACCCGGGTCATTTGCTTCCGCCAGGACAGATCGAAGTCAGTATTGTCCATCGGCTTTGCGGGACGGTAGGCGGCATCCGCGGCCGCGGCTACGCCCTCGTCCGATAGGTCGGTCCCCACGAGCACCGCGCCTGCCTCGGGGACCTCCTGCGGCCAGCTCGCCACGCCGCCGAGGACAACGCGCGCCTCCATCACTCGTCCCCGCTCCCCGCTCGCTGCTCCCTGCTCCCACCTCACCCACACGGCCACGCCCAGCACGGGGAAGTCGACCGATCCGCGACGCCGCAGCTTATGGTACACCGCGTCCCAGCCATCCGCGGGGGGGAGCCGCACCGCGGCGAGGACCTCGTCCGGCTGCTTCGTAAGGTAATTGATCCCGTCGTTATGATAGAACCGCGCCGCCGGCACGACGCGCTCGCTGCCCGGCCCGACCAGCACGTACTCCGCGCCCAAGGCCACCATCACCGGCGCCACGTCGGAGGAGCTGACGGCCCAGCAGCGCGGGGACGAGGGCGCCACCCAGCAGACGTGCCCGTCTTTCTTCATGCAGAAGTCGATCGCTTTGCGCCACTCGTACGTCTGATTGTAGTAGTTGCAGCGCGTGTCGAGGCAGAGATTGCCGCCCAGCGTCCCCATGTTGCGGAGCAGCGGCGTCGAAACGAGCTCGGCGGCGTGCGCCACCGCGGGGGCGGCCTCGCGCACGGCCGCACTGGCGGACAGGTCGGTCAGTGTGATGGACGAGCCGAGCGTACGTCCGTCCGCACGCCGCAGCTCGGGTATTCCCATCAGCGTGATGACGACCTTCGGTTCCTGATGGCGGCGCTTCATGTTCGGGTACAGGTCAGTCCCGCCGGCGACGAACATGCCGTCGGGTCCGGCATCCGCCTTCATCACCAACGCCTCCTTCAGCGTCCTCGGCTGCAGGTAGGTGAACGACGGGAGTCTCAGCATCAGTCCCTTGCCGCCCTTGCCGCCCTCTGCCCTTTGCCGCTTTCCACCGCCCTGCCGTCTCCCCCCTCCCACGGCGGCGGGACCCGCGTCGGCTCAGGCCACGCAATGTCCGGGAACGCCGCCGGTCCGAACCGTGCGGCTTCGCCCTTTTGCTTGCGCCGCAGCGCCTTGAATACTTTTTCCGGGGTGATCGGCACTTCGTCGATGCGCACGCCGACCGCGTCGTACACGGCGTTCGCCACCGCAGGCGGCACCGGAAGCAGCGGTCCCTGGCCGCACTCCTTGGCCCCGAACGGGCCGTTCGGATCGGGATCTTCGACCACGTAGGTCACGACGTCGCACATCTCGAGCGTGGTCGGGCTCTTGTACTCGAGCAGGCTGGGAATCTTGTGGACGACGTTGCGGTTGCCGCGGTACGCCATCTCCTCCATGAGCGCTTCGCCCAGGCCCATATACACCGAGCCTTCGATCTGGCCCATGACGGTGGCGGCATTGATGGCGCGTCCAACGTCGTGAGCGATCCAGATCTTCGGCACCTGGACGATCCCGGTCGCGGGATCCACGTCTACCTCCGCGACACAGGCGCTGTAGGAGTAGGCGGGTGAGGGCCCCACGCCCGCGCCGCGATACCTGCCGGCAGACGGGGCCGGCGTGTAGGAGCCCACCGTGCCGATCGTTCCCTCCGCCGCTTCGGCGAGCTGCACCGCCTCGGCGAACGTGAGGCGCTCGATCGGGGTCTCGAGCTTCTTCCCGGCGTGGAGGGCAATGACGTCGCGGGCGCGCTCGGCCGCCTGGATCGCCGCGTTGCCCGTCATGAGCGTGACCCGGCTCGAGTAGCTGCCCAAATCCACCGGCGGCGTGAGATCGGTATCGCCCGTGACCACGGCGACGTCGAGCGGGTCGAGGCCGAGCACTTCCGCGACGATCGTGGCGAGGATCGAGTCCGAGCCCTGCCCGATCTCGGTCGAGCCACAGAACACCGTGACACCCCCGCCGCGGTCGCACTTGAGCTGCACGCCCGAGTGCGGCATCGCGTTCCAGTAGATCGGCAGTCCCGCCCCGGTGATGTAGGATGAGCACGCGAGGCCGATTCCCTTGCCGTATGGGAGCTGTTTGAACCGCTCCTTCCACTTCGAGCCGCGAACCACTTTCTCGATGCAGGATCCGAGTCCCATCGAGCCGATGCGCAGCCAGTTGGCGGTGAGCGAGTTCGGCGGCACGAGATGCTTGAGACGCAGCTCCGCCGGATCTATGCCGAGCTGCTCGGCGATCTTGTCGAGGTGGACCTCGAGCGCGAAGCGCGGCTGCGGCGTCCCGTGGCCCCGTTTCGGTCCACACGGCGGCTTGTTCGTAAAAGCTCTAGCGCCTTGAAACTTGTAACGGGGAACGTGATAAGTGACGGTTTGCAGCGCTCCCGTGTAGTACGTGCTCGCGACGCCGTAGGACCCGTAGCCGCCGCCGTCGAGCAGCGACTTGAAGTGCATGCCGGTAATGGCGCCGTCCTTTTTCACCCCCGTCTTCACCCACATGAGGGTGGGGTGGCGCCCGCGGTGGCAATAGAAGACCTCTTCGCGCGTGAGGGTGATTTTCACCGGCCGCCCGGTGACCATCGCGAGCTTGGCGGCGGCGATCTCGTGGCTGAAGGGATCGCTCTTTCCGCCGAAGCCGCCCCCGTTGGGACAGGCGATCACCCGGATGCGCGCCGCCGGGAGCTCGAGCACCTTGGCGAGCGCCCGGTGCACGTAGTGTGGTGTCTGCGTAGCGCTCCACAGCGTGAGCTTCCCGTCCGGAGGGGGGGACCAGTCGGCCACCGCCGCGTGCTGCTCCATCGGCAGGTGGGTATTCCCCTCGAAGAAGAACAGGTCCTCGCGCACGACGTCGGCCTGCGCCAGGCCCGCATCGACGTCGCCGAACTCGAGATCGATCAGCTTGTGGATGTTGCCCGCATCGGCGTAGTCGTGGATCGCCGGCTCGGGATGCTCGACGGCGTCGAGCGCGTCGGGGAAGGCGCGCAGCACTTCGTAATCGACCGTGATCAGGTCCAGGGCCTGCGCGGCCGCTTCTTCGGTGGTGGCCGCGACGGCGGCCACCGGATCGCCCACGAAGCGCACCTTATCGAGCGCCAGGGCATGCTCGTCCTGGCTCACCGGCAAGATGCCGAACGGGATCGGGAGATCCTTCCCCGTGAGCACGGCCTTTACGCCGGGCAGCGCGGCGGCTCGGGAGGCGTCGATGGACCGGATCCGCGCGTGCGGGTGAGGGCTGCGAAGCAGCTTGGCGAAGAGCATGCGGGGCAGGAACAGATCGTCGGCGAACCGGGTGACTCCGGTGACCTTTGCGGTCGCATCCACCTTGCGGTGGGCCTTCCCCACAACTCGGAACCCCATGGGCTTTCTACCGGACGCCATACAGCGTCTCCGGCGCCGGGCTCGCGTTCTCGCCGCGCATGCGTGCCGCCGCCAGCTCGACGGCTTCATAGATCTTGATGTAGCCGGTGCAGCGGCAAAGGTTGCCGGACAGGGCCTGCTTGATCTGGTCGCGCGACGGGCGCGGGCTCGACGCGAGCAACGCCTCGGCGGTGAGCAGGAACGCCGGCGTGCAATAACCGCACTGTGCCGCACCCAGCTCGGCGAATGCTTCCTGGAGGGGATGGAGCGTGCCGCGCTCCGCCATGCCCTCGACGGTCTTGACCCGGTGGCCGCCGCAGGCGAGCCCGAGCAGGAGGCAGGACAACACCGGCGTGCCGTCGAGCAGCACGGTGCAGGTGCCGCATTCGCCCAGCTCGCAGCCGTGCTTCGTACCCGTCAGCCCCAGATCCTCGCGCAGCACCTCGAGCAGCGTCTTATGTGGTGCGAACGCCACTTCGACGGGCTCCCCGTTGAGCTCGAGTGCGATCTTCGCTTTGGCGTCGGGCATAGTTCAAAACTTAATGATCGGCCGTCTTGAAAGCTGCTTGAACGGCCTTCGCCTTATTGGTGGGGCGTGAAATGAAGCGCAATGGCGCGACCCAGACAGTGGGAGGTTCAGGTGCGACATGTCAGTTTGCTCTGTATTCCCTTGATCCTGGCGTGGTCCGAGCCAGCCCCGGCCCAAGGCGCCCAGGACTCGGTTGCCGACCGGCAGGTTGCCCCGCTCTGTTACCGCGCGCGCCCCAAACCTGCCTGCTCCGCGTTCATCCTCACAAATTTCGGTGGCTACCTGGTCTTGGGCGGGGATGAATCAAACGACACGCCACTCCGGGAAGTAGCGGATTGGGGCGTGATGGCCAACGTGAGCGCCCGCGACGCGCTTGGCGCGTCGGTGTTCGCGAGTCTGGACCGCCTTGGGTTCGCGCTCGGGCCCGCCGTCCGCTACCGCCGATGGCTCTCGTCCTCGGCATCGCTGGACCTCGCCGTGGGTACCCCGTTGGTGACCGGCGCTGGCAACATCCAGACAGGCTCGGTGTTCGGCCTCGTGAGGTGGAGTCCGAACCCCTGGTTTGCGCTCGCGGGTCGGCCGGAGCTGGTGCGCCGATCGGTGGTGCTCGGCTGTGGACCGACCACCTGCACTTCCGAAGTACAGTCGCGGGGGCGGGTATCGCTCGGCGTGGAGTTCGGTGGGGGGCCAGGCCTCGCGCTCACTCCCGCCGGCGGCATCGCGACGCTACTGCTTGCCATGGCGATCGCCGCAGGTGGTAACTAGACCGTCTCTTTCGGAAATCTTGATAACCGAGCGGTAGGGCGCCAGCTTTCGCGCTCCCCAAGCCGACGGGCATGATATGCGCGTAATCTGGAAGGTGGCGGTCGGGCTCGCGTTCCTACTGACCGCTGGTTCGCCTCACCGCCTGTCCGCGCAGGACTACCGCGCCCAGGCCCTGCGCATCCTGAGGACGGTCCCGCTCGTCGACGGCCACAACGATATCCCCGATGCGATCCGCGAGCGGGGCGGCCTGGACTCCGTGGATTTCGGCGTGCTCCAGCCGAAGCTCATGACCGACATCCCCAAGCTCCGCGCCGGCGCCGTGGGCGCGCAGTTCTGGGCGGCGTACGTGCCCGTCACCACGCTCCATGGAGGCGAGCATCCGGCGGTGTACGCGCTCGAGCAGATCGATCTCGTGCACCGGTTGTGCCGCAAGTACGGGCAGACGTTAGCCCCGGCGGAGACGGTCGCGGACGTCGAGCGGAACTTCAAGACGGAACGCGGCAGCCTGAGCGGCTTGAACTTCGAGCGGCCGCGCTCGACCGCCACGCCGCACGACTCGAAGATCTCCTGCCTCATCGGGATCGAGGGCGGCCACGCCATCGAGAACTCGCTCGGCGC
>WNFJ01563629.1_pt1 | contig 10412 bp, 11 predicted proteins | sample 5400461 | NCBI WGS metagenome assembly WNFJ01 (sample SAMN13153349, study PRJNA577476) | soil metagenome | isolation source: 115 cm saprolite on Douglas fir-dominated hillslope | place: USA:California | collected 2013-09-17
CGGTCTCAATCCCATGCGTGGCTTCTGGAATCATACGTTAGCTGCGTCAGAGTTGCTGGCGCAGGAAGTCGTCAATGCGTGACCGCAGTTCCGGTTGGTCGATCTCCGGCAGAGTCTCCCTCGCCAGCTCCAACGTCAACTGGTACTCTTCGGGCATGGAGCCAAGTAGGTAAGACCGCGCCGCAGTCAGGTGTTCCCGCATCAGGCCTTGCGGTGTGTCCAGCGGTGCATCCAAATCGTGGATCAGTTCGTCCATGCGAGCAAGTGCTTCCTTATCCGTGATCCTGGTCATACTATTCTCACCCTTCCGATGTTTGTTCGGCGCCGTCCCGCTGATGGACCAGCACGCTGGATTCCACCATTGCGTGTGCTTTCGTCCAAGCAGTCTTATGGCACAAGGCTTGCCTATTGATCTCGCGAAGGAGCACTGAAATCTCATGCCGCGAAAAGGTCAGACAGCGTCGCTCGCAAGGTGGTCTCAACGTGTTACAACGACCAGCAACGCACTCGATCTTGAGCCGAGAGTATTCACTGCCCGTAGTCCGAGAAGCATTGCCGCGTCGCTCAAGCGCTCGGCCGAGCAGAGCCGCCGCCGCAAGGGGACCGCGTTCCAATCGGCGATGTCGATGCTGAATTTCTACATCAACCGTGCCGGCAAAACGTTGCCTGTCGAGCGCAAGCGCGTGCTCACTGCCGCTAAAGCGGAGTTGCGGCGGTTGTTCGGGAGATGACTGTTGCCGCACGCCGGCTTCAATGCCAAGCCAGCAGCTTATCCGGCGTGATCGGGAGATCGCGCACGCGAATGCCGGTAGCGTGATAGATTGCATTGGCAATCGCGGGAGCCACACCCGTGATACCAATCTCCCCCACGCCGCGTGCGCCAAGCGGACTTACAATCAGGTCCGGATGCTCGACAAAGGTCACGTCAATATTTGGAACGTCGGCATTTACGGGCACTGCGTAGTCGGCCAGATTGTTCGTAACCGGCCGCCCATGCTCCCGGTCGTAGACGGTATGTTCGAACAACGCCATTCCGATTCCCATGGTGATGCCGCCCATTGCCTGGCTACGCGCCGTTTTAGCGTTCATCACGCGGCCAATATCGAACACAGCGACGTGCCTCCTCACGCGAATTTCACCGGTGTCGCGATCCACTGCCACCTCGCTGAACTGAGCGCCGAAAGAGTGCAGCGCATACTTCTCCAATTCCGGTCCGGGAGTTACATTGGCTTCAGCTTCGATCATCGGCTGCTTGACACTTCGCAGAACCGCGCCATAGTTGACGGATTGTTTCGTACCGTTGCTCCGTCCCAGGCAGCCATTTTCGGCCATCATCTGATCGATGGAGCAGCGGAATAGCGGCGATCGGGGATCTTCCGCAGCGACACGTTTTATTTTCAGCAGCGCCTGCTCCGCGGCCTGCTTCACCGCGGGAGCAACGCTGGCGGTAGTCATCGAACCTCCGGACACCGGTGCGGGGGGCAGAGTCGAGTCACCGAGTTCCACGCGGATTCGGGCAATCGATATCCCAAGCGTTTCCGCCGCCACCTGCGCCATGATGGTGTAGGTTCCAGTTCCAATGTCCTGCGTGGCGCTGGAAACGACCACCGTGTCATCCGGCAAGATTCGAACCTTCGCGGCTCCCGGCGAGCGGTACGCCGGATACGTCGCGGTGGCCATGCCCCACCCGATCTGAAAGCGTCCCTCCCGCTGGCCGCCCGGCGTCCCTTCCCGTTTCTTCCACCCGAATCTCTCCATGCCAACCTGATAGCATTCGCGCAGATGCTTGCCGGAATACGGACGGTCCACTTCCGCATCCCGGTCACTATAGTTCCTCAGCCGCAGTTCCACGGGATCTATCCGCAACTCCCAGGCGAGTTCGTCGAGTGCACACTCCAGGGCGAAAAGCCCCGTTGATTCTCCCGGTGCGCGCATGGGTGTGGGTGTCGCAATGTTGAGGCGCACGCCGGTATTCTTTATCGAGACGTTGGCACAGTCATACAGAAATCCGGTGATGACCGGTGATGACACCGCATCGCTCGATGAAGTCATCCACCGGCGATGCGTGAGTGAGATTCTCATGCTCGATGGCCAACAGGCTGCCCGAGGGGTCGGCGCCCAACGTCATCTTCTGACGGGTGGCGCCCCGGTGGCCGACGGAAGTGAACATCTGCTGCCGCGTAAGTGCCACTCTTACCGGCCGGCCTACGTGCCGCGCGGCGATTGCCGCATAGACCGAGTGCGGCCAGATGAACCCCTTGCAGCCGAATCCGCCGCCCACGAAACTGGAGACTATGTGAACGTCCTCGCGAGACATGCCCAGCGTATCGGCTACTACGTTGCGCGTTCCGACCACCCATTGCGTCGCCTCGTATAGAGTCAGCTTGTTGCCTTCCCAAACTGCCAGGGAGGCCGATGGTTCCATCGGGTTGTGATGCTCCACCGGCGTCGTATAAGTGTGGCTCAACCGGTGAGGTGCGGATGCCAGCGCGGCTTTCACATCGCCACGCGCGTAATTGGTCTTAGCGAAGTCGTCGGGAGGTTGGAACTTCTCGCCCCGGTCCATCTCCAGAACCGGAGCTTCTTCGTCTACCTCGACGCGTACCAGACTGGCAGCGGCGATGGCTTGCTCAAGGGAGTCGGCGACCACTAGCGCCAGATACTGCCCGGCGTAATGAATGCGGTCGTCCTCAAATAGCCCGCGCGCCTCGCCCAGCTTGGTGGCGGATCCGAAATCATTTTTGGGTTTGCGAAGGGTAGGTGCATTGCTTCGTGTGATGACGGCCAGCACACCGGGCGACCGCTCGGCGGCGGACGTATCGATGGTCACAACCCGCCCGCGCGCGATGCTGCTCTGGACCGGCACTCCGTGAGCGATCTGATCTACCGTGTAATCCGCAGCATATTTGGCGCCGCCCGTGATTTTGAGCCGTCCATCCACACGGTCGATGGGCTGCCCGATTACGGATGTCATTTCAGCCCTCCGCCCTGTTCCCTGGCCACCAAAGTCCGCAGTGCTTTAGCGACGGTTCGCCGCAGCAGTTCGACCTTGAATCCGTTATCCGTCCGTGGCCGCGCGCCCTCGGTGGCCGCGGCGCCAGCGCGCTCAAAGAGTTGCTCCGACGGCGTCTCCCCTGCCAGCACCTCTTCCACGTTGCGCGCTCTCCACGGCTTGGTAGCGACTCCGCCAAACGCCATCCGGGCGGTGCGGATCTTGCCACCCGCCATCTCCAATGCCAGGGCCACCGATACCAGCGCGAATTCGTACGAGGCGCGGTCGCGCACCTTTAGGTAGAGGCTGTTCGCCGCGAAAGAAGAAGGGGGAATCTCCACCGCGCCGATCAACTCTCCTCTTTCAAGCACGGTTTCGCGTTCCGGTGTGTCGCCCGGCGCCAAGTGGAACTGTTCGAACGGAATGGTCCGCTCGCCGGCCGTGCCTTGAACGCGAACCGCACTGTCGAGCGCGATAAGCGCCACGTTCATGTCCGAGGGGTTAGTCGCGATGCACTTTTCGCTGGTACCTAACACGGCGTGGATTCGATTGAAACCGTCCAGCGCCGGGCAGCCCGACCCGGGCACACGCTTGTTGCAGTCAAACGCGGGGTCGCGGAAATAGTAACAGCGCGTTCGTTGCATGATGTTCCCGCCGACGGTTGCCATGTTGCGTAATTGCGGCGAGGCCCCGGAGAGGAGAGCTTCCGAGAGCATGGGATATCTCGTCCGGATTAATTCGTGCCGCGCCACTTCGCTGTTGCGCGCCAGTGCGCCGATGCGCACGCCCCCGTCAGGCATCGCCTCGATGCGGTTCAGCGGCAGGGCGTTGATGTCGATGACCTCCGGCGGCGCCTCGACCTCGAGTTTCATCAGGTCGATGAGCGTCGTTCCCCCGGCCAGAAACGCGCTGTGCGGTCTTTCCGCCGCGGCTGCCACAACCTGTTGCGCCGTCTGAGCGCGTGTGTAGCGAAATGTATTCATCTGCGTCCCTTTCCGTCGCTTGCCATCGCATGGTGAACGGCCGCGACAATGTTCGGGTAGGCGCCGCAACGGCATATATTGCCGCTCATATTCTCGCGTATCGATTCGTCGGTGTGCTCAACCGGCTCCGCCAGAAGCGCCACGGCGGACACGATCTGCCCCGGTGTGCAATATCCGCACTGGAATGCGTCGCACTCCAGGAACGCTGCCTGCACGGGATGCAACTTATCGCCGGCGCAGAGACCCTCGATGGTTGTGATTTCGCATCCCTCGTGCATGACCGCGAAGCTTAGGCAAGAATTGACGCGCACTCCCGACACCAGGACCGTACACGCCCCGCACTGGCCGTGATCGCATCCCTTCTTAGTGCCGGTAAGATGCAAGTGGTCGCGCAGGGCATCGAGCAGCGTCACGCGCGGATCTAGAGCCAGCGTTTTCTCGGCGCCGTTTACATTGAAGGTAACGGCGACCTCATTTCCCCGCATGACTGGAGCTGGTTCCACATTGACTGACATATTTCGAGCTTACTGGCTGGACAGAATCTCTGGCGGTTCGTTTTCGCCCTTTAACCTTTTTGCGCGGGCCTTTCCGCACAGTTTCACCGAGCACCAAGTTCAGTAAACAATTCGTCCGTTCTTCCGGGGAAATCTCTGCACTGAGGGACGGGTCGGTTTTTAATGCGCCGTTGGGGCTTGTCCGGGATTGGCGAGATCGGTATCACCAGCGCGGCGGCGGCCGTGGCGAATGCCGTATTTCACGCCACGGGAAAGCGCGTCCGCGATTGTCCCATCACCCTCGCAAGGATTTCCCGTCAGGTCAAATGTTTCTCTGCACGTTCGGCAGCGGGGCCCATCGGGCGTAAGGAACGGTACGGCTGCCCTGCGGCAGGCTGGATAGGCCCAAAAGGTGCAACACCTGCAAGGCAGGAGAGTTTTCTATGCCCGATAGCAAGACCAGGAAGACAGACACGGAAAGTTCAGGAAAGGCCAAGTCTCCATCCACCCAGGCAGGCGAATATGTGCGCGAAGAGATTGAGCACGTGCGCGAGGGTGTTCACGGAGCGCGCTCTGCCAAGCAGGCCATCGCTATCGGCCTGTCGAAGGCAAGGCGGGCGGGTGTGAAATTGCCGCCCCAGCCGGGAAAGAAGGCGCCGAAGGCGACCGGTCGCAAGCCCAATCCCAGGCGGTCGCGCGCGACCCTTGAGGCATTGGAGCGGGAAGGCACGGCAGCGGCATCGCACGAAGCGCTTTCGCGCCACGCCCGCAGCAGTGCATGGCAGCGGGGTAGCGAAAGCCTACGCAGCGCCGCGCAGAAGGCTGTGCGCACCAAGAGTGCGGCCGGACGGCACGATGCCGCCGTCAAGGCGGCGCGCACTCGCGCAGCCCACGATGCCGCCTGATGTCCCTCAGTGCGCTCGCTTGAAGAACTGCACCGCCCGCTCGTGCTTTTCGGCCTCTTGTCGCGTGCCGAACGTACCCAGATTTTTGCGCTTCCCCGTTTGCCGATCCGCTTTCCGGGAATAGAGACGATATTCGCCGGTTTTCAGTTTTCTGATCATACCTACGACGGAGCATGTACTGTGCCATGAACCCAAACCGGGAGATGGCCCCCGGTTTGCTTCAACAAAGCTATGGTCACCAGCAATACCCCCGGTGCCGCAGCGTTCGTGCCCCAAGGCGCAACATTACCTGAATTGCGCGAGGCCGCGCAGAAATGCAAGGGCTGCGATCTGTACCGGCACGCCACGCAGGCGGTTCTCGGTGTAGGCCGGTCGACTGCCCGCATAGTGATGGTGGGCGAGCAGCCTGGCGATAAGGAAGATCTTGCCGGGAAGCCGTTTGTCGAGCCCGCCGGCGGTCTGCTGGACCGCGCGCTAGAAGACGCGGGCATCGACCGTTCGGACGTTTACATTACCAATGCCGTCAAGCACTTTAAGTTCGAAGAGCGCGGAAAGCGGCGCATTCACAAGAAACCGTCGGAAACGGAAATCGTTGCGTGCCGCCCGTGGTTAGACGCCGAGTTCTCGCGAATAAACCCGGAGATCGTAGTCTGCCTGGGAGCGACCGCCGCACACGCGGTGATTGGCAAACAGCACCGTCTGTTACAGGAGCGCGGCCGGTTCTTTGAACATTCGATCGCCAGGAGTGTGACCGCCACAGTGCACCCCTCGGCGATCCTGCGTGCGCCCACCCCGGATCAACGCCACGCCGCTTACGAGGCTTTCGTCGCAGACTTGAAAGCTGTTCGGAAGAGACTGGCAAGCGCCGCCCGGGCGCATTGAGGGTCGCGCCACCGCGGCGGAATTTAGATGGGGTTTTCGCGCCACGCGTCCCAAAGCTGCTCCATCTGCCGGATGAACTGCCGTGCCTTCTGCCCGTACACGCGCGTGCCAATTGCCAGCGCGCGATTGCGCAGCTCTTTGCGGTATTCACCTATCGCTTTGACGATTCGATCCACCGCACGCCCTTCTACCTGTGTGCCTGAAGCCGACAGGATGTGATCGCGTAACATCGCCAGGTTAAGATCCTCGCCGAGGGCATCCTCCAGTTCCTTCAACGTTTCCTCATAGCCCTTCATCACGTCGCTCCAGAGGTTTTCCAGCAGGCGGACGTGATACCAGTGGTCCTTGACACGCTTTCGCCATTCGTGAAACTGCTCGCGGCTTCCATGCTTCTGTGCCGCGCGTAGTGCTTTCTTTCCGGCGCGAAAGGTCTTTTCCAATCCCGGCTTCAGCGCCGCGAAGCCGTCCCTCTCCAGCGGCCAGCTTCGGACGGATCGCAGCGTCAAACCAAGAGAAGCTGCCACACCGTCCATCAAGTCCTGGATACCCATCTCCGCTTCCACATGCTTCTTATGAAGCACGAGTGCGCGCCGAATTGAGGTTAACGGGGCTTTTCCAAGCGTCTTCCCCTGCCGCCTCTTCAATTCATCGAGGGTCGTGATCAGCGCACCGAGGTCGCGAAGTGGGGAAAGTTTCTGACCCGCGTCCCGTAGCCGCGCGCTCTCGGACGCATAGACATCGCCCAGGTCGAATCGGACCAATCGCAGCAACGCCCGCGTTTTCTTGATGCTCTTGCGCGCCTCGTGAATGGCCTCGTCGCGGCTGACACCACCCTTGCCGCGCAAGTATTGCACTGCCGACCGTATCTCCTCGCGAGCGATGCGCTTGACGCCCTCGGGGACGGACTCGCTGTGTATCAACCGGTAGGGATTCAATCCACTGCGGCGCGGCGTTGCGCTCCTCGTCCGGACGGTTCATCGTGAACGCGGCCACCAACCGCTGTTGCTTGAGCCACCATACGCTGAAACTTGTGCTCGCAAGGTCGCCGAGTTCCACCACCTCGTCCGCACCCGTCATATCTCCCCAGAGCTCGTACGAGAGATCGAACACATCGGAGAAGAAATAGGGAACGTGTACGAAGGGGGTCCGCTCGCCCAGCAGCGCCCGCGCGCAGTGCTGTCCCTGTGAAACGGCGTTGTCCCAATGCTCCACGCGCCGGCGCTTGTCGAACAGCGTGTCCTGATAGCTGGCCGCGTCTCCCGCCGCGTAAACTCCAGGCACGCCCGTTTCGAGATATTCGTTGACCACCACACCATCGCCGACTTCGATTCCGCTTTTGGCAACTACGTCTGTTACCGGCCGCACACCGATGCCTGCCACCATCAAGTCACACTCGATGCTTCGCTGGTCGTTCAGCACAACCGAGGTCAGGGCGCTCTGTCCACGCGCTTCCTTTACTTCGGCTTGCTTGATGAACTGCACGCCCCGCGCCGCAAAGTAGTTCTCGAAACTGTGCGACATTGCCGGTGTGAAAATCTTCGCCCAGATGCGCTGGTCGCGTACGATCATAGTGGTGTCGATGCCCTTCTGCGCCAGCACCGAAGCGACCTCCATCGCGATGAATCCGCTTCCAGCCACTACGGCTCGCTTCGCGCCGTCGGCGTGCGCCCGAATACGCTTCGAATCGTCCAGGGAGCGAAGGTAATGGATCCCGGACAGGTTGGCGCCGCGAATATCCAGAGTCTTAACTGCCGCGCCGGTCGCGATGACCAGCTTTTCAAAGCTTGCCTCGTCGCCTGATTGCAGGCGCAAGACCTTCTTCGCGACATCTACTCCTTCGACCTGAACGCCCAGCTTCAGGTCGATACCGTGCTCGCGGTAGAAGTCCTCCGGATTGATCCGGATCTGTTTTTCCTCCTCTTTCCCCGCCAGGAAGCCCTTCGAAAGAGGCGGCCGCTCGTACGGAATTGCGTTATCAGCGGAAATAATCGAGAGCTCTCCTGCTTTCAATCCCTGCTCGACCATTTCTTTCGCCGCATAACCGGCGACCATACCTCCGCCGAGAATGAGGTACTTCGATTTCGTCATGTCACTCCATCTGTCGTCAGCCATCAGGTTACCGAATGCCGCTGCAAACGACCATCCGCGACCGCGCGCCGTCTCTATCGAACCGTACGAAACTCCACGCTAAGTCGGCGGTCGCCCGATGTTGGCCCGAAATTTGCACAAATACTCACGCCAAGCAGGTGCACGGAGGAAAGTTATGGCGAAAAAGCCGTCCAGTAGCAGTTCGAAAGGCAAGCGCAAGGTGGAAAAAGTGATGAAGGAGCACAAGCAGGGTTCCTTGAAATCCGGCAGCGGCAAGAAGGTCACCAGCCGCAAACAGGCCGTAGCGATCGCCCTGAGCGAGGCCCGGAAGGCAGGAGCGAAGATACCCAAGAAGAAGAAATCGTAGGACGTCAAACCCGAAGTGTTTGATTCTCGGCCTTGGCCTGGAGCGCACCGGCAACCGTCGCCCAGCAGTTGTGACGGCAGACCGCATAAGCCCTCATAAACTGTCCTATCGGTCGCATTCACCTTTCCTGCTTGTGAAGTTACGTGTTCTCTATTAGTGTTGCCATAAGTTTCCTATCCTGCTCTCCGTAACGAGCCTACCTCGCCGTAACGCAGCTTTGTCCGCTGATCCTACCACGCAACAGGGGGCTTACAATGCTGCGTCTCCGCCACCATTCGAGCGCTCTCGCGGTCATTCTGGGGTGCGCCTTCAGCCTGCAGCGATTTTTCCATCTTCAAGAGTTACACCATCCGCGAGGAATTCAAAGCACAATTCCGCTTCGAGGTGTTCAATCTGACTAACACTCCGCTATTCAACAGCCTGAACACAACGTTCGGATCGGCCACGTTCGGCCAGATTACCAACCAGGCGAACTATCCGCGCATCGTGCAACTCGGCGTGCGATTCTCGTATTAGGAGCGGAATCACTCCGGGAGGTGGAACTCCACGTTCCGCTGACGGTTAAGGTCGCGAGAGAAACCACGATCCACCAAGTCCAGCCTCACGATCACGTGGACGCCTTGCTGCGTGACGTAGTTCAGCATGGGTCCATCCACCCAGTAGGAGGCCGCGGCGTTGATGGTCTTGTCTTTCAGGGCGATCAGGAAGAACGGTCCTGGCGGTTGCGCTTCCTCCGTCGCGGACTTCGCGACTTGAACCGCTTGGGCCGCTTGGACGGCTTGTTGGTGTTCGGTGATTGCTCCGATCAGTTGCGCGTTCGCTACTGCCTGCGCCGAGGCCGCTAACGCCGCCTCATAGTCGTACTCGAACTCAGCCCGATGTAAGATCGTCCGCACCCTGCTTTGGATTGCCCTTATTTCAGCCAGGACGGGGTCAACCGCCGGTTTCACCTCGCCTGGTGGTGGGGGGCCGGTGAAGTGATAGTTCCGCATCAACCAGGCGTCGTGTGCCGGAGGCAATTGGGCGTGTGAAACCCCGATCATTGGAACCAGAACGACGCCGGCGACTGCGTACCGCATCCAGGCGTGCGACATACTCCCGCCTCCCACAAGGTATGATGCAGCCGGTAGCGTGCGGATTGACAGAATCTGGGCTGGCGCTCAGTGCCGCCGGCCAATCCACAGCAGTACCCCGAAGATGACCACCGGAATCAGCGCCATCGAAACGTAGAACAGAATTTGCTTCAGCCACGGCGTGCGCCGGCGCTTCCAGTCACGCATCTCTGTGCGGTCGGACACAGTCACCTGGTCCAGATGCTCCAGGTCCCATGCAAATTCGTTTGCCGTGGAATAGCGATCCTGCGGCTCGCGCTCCAGGGCACGATAAATCACCTCCTGAAGCTCCGGCGAGATTTCCTTATTCAATTCGCGCGGCGGCACCGGATTGTTAATCAGCCTGTCGTTCATCACCAAAAATGGATTCGTTCCGGTAAACGGCGTTTGTCCGGTCACCATTTCGTACAGAATCACTCCTAACGAGTAGATGTCGCTGCGCCCGTCGCCGCGTTTGCCCTTGACCTGCTCCGGTGAGATGTAGTCGGGCGTCCCCGCGATCTGCGACAACTTGCCGAACGTCAGCCGCCGCGCCCCAGCCTTTCCCGCTATTCCAAAGTCAATCAGCTTGATCCGGTCTTCGGCGTCG
>WNFJ01658652.1_pt1 | contig 10412 bp, 9 predicted proteins | sample 5400461 | NCBI WGS metagenome assembly WNFJ01 (sample SAMN13153349, study PRJNA577476) | soil metagenome | isolation source: 115 cm saprolite on Douglas fir-dominated hillslope | place: USA:California | collected 2013-09-17
TACGCTGGACACCAGGCAGATCACCGCGTTACCCGGCAAACACCCACGTCCTAGCTGGTCAGCCCCTACGACTGCGAGTCGCGCATTCGCCGCGGGTACCACAATGAGATCAAGAAAGCGCCGGCGAGCACCGTCACGCGATCAGGCTCCCATCGGGGCGATCGCCGCGCCCAGTCAGCGGCAGATGCGGACATTCGCACCGAGGGCGCCGATGCATAAATATACAGATCGACCGCTTGCGTGTTGACTATCACCGGGCGGCCAACGACGCCAAGTCCGCGAAATAACCGCGCGCCGACCCGCCGTTATGCATGAAAATCAGGGACGGTCGCGTGGCTGTCCGTGCCGCACCGAACGGGGTATTCGGTTACTGGCATGGGTAATGCGGGACTCCGCAGCGGCGTCGCGGATCAACCGGACCGCCTCGGGGACGCCGCCGTCCCATGCCGGTCCGTGGCCGGGCAGCAGCCAGGTGGCGTCGACGTCTTCGATCCGATCGAGCGATGCGACAGCCTACTCGGGCTCGAGCGTGAACGGCGCGGGCTTGGGCCCGGTGACGCCGGTCAGGACGTTGCGGGTGGTCATTGTGTCGCCGAGAAACAGCACGTCGAAGGCCGGGACGTGGACAGCGAGGCTGCCGGGTGTGTGTCCGGGAGTGTGGATGATCCGCGGTGAGCCGGGCACGTCGAGCGCCTCGTTGTCGGCGACGGTCTTCAGCTCGGTCGCCGGCCGGATCCGCAGCCCGCCGCGACGAGCGGAGTACCACAAGAAGCCGGCCAGGGGGCCGATCTTGACCGGCCCCCAACCCGAGTTGGGCTTCTTGCCGGTCAGGCGTGCGCGGTCGACGTCGGCCTTGTGGATGTACGCCGCGATGCCCGTCTCGCGGTGCGGCCGGGCAGCGAAGGCGATGTGGTCAGTATCCCCGTGCGTGAGGATGAGCGCCCGCACGTCGTCGAGGCTCTTGCCGATCGCGGCAAGTTCGGCCCGAAGCCCCTTTCCATCGGCTGGATCGGAATGGGACGCGTCCTGCGGCCCGTGCATCGCCGCCTCGGCTGGGCCACGACCCTGCTGGGCCTGGCCTGCCTGGTCGATTCCCAGGGCACAGCCGTGAATGTCGACGCCATCGCCACGGCCGGGCTCACCATCTACCTCGTCCTAGCTCCGATATGGGCGTGCTGGCTTGGCGCGCGTCTGCTCCGGCACCGGGCACCATTCGCAGCCAGCGCGCGAAGCCATCACCCGGCTGGCGGCACCGCCTGGGCGCGCCGGGCGGCCGATGCCGCCGCAGCGACAGGAGGGTCAACGTGAACGATCGATCCGGCCGGCTGCCCGGCCAGGGCTCCGTCGCGGTCCGGCGGATGTCCCCCGGCGAAATGGTCAACGCATGCCAGGTGCTAGGGCTCGCCTTCGCCGATAACCCGAGCACCCTGGCCAACGTTCATGGCGACCGGGACAAGGCACGGCGGACCACCGAACGGGCTGTGCGCGTCGTCAAGCTCGGCACCAGGTGCAGTCACGTGCTCGTCGCCGAGCAGGACGATCGGCTCGCCGGGGTACTGAACGCGGTGCCGTGGCCGCACTGCCAGCTGCGGCCGTGGGAGAAATTCAAGACTGCGCCCACGATGATCGCGGTGATGGGCTCCGCGCTGCCCCGCGCGCTCACCATGATGAACGCGCGGGCCAAGCACGATCCCCGCGAAGCCCACTGGCACATAGGGCCGGTCGGCGTGCACCCCGGCGGTGCATCTGCTCGGGAAGTGCGGGCCCATCCCGTTAAGGGTGCGTCCCCCAGTCGATGAAGCGGGGTGCGAACGGGAGCTCGGCGATCAGGGCCCGCCGGGTGCCATCGTGCCGCATCTTGAACAGCCCGAACGTGGAGGTGCTTCGGCTCTGGAGGCGGAACACGATCCACTGCCCGTCCGGGGAGTAGGACCCGGTGAAAGCCGCAGCTCCTCCGGCGTTGAAATGGGTCAAGTACTGCAGATCCGACCCGTCGGGATTGACCGTGGCCACGTTCGGCGAGAAGTGGTCGTTGAAGTCGGCGTGGGGAGTCAGCGTGATGCGGCTGCCATCGGGCGCCCAGCTCAGTTTGATCCCTACGTCGAGGATGAACGGGGTGAGCTGGCGCAGGTTGGTGCCGTCGATGCTGGCGGTGAACAGGGCCTGTCCGAAGGGCTGCCCGTTGGAATCGACGAAGCTCAGCATCGTCTCGTCCGGGGAGACTTCGGGGGCTGTCACGCCGCTGCCCGTGCCGGTCGTGATCAGGTGGCGGTCCCCGCCGGAGAGGTTCATGCTCCAGATGGCGTCCACGTTGGTGATGTCGTCGAAGCGCTCGAAGAAGATCCGGGACCCGCCGGGGCTGAACGACGGCGCAGCCTCGCAGCCGTTCCGGTTGCCGGTGAGGTCGGTGAGGCCGCTGCCGTCGGCGTTCACGATTTCCACCGAGCAAAGCGGCTCACCGGTGGGGTGATCAAGCTCGAACACGATTCGGTTCCCGTCCGGGGACCAGTGGGGAGAGGTCGCGTTGCCGTCGAGGTGGGTGATCTGGCGAAGGTCGGTGCCATTCGGTTCGATGGTGAAGATCTGCATGCCAGGTGCGCCCGGCGTGGGCAGCGCGGCGAAGGCGATCCGCCCGTTGGTCCCCGGGAAGGTCGACGCCCTGACCGGAGACGCGAAGAGCAGTGCGGCCATGATCACGAAGCCGGTCAACACGGCTCGGAGCTTAAACGATTGCATGTCTTCTCCTAATCAGAGCGCCTTGTTCCACCCGCGGGCAGCTGCCCGTTTGTGATGAGGCTCTTTTCGATCTTTGTTAGGCCAATTTGCCCCGCGCGGCAGCGCCGCCGTAGGCCGCCAGGCTCGCCGGCGCCTGTCAGGAGGACGGGTCGACGCCGAGCCTGTTGCAGAACCAGAGGTCATTCCGCGGGTTGTAGAGGAACTGGCCGCCGGGCTGTTGCGGGCAGGGTGGCTTCCCCTGCTCGTAGATGTCGGGCCGGAGAAGGTGCTCGGTGCCGAGGAACGCGCCGGTCGCGAATTCGAACACCAGGAACTCATACGACGGACGTCTGTCGGCGAAGCCGGGTGTTCCCGGCAGCGGCGGCAGCCCGACGCCGGGCGGCGCGCAGAGCAGCAGCGTCGGAAACAGGCGCGGCTGGATGCAGGTCCACCCGGCCGCCGTCAGCTGGGCCGGGGTCACGCCCTCCGCCTTCGCGGGCACTGCGGTCGAGCCAGCTGCCACGAGTCCTGCTATCACGGCGGCAAGCGCTATTCCTCGGGGCCACCTTATGAACCTGCTGCTCATTGCTTCCTCCATTGATCCTGGTGTGCGGTCCGCGGATTTGCGTGGTCCGCGTTGGGTGAGCCCTTACTGCTAGAGCCGGAGTCCGGCGAGGAATTGGCGGCAGGGTCGACCTCGGGGCTGGGCTAGGAGAGGGCGGAGCACAGTTGCGCTTCGATCGGGGGCAGGCTCCCGAAGCCGAAGGAGAAGGTCCCGTCTTCTGCGAGGATCTGTGGCGGCTGGCCGTCGGTCAGCAGCAGGACGACGCGGCCGGCGGATAGGGCCACGGTGCCTTTCCCGGGGACTGAGATGTGTCCCGACAGGCCGGTGACGGTGAGCGTGGCGGTGCCGTCGGCGTTGAATGTGATGTGGCCAAGGGACGGCGACACGGTCGTCAGGGTGATTCCGTTCGCGCTGAAGCTGACGGTCAGGCCTGGTGTGAGGTCGATCTCGCGGACGAGGTTGCCGCTTTGGTTGGTGAAGTCGATGATGCGGGCTGTGCCCTGCGCGGTCTCGACGATCGGGAAGGCGCAGATCCCGCTGACGGTGAACGTGTCGTTGATCGTGCCGACGGTCTGCTGCGGAGGCGCTGCGCTGGCGGCGCTCGGCACGAGGAGCGTGGCGAGCGCCACGAGCCCGGATACGCCGATCAGGTAGCGCCTTCTTCTGCTCGCGGGCCCCCGCGGCTGGGGGCTGGCGGCTCCCGGGCTGGCGTCCGGGATGGTGCTCCTGTGGGTTTTCGTGACCTTGCTGATCCGATTCGAGCCTCTCATCGCGATCTCCCTCTGTCTCGCTTTCCCGGCAGGCGCGGCCTCATAGGCCTGGCGCCCGTCGCCCGATCTTCGCGCGGCGACCTCACAAGAAGCTCACATCCCGTTGCGGGACGCTCACCTGCGCTGGCCCGCGGGCCCGGGCGCCGCCGTCTCGGGCGTTACACACCGCACAGGGCCGCGTTTTACTCTGCGGTTGGAGGGGCGGGCGCCGTGATTGGCTACCGACTTCCCGGACCGCTCGAGGTCAGCGTCAACAGCCGTGCGATCGAAATCGGCGGCGTCAAGCAGCGGGCGCTGCTCGCGACTCTTCTTCGCCGGGCGAACCAGCCCGTCTCCCGTGACGTTCTCGTTCACCAGCTATGGGGCGAATATCCTCCCGCCGGGGCTCAGCACAGCCTTGAGGTGTACATCTCGCGGTTACGCAAGACTCTGGAGCCGGCGGCCGGCGGCCGGGTGGTGCTGACGCGGCCGGGTGCGTACCTGCTGCCGGTGGCGGCGGACACAGATCGACATCAACCGGTTCGAGCGTCTGGCAGGGGACGGCGGCGCGCGCTCGAGGCGAACGACACGGTCGGGCGGCGGGCCTCCGCGAGGCGCTTGCGCTCTGGCGCGGGGCGCCGCTCGCCGATTTCAGCGTCGAGCCGTTCGCTCAGGTCGAGATCGCGCGGCTGGACGAACTACGGTGTGGCGCAACCGAGGATCGGATCGAAGCAGATCTCGCCCTTGGCCGTCACGCGGGAGTCGTCAGCGAGCTCGAGGCGCTCATCGCCGTGTACCCCATGCGCGAACGGCTGCATCAGCAGCTGATGATCGCTCTCTACCGGTGCGGGCGGCAGGCGGAGGCGCCAGCTGTCTACCGTTCGGCACGCAGGGCGCTGGTGGAGGAACTCGGCATCGAACCGCGCCCGGGGCTGGAGCGAGTCGAGCGCGCCATCTTGCAGCAGGACGTCTCGCTTGAGCCCCCGGCGCGGGCCGGGGGCCGCAGGCGAGTGCCACGGCCGGAGACCCGCGGTCCCCGCCGGCGGTCGACGCCCGCCGTCCCCGGTTGCTGACCGCGGCGGGGACGAGCCTGGCCGTCATCCTGGCGCTGCTGGTGGGCAGCTCTTCCGGAGGGTCTGGCGGGTCGGCGCCTGTGGCGGTCGGCCCGGATGCTGTCGGCGTGATCGACACCACCCGGAACGGTGTGAGCGGGGTGGTGACCGGCGCTGGCAGGCCGGATGGGGTTGCCTACGGGCGGGCGCTGCCTGGATCACCGACAGCGCCGATGACCTGCTGCTGCGGGCTGACTCAGCCCACCGGGTCGTCGACCGGATCCGGGTCGGGCGCGGACCCGCCGGGGTTGATAGTCGCAGGCGGCGAGAGCTGGGTCGCCAACGAGTTCGACGGCACCGTCTCGGAGGTCAGGGAGCGTGGTGGCAACGATCCAGATGGGAAACGGCCCGACGCCATCGCGTCTGGCTACGGGTCGGTCTGGGTCGCCAACCTGACCGACAACACGCTGTCCAGGATCGACCAAAGAGGCGGCTGGGTTGTCGCCACCATTTCCCTCGGCAGTGCCCGGCCGGGCTGGCGGCCGGGACCGGGGAATCTGGGTGACCAGCGCTGAGGCTGAGCGGCTGCTGCTCGTTGACCCGCGTACCAGCCGTGTCTCACGCGCGTTCCCGGCCGGCGTCTCGCCCGGCGGGGTGGCGGTTGGCGCGGGCAGCGTCTGGGCCGCCATTCGGGCGGCGTGGTGGCGCGTGTCGACCCGGCGACAGGCCGCGTACAGAAGATCAGGGTGGGCGGCTCACCGGTCGTCGCCTACGCTAACGGCGCCGTCTGGGTCGCGGACAGTAACGGCGGCACCGCCGCCAGGATCGGCCCACGGACCGGCTCGATGCGCTCTATCCGCGTAGGCAATGTGCCAACGGCACTGGCGGCGGGTCCTGACGTGCGGGCGACGGTGCTGCCGTCGCCCGCGAGTCACCGCCGCGGAACGCTCACGCTCGCCTCGCAGCTCACGCCACATAACCTATCCGGTGACCCAGCGGTCGCCTGGGACACCTACGACTGAGACATCCTCAGCACGACCAACGCGCGCTGGTCGGCTACCGGCGCGTTGGCGGCCCGGCCGGAAGCACCGTCGTCCCGGATCTTGCGACGGCGCTGCCGGCCGCCTCAGCGGTCCCGGCACTTGCCAGCGCGGCGGCGGCTGCCGGCCACGGTGATCGCTATGCGTCGGATGTGAGTCTCCCTCCGGTTCGTGTCATATGGCTGGCCAGATCCTCGCGCCGGGACCTCACAAAGGGCTCACACGGTCTTCGCGCGGCTTGCACCCTTCTGACCTGACGTTTCGGGGCGTATAGTCAGGCCGGGTGTGTTCTGGCACGGGTTGGGTGGGGACCGCGGCGGTGATCGATTACCGGCTACTGGGGCCGCTTGAGGCAGGCATTGACGGCCGTGCCGTTGAGATCGGCGGCAAGAGGCAGCGGGTGCTGCTGACGATTCTCCTGCTGAGCGCGAACGAACCGGTATCGCGTGACGTTCTGATCGACCGGTTGTGGGGAGAGTGTCCCCCTGCGGGGGCACAGCACACGCTGGAGGTGTACGTCTCCCGGCTCCGGAAGGCATTCGAGCCGGCCACCGGCGACTCGGGGGTGGTGCTGACCCGGCCCGGCGCCTACCTGCTGCGGGCTCCCAGCGGGCGCATCGACGTAAAACGTTTCGAGCGCCTGGCCGAGGAGGGCCGCCGCACGCTGGCGGCTGACGCGCCCGGCCGGGCGGCCGGGCACTTCCGTGAGGCGCTGGCGCTGTGGCGCGGCGCGCCGCTGGCTGAGGTCAGCGATGAGCCGTTCGCGCAGGCGGAGATCGCGCGGCTGAATGAGCTGCGGGCCAGTGTCATCGAGGACCGGATCGAAGCCGATCTCGCGCTGGGCCGTCACGAGGATGTGGTCAGCGAACTGGACGCGCTCGTCGCCGCCTGCCCCTTGCGGGAGAGGCTATACCAGCAGCTGATGATCGCGCTGTACCGGTGCGGGCGGCAGGCCGAGGCGCTGGCTGTCTACCGGTCGGCCCGCCGGGTGCTGGCAGAGGAGCTAGGCATCGAGCCGGGCCCTGGCCTGAAGCGGCTGGAGCGCGCCATCTTGGAGCAGGACGTCTGGCTCGAGCCCCCGGCGCCGGCCTCGGGGCCGCCGAGGATCGTCCCCCCCGGGAGCCAGCAACGGGGCAGAGCTTACCGTGCCCGGTTGCTGACTGTGGCCGGGGCCGTCCTCGTCGCTCTCGCGCTGCTGATAAGCGGTTCCTCCGGATCCGGCGGGCCTAGGCCGGCTCTCGCGGCGGGGCCGGACACGGTCGGCGTCATCGATGGCAGCCGGGACGTCCTGAGCGACGTCGTGACCACCGGCGGGCGGCCGGGCGGGGCCGGATCACCGACACCGCCGGTGACCTGCTGCTGCAGGTGGACCAGGGCGGCCAGGTGGTGGACCGGATCCCGGTCGGCCGCGGGCCTGGGGGCGTAGCGGTCGGTGCGGGGGAGGTCTGGGTCGCCAACCAGCTCGATGGCACCGTCTGGGAAGTCAGCCCGGCCGCGGGCAGGCCGGTGGCGACGATCGGCGTGGGGAACGGCCCGGATGCGGTCGCGTACGGCTACCGGTCGGTGTGGGTTGCCAACGTGACCGACGGCACGCTGTCCAGGATCGACCCGGGCAGCGGCCATGTCCTGGCCACCATCGCCCTGGGCGGCACCCCGGCCGGCCTGGCAGCGGGGGACCGGGGGATCTGGGTGACGAGCCCGGACACCGGGCAGCTGCTGCTAGTTGACCCGCGCGCCAACCGTGTCTCCCGCGCTTTCCCGGTCGGCGGCTCACCTGACGGGGTGGCCGTCGGCATGGGCAGCGTCTGGGTCAGCGATCCGGGCGGTGCCGTGGCGCGTGTGGACCCGGCCACCGGCCGCGTGGTCAACATCAGGATCGGCGGCTCGCCGGCCGGCATCGCGGTCGCCGGCGGTGCCGTGTGGGTCGCGGACGGCCAGGGCGGCAGCGTATCGCGGATCGACCTGCACACCGGCTCGGTGCGGTCCATCCATGTCGGCAACCAGCCAGCCGCCCTCGCGCCCGCAGGCGGTGGCGTGCTGGTGACGGTGCTGCCCTCGCTGGCCAGCCACCGCGGCGGCACCCTCACGCTGATCGCCCAGCTGCAGCCGCACGACCAGGTCACCGATCCCGCGGCCGCCTGGGCGCTTCCCATGTGGCAGATGCTGAGCGTGACCAACGACGGGCTTGTCGGCTACCGGCGCAGCGGAGGGCCGGGCGGCGACATGCTTGCTCCCGATCTTGCGACAGCACTGCCCGCGCCGGCCAACAGCGGCAGGACCTACACCTTCCACCTCCGCCCGGGCATCAGGTACTCGGACGGGACGCCGGTCAAGCCCGAAGACTTCCGCCACGCGATCGAGCGCGTCTTCGCCATCAACGCCGGCCCGGCCACCTACTACGCAGGCCTCATCGGCGCCGCCCAGTGCGAGCGGACGCCGGGCCACTGCGAACTCGCGGGCGGGATCGTCACCAGCGACCAGGCGGACACGGTCACCTTCAACCTCACCGCACCCGATCCGGAGTTCTTGTACAAGCTCGCCTTCCCCCTCGCGGACGCGGTCCCGGCAGGAACGCCTGAGTACCAGGTGGGACCGGTCCAGCTCCCGGCGACCGGGCCCTACATGACGCAATCGTTCGTCCCGCTGCACCGGTGGGTGCTCGTCCGCAACCCGAAGTTCCATCAGTGGTCCAGCCAGGCCCAGCCGGACGGCTACCCCAGCCGGATCATCCTGCGGCTCGACATTCCCCCCGGCCCCGCGGTCGACGCGGTCGAGCAGAACCGGGCCGACGTGCTCCTGTCGCCTCCCCCGGACAAGATCCACGAGCTGGCGACGCGGTATGCGAGCCAGCTGCACAGTGGGCCACTGGGCGCCACCATCGGCCTGGTCTTGAATACCCGCGTCTGGCCGTTCGATGTCCTGGCCGCGCGGCAGGCCCTCAACTATGCCATCGACAGGGCCAGGCTGATCCAGATGATCGGCGGCCCGCTGATGGCCCAGCCGACCTGCCAGATCCTTCCCCCCGCCACGCCCGGCTACCAGCCGTACTGCCCCTACACCATCAACCCCAGCCCAGGCGGCGGCTGGACGGCGCCCGACCTGGCCAAGGCCGAGCAGCTCGCCCAGGGCTCTGGCACCCTTGGCGCCAAGGTGACCGTGGTCGCCGGCGCCTTCGGCACGCAGATCCCGGCCCAGGCGACGGGCCGCTACCTGGTGTCGGTCCTCGACCAGCTCGGATACCGGGCGTCGCTGCAGCTGATCACCGACCCGAACGCATATGTCCAGCAGCTGTACGACTCCCGCCAGCGCACGCAGATCGGCTGGTTCTCCTGGTACCAGGACTACCCGGCGCCGTCAGACTTCATCCGGCCGCTGCTGACCTGCAGGTCCTTCCTCCCCGGCAGTCCGGGCGGGAACCTCAATGCCGCCGAGTTCTGCGACCAGCGGATCGACGCCCAGGTCACGCAGGCCCTGGCGCTCCAGCACCGTGCTCCTAATACCGCCCGGGGACTCTGGGCGAACATCGATCAGGAGATCGTCGACCAGGCTCCCTGGGTACCGATCTACAACCCGCGCTCCCTCGTCATGCTGTCCGAACGCGTCGGCAACTACCAGTTCGACCCCTACTTCTCCGTGCTCATAGACCAGCTGTGGGTCCGTTAAGCCGCTGAGGCTGCCACGGTTTTCCCTTGAGACCGCTTGAGCACCCGGCCGGACCTGCCGGCTTGCCGGCCATGAGCGGTGCCGCCAGCGCCGGTTCCGGCCAGCCAACGCTGGGTCCGTCCCTGGCGCTCCTCGCCCATAACTGCGAAATCTGGACGGCGGCGTCCCTCCAACCAGCCGATGACTGGGCCGCCCGGAATCGGCGTTATGCGCTGAAACCGCCAGATAGCCGCCCCTTGGTTAATAACCGTACGTAACGGCATGTACGGGCAGGCCCATCACATGGCGACCGGGATCTCGCCGGCTCCAGCCGGGAGGGACCTGCGCGGCGGCCGTCTCAGCGGCCTGCGGCGGGCCCGCTCCGGTCACCGGAGCCAGGACACGCTGGCACGGCATGAGATCGCCCGCCCGTAAGACGTTTCGCCGGCGGCGCGTGCAATCCGGCGACCAGCCGAACTGGAATGCAGCTGCTTATGCGCGATAACACACTTCACGCAATACCGCTACGTCCAGACGAAAGAGGAGCAGCCCGGGAGCCCACCATTCCCGGCCGCCCGGGGATCAGAAGTTCCCGCAGCTCAGTAGCAGTACGAGTCGACAGGGATGCCGTATTCCTATAGGCTGACTT
>WNFJ01186841.1_pt4 | contig 10411 bp, 16 predicted proteins | sample 5400461 | NCBI WGS metagenome assembly WNFJ01 (sample SAMN13153349, study PRJNA577476) | soil metagenome | isolation source: 115 cm saprolite on Douglas fir-dominated hillslope | place: USA:California | collected 2013-09-17
CGCCAGGCCAAACGGGTTCACCTGCCCGTGCGTGAAATGTTCCAGGCGGGTGCCGTCCGGCTTGAAGCGATAGGTGTTACCCGATTGCATGGTGATGGTGTTCGGCCCCTTGCCCTTGACCTTCGAGGTGTTGGAAAAGCGGTGGCATGCGTAAATCCAGCCGTCGAAGCCGTGCATGAACTCGCCGGTCATGCCGTGGGTGTCACCGAAGCCGTAGGTGCTGAGGAGGACCTCGCGCCGGTCCGCTTTGCCGTCCTTGGCAGTCATGTGATAAATGCTGGGAATGCTGTAAACGATGGCGCCGTCAGACATGGGCAAAACGCCGATGGGGATGTTGAGATCGTCGGCAAAGGTGGTAATCTTGCGAGCCTCGCCGTCCGGCCCGAAGTCCTCGAGAATCTTGACCGTGTCCTTGCCTTTGCGGCCTGCGGGCGCGGGAAACGGATATTCCACCGATTCGGTCACCCACAGCCGGCCCATGGCGTCAAAGGCAATGTTGACCGGCTTCTTGACCTTCGGCTCCTTGGCCACCAGCTGCACGATGAACCCAGGCGGCACGTGCAGCCCTTTCAATTCCTCCTCTGCCGTCCGCGGTTCGGTTGGGGCAATAAGCGGCGGCGGCGCTTGCCCGGCGCCCAGGCCCGTCACAAGAACAATGCCGATGGCCCCAAACACTGGGAACAGGGAGCGCATGGTTTCTCCAGAAAAAAGCAGTCGAATGATATTTTTGCTTACCACCAGAATAAACCCTGGAGTATTGCTTTCGCAAGGTGTTCATGGATAATCAGGAGATGTTCCGAGGGAGGTGTCATCGGTGTACGAAGTAGATTTGCTAGACAAGGTGCTTAAACTGGACGATGCCCCTAGACCGGACATCGGCGCTCCACTCCCACTCGTGCTCAGCGACGAGTGGCGTCTATTGTTGGCGTATATCATTTCCGAACCTGATCCTGCTTGGGATGGAAGCAACGTCAATCTTGTCTCCCCCGATTCGGCAGGAATGAAAATTGCACTCGTTTCCTTCCAGTTGCCCACTGCTCACATGTTCGGTCCTCCGAACGATGAAGCGTTCAGCGGCCATCCCCTTGCATCCCGCGGGCTTTGCCCATACGGGGTCTTTGAGATTCAGAACTCGTCTTGGATTCGAAAGCTCGAGCGAATGAACTCGGTGCATCCGTCGCACAACCGCGAACGCTATCTGGCAGGTCTCAGGCATTTTGTTTTTGCATTTCACGACTCCACCTTCGAATGCATTGCAGACGGATTTAGGGTCCAAGCATTCCGTGGGTCCATGCGCTCGGCGCTTTCTCGAATGGTGGATTTGCTCGGCAAGAAACAGGCCTAAACACGCCTGACGCAGAGAGCTGAAACGGGTAAGCAACATGCTGGATTTACTTTTCCGACGATACAAGGATTCCCTTCGCCTCAGCCAAACGGTTGCGGAAAATATCTTCGGACCATGGCCATACTGGAGGCTCGGCTGGGGGCGGGCCCAATCCCGCGGCTTCCTGCTCGCCCGGATCCGGAATTCCCGCCGCAATGATGGTTGCGAGGTGGGCCGGCGGGACGCGATGCTGAACCTGAAGACGTTTTGCTGGACCGACCCCTTCTTCGTAATGAGCCTCGTCATGGATCCAGTGCCGGAGGAAGTTTTCTTCCTCACGGGACAGTTTCATTTGGCGGTGCTTGTTCGGCATAAATATACCCGCAAAAAGGTTGGTGCGTTCCTGGTTGCATGAAGCGGTAACGGAGTGCCCAATCCTGGAGTGTCGTTGTGGGGGGCTCTCCTTCTGCTTGCATCTTGATTATCAATTCCGCCTGCCCGTTCGCCCTGGAAATTTTGGTGATCTTCCCCGATTTTACCAGTAAAATATGGGAAGTAAGCCCCTCCGTTGATCCTGCCCGAAAGAAGGTCACCATGCCGCCGACATCGAGAAGACCATGTTTGAAATGGTTTGGACTATTTTCGGCGCCGATCGTTCTGGTCGCGTTTCAAGTTGCCCCTGGAGATCAGCCTGATAAATCCAAGCCCCCCCGCATCGATTTCGCGCGCCAGGTTCGGCCGATCTTGTCGGAAAATTGCTTCCGCTGCCATGGCCCCGATCACGAGGAGCGCAAGGCCAAGCTGAGGCTCGATATCAAAGAAGGGGCGTTCGGCAAGCTGCGAAGCGGGGGCCGGGCCATCGTTCCAGGAAATTCCAAGAAGAGCGAGCTGATTGCACGAATCACCGCCGCCGAAATCTCGGAACGCATGCCGCCCGCAAAAATCAACAAGCACCTCTCGCCACAACAGATCGATCTGCTCCGCCAGTGGATCGATCAAGGGGCCGACTGGCATGAGCACTGGGCGTTTGTGCCACCGACTCGGCCGGAGTTGCCCAAGGTCAAGCGAACAGATTGGGCGCGCAACGCCATCGATTATTTCATTCTGGCCCGGCTGGAGAAGGAACGCATGCAACCCTCGCCGGAAGCGGACCGCACCACGCTGATCCGCCGGCTGACGTTGGACCTGACCGGCTTGCCACCGTCTCCGGCCGAGGTCGCCGCCTTCCTCGCCGACAAGAGTTCCGACGCCTACGAGAAGTTGGTGGATCGGCTGCTGAGCTCGCCTCATTACGGCGAGCGCATGGCCCTGGATTGGCTCGATGCCGCCCGCTATGCCGACACGCACGGCTACCACATCGACAGCGGCCGGGATATGAGCCGCTGGCGCGAATGGGTCATCGACGCCTTCAATCGCAATCTGCCCTTCGATCATTTCACCATCGACCAGGTTGCGGGCGACCTGGTTCCCAAGGCCACCCTGGCCCAAAAGGTTGCCAGCGGTTTCAACCGCAACCACATGATCAACTTCGAGGGGGGGGCCATTCCGCAGGAATACCATGCCGCCTACATCGTCGATCGGGTAAACACCACCAGCACGGTCTGGCTCGGCCTGACCGTCGCCTGCGCCCAGTGCCACGATCACAAGTACGATCCAATTTCGCAGAAGGAATACTATCAGCTTTATGCCTTCTTCCATAACGTGCCGGAGAACGGCCTGGACGGCTCGCGTGGCAATGCCGCCCCGGTCCTCAAAGCACCGACGCGGTTGCAGGAGAAAAAACTGGCGGCCCTGGAAAAGGAAGCCAATCAAATCGCGAAACAACTCGCCGCCCCCATGGCCGAAGGGGTCAAAGGACTGCAAGCCCGGCTTGCCAAGATCAAACAGGAAAAAGCACAAATCGAGAAGAACATGCCCACGACCATGGTCATGGACGAGATGGCCAAGCCGCGCGATACCTTCGTGCTGATTCGCGGGCAGTACGACAAGCCAGGGAAAAAAGTACAAGCGGTAGTCCCGGCCTCTTTACCTCCCATGCCCACAGGTGCTCCCGCCAATCGCCTCGGACTGGCGCGCTGGCTGGTCAGTCCCGATAATCCTCTGACAGCGCGGGTGATCGTCAATCGCTACTGGCAAATGGTTTTCGGCACGGGCCTGGTCAAGACGGCCGAGGATTTCGGCTCCCAGGGCGAGCAGCCCAGCCATCCGCAGCTGCTCGACTGGCTGGCAGTAGAATTTCGGCAACCATCGAGTGCCCCCCTTGGTGTCGGAGGCAAGTCGGCCTGGAACATCAGGGGCATCGTTCGCCTGATCGTAACTTCGTCCACCTATCGGCAATCAGCGCGAGTCACACCGGAGCTTTTGGCCAAGGACAGTGACAATCGGCTGCTGGCGCGTGGGCCGCGCTTCCGCTTGCAGGCCGAATTCATCCGCGATCAAGCTCTGGCGGTAAGCGGCCTATTGAATCGTGAGATCGGCGGTCCCAGCGTCTTCCCCTACCAGCCCAAAGGTCTCTGGCAGGAGCTGGCTTCGCGCGCCGACAGCAAGAACTGGAGCGCCCAGTTCTTCGTGCAAAGCCACGGCAAGGACCTGTACCGCCGCAGCATGTACACCTTCTGGAAGCGCACCTCGCCCCCGCCGCAGATGATCGCCCTGGACGCCCCCGACCGCGAGGTCTGCACCGTCCGGCGTTCGCGGACGAATACGCCATTACAAGCCCTCATCCTCATGAATGACCCGACGTATGTCGAAGCATCGCGCAAGTTTGCCGAGCGCATGATGACCGAGGCCAAGTCAATCGAGGAACGAATTGCGTTGGGCTTCCGCCTGGCGACCGCACGAACGCCGAATGAAAAGGAGATGGCCGTGCTCAAGAAAGTGCTGGACAAGCAACTGGCTGTGTATCGGCAAGACGCCAAGGCCGCTATGAAGTTGCTGGCCATCGGCGAATCGCGCCGCAACGAAGAATTGCAACCCGCGGAACTGGCGGCGTGGACCATTGTCGCCAGCGTGATTTTGAATCTGGACGAAACGGTGACCAAGAATTGATTTGTTGGAGGACTTTTTTGTGACAACCAAGGAGAGAGCCTTGCTGAAAGAGGCTTTGAAACTGCCGCAAAAAAAGCGCGAAGCCTTGGCAGAAGAGCTTTTGGCCAGCCTGGATTTGAATATCCAACCAGAAGTATTGGACGCCATTGTCGCGGAAGCGGAAAAACGTTGGGAAGCATACAGAAACGGTGAGAGTGGAGCAAGATCTCCCGAAGAGTTTTTCCAAGCCTTCCGGAAGAAAAGAAAGAAACATGCGAGTACTCGTTCTTGATTCGGCGGAGGAAGACACCGAGGAAGCGGTGAATTTCTACGACGCGGTTTCGGAAAAACTCGGAGAGCAGTTTTTGGACGAGTTGAAAAAAGCAATCGACTGGATAAGTCGTTTCCCGTTTGCTTTTGAGAAAATCAGAAGGAGTTTCCGGATTCGGCAATTGAAACGATTTCGCCGTTTTGGTGTCTTGTACAAGGTCAATGGACGGCTCATCCTGGTTCATGGAGTGGTCAATCTTCAACGCGGACCGGGATTCTGGAAACGAAGGATGAGGTGATTCCAATGAGTTTATTTGGGGACTACCAACTGTTACAAACCCGCCGCCAGTTCTTCGGCCGCAGCGCCGCCGGCATCGGCACGGTCGCCCTGGCTTCACTGCTCAATCCCGATCTCGAGAAGCTGTCGGCGACCGGCGGCGTGCTTCCCGCCGTCCACTTTGCGCCGAAGGCCAAGCGCGTCATCTACCTGTTCATGTCCGGCGGGCCGTCGCACATCGACCTTTTGGATTACAAGCCGCAGCTTCGCTCGCATCATGGCCAGGAATTGCCCGGCTCGGTCCGCATGGGGCAGCGCATCACCGGCATGACATCGGGGCAAAGCTCGTTTCCGTGCGTGGCGCCGATGTTCCAGTTTCAGCGACATGGCCGGCGCGGGCTGTGGTTGAGCGAGCTATTGCCGCATACCGGGAGCATCGCCGATGACATTGCCGTCATCAATTCCATGCACACCGAGGCGATCAATCACGATCCGGCCATCACCTACATCCAGACTGGCAGCCAACAGCCGGGCCGGCCTAGCCTCGGCGCCTGGCTCAGCTACGGACTGGGCACCGAAAACCAGAACTTGCCTGCCTTCGTGGTCATGGTCTCGCAAGGCAGCGGCAACCGCACCGATCAGCCCATCTTCTCGCGCCTGTGGGGCTCCGGCTTCCTGCCCAGCGAGCACCAGGGGGTCCGCTTCCGCTCCGGCTCGGGCGACCCGGTCCTGTACCTGTCCAATCCGGCCGGCATCGATGCGGACACGCGCCGCCGCATGCTCGACGGCCTGGGCGAGCTGAACCAGATGGCCGCCAAAACCTTCGGCGATCCGGAGATCAACACCCGCATCGCCCAGTACGAGATGGCCTTTCGCATGCAGACGTCGGTGCCCGAGCTGACCGACCTGTCGCGCGAGCCGCGCTCCGTCCGCGACCTGTACGGCCTGGACCGCGGCTACGACGACGGGGGCTTCGCCCGCAACTGTCTGCTGGCCCGGCGCATGATCGAGCGCGGCGTGCGCTTCGTGCAGCTCTTCCACCGCGGCTGGGACCAGCACAACAACCTGCCCACGCAGATCCGCGGCCAGTGCCGCGACGTCGGACGTCGATCAACCCTCGGCCGCCCTCATCAAGGACCTCAAGCAGCGCGGCCTGTTGGACGATACCCTGGTCCTCTGGGGCGGAGAGTTCGGCCGCACCGTGTACAGCCAGGGCCAGCTCACCGCCACCAATCATGGCCGCGACCATCACGGCCGCTGCTTCAGCATGTGGCTCGCCGGCGGCGGCATCAAGCCCGGCATCAGCCACGGCCAAACCGACGATTACTGCTACAACATCGTCCGCGATCCCGTCCACGTCCACGACCTCAACGCCACCATCCTCCATTGCCTGGGCATCGATCACACGCGCCTGGTATACCGCTACCAGGGCCGCGATTTTCGGCTGACGGATGTGCACGGCAATGTGGTGCGGGAAATTGTGGCGTGAAGCGACAGATTTTGGTCGCAAAATCATCGGCGATCAAGTGGTCAAAGTGACCACTTGAAATGATTTGCCTTGCGCTGCGCGCCAATACACACACCCACACGCCGAGGGATGACCGTGAAGAACCACTTGAATTGCCTTGCGCTGCGCGCCAATACACATACCCCCAGGCCTAGGGGGGTGATAACGAACCTGGCATGACTGGGATCCATGAATCGCTTGATCCGCACCAAAATGCGTCTATTATGGCCGATTTCGACATCCACGAGCTTTGGGATGAGCCCTGGGAAGGATTACCGGAAGAGGACGCCGCCTGGGAATGGGACCTGATCAATGAGGAGGAAAACGGCGAAACCAAGATCCTCGAGGGAATCCGCACTGAAAACATCGTTGCGCAGGCGGATCAGAAACCTATACCGTCGTTTCAACCTGGAAGATTGGGCCCATTGTTATCAGCTCCTGGATCCAAGGCTGCGGGAAAAAAATCGAATCGATCCGGCGGATAATGCCCAATCACTCGCGGCCTTTCGCAGCGCCTATGGCAAAGTGGACATTTGGCATATCCGCCTGAGCCTGCATGCCAGGCCAGGGGAAAACAAGAAAGATGGCCGGCCCTTCGCTTACGCCTATATCTTCTGGCAGGATGACCGAAAAGCCTTGCACGTATTTCGGGAACGCTGGGTCTTGGATGGCGGCCGCTGGTACACGCGGGTTGTGGGTCTGGTAGCACAGCAAACCACCGCCAAATGAAACCGGTTGGCGATTGCAATTACCAGGGCCGCGATTTCCGGCTGACGGATGTGCATGCCAATGTGGTTCGGGAGATTGTTCGGTGAAGGAACAATGGCGTAGATTTCTGAAAAAGGTTTCCCGGGATCTTCCGAAGGATAAGAACCTCCGGACCATGCTGCCGAAAGAAACTATAGCGTCTGCTTGGTTGGGGTATGAAGGCGCAACGAAAGAAGAGATTTTCAGTTTGGAGAAACGCCTTGGCACGCGACTTCCGCCTTCTTATCGATGCTTCCTTTCGGTGACCAATGGTTGGCGCAATTGCGGCTACTTCATCTACAAACTTTGGCCGTGTTCGGAAGTTCGCTGGTTTCGGGAGCGCAATCAGGCCTGGATCGATGCTTACGTGCATCCGGAGCCTTGGTGGCCGAAAGGTCAAACCCCACCACCCGAGCCGCCGCCACTGACAGACAAGGAATATCTGACCTATGGCGACAAACAAGACTCATGCAAATTTCGCACAGAATACCTTCAGACTGCCTTGGAGATTTCTGACATTGGGGATTCGGCCATCCTGCTGCTGAACCCCGAAATCGTTAACCATGCAGGCGAATGGGAGGCTTGGATGTTTGCCAATTGGCATGCGGGAGCAGTCCGTTATAGGTCCTTCTGGGAACTTATTAGGGGTGAGTACAAGAACTTTTGTCGGCTTCTGGCAAACAAATAATAAAGAACCTCAGGATTTTCAAGCCGATTGTTTATCCACACCCGCCATGAGCCCCGCAATCGATAAGTCTTCATCCAAATCGGGCCCGTGCAAACTGACGCCGCCGCCGCCAATTTCACACCGACGGCGCTGTGCAGGGGTAGCCTTATTTAGCGTTGGAAACCATGCGAGTGGGATTCTCATGTTTTTGTTGAGAATCAGCGCGGTAAATCACCCTACACCAACCAGACAGGAACCCGTTCAATCAAACCTTCGTCCTGAAGGCCGGCTTGCTTGAGAATGGATTTCAGGATTTGAAAGAACCGGTCAGCGGCATCCGTGGGCCGAGTATAAACGTAGAGAATGCAGTGGTAATCTTTGACCGGCTCCGCTCCGGTTGCAGGGACATAGGAGCCGTACCAGGTTGGGCTGGCAACATTGGAACTGGCCAGGCTACCGCCGAAGCGGTGGTCCAGGAGTTCGTGAAGAGCCTTCAGCTGACTTCCTGAAAAAACTTCCTCCCCTGCCTGCGAAAGAAGGGGCAAGACGATTTTGAAGCCCCTGCAGAGCGGGAGGTTTTCGGGAAAGGGAAACTAGCCGAAGATCGTCGGTAATGGAATCGAGCAAGCTGGTATCAAGCGCTTTTCTTTTTTTTGCCGCCACGCCGTTTACCATTTGGGGACAATAACCCTGCTTCTTTCAGGGCTTGCTGTTGGCCGGGGCCGACCACAAGAACATGAAAGGGCCGGGTACGAAACATTCCTCCCATACGGTATAACATCTGGAGGGCTTTGCCATATTTCGTTCCATCGAGAATTTGCAATTCAATCATGTGTGCCTCCTTTTTTCACTTTCTTAATGATACCTGCTGTCTTCCGGGCCGGCAACTTTTGCGCCTATGCGGAGGCCCAGATGCACCAGGTCTTCAAGCCGACTGCTTGTCCACACCCGCCATGAGCCCCGCAATGGACAGATCCTCATCCAAATCCGGCCAGTGCAAACTGACGCCGCCGCCGCCAATTTCACACCGACGGCGCTGTGCCGGGGTTGCCTTATTTAGCGTTGGAAACCAGGCGAGTGGCACTCCCAGTTCCCGACCATCCATGAAGGTTACGCGCATCATGTGCTTGTCAAATTCAACCGATTGAGCCAGCGCCGTTTGCGGCACGAACCCCCGTCGAATTTTGACCTTTTTCTTAGCTGAAGTGCTCATTCCATGCCTCCATGAATTCGTCCGCATGTTCTTCGACCAACTCTCTGATCTCCCTCAAGTCCGGTCCTTTGAGTTGTTCACTTCCCAGGCTTTGGTGCCGTTGCACCACAGGGTGAGCTTGTCGCCGACGGCCAGGACGAGCTGGTCGTCCTCAAGAACCTTTTTTCCGCCGCGGTAGTTTGCGCGGCTGGGGAATCAAATCGGCCCAAGACTCTACGTGCAGAACCTGTTTCACGAGGGCTTCCAACTGTTCCAGGTTATCAATCTGGTCCAATGCGCTGGCGACCCAATGGGGAGCTGGCGCGCCAAAGCTTTCTTCTCCCAGACTCAGCAGAACTTTGCGCAATTCCTTACGTGCTCCTTCGGCTTCGCCCTCCGCAACAATGGCCTGGTAAGTGACGGATTCTTTCATGCCCAGCACTCCTTGTAACAGTTGGTCAACCATGGATTGCTCGTAACGCAAGCCGAGCAGCACGTAAACCGCAGTCCACAAACGTCCAACGCGGCCCCGGTCGGGGTTTTTCGCCAGCCTTTTTTTCATCTGCCCCAAGACGGTGGGTAACTCCGCCGCCGGTACGGCGCTGATTGGCGCCAATGGCAAAGTACCCAAGCCACCCGCCAAGAGCGGCCTCACCGGCAGATTCCACACGCGCAGCACTTCGTAGCGAAATATTCGATACGGTGTTGGCGCGCCAGGGAAGTGGCGACGGTATTCACCGGTTAGCACCGCCAACTCGGCCCGCGGGCTGAGTAGGACCAGAACACTTCGCACCGGCAAGCCGTGTCGCTTCTCCAGCACGCTATTATACACGTTTACATCGCAAGGAATTGAAACATCCGGCCCGGACTGGAACTCGATGTGCAGGATCGAAGGCGGCGGCCCACCGAGCATCAGCACCTTGTCGGCCGATCCACTGATGGTGGAAATGTCGGCATCAATGACGCGAACGTGAGCATCACCAATGCCGAGCAGAGGTGGCCAATCAGCCGGAGCATCTTCAAGAAGGCTTTTCAACGTGGCGTCAAATCGTCGTTCCATGCGAGTTTGTTCCCCTATCCTGGAATCGGATTAGCGTTCGCGGGATTGTTTCAACTCATTGATCCGAATATTCTTGAAATCAATCGCATGCCCTTCGGCTTGCAAGCCGATGTAGCCCTTGCGGGGTTTGAAGTTGGACACTTCCCAGGCCTTGGCGCCGTTGCACCAGAGGGTGAGCTTGTCGCCCTGGGCCAGGACGCGCCAGTCGTTCCATTCGGCGGGCGGCTTTTGCAAATGGGGAACCTTCTTGCCGCCTTTAGCGCCGCCCATGAGGTGGCCGCAATCGGACTGGGCCAAGTTGATCTGGTTGGCATTTACATTGCGACCGCTGCGGATGTAG
>WNFJ01545382.1_pt2 | contig 10411 bp, 10 predicted proteins | sample 5400461 | NCBI WGS metagenome assembly WNFJ01 (sample SAMN13153349, study PRJNA577476) | soil metagenome | isolation source: 115 cm saprolite on Douglas fir-dominated hillslope | place: USA:California | collected 2013-09-17
CGGCTGATCGCTGCCACCAACCGCGATCTGCGCGCCGCGCTCGAAGATGGAACGTTTCGCGAAGACCTTTATTACCGGCTCAACGTGGTCCCGATCGATCTTCCGCCGTTGCGCGAACACAAAGAAGATGTCGCTGGATTGGCGAATCTGTTTCTTGCGCGCTTTGCCAAAGATTCCGGACGATCGGAAACCATCACCGGTATTTCGCCCGCCGCCATGCAGCTTCTCGCCAGCCATTATTGGCCGGGGAACGTGCGTGAACTGCAGAACGTCATCGAACGCGCCTGCGCGCTCGCCACGGGCAGCCAGTTGGAAGTCGGCGACATTCAACTTGACTCTCCGCGCAATCGCGCCAACGCTGCGTCCGATCGCTTTCTTCCTGATGGAATGACGCTTGACCAGTGGGAAGATGAAATGATCCGCGAAGCTTTGAAGCGCGCCGGGGGCAACAAGTCGCAAGCTGCGCGCCTGCTGGGGCTCTCGCGCAACGCGCTGCGGTACCGATTGTCGAAGATTGGGATCGACGACAACGAAGGGGAGTGAAAGATCGCCGCTTAACGGAGATTGGCATCGTCTGTTTTGTTCCCCAGAAGAGTTTAGGCTGTCAGTGAGAAGCATCGATCAGCCGATGCGATGATCCGAGCGCAGTTCAATTCGAGGAGAACCTCTGTGGCTGGCACAACCGAAGTCCTGGCGCCTCTTTCGCCTGAAGAGCTGAGGAAGATCGACGCCTACTGGCGAGCTTGCAACTATCTGTCGGTGGGCATGATTTATCTTCGCGGGAACCCTCTTCTCCGCGAGCCGCTGAAGCCGGAGCACATCAAGAATCGGCTCCTGGGTCATTGGGGTTCCGATCCGGGCCAATCCTTGATCTGGGTGCACTTGAACCGGCTCATCAAGAAGTACGATTTGAATGTCATTTATGTCTCGGGTCCCGGGCATGGCGCGCCAGCTACGCTGTCCAACTGTTATCTCGAAGGCTACTACTCCGAGATTTATCCAGATAAGAGCCGCGACGAAGCGGGCATGCTCAAATTCTTCCGGCAGTTTTCTTTTCCCGGAGGAATAGGTTCGCACTGCACCCCGGAGACGCCCGGTTCCATCCACGAAGGCGGCGAACTTGGGTACTCCATCTCGCACGCATACGGAGCAGCATTCGACAATCCCGATCTCATCGTCACAGTCGCGGTGGGCGATGGGGAGGCGGAGACCGGTCCGCTTGCGACCTCCTGGCATTCGAACAAATTCCTGAATCCCATTCGCGATGGGGCTGTGCTGCCAGTGTTGCATCTTAACGGCTACAAAATCGCAAATCCTACCATCCTCGCGCGCATAAACCTTACTTCGTCGAAGGCAGCGACCCTTCCGCGATGCATCAGAAGATGGCTTCATCCCTGGAACAATGCATCGTCGAGATTCGATCGCTGCAGCATCACGCCCGCTCAACGGGCGATAGCAAGCGTCCGCGCTGGCCCATGATCGTACTTCGTTCGCCGAAAGGATGGACTGGACCGAAAGAGATTGACGGCCACAAGGTGGAAGGTTTTTGGCGGGCGCATCAGGTTCCCGTACTCGACCCAGCCACGAATAAGCGCAGTCTCAAAATCGTCGAAGACTGGATGCGCAGCTACAAGCCGGAGGAGTTATTCGACACCAGCGGAACGCTGATACACGAGTTACAGGACCTTGCTCCCTTGGGCTCGCGCCGCATCTCGGCAAACCCGCACGCGAACGGTGGACTGCTGCCGAAAGAGCTCGATCTGCCAGATTTTCGCGACTACGCAGTCCAGATGAAAGCTCCGGGTACGCTCTATGCTCCACCGACCGACGTACTCGCACACTTTCTTGCAGAAGTGATGCGCCGCAACATGAGTTCGTTTCGTGTCTTCGGCCCGGACGAGACAGCGTCCAACCGGCTCACCGCGATCTACGCCGCTTCGAAAAAGACATGGATTGCGGAATATAGGCCGGAAGATGCAGACGGCGGCGAACTCGACGCCTCCGGACGGGTCATGGAGATGCTCAGCGAGCACACGCTCGAAGGCTGGTTCGAAGGTTACGTGCTCACCGGGCGCCACGGCTTCTTCTCAACTTACGAAGCATTCGTCCACGTCATCGATTCGATGTTCAACCAGCACGCGAAATGGCTGGAGAAATCGAAGAAGGATCTCGATTGGCGCGCTCCGATACCGTCGATTAATATTCTCATCACGTCCCTTGTCTGGCGTCAGGATCACAACGGGTTCACTCACCAAGATCCCGGATTTCTTGACGTGGTCACCAATAAGAGCGCCGATATAGTCCGCATCTATTTGCCGCCCGACGCAAACTGCCTGCTGAGCGTGGCGGATCATTGTCTGCGCTCGCGCGATTACGTCAACGTCATTGTCGCGGACAAACAGGACCATCTGCAGTACCTCACGATGGAAGATGCCGTAGCCCACTGTACCAAGGGCATCGGCATCTGGGATTGGGCGTCTACCGACGATGGAGCGGAGCCCGACGTGGTCCTGGCTTGTGCGGGCGACATCGCAACCATGGAGTCGCTCGCTGCCGTCGCGATTCTGAAGCAACGATTCTCCGATTTGAAAATCCGCTTCGTAAACGTCGTCGATCTCTTCCGCCTTATGCCAGAAACCGAACATCCGCACGGACTCACCGACCGCGACTTCGATTCGCTCTTCACCACCGACAAGCCGGTTATCTTCAACTTCCACTCCTATGCCGCGCTCATCCACAAACTCAGCTACCGCCGCAAGAATCATGACAACATTCATGTGCGAGGCTACAAGGAAAAGGGCAACATCAACACCCCACTCGAACTCGCCATTCTCAACCAGGTCGATCGTTTTAACCTGACGATCGATGTGATCGACCGCGTTCCACGACTGCGTTCCATCGGGGCACACGTCAAGGAATGGCTGAAGGACCAGATCATCGAAAGCGTCCATTACGCTCACGCCGAAGGCATCGATAAAGAAGAGATTCGCAATTGGAAGTGGCCGGGATAGGCACGATGGAAAGGCTGGCGCAAAAGGACGATTTAATCCTCGTGCTCAACAGCGGTTCGTCGTCGCTGAAATTTGGCGTCTACTATCGCGGCGCAAACGACGAAGAGCCCCTGTTGACCGGAAGCGCGGCAGGTATTGGACGTGACAACGGCACTTTGCACATTCGTTCTTCCAGCGGAGAACGGCTGTTGCAGCGCGATGGTATCCTCGAATCGCAAGTTGACGCACTTGCGGCCGTCGCTGCGGCCATCCGCGAGCATATGCACGCTTCGCCATGGGCAGTCGGACACCGCGTCGTTCATGGCGGCCCTAAGCTCCGCATGCACCAACTCATCACGCCGCAGGTAATGGACGACCTTCGATCGGCCACACATTTCGCGCCGCTGCACATCCCGCAGGCTCTGTCGCTCATCGCTTCCGCGCAGTCAATCTTTCCTGCGGCGAAGCATTTCGCTTGCTTTGACGATGCCTTTCATCGGACCATTCCGGAAGTGGCGTCTCATCTACCACTCCCGCAACGCTATTACGACGCAGGCATTCGTCGCTACGGTTTTCATGGTCTTTCTTACGAGTCGCTGGTGCATCATTTCGGAGATCAGCTTCCCGAACGAGCCATCTTCGCGCACCTTGGTAACGGATCGAGCCTCTGTGCTCTTCGCCACGGAGTTTCCATCGACACCACCATGGGCCTCACTCCGACAGGCGGTATTCCAATGGGCACTCGCTGTGGCGATCTTGATCCCGGCGTTTTCCTCTATCTTCTGCGCACCGAGAAACCGGACGCCGACGGGCTTGAAGATATGCTCAATCATCAGAGCGGCCTCTTCGCTCTTTCTTCCGGCGAAAGCGATGTGAAGACGCTCGAAGAGCGTGTCCGCTCGAACGATCCGCGCGCCGCTCTCGCGCTGAATGTCTTTGCGGTTTCCGTACGTAAGGGAATCGGTGCATACATTGCTCTCCTCGGCGGTGTGGACCTTCTCGTATTTACCGGCGGCATCGGAGAGCACAGCGCTCACATTCGATCGCTAGCTTCGGATGACCTCAAAGTTCTCGGCCTTAGCGCGGATAAGATTCAGATTGTCCCCACACAAGAGGAACGACAGATCGCGCGTCACTGTCGAACCATGATGATGCAACAATGACGACGACGCGGATCGCATTACCTCGATAACCTGATCCTGATCATCACCTCTGGCCGAAAACCACCACACTGGTGGAACCGGGCCACCGGAGCGTCCTGAATCGCCGCTGCTCCATCCCCGCAATGCTCCTCTTAAAGTGCTACAAACAATAGGGTTAATGGAATTCCAGCGAGCGCCCCACATTGGCACTCAGCCTGCTTTCTTTCAGGCAGAGTTTGTGTCCCTGGCAAAGGTGAGGCATTTATGAAATCGAAATTCAAGTTAATAGCGGCAATCTTAGGATTGGGACTGACGATGGCGATTCCGGGCGCGGTTAGCGCTCAGAACCCGGACGACCAGGCGTCGGATCAATATTCGAAACCGTCGGCGGGCATTCAAGCCGAAGCGAACATCCAGGGTCCCAGCGACCAGGGCTCCATGGACCAGGACGCGATTGACAATGGTTCGATGGACCAAGGCTCGAACGACCAGGGTTCGATGAATCAGGGTTCGACGAATCAAGGTTCGACGCAACCGGGTTACAACGATCAGGGCGCAATCCAGAGTTCCAGCGCTCCGACCGACACCAACTCCGGCGTTGCGCGCGTCAGCCTGATTCATGGTGACGTCTCCACGCAGCGCGGCAATGCTGGCGACTGGTCCGCGGCTGCGCTGAATGCTCCCGTTGTTGCGGGGGATCGCGTTTCTACCGGCGACAAAGCGCGCACTGAACTTCAGCTCGACTATGCCAACATGCTTCGCCTCTCTGAGCATACGCAGGCCAACATCAATACGCTTACTCGCTCGCAAATTCAGATTGAGCTTGGACGCGGAATGGCGAACTACACCGTCCTGAAGAACAGCGATGCGGACGCGGAAATCGATACGCCCAACGTTGCCATTCGTACCAATCGCCGCGAATCCAGTTTTCGAATTCTGGTTACTGCCGACGATCACACGGAAGTGCTCGTCCGCAAAGGCGAAGTAGAAATTACGACTCCGCAAGGGGGGACGCGCGTGGGGGAGGGCCAGTTCATTACCGTGCAGGGCGCGGGCGAGCAAGCGCAATACAAGATCGGCGAAGCGCCCGCACGGGATGACTGGGATCAGTGGAACACCGATCGCGACAACGTTATCCGCAATGCGGCATCGCGGCGACGTACCAACGACTACTACGTGGGAGCGGAAGATCTCGACAATCATGGCACCTGGTCGGAAGTTCCCGATTACGGTGAAGTGTGGCGTCCAAACGTGGCGGATGACTGGGCTCCGTATCGTGACGGGCGCTGGGTGGATGAGCCTAATTGGGGATGGACGTGGGTTTCATACGATCCCTGGGGCTGGGCGCCGTATCACTACGGTCGCTGGATGATGTACGACGGTGGGTGGGCCTGGTGGCCTGGTCCGATTTACGCGGACCCGGGCGCCGGGTTATGTCTCGTTCTTCGGATACGGCGGTGGCTTCGGCTTCGGCTTCGGCTTTGGTGGCGGCTGGGGTTCGGTCGGCTGGCTTCCTCTGGGGCCGTGTGACCGTTTCTATCCGTGGTATGGGCGGTACGGCGGGCGCTTCGGCGAAACCAACATCAACATATACAACCGCGGCGGTTTTGCTCCGCTGCATGGCGGCGCGCGATTTTCGAACGTGAACCTGGCGCTGCATGACCAGCATTTCCGCGGCGGGACGACGGTGTCGGGCAGAGAGTTCGGCACCGGCCACATGCGTCCTCAGCCGATGAGTCACGCGCAGTTCCAGAATGCGCATTTCTCGACCGGCAGACTGCCGGTGACGCCGAGCCGCGAGAGCTTCTCGGCCAGCGGACGCCCGGCTGCTCCTTCAACGACCAGGAACCTGTCGCAGAATCAGCACTTCTTCTCGGCACGAGGTAACACTGCGGCTCCGCGCTCGGTGCCGCTAGGGCGGCCCCAGGTCGCGAACGGCAACCGGCAGGATGGCAGGTCGATTGGAAACGTTCGTGAAGCTCCGAGACCCGGAAGCACCGGCTCGAACAACGGGTTCCAGCGCTTCGGTCAACCGGGACAGAACTCGGGACGGATCTCGGGACAGAACGGCGTTGCTGGATCGCGCTCGACTGAACCGCGCTTCCTAGGTCCACCGAACCATTCTGTACGTCCGGAAATGCGAGGCAATTCGAATGGGGGATCGGCGCCCGCTCGCAACAATGGCAGCAGCAACGGTGGCGGCTGGCAGAGATTTTCGCCGATGCCGGCGCGCCCATCGTCTCCCTCAACTTCGGAATCAACCCGTCAGGCCGCCAGACCGGAATCGATGATCGGGCAAGGTGGATCGACTGGGCGCCCGTCGGCTGGACGCCCGTCGCCGGTTCGCCCCTCGATGGATCGCGCAGCAGAAGACCGCAGTCCGAGCGGCTATTCCCGCGGTTCGGCTCCAGAAAGCCGTGGCTATAGTTCAGGCTATGGTTCAGGGAGCCGCGGCTACAATTCACAGGGTCAGGGATACAGTGGATACTCCCGCCCGCCACTCAATATGAGGCAGCCCATCGTTACTCCGCGCTCTTATGGCGGAGGTGGTTATAGTGGCGGCAGTCCGTATGGCGGCAATCACGGCGGCTACAGCGGTGGCGGCGGACGCCCGGCCCCGAGTTACGGCGGTGGTGGACGTTCCGCTCCCAGCTACGGCGGTGGCGGTGGCCATTCGGCGCCGAGCGGCGGATCCCCGCACGGAGGCGGTGGGTCATCGCACGGCGGTGGATCGTCGTCAGGTGGTGGCGGCGGCAGACATGGACGGTGACATTGCGCTGGATTCTTTCCAGCGTAGCAAGGCAGCATAGCAACACTCTTCCCAGCAGTGGGACTCGCAAACTGCGCGTCCCGCTGCTTTTTTTTTGAAGCTGGCGGAGACCGTCCGCCTCACATGGTTATGGCGGCAGCTCCGTCGATCGAATCCTCCTTTACCGCAATCAATGCTTCGTTGACCTGGTCGAGCGGGAATGCGGTTACTTTCGGCTTCAGACCGATCTCTCGCGCGACCTGTAGGAAATCTCGAGCGTCAGCACGAGTCATGTTGGCGACACTCCGAAGCTGGCGCTCGCCCCACAGCAGGCGGTCATAGTCAAACTGAGGAATTCGGTCCAAGTGAATTGCGTTGATGGCGACCGCGCCTCCCTTCCTCAGGCTGGCCAAGGCTGCGATTACGACGTCGCCACTAGGAGCGAAAGTGACTGCGCAGTCGAGTTCCGCGGGCGGTTTGTCAGTCTCGCTCCCCACCCAAGTTGCCCCGAGAGAGGCCGCCAACTGACGATGAGTCGCTCCTCGGGTGGAGACATAAACCTCGCAATTCCAGGAGCGCAAGACCGCGATCGCCAGATGGGCCGAAGCACCGAACCCGAACAGCCCGACACGATCGCCATGCTTGACACCCGCCACACGAAGGCTGCGAAAACCAATGATGCCTGCGCACAAGAGCGGGGCAGCGTGTAAATCGTCCAGTTCATCGGGAAGAGGAAAAGTGAAATCGGAGCGAACCACTGCGTATTCGGCGTAGCCGCCGTCTATCGTGTAACCGGTAAATGTGGGTGAATCACAGAGATTTTCCAGACCAAGGCGACAATAGCGGCAGGTGCCGTCCGTTCCTCCCATCCAGGAAACGCCCACGCGTGTGCCGACAGGAAGTTCGTCGGTGGCGCCGGCGACCACTTCGCCGACAATCTGATGTCCGGGGATTATTCCAAGGCGCGAGGTCGGCAAGTCGCCTTCGACGATATGCAAATCGGTGCGGCATACTCCGCACGCACGCACCCGCACCAGGACTTGACCTCGCTTCGGTTCCGACCGGGCAACTTGGCCAACCCGTAGAGGGCGCTTCCAAACCGCTTGAGGCGAGGTTAGAGTGGCGGCTTTCATTCAATTGTTGTCAAATTAATATCCTTCGTTTGTTTTGGCGGAAGCGTGCGTCGAATCCGCCGACAAACGATAAATAAAGGACATAGCAGAGCACAGTTGGTAATCTTAGTCCTTTTAAGTCGTTGGATGACAAGCAACTGATTTCCGAAATCATTGTTCGCCGGGCGTGTCTATGTTCGCACGCTGGAACTCGCCTTCAGCGCCCTGGAGGCATCTTCGTGGCACGGAAGTGAATCCAAAAATATAAGTTGAATTCAACAAGCTCTGTGAGTGGATGATGGGCACGGCCCCAATCCAGCAGAGAGCCCTGCTCGTACTCACACCGACTTGACGAAGGAGGAGTGCGATGACGGCGGAAGAGATCCGGATGTCGGAAGCCGGCACACGCAAGAAGCACTGGAAGCGTTGGGGCCCATATCTCAGCGAGCGTGCCTGGGGAACGGTGCGCGAGGACTACAGCGCGTACGGGAGCGCCTGGGAGTACTTGCCTCATGACCATGCGCGTTCGCGCGCTTACCGATGGAACGAAGACGGTCTGGCGGGGATCAGTGATAGGCGGCAGACGATCTGCTTTGCACTGGCTCTTTGGAACGAGCGTGATCCTATCTTAAAAGAACGGCTTTTCGGGTTGACGGGGAACGAGGGGAACCACGGCGAGGACGTGAAGGAATACTACTTCTACCTCGACAGCACACCGACCCACTCCTACATGAAGTACCTTTACAAGTATCCGCAGTCCGAGTTCCCGTACGCGAAGTTGGTGGCGGGGAGCCGGTGCCTGGACAGACATGACCCGGAGTACGAACTGCTGGATACGGATGTGTTTAACGACAACCGCTACTTCGATGTATTCGTGGAATACGCCAAGGCTGATACCGAGGACATTCTGATCAAGATCACGGTGACGAATCGTGGACCAGTGGCTGCTAATCTTCGGCTTCTGCCGACGGTTTGGTTCCGGAACACATGGTCGTGGGGAGGTCGGAAACGGCGGCCGGAGTTGCACGAGATACGCCCGGCTCCGTACCCCGTAATCGAATTGAACCATGCTCTGCCCGGCAACCGCTGGCTCCATTGCGAAGGCTCTCCGGAATTGCTTTTCACCGAGAACGAAACCAATTACCGGCGACTCTTTGGAGTGGAGAATGGAAACTCGTACGTGAAGGACAGCATTAACGACTATGTGGTGCACGGCCGTGAGGATGCCGTTAATCCGCGGCATGCCGGCACCAAAGTGGCGGCTCATTACAGGCTCACGGTCGGTGCCCGCGAGACGGTAGTCGTACGGATGCGTCTGGCCGATTCCGACTGCAATGGGAAGGGTGCGTTTGAGGGCTTCGATTGGACGTTCGCATTGCGCCAGCGGGAAGCGGACGAGTTCTACGCGACCGTGATTCCCCAAGGCCTGTCGGCGGATGCGCAGAGTGTGATGCGCCAGGGCTTTGCCGGCATGCTGTGGTCCAAACAGTTCTATCACTACGTGGTCAACGAGTGGTTGCAGGGTGACGCGGGCAATCCTCCTCCTCCCGAGGAGCGCCGGAGGGGGCGCAACCACAACTGGACCCATTTGCACAATGCGGACGTTATTTCCATGCCCGATAAGTGGGAATACCCCTGGTATGCCGCCTGGGACCTCGCGTTTCACTGCATTCCGCTGGCGCTTGTGGACTCAGAATTTGCTAAGGAACAGCTGATGCTGATGCTGCGGGAGTGGTACATGCATCCGAACGGACAGATTCCGGCTTATGAGTGGGCCCTGGGGGATGTGAATCCTCCGGTGCACGCCTGGGCGGCGTGGCGGGTGTACAAAATCGACAAAAAACGGAAATCGACAAAAAACGGCAGGGCAAGGGCGATCGCGCTTTCTTACAGCGGGTGTTTCACAAGCTGATGTTGAACTTCACCTGGTGGGTCAATCGCAAGGACGCCGAAGGCAGGAACATTTTTCAGGGCGGATTTCTTGGCCTGGACAACATCGGCGTGTTCGACCGCAGCGCGCCGCTGCCTACCGGCGGCTACATCGAACAATCTGACGGTACCAGTTGGATGGCGATGTATACGCTCAACATGCTTACCATCGCACTGGAGCTGGCAAAAGAAGACCCTTGCTTCGAAGACATTGCCAGCAAGTTCTGGGAGCACTTCATCCGCATCGCTCATGCTATGAGCCATCGTGGCGAGGACAGCATGGGGCTATGGAATGAAGAAGACGGTTTCTTCTACGACGTATTGAGGCTGCCGGATGGTTCGCAGCTCCCCATGAAGACGCGGTCCATGGTGGGGTTGATCCCTTTGTTCGCGGTTCAAACGCTGGAGCCGGACGTGCTGGACCGCTTGCCGGACTTCAAGCGACGTCTGGAATGGTTCATTGATAACCGTCCCGAGCTCACGAAGGAC
>WNFJ01032263.1_pt1 | contig 10409 bp, 8 predicted proteins | sample 5400461 | NCBI WGS metagenome assembly WNFJ01 (sample SAMN13153349, study PRJNA577476) | soil metagenome | isolation source: 115 cm saprolite on Douglas fir-dominated hillslope | place: USA:California | collected 2013-09-17
AGAAAGTGCGAAATGGTTCCAGCGCGTTTTGGGGTTGCGCAAGGAGTTCGAGTTCGAAAATGGCGTGGCGATTGGCAACGACAATGTCACGATCGCATTGTTCAAGGGCAAACCATCGCCGGAGACACTGGATCACGTGTCGTTTCATCTGCCTAACATGTCGACCTTGCGAAAGGCGCTGGCTCATCTAAAGGAGCACCAAGTCGATGTCGAAGATCCCGGCAACGAAATTGGCCCGGAGGCGCCCGGCTCGAAAAACATGGGTCTATGGTTTCATGATCCAGATGGTTATCGCTGGGAGTTGAGCGTGCTCGGAGGCGCCGCAGAGCAGGAAAAATAGCTTTGCGGAAGCTAAGAGCTGTTCGCAGGATTGCGGTTCGGGAACGGCGGGACCGGCGGGATATTGTAGCGTTTGGTCTTTAGTTCTTCCTTGATTTGTTGGATGGCTCTGTCGAGTTGCTGATCTTCCCCGTGGAATTCCTTTGCCGGATCGTTATCGACCACAATGTCGGGATCAACCCCGTGGCTTTCTATGATCCAGCCTGTGCCCTCCTTGGAGTAAGGCGCGAACTCCGGTTTGAATAACTGACCACCGTCCATCAGCGGTAGCGATTCTCGAATCCCGATGACGCCGCCCCAGGTCCGTTTTCCAATCAATTTCCCGAGCCCGAGCGTCTTGAATCGGTAAGGGAAGATATCGCCATCGGAAGCGGAGAATTCGTCAATCAGGGCGACCATTGGTCCCATGAACGCGTCCGCCGGATCAGGCTGGGGCATGGCGTTGCGCGCGACCTCGATCATCACGAACGCGCGCCGGAGCCGCTCGATCACCAGCGGCGAAACAAAGCCACCGCCATTGCCTCGAACATCGACAATCAACGCTTTCTTGCGGATCTGCGGGAAGTAGAGCTTGGTAAATTGGTTCAACCCGGGTTTGCCCATGTCGGGGATGTGGACATAACCGACTTCGCCGCCGGTTTGCTTGCCCACTTCGTCGATATTTTTCTGCACCCACGCCTGATAGTAGAGCGGCGCTTCGTTGTCGGTCGGCACAACTGTAATGTCGCGCGCACCGTCATCAGAAGCCTTCGAATTGATTCGCAACATCACTTGCTTGTCGGCCGTGCCGATGAGCGCATCGTAAAGATTCGGCAAGCTGGAAACGGGCGTCCCGTTGATAGCCAATAAATAATCGCCAGGTTTCACGTTCACCCCTATATCAGTGAGTGGCGAGCGGGTATTCTTGTTCCAATTTTCGCCCGGCAAAATTCGATCGATGCGGTAAGCGTGCGTGGCGGCGTCACGCGAAAATTCAGCGCCGAGCAAGCCGAGTTTGATTCGCGGCGTCTCCGGCCGTTCGCCGCCGCCGACGTAAGTGTGACCATTGTTCAATTCGCCAATCAATTCGCCAATGAGATAGGTGAGATCGTTGCGATGATTTACGAATGGAAGCAGCGCCGCATACTTGTCCCGCTGGGCCTTCCAATCGATGCCGTTCATAGTGGGTGAGTAGAAGAAATCGCGCATTTGCCGCCAGGCCTCGAAATAGATTTGGCGCCACTCGGCATGGCGATCGCGATCGAGCTGCATGTCGAGACCTTCGAGTTTGAGCTTGTAGTCCTTCCCAGTCTTCTCGTCCTTCGTCTCGATTTTGTCTTTAGGCAGATCGATGATGGCGTAATCCTTCTTGATTTTGACCAGCATCTTTTTGCCATCGTCGGTGATTTGATAAGCGTTCACGTCGCCCACAACGGTCTCTTTCCGATCTTCCAGGCTGTAGGCGCAGAGATGTGATTTTTTGTCTTTCTCGGTGAATAGCTCTTCGTCTTCTTCGCCTGTCTCATCGCCGATCGTGCGGCGGAGATAAAAGATCCGGTCATCCACCGCCCTAATATCGCGGTAGTTGCCGGGCGTGATGTCGAGAGCGACAATGCGGTCGCGAATTCCATCGCTGTCCACTTTGACGACGACTGGTTTTTTCGGCTTCGCTTCTTTCGCCTCGCCCTTCTTCTCCTCAGACTTTTTCTCTTCAGCTTTCTTTTCTTCGGCCTCTTTTTCTTTCTTTTTTTCTTTACCCACTTCGTCACTGCGGGGCGCGAGCGGCGACTCCGTCTCCTTGGCGAGCGTGACCAGATAGACCCGCTGCATGTCGACATAGACGTTCGCAAATTCCTCTTCGCCAAAAGTTGGTTTGAAATCGCGCGCGGACGAGTCCGTCATCGCTAAAGGCGGCTTCGCCCGCGCCGTACCAACTATCGGTCACCGCAGTCTGCTGTTTGGTTGCGGTGGAGAAGAGATAAACTCTCGGCAAGCCGTTCTCCTCGGGTCGCGCCCAAGTAATCCACTGGCTGTCCGGCGCCCAGTTGTAACTCGCGATCTCCCCATATTTATCTTGATCGACTTGCGTGATCGCTTTGGTCGCAATATCGACATAGCGCAATCGCTGCAATCGATCGCTCCAAAGGAGCTTTTTGCTGTCGGGCGACCAGATCAGCTGGTAATAATAAGTGTCGGCGCCACTGGTGATCTGCTGCGGCTGGCCTTTGCCGTCCTGCGCACGAACATATAGCTCGTTCTCGCCGGTCGCGTCTGAATTATAGGCGATCCATTTGCCGTCAGGAGACCAGACCGCATCCCGCTCGTGCGCATTTGAAGTTTTAGTCAGATTACGTGGCGCGCCTTCCCTGGCTGGAACGGAAAAAAGATCGCCCCGCGCCACGACGATTGCGCGTTCGCCATCGGGCGCCGGACTAACAGATTCGAGCTGTTTGGATGCATCGACAAAGGCCGAACGCCCAGAGTCAAAATCTTCCTTGATTTCGATCGGAACGACCGCCGCCTTTCCACTGCCGAGATCGTAACGCCAGATGTAACCGGCTTGTTCGAAGACAATCGAATCTTTGCCGATGGACGGAAACTTGATGTCAAAATCCTTGAACGTAGTGAGCTGCTTCGTGTCCTTCGTCGTGACGTCGATTGAGAAAAGATTCATCCGGCCGTCGCGGTCCGAGAGAAAATAGACCTTGTTGTCGGGACCCCACATCGGGCAGATGTCCTGGGCGGGATTGTTCGTCAGATTTTGAGTTGTGCCGGTCTTAAAATCGTAGATCCAGATATCGTCGCTCATCCCGCCACGGTAATGCTTCCAGGTGCGGAACTCGCGGAAGACGCGATTGAACGCCATCTTGGAATCGTCCGGCGAAAATGAAACAAAACCTCCGCGCGGCACGGGTAATTGTTGCGGCAGCTCGGCATCCAGCCCGACGGTGTAAAGCTGGCCGATGAAGTCGTTGAAAGATTTCATACGCGAACGGAACGCGATCAACGGCTTAGTATTTTCCCAAGTCATGACGATGTTATTTGGCCCCATCCGATCGGAAATATCGTCGCGACCCAGGGTTGGCGTAGTCGTTAGGCGCTTGGGTGCCCCGCCTTCTGCCGGGATTACGTAGACTTCCGTGTTGCCGTCGTATTGCGAGGTGAACGCGATCTGCGAGCCATCGGCCGAGAACCGTGGGAAGGAACTGTAGCCCGGGCCGCTGGTCAGTCGGCGCGCCAGGCCACCATCCTTCGCGGCCGTGTAAAGTTCACCGGCATAGCAAAAGACAATCTCTCTGTCGTTCGTTGTCGGAAAGCGGAGCAACCGGGTTGCGTCGGGAAGGTTCTGCGCCGACGCGGATGTGATCGACAAGAGGCACGAGGCAGACAGGGACAGGGCAAACGAGATTCGTGATTGAAGAGACATATTGATTAAGAGCGTCAAGCTGATGTTTGGCGCGCCGGATGCAACACCGAATTCGCGCCCCCAAAACATGGTGACAAATTAACCCATATAAAATCCGCCGTTCACGTTTAAGACATGACCGGTGATATAACTCGCCATCGGCGATGCTAGAAACAAGGCGGCATGGACGATTTCATTCGCCTGACCAAGTCGCCCGAGTGGAATCTGTTTTTCGAAATTCTGCCGCACTTCGTCCGGCATGCCTTTGCTCATGCCGATGTCGATGAAGCCGGGAGCGATTGCGTTGACGGTGATGTTCTGCTTCGCCAACTCGCGGGCGGAGACTTTCGTTAGGGCAATGATCGCAGCTTTGCTCGAAGAATAATTGGCTTGGCCGAAAAGTCCCAGCTGCCCGCTAACAGATGAGAGGTTCACGATGCGGCCGCCGTCGCGCAAAATGGAGATCACTTTTTGTGTGACATTAAATGTGCCGGTGACGTTCACACGCATGACACTTTCGAATTCTTCGAGCGACATCTTTTTGATGGTTCGATCGCGGATGATGCCGGAATTGTTCACGAGAATGTCGAGCCCGCCATGTCGATTTTGTATCTGTTTCATCATCGTTTCGACTTGCCCCGCCTCCGCCACATCACACTCGATTACGAGCGGATCTTTCAATTCCTTGGCCACACTATCGGCGTCGGCTTTGTTCTCTCCCACAGGATCTACAACGTAATTCACGACGCACTGTGCGCCGCGCGCGCCGAACGCCTTGATCATTTCTGCTCCAATGCCGCGCGAGCTGCCGGTCACGAGGACGACTTTGCCGCTGAAATCCAGAAGATCACTCATTTAACGATTTAACGATTTAACGATTTAACGATTCAACGATTCAACGCTAAATTCTATCCTCGTTTCAGTTTGCGCGTTACAGACAGCCTCTACAGAAATCTAAAATGGCTTCTCCGATTCGAATCCTGACCGCTGTCCCAATTTGTGACGGACACGACAGCGCCATCAACACAATCAATCTTGAGTTCATTCGCCACGGAATCGAAGTCGTTTATCTCGGCTACCATCGGTCTGTCAGCGATATCGTCCGTGCCGCGATCCAGGAAGATGTGCGCGCGATCGGTATCTCGAGCTACAATGGTGGTCACGTCGAATTTTTCGCAGAGGTTGTCGATTTTCTGCGCAAACGTGGCGGGGATGACATCAAAGTCTTCGGCGGCGGCGGCGGCACGATCACGCACGCGGATGCTGCAATCATGAAACGTAAAGGTGTCGAGGCGATTTTTTTCGCCGGCACGTCATTGGAAGAGATGGTGCAGTTTGTTCGCCGACGCTACGGCAAGCCGCGCGCGAAACGGCGACGAGCGAAATCACCTGACCAGGAACTCGCGCATAAGCTCACTGAAATTGAAGAAGCGGCATCGAAACGGAGAAAACATCGAACATCGAACGTCAAACATCGAACGTCCGAGGTCATTGGTTTCACCGGTCCCGGCGGCGCGGGCAAGACAACATTGATCGACGAACTCGTGTTGCGTTTTCTCCGCCAAGATCGGCAGTCCCGGATCGCGATTTTGTCGCACGATCCGAGCGTCATCGGCGAAGGGGCGCTGTTGGGCGATCGCGCCACGATGATCAATTCGCAAAGTGACCGCGTATTTATGCGGAGCATGGCTACCCGTGGACAGGCCGGCGGCCTTTCTCCCGCGACGCACGATTGCCTCGCGCTGCTCGCGCGCTCCAGTTTCGACTATGTGATGATGGAGACGGTCGGCACTGGCCAGGAAGCGATGCCGTTTCGAAAAAATGGAATTGTCGATTTTACCGTGCTCGTGATGAACCCCGACTATGGCAGTCGATTGCAATTGCAAAAGATCGTGATGCTCGATCTCGCTGACCTTGTGGTGGTGAACAAGAGTGATCTTCAGCGTGCACGCACGGCGCACACCGAAATCGAGCAGCGCCTCGAGCAAAATCGACGATCGCAGCAGCTCGTCGACACGGTAGCAAAACGGCATCGTGATCCTGGCGTGGATCGACTGTTTGGTTTAATTTCGAAACGCGAGTTATAGCGGCGTGCCGAGTTGCCTTGTCATGTCGAGCGAAGTCGAGACATCCCGTGAAGCTGCCTTGAAGGTTTCGCAACGGGATTCCTCGGCTTCGCTCGGAATGACGGAGTTACAAAAGGAGATTTATGAGCAAACTTGGACAGGTTGTTGAGTCGGTGGAGAAATATAATCGGTTCGTTCTCGATCAGGTAAAACGCGCGCGGGCGGATGAAAAATTCGGACGCGATTTGCTTGGTCGCTGGAACGATATCAAGGCGAAAATCCCAGTTACACGCACCCCGACAGGGCTGCCCTTGCCGCGCTTGGCTTTGCCCGACGTGGACGAGCCGGGCGAGATTGCGCGTTATTTGTTTGGCGAAGGTTTGCCGGGCGAGTTTCCGTTTTTGAACGGCGCCTATCGCGAATTGTATCTCGAGCCGATTCGTGAGGTCGATAGCTTCGAGAAAGACGGAGAAGCTAGAGCGGCGAGCGTGCCACCTGCAAATCGATCGAAAACGCAGCCGACACGGCTGCCTCTACAGCCGCGACCACCTGAGGAGCCGACGCGGTTGTTCTCGGGATTGATGCTCGCGGAAGACACCAACGAGCGGTTTCATTATCTCACACGCCATCAACGCACGCACAGACTGAGCACGGCGTTCGATGGCCCGACGCTCTACGGGATCGACAGCGATACGGATGGCGTGTTCGGTAAGATCGGCGAGGGCGGCGTTGCCATTGACACGGTCGAAGACATGGTCCGGCTGTACGACGGATTCGACTTGGGCTCGCCGAATTTCTCTGCGTCGATGACCATCAGCGGCCCGGCGCCAATTATCATGGCGATGTACATCGCGGCGGCGAAGCGGCGCTTCGGTCCGAGTGTCGTTCCAAAACTGCGCGGCACGATTCAGGCCGACATTTTCAAGGAAGTCCAGGCACAGAACGAAACAATTTTCCCGATCGAAGCGTCGCTGCGTTTTCTCACCGACATGGTGGAATTCACGACTCGCGAAATGCCGCGTTGGTATCCGATCTCGATCAGCGGCTATCACATTGGCGAAGCGGGCTCGACCCCGGTACAACAGGCGGCTTACACACTCTCCAACGGCTTCGCTTACGCGGAGATGTTCGCCGCGCGCGGCATTCCCGTGGATCAATTCGGTCCGCGCCTCTCATTCTTTCTCGATTGCGGACTGGATGCAGAATACATTGCACTGGCGCGCGTGTCGCGACGAATCTGGGCGATCGGTATGCGGGATGCGTTTGGCGCTGGGCCGCGGGCGCAGCTTTATAAGTTGCACACGCAAACGAGCGGTCGCTCGCTGATCGCGGCAGAATTCAAAAACAATCTCACGCGCACGGCAGCGGAATTGATGCTTGCTTACATGAACGCGACGAACTCCTGCCATTCAAACAGCGCCGACGAGCCGTTTACCACGCCGAGTGAAGAATGGATCCGACTCGCTGCCCATGGTCAGGCGATCTTGCTTGAGGAGTCCGGCATTTTTAAACACACCATGAACATGCTGAGTGGGTCGCCCGGGATGAAAGCGGTCGAGAGTACGGTGGAAGCAGCGATCCTGGAAGAATTTCGCGAGATCGAAAGGCTCGGCGGCGTGCTGGCGGCTGTGGAAGATCGTTACCAACGCAGCCAAATCCAGAACGCAGCGCATCGTTACGAACAGCAAATCTACGACGGCACGCGACCGATCATCGGACTAAATCGCTATCGTGACGGCTCAGAGCAAATTACAGAAGTCAAACTCGTGCGCACGCCGCGCGCGAAACAGCAACTGCAGGTGGCTCGACTCAAGAAGTTCAAAAAGAAAAACGCCGAGAAAGCGAAGCGCACGCTGGACAAACTTTCGGACGTCGTGGAGCGCGGCAAAAATTGTTTCCCCGCGTTGCTCGAAGCGGTGGAGGTCTGTTCGTTAGGCCAGATCACCGGGCGTCTTCAGGAAGTCGTCGGCCGTTTCCGGCCGATGGTGTAGCTGCTAAAAGCTAAAATGTGGGAAATGTGGGAGGGGCCTTAGTGTCCCGACTTCTGTGAGATCGGACGCTCATTCGCGCAATCTTCGTCTGCATCGACTGAGCGGTACACCGGCGACATTTTTTATCACAAAGTCACTTCACCCAAAGAAGCCAGTTTTGGATGAGACTGCGCGACGAATCGTTGTTTCTGCTTTCGCATTTGCTAACGAGCATGAACGCATTCATCTGCGCGCGTTTGTCGTGATGCCTGATCATTGGCATGCACTGTTCGCACTGCGTGAGCCTTGGACTCTCCCGAGATTCATGCATTCGTTTATGAGTTATGTTGCGGGCAAGACTTCGGCGCTCTTCGAAATTCACAATACGTCGTGGCAGGACGGCTACTACGACACACTCATCAAGACCGCAAAACAGTTCGAATTTGTTGCTTATTACATTGAGCAGAACCCGGTGGCAAAGGGACTCGTCGAATTACCCGCACAGTGGGATGCGAGTAGCGCGAAAAGAAGAGATTTGATTACAGAACCCTGGCCTTGGTTGCTTGACTAAGAAACAGTCGGGGCACTAAGGCCCCTCCCACATTTATTTTTTGCTGACGCGCGGGAGGCGCATGCTTTGTTTGTAAAAAACAAGACAGCGCGGATCCGCCACGTGCGTTGCCTTGATCGACACAATCACATCATCTCCCGCGCGCGTGATCGTGCCGGTGCCGGCGTTTTTGAAGCTATCTTCGAATTTGAATTCGACCGTGCCCTTGGGGGTCACCTTGCCACTGCCGTCGGCGTCGGGTCCCGCGCCGTGGCCGTCAGTATAACCAGCGCTAAACCAGACCGACACTGTATTTCCGCTTTGCTCGAGGCTCATTTGAAATACTGCCTGACCTTTTAGAAAATTTTTGTCCGCGTATTCACCAGCAAAATTTGGCGCTTCCGCAGCCATGACGCTCAACGCGAATGCGATCGCGACAAAGAGTGGTTGTCGATCTTTCATGTGAAACGTTTTAGCGGATCGTGCGTTCCGTTGCGATCTCGAATTGAAACGCCGGAAGCATGCGCGCGCGGGTGAGCGAATTGAAATTGTGAGCATTACTGACGACGCATTATGCTGCGCGCACCCATGGCTTCCCCGCAAATAGACGCTGGAGCGAGTGCGCGCAGTCGAGTTGCGACGCGGCTCCTGCCGTTTCTTTTTCTCCTCTATGTCGCGAATTATCTCGATCGTACGAACATCGCGTATGCGACGCTTGGGATGAAGGATGTTGGCCTAACGGATTCGGTCATTGGCACGGCGTACGGGATTTTCTTTATCGGTTATTTCGCTCTGCAAATTCCGGGCGCGCTGCTGGTCGAACGCTGGAGCGCGAGGCTTCTGCTGGCAATAACTCTGATCACATGGGGTGCCTTCACAACGCTCACAGGTTTTGTGCGCACTCCGCTGCAGCTTTACGGCGCTCGCTTCTTGTTGGGCGCAGCCGAGGCCGGGTTTTTTCCCGGCGTGATTGTCTATCTTTCCCACTGGTTCATTTATCAGGACCGTGCCAAGGCGGTGGCGCGGTTTATGGCCGCGATTCCGATCGGCTTCATGCTCGGCGGTCCAATCGCCGGAAGCATCCTGCGTGTGCACTGGTTAGGCATCCTCGGATGGCGGTGGCTGTTTCTACTCGAAGGCGTCCCGGCCGTGAATCATTGCGTTGTTCGTGCTGCCGGATTGGCCTAACCAAGCGCGATGGTTGCGACCTAACGAACGCGATTGGATCACGACGCGGCTGGCGGAAGAGCGACGCGGGAAAGCTCATGCCGAGCACATGTCGATCTGGCAGGCGCTGCGACATCCAGCCGTATTAATGCTGACAGCGGGACTTTTCTTCACCTATACTGGCGGCTACGCGTTTTGGTTTTGGGAGCCGACGATGCTCCAGCGATTCACCGGATGGAGCGTGCTCCGCGTGAGCTGGTTTGCTTTATTGGTATTCGGCGTCGGGCTCGTCGGCATGCTGATCCTAGGCTGGAGCTCCGATCGCACCGGCGAACGGCGCTGGCATTTTGCATTTCCTCAACTAACCGCTGCGTTCGCGCTGAGTGCGTGGTTTTTTATTCCGCATTCGAATCTGCTGCTCCTTGCCGTATTCACGCTGCTCGGCTTCGGCACTATCGCGTATTTGCCATCGTTTTGGGCGCTGCCCTCGTCGTTTCTCACCAGTTCGGCAGCGGCCGCCGCCGTTGGCTTCATCAATTGCACCGCGAGCATCGGCGGATACATCGGGCCGAAGATCATCGGCAATCTAAGCCAGAGCAGCGGCTCGTTTAACACGGGATTCGTTTTCATGATCGCGTGCTGGACGATCGCGTCATTGCTCGTGCTGCTCTGCCCGCGGGAAAATGTGGAAGCGGCCTCGGTGCCCCGGTCTCGCGAATAAGAAAGCAACAAAGATCGCGGGAGAATTCCTCCGGTTCCTGAGAGCTTGATAGAAATCTAACGAAAAACTTTGTGCCGCTTCAGCTCGGCGAAGAAGTTCTTCGGCTTCACTTCTTCGAATTCTCGGCGTTCTCTTTCGGCCCGAGGGAGGCGACGATTTTCTCGAAGCGCGGATCGTCGCGAAGCGGGTCCCAGAAGGGCAGCAGTTTTAG
>WNFJ01142005.1_pt3 | contig 10409 bp, 10 predicted proteins | sample 5400461 | NCBI WGS metagenome assembly WNFJ01 (sample SAMN13153349, study PRJNA577476) | soil metagenome | isolation source: 115 cm saprolite on Douglas fir-dominated hillslope | place: USA:California | collected 2013-09-17
ACCGCCGCCTCGCCGGCGTGGCTGATGGCCGGATCGACATAGCTCTTCCAGACATTGCGGGTGAACAGATTGGCAGCACCAATGCTCATGACAGCGGCCGGCACCAGCGCGCCGATCGCGATCGCCGAAAACGCAAAGCCTGCAAACCATGACGGGAACAGCGCCTTGAACAGCATCGGCACCACGTCATTGGGCGATGACACCTTTATCTGCGCGGCATAGGCCATGTAACCGAGCAGCGCGATCAGGCCGAGCAGCAGCGTGTAAGCCGGCAGCAGGATCGCGTTCTTGCGGATGGTGTCGGCGGACTTCGATGCAAAGATCCCGGTCAATGTGTGCGGACACATGAACGCGGCCAGCGCCGAGCCCAGCGCCAGCGTGGCATAGGCCAGCATCTGTGACGGTTTCAGGATCAGGCCGGTGGCGCCGCCCTTGGCCGCGAACGCATCGTTGGCGGCGGCAAACACCGCGCCATAGCCGCCAAGTTTTGCCGGCACAATGACGACCGCGACCAGCACCACGATATAAATCATGATGTCCTTGACGAAGGCGATCAGCGCCGGCGCACGCAGACCGGAGCTATAAGTGTAGAGCGCGAGGATGATGAAGGCGGCAATGATCGGCAATTCGCCAGTCAGACCCATCGCCTTGATCACCACGCCCATGCCGATCAGTTGCAGCGCAATGTAGGGCATGGTCGCAACCATGCCGGTGATCGCGACCGCCAATTCAAGGCCGCGCGAATGGTAGGTGCCCTGGACCACGTCGGCGGCGGTGACGTGGCCGTTGGCATGCGCCGTCTTCCACAATAGCGGCATCACCGCGAACACGAAGGGATAGACGATAATCGTGTAAGGCAGCGCGAAGAAGCCGTAGGCGCCGACCGCATAAACCAGCGCCGGCACCGCGATCACGGTGTAGGCGGTATAGAAATCGCCGCCGACCAGGAACCAGGTGATCCAGGTGCCGAACTGCCGTCCACCCAATCCCCATTCATCCAGATGGGCGCTGACCGGGCCGGATTTCCAGCGCGCGGCAAAAAATCCCATCACGGTGACCAGAACAAAGAAGAAGAGAAAAATCGCGAGAGCAACCCAGTCGATGGCCATGACGACGCCCTGTCAGGAATTGCCGGGGGGACGGGACGGAGCTTCGTCGGGCGTGCGGCTGCGATAGACCAGCCAGATCAATAGCGAAGTGATCGGCACCCATGCCAATTGGTACCAGTAGAAGAAGGGAAAACCGAACAGCGTCGGCTCCAGCGAATTATAGAACGGCACCCACAACAGCCCCACGAAAGGCACCAGCAACAGCATCCACATGAACGGTCTCCATCCCGAGCCGGTGTGCTAAACCGGCGTTCCGTTGTGGAACTATCTAAGAGCCGAATTGTTGCGTGCCACGGCGAATTTGCCGTGGCTGCGATGCGATGATCGAGGCGCGAGCGCATGATCGCACGCTCGCGGCGAGCGATCTCTCCGCGGCGCCAACAGACTTCGGGGCTACTTCGCACCGCGGCAAAAAACGCCGTGCTATTCCGCGCCTTGAGCGCCCGCCTTGCAAACGGTGGCATCCTGATCGCCGGTGCCACCGCTGCAGCCGACCGCGCCGATCAGCTTTCCGTTTTCGACCAGCGGAAATCCACCGGGGCTCGCGACCAAAGTGGGATCGAGCGTGGCTACATAGGAATGGCCGGTTTCATAGGCGTTGTAAAACACCCGCGACTCCCGGCGAAAGCGTGCCGCGGTGCGAGCCTTACCTATCGCAATCGGGCCGGACGCGATCTGCGCGCCCTCCATCCGCGCGAAATGGACGAGCTCGCCGTTGGTATCGACCACGGCGATGTTCATCTTCCAGTTTCGCTTTTTGGCCTCGGCCTCGGCCGCGGCCAGCACCTGCTGGGCGCGCTCGAGCCCGATCGAAACTCCATAGGGAATATCGAACGGCATTGCATCGGGGGTGCCGCCCGCGGATGGCTGCGCCGGCGGCGTTGCAGGCGCGGGCGTTTGTGCAAGGGCTGGCGAACTCACGACCGCGATCGTGCAAGCTGCCAGTGTCATCGAAAGGATTGAACGCATGGTAATCTCCTATTTGGGGTTTTCTTCTTGGTAGAGTCTGTCGATAGCGGTACGATGCTTAGACCGGACTCAGAACGCCGGCCCTGCACCATTTCTGCCGTAGGTGACGCGCGGGGCCTGGAAGGTCCCGTCAGGCTGCTTTTTCGCAGCGACAAAAACCTTGGTACCGGGCTTCAACTCATCCTTGTTGCCGGGGACGTAGGTAACGACCACCGTCTCGGGGCTCACCATCAGCTTCTTCTCGCCATCCTTGTACTTGACCGACAGCACCGGTCCATCAACCCCGGCAACGGTCTGCTCGACATTGCCGTTGGTCATCTTGCTCTGCGGCTTGAGGTCCCAGTCGTAATGGCCCTCGCCGGTGCCGCGCATCGATTCCGGGAAGATGTGCACCTCGATGGCCTTTTGGGTGCCGTCGGGCTGCATCATCCCGGCGGAACCGACGAACATCCCGGGCTTGATGTCCGCCACGGTCGACGGGGCGATTGCGACATAGAGCGGATTGTCGGTCAGCGTCAGCTTTAGCTCAGTGCCGTCGCGGCTCTTGATCACGTAAACCGGACCCTCGATGCGTTCGATGGTGCCGCGAATGCGCACGATTTCCTGCGCCGACGCAGGCAAGGCGATGAAGATTGAGGCGAGGCTTAAGGCAGCAAGTATGCGCGGTACCATGCCGGACATCGTAATCCTCCCAGGGTTCTGAAATGGCAGCCGAAATTCTTCGGTGTCGGGCCAAAGGCCGTTTCGCCGAATGTGTTCAGGGACACTTGCTGTGAAACCCCAGCGGTCAGCGAATGTTCCTGATAGCCGCTAGAGAATAGAACGGCCGGTCGGGAATTTTGGATCGCGGCAGCACCGCGACCGGCATCATCGCTACTCGACCTTGATCCCTGCGTCCTGGATCACCTTGCGCCAGCGCTCTTCCTCGCTGCGAAAATATCGGTCGAGCTCCTCGGGCGGGCGCGCGACCATCACGAGGCCCTCGTTGACGCCGAGCCGCTTGAAGGCCTCGGATTGAACCGCCGCTGCGGCGGATTTGTTGAGGCGGTCGATAATATCTTTGGGCGTCCTGGCCGGCGCGAACAGGCCGTACCAGCTTTCCGCGGCATAACCGGGAACCCCGGCTTCCGCGACCGTCGGCAATTGCGGAAACGCCGGCGACCGCTCCGCGGAGGTCACCGCCAGCGCGCGCAACTGGCCGGCCGCGATCAAGGAAGCGGCGCTTGCCACGGTGGTAAACATCACCTGGATCTGGCCACTGAGCAGGTCGGTGATGGCGGGCGCGGCGCCCTTATAGGGCACCGTGGTCAGATCGACCTTCGCCAGATTCTTGAACAGCTCGCCCGCAAGATGCGCCGAGGTGCCGGTGCCGTACGTGCCATAGGACAATTTCCCCGGATCGGCTTTGGCCGCAGCGATCAGGTCTGCGATCGATTGAAAAGGCGATTTGGGATTGACCACGACGATATTGAAGGAGCGCGCAATCAGCGCGACGGGCGCGAAATCCTTGTGCGGGTCGTAGGGCAATTTCGCATTCAGGCTCGGATTGACCGCGTTCGCGAATGTCCCCATCAAAAGCGTATAACCATCCGGCTCGCTGGTCGCCACAGTCTGGGTGCCGATGATGGTCCCCGCCCCCGGCTTGTTCTCGACGATCACCGATACGCCGAGATCCCTGGCGATCTCCTGCGCCAGCGTGCGGGCGACCACATCGGTGCCGCCGCCCGGCGCAAACGGCACGACGATTTTTACGATTCTTTCCGGATACAGGGCCAGGGCCCGGTCGCTCGCAAGCGCCGACATCAGCGCGAAGGCGATAAGTGCGGACAAGACGGTCGCCGCTTTCGTAACTACGGGAAATGACATGCGACGCCGACGTGATGTTGTGCTTCCCATAGCCAATCTGCAGCCTCTCATATGAGGGCCGCGTGAATGGCGTACAGGCTATATATGCTTGAGAGTGCGAGCGGGAATATTGCGAACGGCCTCAACGCGGCCACGCTCTGTTGGACCATCTGATCTGAGTACTGTACGGCTCGGAGCTTCAGCCGCCGTTTGCCGAAGCGGGCGGACCCGGCGGCTTCGGATTACGCTCGTTCGCGTTAGTGCGGGGTGTATCTCGCATCATCGTTGACCAGTCGTCAGGAGCTAGTCCGGCAACAAATGAACCGTCGTTATCGGTCGACCACATGAATTTACTCGTCGGCAAAATTAGAGGAGCCGGATTGCTGCCCCACGAGCTAGGTAGTTCAACGATCGCTAGTGATCCGCCGTTTTTTTCGTTTAGGATCATCCGAATTTTTGCGACAGTTTCCTTGGTTTGTCCTAGGCGAACTGTGATCGCCTTCGCGCTGCCAGCCTGAATTTTGCCTAGCCCTGAAACCAGAACCTGATCTCCAGGTTTCGCTGGCGGATAGAACTCTAACGGTTCGGAGGGCACGGTTTGAGGCACGTCGGGCGATGAAATGTTCGGATCGATCTTGGCGGGCATCGGAGCGAAATGTGAGTACACGCCTGCGGCGACGACGAAAGCTGATCCCGCAATAAGTGAAGCTGCAGCGTAGAAGGCCAAATGCTTTCCTGCCCATCGGAGAGGATGAGTAAAAATATCATGAGTTGCAGGCATCATAAGAAGTCGGTTCATCGATCAACCCTTTAAGATCTCGTTGATCTCAAGTGCTCCCCGGTATCCAAATAATAGAACTAGCACCAAATCTATGAACTGAAATGGGTATTTTAAAGGAACGCGATCGAAAAGTAGGGGCTCGTTAGGACGCGGACTCATTAAGCCGCAGCCATAGCCTAATTGACGCGAGTTGAACGAAGGCAAGGTAGTTGGCGGCAAGCCTGTCGTAGCGCGTCGCGATCCGACGACATTGTTTGATCCTGTTGAAGAACCTCTCGACCCGGTTGCGGGCGCGGTAGAGATAAGGGCTGAAGCAGATCGGATCGTTGCGATTTCTTTTCGGCGGGATGTTGGCCCATGCGCCCTTTTTCATGGCAAGCTCTCTGATCCAATCGGCGTCATAGCCGCGGTCGGCAAGCAGCATTGACCCGGATTTCAGACGAGACAGCAGTTTTCCGGCAAGTCGAACGTCGTGTGCCTCGCCGGGGCTCAACGCCAGCCGTACCGGCAGCCCATTGCTATCGACCACCGCATGAATTTTGCTCGTCAAGCCGCCGCGTGACCTTCCCATCGATTGGCGCTGGTTCCTTGTGATGCAGGCTCCATGCTGATGCACGCGGACAATGGAGGTGTCGATCATCTGGACAGCAGCATCATGGGCAGCGGCAAGTGCGTTTATGATGCGGCCCCAGACACCAGCCCGCCGCCACCTAACGAAGCGGTTGTAGCATGTGGTGTACAGACCAAACGTCTCGGGCAGGTCACGCCAAGGCGCTCCGGAGCACAAGACCCAAAAGATGCCATTGAGGACACGACGGTCGTTCACCCGAGGAACGCCACGCGGCTTGTTCGGCAGCATCGGCTTGATAGCAATCCATTCATAATCGGCGAGTTCGTAGCGCATGATTTGAGCCCCCGGTTTGGGAGTTTGAATCACGGGGATCTGGCCGGACGCAACGCTCTCGGCCCGGCCCCGGCTTACGGGCAGAAGCGGACATCACCCGTCGACTCCCCCGCTGAATCCGTCGAAAATGAACCCAAAGCGGACGTGTTTGAGAATGCAGAAGTTGCCAATTCTAGGAGAACTCGCGTATGCACTATGTGTAGGGTCGTAGTGTGAGCAATTCAAATGGCGATGGAGCTGAGGGGCGCGAGAGGCGAGGGTTTTGCGACGATTACCGCTGACGGTCGCGTGTTAGATTCCTGGTTCCTTCAGCTGCGCCTGGTTGTGGAGGCCGACAAGGCGGCAACGGTACGGCTGACGAAGGACGAGATCAACAGATCGTTGGGTGAGTCGGCAGACGGATATGCGCGACACGACGACGTCCGCAATGTCGATATCGTTCCAATCCATACAGAAATTGACTCCCTTGCATCTGCGCCGACTGATGTGCACGACGCATATCTTCGACTCCATCTACTGAGCCACCGGCTCGTCCAGCCTAATTGCCTGAACCTTGAAGGAATTTTCAGTTTGTTACCTAACGTTGCCTGGACGACCCTCGGTCCCTGTGAATGCTCTCGTGTACCGGAAGCACGAATCGTAGCACGAAAGCGTGCCCTTGCGTTTGAGGTGACAGGCGTGGATAAGTTTCCGCGCATGACTGACTATGTGACGCCTGCGGACGTGAGAATTGCAGATGCGGATCGCGTAAGGCTCGGAGCCTACTTGGCTCCGGGCACGACCGTCATGCATGAAGGCTTTTGCAATTTTAATGCAGGTACGCTCGGTCCCTGCATGGTCGAAGGCCGGATAAGCGCCGGTGTGGTTGTGGGAAGTGGCAGCGACGTTGGTGGCGGAGCGTCGATCATGGGCACTCTGTCCGGAGGAGGGAAAGAGAGGATTACAGTTGGTGAGCGCTGCCTGATCGGAGCCAACGCCGGTATCGGCATTTCATTGGGTGACGATTGTATCGTCGAAGCGGGCTGTTATGTCACGGCAGGCGCGCGCATCCTTTTGGAAGATGGCCGAGTACTGAAAGCCAAAGAACTCTCAGGCCAGAAGGGCCTTCTTTTTCGTCGTAATTCCCAGAGCGGCGCTCTTGAGGCAACCAGACGTACACCAAATTGGGACGGCCTCAACTCGCAACTTCACAGCTAGGCAGCTCACTCGAAGAAGTCGTTGGCGACAATTGTGGCGCGTCAACGATGTCGCCTTCTGGCCCCTCGCGTCATTTGCTGCTGCTGCACAAAAGCGGCCGTTATCGGAGCGAAGCGGACATCATGAGAACTTATGAGTACGCGCCCTAGTTTTCCAGAAGCCATGGAACAACATTTCCAGCCCGTAAATGCCAGTGATGCATATCGCAATAAGGGCGAGGTGGCAGAGGAACACGAAGACCGCCTTGGCGTACTTCTTCCCGTAGGTTTTGTAATTTTTGGCCATCTAGTTACGTATCGCTCGTTAAGTATTTGATTTATATATAAGATTTGAAAAAATTTCCCAGGTTGTCTGGCAGGGCGCCGACAACCATCCTAACATCTGAGGTTGCAAACTCAACGGAGCCCGTGTTTCGCCGCCAAGGCATAGTTTTCGACAAAGCGAGTCGGATCAAATTCGATCCCAAATTGCTTGGATATCGCCGCTCCTCGTCCGGATACGCGCGCCCGTCAGATCATCCGCGCCGCGACGGGAATTTTTCTTAAAGCCACGGTGAGCGCCCAGCTCAGCGAAAGCGTGCCGGCGAACACGACCGCGAATTTGACGAAAGCCGGGAAGGAAAAGTCATACATGACGTATTGCAGCCAGATGATGAAGATATAATGCACGAGGTAGATGCCGTAGGCCGAGGGCTGCATCGCATCGAGCAGGCCGAAGCGGGATTCGGCGAAGCGCACGAAGATCGCCGACACCGTGAACGCCATGGCGGCGCTGTAGGCCGCAAAGGCGAGGCCATAGGCCGCTTTCCAGACCAGTGGCGGTGAATCGAAATCGGCCACCCAATTGTGGTGGGCGTAGACCAGAACAAGGATCGCGGCGTAGAACACAAAAGCGAAGGCGAGCCAGACCGGCCAGCGTTTTGCCAGTTCGCCGTTCTCCGCGAGTATCCCGGCCTTGAGGCTTACGGCGCCGACGCCGATGCCAACAAAGAAGTACCCGGCATAAAGCAGGATACGGCTGGTCTGGATCGGAAGCGGGAAGTGGCCCAATTCCAGCCAGCTTGTGTCGCCGAAGGCGAGATGCATCGGCACATAGGTCGCGATCGAGATAGTCAGAAATGCGACGAAGGCCATCATCGGCCGGTTGCGCAAGGCAAAGATCAGCTGGCCGAACGCCGCGATGAGGTGAGGCGCGGCCGCCCACAGCGCGGCGGCGATCGCATCGAGCGCCAGCAGCACCCACAAAAACCATGCCGGACCCGAAGGCCATGGCCCGACCGTGACGGTTCTCAACCAGTAGTGCGTGAAGCTGAAATCCGTCGTTCCCGGCAGATGGTAACGCAGGAATGTCGGATAATACGCGATCGGCATCAACACCACGACCGACACCAGATACGGCACCCCCAACCGCCAGGCGCGGTCGCGCAGGAAGATCGCCGGTCCCTTGCGCATCAGGCTGTCGCGGACGAACAATCCGGAGATGAAAAACATGAAGGCCATGAAGAAACTGTCGTTGAACAGCACCACCAGATCGAAGCCGAGCCAGCGCTGCGCATCGCCATGGCCGAAATACGTGTAATTGACGACCGAGTGGTGCAGCAGCACCAGCAGGATGATGAAGGTGCGCGCCCGGTCGAGCGCTACGATGCGTACCGGCGCCGTCATGACCTGGTTGCTTCCGTCCGCTTCCCGCAGCATCTCAATCGTTCCACGCAACGCCGGTCAACCGGCCGTTTCGGCTCATTTCGCGAACGCGTCGTAAATCATCTTTTTCAGTGTCACCTGGACAGGCATCCGCCCCGACGGAGCATCTTCCATCAGAACGAAAAACATATCCTGGGCGCGGTCGATCACAAGGTAAACACCGGTGGCGCCGTCCCATTTGATCTCCCCGAGCGAGCCCGGCGGCGGCGGCACCGCATTGCCGGGATCGGTGCGGATGCCCAAGCCATAGCCGAATCCAAAGCCGTCGCCGGGGTAATAGAAATAATTGCGCGCGACGCCCGAGCCCGGCCCGATGTGATCCGTCGTCATGGCGGCAAATGTCGAGGACCTCAGATAGGTTTTGCCGTCCAGCGTCCCGCCGTTGAGCAACATCTGCCCGTAGCGGGCGAAATCGGAAATGGTCGAGACCATGCCGCCGCCGCCGGATTCCCATCGCGTGAGGTCAAGCGAGTTGCGTTCGACATGCCGGTCCTTGGCGAGCGGCTGGGCGTAGCGCGCCCGCTCGGCCGGATCGGTCAGGAAGAATTTTGTCGTCTTCATGCCGAGCGGATCGAGCAAATTAGCTCTCTCGAATTGATAGAGCGATTGGCCGGACACCACCTCGATGACGCGGCCGAGGACGTCGATCGAATGCCCGTAATCCCAAAGCGTGCGCGGCTGCTCGGCCAGCGGCAGCCTCGCGATCCGTTCGGCGAATTCGGCATTATCGAAATCGCCCAGATAAATCCCGTTATAGGCGGCCTTGACCAGCCCTTCGCCGTAGAAGCCATAGGTGATGCCGGAGGTATGCAACAACAGATCCTCGATATTGATCTGCCGGCGCGGCGGCACCAGGTCGAGCATCGTGCGGCCCGCATCATCCTTTCTCTCGACGCCGACCTTCATGCCGGCGAAGGATGGGATGTATTTGCTGACGGGATCATCAAGCGCGATTTTACCCCGCTGGACCAGCATCATGGCCGCTACGCTGGTAATCGTTTTGGTGACCGAATGGATCGGAAAGATCGTGTCCGGCGTCATCGGCGTGCCCTTTTCGACGTCACGCATGCCGAAGCATTTGAAATAGACCGGCTCGCCATGGCGCTGGATCAGGACGATGGCGCCGGGAATTCTGCCCGCGGCGATTTCGCCGTTGATGAAATCGTCAATGGATGAAAGCTTTTCGACCGACAGCACGGCCCCCGGCGGCGGACCCAGCTCGCTCGTTGCGGCCGGCAACGGCGCCACAAGCAGGAATGTAGCGGCAAGCGCCGCGAGCCGCGTGGCGAAATTGCGCGATAGCACGAGGTGATGCGAAACCATTGCCGACCAATTGCGTTGTGCGCGCCGACGTTATTGCATTGCTGCGATCCGATCCAGACCGCGCGCGGCCTGCCGCCGACAATCATGATCAGGCATACGGATTGATCAGCTTCTGATGCTCGGCACTGTGGTGGGCGAGCAGATCGATAAAACTGCGGACTTTCGCCGAGAGATGATGACGGTGCGGATAAACCGCGTTCATCGAAAATTCAACCGGCCGGTATTCCGACAACAGGCGAACCAGGCGCCCGGAATCAAGATCGTCGGCGACCAGAAATCCTGGCGCCAGCAAAATGCCAATTCCATGCAAGGCGGCGGTCAGCAATGTTGAGCCGCTATTGGAGATCAAATTGCCGGAGACCCGCACCGAAGCCGGCGTGCCCTTGCGGTCGACGAAGCGCCACTCATCCCCATAAGGATAAAGCACGTGGCGCACGCAGTTGTGATCGGCGAGCTCGGACACTTGCCGCAGCGGGCCATGCTTTTCGAGATAGGCCGGCGAGCAGCACAATACATGCCGCCAGGTGACGAGGCTGCGGACGATCAGTGAGGAATCGGGCAGTGGCGTGAGCCGGATC
>WNFJ01176601.1_pt1 | contig 10409 bp, 9 predicted proteins | sample 5400461 | NCBI WGS metagenome assembly WNFJ01 (sample SAMN13153349, study PRJNA577476) | soil metagenome | isolation source: 115 cm saprolite on Douglas fir-dominated hillslope | place: USA:California | collected 2013-09-17
CGTGAGGAGTGTACGGGCCAGGCATCGAGGGCTCAAGGGCAACGGGGACGGAAACAAAAGCCGCGCGGCGCAACGCCGAGGTAGCGGCCAGCGGGATTGCTCGCTCGGGCGCCCGTGCGGTATACTCAATACCTACGCGGCAGCACCATAGAGTTCGCGCTGAGGGGCGAGCGGGACGAGAGCTGGTCGCAGGGAGCGCGCCCGATGCAGAAGCTGGACGGTTGGCACCTCGTCTGGGTTCTCGTGCTCGCGGTCGGCGTGTTGCTTCTCGGGCTGACGTTCATGATCGCCCTTTTCCACCGCGAGAACGGCACCTTCGCCAACTTCGCCAGCATCTCGGGCTCTTTGTCGGCGTCATTGGCTTCATCGTAACTATCTACACGCTGTTCGAGACGCAGCGCGTTTCCAGAAAGGCACAGCGGGAGGTCCAGACTGCGTCTGTCGAGGCCCAGCTGAAGATCGAAGAGGCCGCCAAGCAGGCGCAGGACGCTGTGAAACAGGCGCAGGAGGAGATCCACCAAGTGATCGAGCGTGTCCGGCTAGTAGACCGCGAGACGACCTACTGGACACTTCTCATGTGGATGAAGAACCTTCGGCAGGCCGCAATGCAGCGGGACTGGCCAAGGGCGTTGCTATTTGCTGAGGAGTGCCCGGCGGTCGGCGAGAGGCTCGTACGGGCGGAAGGACTCTCGAGAAGCGAGCGGAAGAGCCTCCGCGAGAGAATCGATAACGTCCGTGTGCTGCACACCTTCATCCGAGACACAGGCTCCTCGGACTCGACCTCGCGCAAGCCAAGGCGCTCGACGACCTGATCAGCCTCCTGGAGGCGCTGGGCGGCAAGGTGCACCACGAACCTACGAAGGGCGCAAATCCATGATCCCGAAACTCCAAGAACTTGTTGAGAACCTTCTGAAGGGCACACAGACCGGGGCATTCCAATGGACTCAGACGCCTGAAAGAGGCATGTATCGCCTGTTGCTCGACAGGGGTCTGGTGCGCATCTACCCGCTCCACCCAAATTCCGTCGGCGACAATTTCGTAGGCTGCACTGTGTTGAACGCAGAAGGAATCGTCGTTCACGACGAACAAGTGCGCCGTCGGGATGGCGGCCCCCTTATGACGCTCTACGATCTCGTGGCCGCGAGTTTTCAGGAGGGCGCCTTGGACGATCTGTTGGCCGAGGTGCGCATGAAGACCCAAGAGAGCGGCGGGATAAGCCGCGAGCCCCACTTGCTTCATTCCCGGGCGCTGAGCCGGTCGAAGGCCGCTTTCGCTCGGACCGTCACACGTGCCTCGGCCGGCCCGCGACTCAGATCGCTCAGCGCCTGCCGCGCCTTGGCCGTGCCGATCTCTTCCAGAATCGCCACCGACTGCAGAGCCCGACGCGCCTGCCGGGCGGGTGGCCCGCTCGGGTCGGACTCCATCGCCTCAAGCAGTGCCACGACCCGACGCCGAACTTCGGGCGACGAACGATCCGCGAGCGCCAGCCGCAAGGCGTACTCAGCCCCGGTGCCGATCTTCGCCAGTTCGGCTGACGCCTGCTCGCGCTTCTCGAAGTCGTCGGAATCGAGATCGATCACCAACCCGGCGGCGCGGCCTTCGACGGCGGCGGCCTCGGACAGGTGGTCCTTCAGGAACGGGACGGCCTCCGGTCCCAGCGCCGCCAGCTGCCGCGCCGTGTCCTCGGCGGCGCCGCCGGTCAGCTCGGCCCACAGGTGTTCCAGGCGGAACTGCCGCACGTCCCAGACAAGGACGGTGGTGTCCTCACTCCCCGAGAGGAGCCGCTTGCCGTCGGCGGAAAAGGCGAGCGCGAGAACGGCCCCGGCGTGGCCGGACAAGGAACACATCGGCCGGCCGGTCTCCGCGTCCCAGACCCGGATCAGCGGCGCCGAGCCGCGGACGGTTTCCGCCTCGACGAACAGCTTGCCGTCGGGCGACAGGGCACGCGGGCCGCCGCCGGCGTTGGCACTCGACGTGACGATGGAGCGGAGCGCCTTTCCGGTCTCGGCGTCGCGGAAGTGGACCTCCCGGGCCTGAGTCGCATCCGCCCGGACGGCCCAGGTCGCCACGGTCTTGCCGTCCGGGAGGAAGGCCGCGAAGGGGACCGCGCTCGCCGGTGGGCCGAGGGACGGGAAGGACCGCATTCGTTCGCCGGTCGCGACCTGCCAAAGGTTGGCCCGGCCCGAAGCACCGAACGTCAGCAAGGCTCGGCCGTCGGGCGAGAACGCGACGGCGTTCCGACCGTCGTCGGCGGGGACCGCGCGCAGCCGCGTACCGGCCGCGTCCCACAGGTACACGGCGTCCTCTCCGGCCGAGGCCAACGATTGGCCGTCGGGCGCGAAGGCCAGACCGTGAACGCCGCCGCGGTGTCCCGCGAAGCGCCGCCGCAGTGTGCCGTCGCGCGCGTCCCACAGGCGTATGACCGCCTCCGCCGCGCCGGGTGTGGGGAAGCCGTCCCCCGCGGCGAGAGTGGCGCCGTCCGGCGAAAAGGCCGCCGAAACGACCGTGGCCGCGCCGTCAGCGCAGACGTGTTTCGGCGTCCGCGTCGCCAGGTCCCAGAGGACGAGCGAACGATCGGCGCGGCTGCCAGTGGCCACGGCGGTGCCGTTGGGCGAGACGGCGACGCAATCGATCGCGCCCCGGTGCCCGTCCGACGAGTGCTTGGGCTTGCCCGTCGCAACGTCCCACAATTCGATCGCGCGACCGCAAAAGGCGACTGCCAACGTGCGCCCGTCCGCGGAGAACGCCAGCCCGACCACCTCGCCCCCTTGCCCACCAAAGCGGCGGACCTCCAGGCCCGTCCGCAGGTCCCAGAGAAGGATTTCGCCCGCGGAGTGCCCGGCGAGCAGGCGCCCATCCGGAGCGAACGCGAACTGTGTGCCCGTCGCCGGTAGGTTGTGGACGACGCGCCCCGTCGCGACGTCCCAGAGGCGAATGTTCTCGCCCGTGGCCGCGGCAAGTGTGCGGTCGTCCGGGGAAAAGCGCAGGGCGAACACCCAGCCGGCGTGCCCCTTGAACGTGCGAACCTCGCGGTCCGTGGCCAGATCGCGGAGGCGGATGACCTCATTGACACCGCCCGTGGCGAGGGTCGTGCCGTCGTGGGAGATGGCCGCACCCAGCATCCCGCGCTCGTCACGGAAGCGAGAATGATCGCGGCCGGTGGCGACCTGGACGAGGTGGACCGCGTCTGCCCCGTCGAGCAGGGCGAGAATGGAACCGTCGGGAGAAAAGACCGGGCGGAGATGAGCCAGCGGCGCGCCGGGCCGGTGCTCGCGCCGCAGTGTTGCCGTCGCCACGTCCCATTGCTGAAGGATGCCGTCACCGCGGGCGGCGAGGAGCGTCGTGCCGTCGGGCGAGAAAGCGACCGTTTCGGCCTCGATCCGGCCCGTGAAGCGCGGCAGCGTCCTACCGGTGGCCGTATCCCAGACGTGGACAAAGCCGCTGCCCGCCGAGGCCAGGAGCGAGCCGTCGGCGGAAAAGGCGAGGGAGGCGACGGTTCCTTGATGCCGCCAGCGCACGGTGCCGAGTCGCGCGGTGACACAGGGCGGCAGCGGATCGCCGTGGCGGTCGACAGGGGCCGGCTGGCCGGACGCCGCGCCGGAGGACAGGCTTAGCGCGACGGCCAACCACACGCGCGCGGGGCTCGGCATGGAGCGCACTCCTTGAAGGTCCATGGAGCGGGTCGTCGTCATGTGTACGATGAGACGATCATTACTTGCGCACAAAGGCACCGGTCATGGCGAAGGCGTCACCTGGTCGAATGCTGGGTCTGGCCGGCACCGACCCGTCCGCGTGATGCCCGCGGACGAGGACAGACGCCCCGTCACACCAAATCCAGCCGCCGCTTGCTGACACGTGCCCGGTTGCAGTCGCCGCAGATGCCGCGGACGATGAAGGTGTGGCCGCTGGCGTTGAACTGGTGCTGGCGGCAGACCTCGCGCAGGGCGACCTCGATGGCGGGGTGCTGGAACTCGATCATGGCGCCGCAGACGTCGCAGTGCATGCGCTCATGTTGGGGGTAGCCGTAGTCGTGCTCATAACACATGCGCGGCCCGATCTCCAGGCGGCGCAGCAGGCCCGCGTCGACCAGCTTGGCCAGGGTGCGGTAGACCGTGGCCCGGCTGACTTCCAGGCCCGCTTTCTTCATGTCGTCGATGAGCTGGTCTGCGTCGAAATGGTTGTGCTGGCTGAAGATGTAGCGCACCATGTCCCGCTGCTGGTCCGTGAACCGCTGCGGTTTTGGGCGGCTTGACAGGTATTCGCGGAACTTGTCTTCGGGGCTCTGAGACACCGCAACGGCTGGCAACTGCACGAGCTGACCTCCGCTCGCTCCGGCGTGCCGATGTGGGAGGGCAAGGCTCCTGCCGAGCCGGGAATGGCTCGGCAGGAGCCTCGCCCTCCCAAGGCACGACACGACGCAATCAAGAATGATTCTCGATTCTCATCTTACGAAGTGGCGGCGGCGTTGCTAGCCCGGAGGACCGTTGCCGGGGGTCCTCTCCCGTCAACGNNNNCGGGCTCAGAAAGTCAATCAGACCTCAAACTCACGAGGAGGCGGTCCAGCGCCATTTCCATCTTTTCGGGAGTGTCGTACTCCCCCGCCGCGATCTCCCGGCGGACACGCGCGACCAGGTCGTGACGGATCTCGGGGTCGGCCTCGGGTGCCGCCTGGTCGCCGGGTTCCTCTTCGGGAGCCCACCAGGCGCGGGATTTGGTGACGGGGCCTTCCAGACAGGTAGAGCCGTGACGGTACATGGGTCATTCTCCCCTGGCTGCGGACCGGATGTGCGGGAAGCGCGGCCGCGACGCCAGGCATTCTACGCCGAAGGATATGGGTGAATCAACCCGCGGGGTCGTCAAGACAGGAACATGCGACCCCGAACACGACGGGTTGCACAGACTTTGCCGGGCAATGAGCCACTGAGACACAGCCGACTTCCCCACTGGAGCGGCAGGGCCGCTCGTGAATCTCGGTAGTCTGTCGAGTTTGGGGGGGGGGAGCTACTGTTCAGTTGCCCACTCCCTGCGTTCTAGTTCTTGTATCGTCGAGAAGCGGGGCGAGATTCAGGGAAATCCCAAGGCGCGCCAGGAGACTGCGGCCAGTCGCTTGAATGGGAGGCGCGAGAAGCGCGACATGCCCGTCGCGGCGCCAACGACGACGGCGCGGGAAAATCGTGCCTGGCCCGGAAGGACGGGGAGGCGAGTCGTCCGGCCGGCCAGTTCACTCAAGCAGTGCAAGTTCATCTGTAGGTGTTCACCGGCCCCTTCTTCCATGCTCGTCCGGTTCTCCGAACGGTGACCCGAGTCTCCCTGCCTTGAACTCGCGCAAGACCATCTCAGCACTGAAACCGAACAAGCCACCAATTCTTACGTGCCGCCGCACTACCGGGATTGCCTCCCTGCGTCCCTCCGAAAGCAGTTGAGCCGATACCCAGCTGGCTACCTCGGGACAATCGTCGAAAAGCAGTTGATCGAACGCCGTGCGCCCCTCGGTTCCCTGGGCTTCCAGGTAGCGGTATGCCACTCGCATCTGTCGGTGGTCTTTGTGATCGTCAACTGCCTTGAGTGCCTGCGCCTTACGGATTGCTGCATCCCGAAAACGCTGGATTGCTTCCGCGATCGAGCGCGGTTTGGAAGCGGCCATTAGCAACCCCGTTGTCTACCCGCAGTAAGCGGACGGCTCAAGCTTGTAGAATATAGCTTAACGGTAGTTGTCGTTTCCCGAAACGATAAACCGAAGGAGGCCCCTCCCATGCAGACCGCTGAACTGGCCCGCAAGCACTGCGCCCCGTGCGAAGGCGGCACCCCGGCGCTCGACGCCGCGCAGGTGCGCAACCACCTCTCCGCCGTGCCGTCGTGGAGACTCACCGACGACGGCAAGCGCATCCGCCGTGAGTGGCGCGTTAAGGATTTCGTGACCGCACTTGACTTCTTCCGCCGCGTCGGCGAAGTCGCCGAGGCCGAGGACCATCACCCCGACCTGCACGTGGTCGGCTACCGGAATGTCGCGGTCGAGCTGTGGACGCACGCCGTTGGGGGCTTGACGGAGAACGATTTCATCCTCGCCGCCAAGATCGACCAGCTGCCGGTGGAATTGAAGAAGTAGGGAGTAGTGAGTGGTGAGTGGTGAGTGGTCCCAACCACTCACCACTCACCACAAAGAGGGAGGGACGCCATGCCCGCCGTGCAACCTGTGACCATCGGCCCCTACTCCGCCGGCGCCGGCCGGCCGCTATTGTGGGTCCTTGGGCCGTGCGTCATCGAAGCGCACGACCTGACTCTGCGTATCGCCGACACGCTCGCCGGCCTCAAGGAGCGCCTCGGCTTGCAGGTGGTTTTCAAGGCGTCGTTCGACAAGGCGAACCGCTCGTCCGGCAAGTCGTTTCGCGGCCCGGGGCTGCGCGACGGCCTGAAGACGCTCGCCGCCGTCAAACACAAGACCGGGCTACCGGTCACGACGGACGTGCACGAGACGGCGCAGGTGGCGGCCGTCGCCGAGGTGGTCGACCTGATCCAGGTGCCAGCGTTCCTGGCCCGCCAGACCGACCTGATCGAGGCGGTCGCCCGCACCGGCCTGGCGGTCAACGTCAAGAAAGGGCAGTTCATGGCGCCGTGGGACATGCGCCACGTCGTCGCCAAGATGCACGAGGTCGGCAACCGCCGCCTGTTGCTCACTGAGCGCGGCAGCACGTTCGGCTACGGCTACCTCGTCAACGACATGCGCGCCATCCCGTGGATGCAGGACCTCGGTTGTCCGGTGATCTTTGACGGCACTCACAGCGTACAGATGCCAGGGGCGGGCGGGGCGGGTCAGGCGCCGAGCACGGGCGCGCCGCGTTCCAGCAGCGGCGGCGACCGGCGCATGGTCCCCTACCTGGTCCGCGCGGCGGTGGCGGCGGGCTGCGATGGCCTGTTCCTCGAAACCCACCCGACGCCGGACGAAGCCCTGAGCGACGGGCCGAACATGCTGGCCCTGCACGATTTGCCGGCGCTACTGGAGCGCTGCCTGCGTCTGCGGGCGGCGCTTGAGGGATCTGTGTAACTCTCTGCCCCCTGCGGCTTGGCGGGAAGCGCCGCGAAGCCGCAAGCGGCCGCACCCGGGAGCCTCCGGATGGCCATCACTGACTCGGAACCGCAGGCCACAGGACATTGGCGCTGGTATCTTCTCGGCGGCGGCGTGGTCGTTCTCGCCCCCGTGCTGTTCTTAGCCTTCGGCACCAAGCCGCACTCGAATGTCCCGGGCAAGGACAAACCGACTGAAAACCACCGGGAGTCGGCACGCCAATCTCTCAGCCGCGATACGGACATCGATACCTGCCGCTCCGCCCTTGCGGATTTCAACGCCTATCTCGCCAAGAGCGAGACGCGCCGCGTTCAACCCCTCACGGAACAGCAGCGGGTCGCCCTGCGCGAGCGCTTCGACCTCGACGGCGGCGAGTTAGCGGAGGTGGATGCTGACACGTTCACGCAGCTCGACGGCCCTTACCTGGAACTCTGTTTTCTGCTGCACGACGCGGCCGCGGCGCTGGACGTGGAAACCGGCGGCCGCCCGGAGGGGAGACAGCGACCGGCACCGCTGCGCCAGGCCGAGGCGGCGTTCGGCTGGGCCGTGCGCCAGGTGCGCGTGGATCGAACCGAGGGTCCGCCGCTGCCGCCACAGTTCGTGCTGCGGCGCGGCTCGGGGTCGCCGCTGGAACGCGCGCTCGTCTTCCTGGAGCTGCTGCGCCACGTCGGCGCCGACGACGAACGCCTGACTGGGTGCCTCGTCTTCTGCCCCGACCGCGACGGCGACATGCGCCTGTGGGCGTGCGGCGTTCTCGTCAACGACAAGCCGGACGTTTACCTGTTCGACCCGCGCCTTGGCCTGCCGCTGCCGGGGCCGAAGGGGGAGGGCGTTGCCACGCTCGCCGCCGCGGCCCAGAACGCGGACGTGCTCGGTCAACTCCGGCCGCACCGCTACGACGTGACACCGGAGCAGGCGGCGAACGCGGAACTCCGTTACGTCTCCAGCCTGACCGCCATGGCGCCGCGCATGCGTCTCCTCCAGGACGAATTGCTGAAGTCGGTTGCGAAGGTCCGCTTCGCCGTTGTCGCGGAGGACGAGGTCAGACGTCTGACAACGGCGGCCCAGGCCCAGCCGGGAACGAAGCCGGCGGTCCGGGCCTGGCAGGACGGCAAGGCCACTGGCGCGGGCGTGTTGCGCCGTTTCCTGCCGCCGGAAGACGGCGGCGTTCAAGCAAACTCCTTTATCAAGCGCGACTTTGTTCTCGCGCTCGTGCCGTGGCCGTCGATGCCGAGGGATTTCCTCGACGAACAGAAGTTCCCCCCGCGCGTCGGCCTGGGCCTGCGCGTGCGAAACTTCTTTGGCGCCCCTTTCATTGAAATGGCCCTGGAGCCGCACCATGCGCGCGACGAGTTACTGCGCGGCCATTACAACAAGGCGCTCAATGAACTCGTGCAGACCCGCACCCTTTGCCGGAACGCGGAGGACCGCCTGAACCAGCTGAGCAAGGACGCGGACGCGCTGGTCGAAGTCGAGAAGTGGCACGACGAGGCCGTCGCCGCGTATGCCAAGCAGCAGCGGGCCGCAGGCAACCCGGAGGAGCTGGCCGAGGCGAAAGCCAAGGTCGAGGCGGTCTGGAGGGAGTCCCGCACTGTCCACGTCCTGCTGGACGGGACGCGCTCCTGGCCGCTGCGGCTGGAGGTGCTGTTTCAGTTAGCGCTAGGCAAGCACGAGCAGGCCGAGCGCCTCGAAATGCAGCACGAGTTGAACCCAAAGGACGAGACGCTCGCGGAACGGGCTGTCGACGCCTGGAAGGAGGCCGTGAACTGGTGGCAGCGGTACCTCAGCGAGTACCGGGCCGCGAAGTCGTACGCGGTCCAGCTCGAGCAGATCCGGGCGAGGCGCGACCGGCGCCTGTACGCTGAGGAAAGCAACCTCAACGCCGCCGTGAACGCAGCCCAACTCGCGGGCACCGCGCCTGGCGCCGCCGTGCGGATGTTGGGTCGCTCCCAGTGGCTGAGCGGCGACCGCAGTGGTGCCCAGCAGACGTGGGGCCAGGACGTGCCGATAAGCAGTTTGGAGAAGGTCGGAAACCAGTACCTGTCGCGGAAGGGGCAGCGCTGACAAACACCCCAGGGCTTGCCGGGCGCTAGTTGAGCCACACTTGCGGCAGCGGCGCCGTTACGGTAATCGGCTCGTAACGGATCGGGTGCAGGAACGTGACACTGCGGGCGTGCAGGGCGATGATCCGGTCGCGCGGCAGTTCCGCCGGCGGACCAAACGGCTGCTTGGCCCCGTACTGGAAGTCTCCGCGAACCGGCCAGCCGCGCGCCGCGGCCTGCACGCGGATCTGGTGCATGCGGCCCGTCTCCGGCTCGATCTCCAGCAGCGCTCCGTCGGCCCGCGTCTCCAACCGCCGGAAGCGCAACACCGCCCGCCGCGCCTGTGGCGTGTCGGCCGACACGCGTTCCGTGCGGGCTTCCTCCTTCACCTTTAGCAGCCAGTCTTCCCAGACACCTTCGGCGGGCGGCAGCGACCCGTCGGCGGCCGCCTCCACGAGCGCCGAGTAGACCTTGCGCACCTGGCGGTCACGGAACTGTTCGGCGAGGCGGCGCGCTGCCTTGGTGTTGCGCGCGCGGGCCGGTCGAGGCGGTGCGGGATGCCGAGGTAGACGTTGCCGGCCTTCCGGTACTTGGCCTTGAGGTAGGCTTTGGCCATCGCCTCCAGCGTCGGGATGCCGGGCGGCACCCCCTGCGTCAGCAGCGGCGCCGGCTTGGCGACCGCGAGGCAGTGGTTGTCTTCGAAGAGGATCGCGAGTTCGGACATGGCGGTTGTTTGTTGAAGGCCACAAAAGAAATGCCTGCGAGGGTGGCACGCCCTGAGGTACTCCGAAGGGCATGCGGGGCGTCTCCCACGCCCTTCGGAGTACCTCAGGGCGTGCCACCCGACATCGGCGGCGGGCATTACTCTTGTGACCGTCAATAGCCGCGAGCGCTTCGTCCCCTCCGGCGAAGACCGCGTTCTGCCTTCGTTCCTCGGCGGGCGGCGCAGCAGGTGCACGAAACTGTCACACCTTAAGCAGCGGCCCGAGAAAGGGTTGGGGAACGATGGTGCACGCTACCCCGTCCACACCCTGCGCGCTGGTGCACGAAGCGGACCAAGGGGCGGATCCCCTTACGGTGCCGGCTTGACGACCGTCGAACGCACTCGTTGCATCGGCCGCGCAGCAGTCACTAGTGCGACGTCAAGCTTGGGATTATGGGTTGGTGGCGCAGCTGACGCACGGACTGCCAAGTGTCTCGCTGACAGCTGAGAGCTGATAACTGACAGCTCTTTTTGAAACACAGCCGTCAGTTCTCAGCTCTCAGCTATCAGCCGGATAACCCAAAATCCTAGCCCTGACGAA
>WNFJ01455813.1_pt3 | contig 10409 bp, 9 predicted proteins | sample 5400461 | NCBI WGS metagenome assembly WNFJ01 (sample SAMN13153349, study PRJNA577476) | soil metagenome | isolation source: 115 cm saprolite on Douglas fir-dominated hillslope | place: USA:California | collected 2013-09-17
TTCCGCTGGCCCTTGAGCTTGCCGCGGCCCGCCTTGGCTCGCTCTCGGTGTCGGAGATCAATGCCCGGCTCGATCAGCGGTTCCGGTTGCTGACCACGGGAAACCGCACCGCCCTGCCGCGCCACCAGACCCTCCGCGCCCTGATCGACTGGTCCTACGACCTGCTCAGCCCCGAGGAGCGGAGCGTGTTCGACCGGCTCTCGGTCTTCGCGGGGGGCTGGACCCTGGATGCCGCGGAAGCGGTCGCCTCCGGCGGCGACGTCGCGGAATGGCAGGTGCTTGACCTGCTGGCCGCGCTGGTCGGCAAGAGCCTGGTCCAAGCCGAGGGGATCCACGGTTCGACCCGCTACCGGCTGCTTGAGACCGAACGCCTTGCGCTGCGGGTCGACTCAGACCTGCGCGATGTCCGCGTCGCACACCGCGATCACTACCTGGCCCTTGCCGAGGCGGCGGCCGCTCATCTGACCGGGCCGGACCAGGGCAGCTGGCTGGACCGGCTGGACGCCGATCAGGCCAACCTGCGGCGCGCTGGCGAGCATGCGGTCGGCGACCCCGATGGGACCGCGCTGGTCCTGCGCCTGGGCGCCGCGCTTTACCGCTACGGGATAGCGCGCTCCCAGCAGCAGCAAGCCCTCGAGCTGCTCGTGTCGGCGGTCAGGCGGCCGGACGCCGACGCCGACCCCGCGCTGTTCGCGGCGGCACTGGTCACCGCTGCGCTCACCGCTTGTTGGGTTGACATCGGCGCAGCACGGCACCTTGCTGACCAGGCGGTCCAGGTCACCCGCCAGCTGGCTGACGACCGGCTGCTCAGCAGGGCCCTTGCGGCGCTGTGCACCGCATGCTACTTCGCCGGCGAGCCGGAGACAGGGCTCCCGTACGGGCAGGAGTCTGTCGAACGAGCCCGCCGCCTCGGCGACGACGTCCTGCTAGCCGAGAGCCTGGCCCACTATTTCCTGACCGTCGACCCAGCCCGGTCCCCGCAGTTGGTTGGCGAAGCGATCGCCTGCACCGAACGATCCGGTGACCATCTCTACAACTGCCTCCTGCACAACAACGCCGGCCTTCATGCCCTGATGGTCGGAGACATCCCCGCCGCCCGCGCTCACCTGGAAGCCGTGGCACAAGCCGCGCAGCAGGTCGGATGGGAGAGCGCCGAACTGCCAGCGAACGTGGGCCTGATGCTGCGCGCGGAGGGAGACCTCGATGGCGCCCGGTCCATGTTCGAGGCAAGCCTGCGGTTCAGCCGCCGGAGCGGGGACCGCAGAGGCATGGCCTACGGCTTCCTCTACCTGACGTGCGTGACCGGCGATCTGGGCGACTGGGACCGGGCCGTAGTGCTCCACGGCTCCATGCAGGCGTTTCAGGACCGGACAGGCATCCCGTGGGACAACTTCGACGCGCGCTACCGCCAGGACAGCCTCGCCCAAGCGCGTGCGCGCATGGGTGATGAGCAACTGGAGCGAGCCTACGCCCAGGGCATGGCACTCAGCCTCGAGAAGTCCCTCGACCTGGCTCTCTCAAGAGAAGCGGGGCTGCGCGACCGCGACCATGCCGCGGCGCGCGCCACGCTGGACGATGCCGCCTACTGGCATGGGCGCACGCTCAGCCAAGCCGAGGCCATAGCCCTGGCCCTGAGCGCAGCTCAGCCCGCTCCCGGACCATGCCGGCGGGCAGTCCAGCCGGCCCGCTCTCGGCCCGAGAGCGGGAGATCATGGCGCTGCTGGCCGGCGGAGCGAGCAACGCCAAGATCGCGGAGACGCTCTTCGTTACGCCTAACACGGTGCGGACGCACCTGGACCGGATCAGGGACAAGACCGGCGCGCGCAACCGGGCCGAACTGACCCGCTACGCAATACATGCGGGCATCGAACCGGTCGTCCCTTCCGCTTGATGTGGGCCGGTCGGCCCACACGCGGCGCGCGTAGTAGGTCGCGCGGCCCCTGCCGCCCGGCGCGGGCCGACCTTACGTTCGGCTTATGAAAATTAGATTCACCAAGGCACCGACCTTTACGAAGGCGATTATCGCCTCGGCGGTATTCGCGATCGTTTATCTGGCGTCGACCTCCAACCTCCCGTCATGCAGCGACACCGTCGCGGTACTCAGCTCGGGCGGCCAGTGCATAGAACGCCAGAGCTTCCTGCACACGGCTTCCGGCTGGCTGGCGCTGATCTGCCTGGTCGCCGCCGTGCTGCTGCTCGCTCTCAAGCACAAGGACTCCATCCTGGGGCGGCTGGCGCCGGCACAGCAGGCGCACCAAGGGCCGTCGGCACAGGCACAGGCACCGGTGCCGACACCGGTGCCCGGGCGGGCTTCGGGCTTCTGCGCCAAGTGCGGCACCCGCATCATCGCGGGAGACAGGTTCTGCCAGGGATGCGGAGACCCAATGGGGTCCCTGTAATTCTGGCCGAAATACCGGCGGATATCACTGACCTGCACTAAAGCCGAGTCTCGCGGGAAACTACTGGACCCAGGAAACCACGGCCCCGGCGAGTTTGACATTCATGCCCGCTTGGTGCGGTGATACCGAGCTGTCGCTTCGCGAATTCCGGGTTCACCGTTGCCGCGGAAACCTCATCATGTGCAATTGCGGCCAGGCGGCAAAGTCGCATCCTGCAATTACCGAAAGAGCGAGGCCTGTCCAGATTGGACTGGCTGGGGGTAAAGGGGAAAATCATGGTATTCATCAAGGCGCACAGTAAGCAGCTCCTCCTGGCTGGGTCGCTGGCCGTCGCCGTGACCGCATTTACGGTCACGGCATGCGGCGGCGGGAGCCCAGCCGCCCTGGCCCAGGGGGCGGCCCCCGGCCAGTGGACTAAGGCCGAGGTCAGCCAGTTCACGGCCGCAGGCGGTGGGAGCGGCAGCGATAGCCAGGACTCGTGCATCATCGGGTACTTCGAGGGGGACATGTCATTCGGGAATGCGATGGCTGTCGTGTCGGTGGACCCCGCATCGGGCGCTAGCATGTCGACTGCCCAGGTCAAGGCCGCCCTGGTCAGCAAGTACGGCACCACCGAGGGTGACGCCATCAACGCCCAGTTCGAGCAAACCGTCACCGACTCGGACAACAATTGCCCCGGGTCGGCCGCATCGTCGACGGCACCTGCGACGGCCCCGGTATCGACGGCAGACCCGGCCGCGGCGCCCATAGCCAGCACATCAGCTCCGGCGGCAACTACGCCTGCACTTGTCGCCACTACCCCGGCCGCAGCCGCGTCTCCGGTGGGGACATGGAACGTCGCCTACACCTCCGCCCCCGCTAGCATCCTCGGCCAGTACTCCTTCACTGAGGATGGCGGCTTCTACTACATGACCACGAAAACCGTGCTGAAGGTGCCGGACGGTAACTGTTCCCTGCCAGCTGGCACAGAGATCGGCTCATTCTCAGCGTCTGGCGGTATCGGAAACTACTCGGGAACTGAGAACCTTTACGAGCCAGGTACCTGCGCGTTTGCCGGCACGACCGCCGCGTTCACGGCCACGGTTTCCGGCAACACGATAATGCTGCTGGTGCCAGGCCAGCAATCGGTTACCCTCACCAGAGCTGGAAGCGCAGCATCATCTCCGGTTGCCTCCGCGCCGGTACCATCTACTGACTGCATCGTGCCGGACGTAATAGGCGCAGGACTCAATGGGCACATCGCCGCAGCCGCTGCTGAGAACAAGGTGTCGAGTACTTGTCCGCCCGTTGGCTATCACGTGGTGACAGTACTGACGGTATCCGGGCCCGCTGGCACCCCTCAAGGCGAGCTGTGGAAAGAGAGTCCCGCGGCCGGCAGCAGCGAGCCACCCGGGTCGACTGTGACACTTTACTTCCAGCCTTGACATGTGCTGAGCCGTGGCTTGCCCCCCGCCCGGCCCGGCCTCTCTCACCTGAAGACCCTGATGTACCTGACCTGGATGTTCCCGGGCTTGCCGCTGACACCCTTGGCGCAGGCGTTGAACGTCGGCTGGTTGCAGCTGCCCTGGGAGATGGTGAGCCACATGGGTCGTTGCCGGGGATGGCGACGTTCTCAGCGATGGTGTCATAAAGCCGCCGTAAATGATCGGAAACGAAGGCGTGCTCCTGCGTGGCCCTCACACAGGTCCAGTCAACGTGAGGCAAAAGCCGCCGCGGGGATCACCGGCGGCAGGCAGAAGGGGGGCGTCGGCCACTTGGGCCGGGGCTCCCCTTCCTGTTTGCCTTGCTATTAGGGCTTGCGTGCGACTCCCGCGTTGGTGCTGGCTTCCCCCGCTGTGGGGTGAACCGGGCCGGGTTCCGGACGCCATTCTGGGGTGACGACGACGCCCGGCGGCACCAGCTCAAGGCCGACGAAGACGAAGTCAGCGAACTGCCGGCTATCGCGGTCGGCCACGGCGACGCCGCCCTGGCGGTAGGCGCCACTGACGCCGTCGCTGGTCTGCTCGCCTGCCATGTACTCGGACGTGCCGTGCGAAGCGACCACGTCGCACTCGGCGGATACGCGCTCGACATGGTCGACGAGATCGAGAAACGCACCGGGAGGAGCAATGGCCAGTGACGACCGCCTTGAAAAGCGTACCGAGGCCGCGACCGTCAGAATCCACGTAGCAATGAACCGGACACGCTTAGTGCACGTGCACTCTCCTGCCCGCGCGTCTGCACGTATAGGGACCGCACGTATAGGGACCACACGCATGCACTTGCACTAACGGCCACGCGCCGCGATCGTCCACGTCTACGGCCGCCCACGGCCCACAGTGCAGACGCGCGAGGCTAGACATAGACAAGCTGTTACTCTCAGTGATTGTCTCATTGCTTCCTCTCATCGTCTCACTGTGCCCTTACGTGCAGAGACGAATCGGGAGACAAACCCAGAGACAAGTTACCCACAGGTTTATCCACAGGTCCCCGGTGTAGCCGAGGGCTAGCAACGTCTAGCCATGCGCCTTGACGTCACGGTGCCTAGTCAGTGGGCCACGTCGGTAATCGGAACGCCCTTGCCCGGCACCGCGGACGCGTGCCGCAGCGAATGCGGTGTGAAACCGGCCGGAATGCCGGCTTCACGCGCCGCACACTTGAATCGCCTGTTAACGGTGCCGTAGAGAGGGTTGCCCGGTCGCCGTTCCCGGCATGAGTGGCACGTCCGGAAGGTCCGTGACCGCGTCCCGTAGCCAGGTCGGTACGGGAATGCCACGGTACTCGCCCCCGCTTGCGCTTCTTGAGGGGCGTAGAGGTCACGCATGCCGTTCGCGTTCGCATCGGTGGCCACGATGAGTGATCGTTTATCCCAATTGTCTCCGCCTCTCCCTCGCGCGTGTCTGCACGTAAACGCGCAGAGACGAATCGGGAGACAAACCCAGAGACAAGTTACCCACAGGTTTATCCACAGGTCCCCGGTGTAGCCGAGGGCTAGCAACGTCTAGCCATGCGCGTGTGTACAACCAGACTTGCAACGGTCATTATCCACATAGACGACCCGGGACTCCGGCGCCACGGACTGGGCGATCTCATGGGTGTTGTTCGCGGTGGGAATGCCGGTGCCGATGTCCAGGAACTGGCGGATGCCAGCCTCTCCAGCCAGGAAACGCACCACCCGCGCCAGGAACGCCCGGTTAGCGCGCGCAGACAACACGATGTTGGGAAAGCCTTCATCGCCTGCTCGCCCGCAGCCCGGTCGGCGGCGTAATTCTCCTTCCCGCCGGGATAAGACAATTGTTTAGACCGCGGTGCGCTGCCGAATTGAGCCGTTCTTGGATCAAGCGCGGCGCCTGCGGCGCTGCGGGCCCGGCATCAGCGGCGTGCTCTGCCTTGGCGGCCCGCCCGCCGCGCGCCGGGCCGTATACCGGTAGGGCGGGCGGCCCACGATGGCTCACTACGGCCCCCTACGACTCGGGCGCCGCTGTCGACGGCGGGACGATGGTCACCGCGACGTCGGGCACCTCGCTCAGCACCTCGGCGATCTGGCTTGCCGTGCCGCCGCGCAGCGGCGAGACGCTGCGCCGGAGCAAGATCACAGTCACCTGCGCGCCAGGCAGCTTCGCCTCATGACGGACAAGGTCGGCGGCGCACCGGGCCAGGCTGCGGTCGGGACAATCCACCAACTCCAACGACACGCGAGGACCGGGCGGCCAGGACGCACGAAGCCGCTCCGCCTGCTGGCCGTCGATGACGACGTGCACAGCACGCACCGTCGTGGGCCGTAGGCTCCGCGCGTAACGCAGCGCGGCGATCGCAGACTGGCCGGAATCGTTCACCAAGACGATGACCACGCGGCGGATGAAACGCGGCGTTGCCTCCATGCCAGCCTCCAGGCGTTACACGCCTTCTCAAGCAACGTAACACGCGTTACGCCACCAGCGGCGACAGCTCACGCCCCGTTGCCGATGACCACCTGGTCAGCGACGACACGGACGAGGAAGGTGCGGCCCGATCCACCGGGTGGGCCGCTCCAGTCCGGCCATCGTGCCCGCTGCATGCGATCAGCCTGTCATCTGGTGTATCTCACGGTCACTAAACGGACAGCGTGGCATCCGCTCTGGCCTGCGGTTAAGCAGCTCGCGGCAGCCTCAGCCGCGGGCGCGGATCAGATGTTCTATTCAGCCAGGAACGACGATAGGGCGTCCTCCATCGTGCTCAGGTTTGCCGCGCTTATCCGGGTGCTGATCTGGGCCTGGGTGGTGAGGAAGAACTTCAGGCTTGCGGCGCAGATGTCTGCCTGGCCCGGCGCGAGCGTGCACGCGACCATCTGACCATCAGCGGCGCCTTGGCCTACCTCGGCCGTGTAAAGCGCCAAGGTCGGGTCGGGGCCATCGCCTGAGCTCTGGATGTTGGGGTCCTTCACGTGGGCCGGGACAAGCACGGCAGCCGCGTAGAGGCTCGCCGTATGGGTCGGAATCTGCCGGATCACGTCTGCCGAGGGATGATTGCAGAAGACATGGCCAAGGTTCTGGCGGAAAACCTTATCCGCAGCCAGGACGGACGGAATGTACGGGCAGGCAAGATCGGTGCTCGGCCCCGCCCCGCCGGGGCGGATGATCACCGTCAGGCTCTCGGAACGATCTGAGACCGAGGTGGCTGTCATGATCTCGCCGCCGTCCGCGCTGGCCAGGTATCCCTGGCAGGTGGCCGATTTCGGACCCAGCAGATATGAGGTCGAGCCAGGCAGGAACTCGGCCCCGAAGACTTGCGCGTTCCCGGGCAGCGTCAAAGACGCCGGGAGGCTCAGCATGCCCGGTGCCGGTCGCGGTGAGTACGGCGTCCCGGCGTAGTCCCCGGCTGGGACGGGGCAAGAAGCGACGTGAACCTCGGCCGGGGCTGTACTCGTCGGCCTGGGGACCGGGGAGCCGCTCACTGTGAATAGCGCCCAGCTGGTGGCGTGGGCGCCGATCGCCAGGTCATATAGTCCCGGCAGCGTCGTCCTGGAAACAAGTCCCCTCGCCACCAACGGTGAACGAACCGCTCACACGGCCGGTTGCCGTGTCGAGGTTGATGAGGGGATGTATCAGGCCGACGATCAATTCACAGCCCGCAAGGCTCGCCGGCCCAGTCGAGCAGTCGTACAGGTATGCAGCATGCGGCGCTTTCGCGCAGTCGGCCCAGACATCGGTGATCAGGGTGAAGTAAGCGGGATGCTGGAAATAGGGTTCGTTCGCGCGCACCTGCTCAGGGTTGAGTTGACCGCTGATCGTGACATACGTGCCGACCGGCCCGGACGCTGGCCGCAGCTTTAGCTGGGGCAGCTCCGCCGGACTCATCGACGTGGGCCCAGTGCTGGACGTCGTGGCCGACGAGGACATACCAGATTGGGGCATCGGAGTCGAGGACGATGCACCCGCCGACAATGCCGAACCCGCGCAGCCTGCCGCCAGCACCAGCGACGCAGCGACACCCAGGCCAGTGACCAGCCGTTTCCACATGACTCCTCCCGGCAGACGTTCAGTATGGGTCCATCTTCATGGACGCCGAACGGTGCTCATGCGTTGCAGGCGACGATGACCCAGAACGGGTACGGAATGATCTGGACTCCGGGCGACAACTCCGACCGAGTACAGGCAGGTAGATCGCAAAACTCGCTAGGTCGCAGCGGCGGACTCCGGAGCCATGGACGTGCCCGTTGCGTCCGATCAGCCGGTTAACGCCTCGAGGGGATCCTTGGCACGGTTGCCTGCGGCGCTATCATCGCGTGGGGGCCCATCATCTGGGCACCGAAATTTTGTGAAGCACATCCCTTTGGCGGGTGCCGTCGCTTACCTGACCGTCGTCGGCGCCGTGTCGGTCTGGGGCTGTTCTCGGGGCTGGCGCATGGCACTGCGCATGGACGATTTCGGTGTCACAGTTCATAATTACTTCCGGACCTACCGATTTGCCTGGTCCGAGGTCTGCTGTTTAGCGACAAACGCGAAGAATTAGACGACACTTAGCCCGGACGGTTAGTGTGTGCTTAGAGGAAGCAACCGCCCAGTTAGTAGTCGTACATTCGTAGCTATTCAGCCGGGTAGCGACACCTTGCGGGTGTCTGAGCTGGGAGGACACGTCGTCCACATGGTGCGCCGCCGGCGAGTGAGTCACCAAGCGTGGCGATATGTCCCGTTATAGTAGCTATTATAACTCGTATACATATTCGATTTATCTGCTTTCACGCTTGCTGAATAGCTACGTACATTCGGGTAGTAGTCGTACATGCAGGCCGATGTGTCGATGACATCCGCGGCGCGAACGGGGCCGCCGGAGCGAGTCCGTAAGCCAGGTGACGGCCCAGACGAGTTGTAGCACCTCGGCGTAGTGCGCCAGCCGGCGACCTGCGCAAGCTCGGCGAGGTGCAGGCCGCCCGCGAACTGGAGGAAAGCACTCTCCCGGAAGCGGCGCATCCTCCGAACGCAGCATCACCCGCAGCCCGCCGCAGAAGGGCGCTCCTATCGTCGACGCGCTTAGTCATGCCCGATAGGTGCCCAGATCGGCGCGTTGTGCTGTTTCGTGCCTGTTCAGGGCACGGCTGATCGGTCGCCTGCTCGTGAATCATTCGCCCTTGCGCCAGTGCGCCAGTGCGATCCGTTGCCGAATCATGCCTTACTTCATCAAGGCGGCGCCGCGCGCGGCGCCGCTGGCCCGGAACCAGAATGGCGCCACTGGGATGGCGATGAGATCGAATGCGAGCGGTTCTGGAGGCACGCACGGGACGAGGGATGGCTGATCGGACTGGGCAAGACCCCACGGACGCGTATGACGACCTCATCGGCCGGGTGTGCGCACGCGCGGGCCTGGACCCAATGCCATGGGCTTTAGCGCAAACGGTTGGCGTGGCGATGCCTGATGCTGGTCACGTTCGGTGACGTTGATGGCAGGGATGTTCGTGTTCCGGGGGAAATGAGGCGAGGCTCCTGTTAGAAGAGGGAGTGTCTAAATCACCCTTCGCCACAGGAGCCTCTTGTGCATGTCTACCTTGTTCCGTCGCGTGCCGCCAGCAGCAGCATGGATAGCGGGGAGGTTGCGGGCGGAGGGCTGATGGTGGCGGTGCGGCTGGAGGATCTGGTGTCGCCGCTGCGGAACGGCAGGCCGCTGGGCGAGGGTGACCGGTCGGCGCTGGCGGTCGGGGGGACGGAGCGGATCCGCACGGGGGACGCGGTGGTGTTCTGCAAGGTGGTGGCGGTCGCTCCGGCGCGGGTGCGGCGGGACGGGCGGGTGCAGGCGCAGGGCAGCCCGGTTCATCACGCGACGCTGGGGCCCTTGGAGGAGTGGCTGGAGGAGAAGGCCGGGCCTGGGGTGGTCGACGGGATCGCGGAGCGGGCCGTGCTGCGGGAGCAGTACGTGAAGGGGGAACGGGAGCGGCTGCTGGCCGCGGCGTTCGTGATCCGGGCGGTCGTGCTGATGACGCTGGTGCCGGAGGCGGGGATCCGGGACGCGGTGATCGCGCTGGCGGGGGACCTGGCCATCGTGCCGTGGGCGCGGCCGTGGGCGCCGGCGTCGGAGCGGGCGTGCGCGGACTGGCGGAACGCGCTGGGCCCGGAGCCGCTGGAGGAACTGCAGGAGGTCGTGCACCGTGCCGCGCACGCCGAGCTCGAGGACCGGGACTGGCGGGCGGTGATCATCGGCCGGGCAAGGCCCTTGAAGACCGGGTCGCTGGACGGGACGCTGATCCGGGTGCCGGACACGCCGGCGAACCGGGCCGCGTACGGCTCCGTCGGCACCGGCGACGATTCCAGCCCGTTCCCGCAGGTGAGGGCACTGCCGTTGAACGACGTCTCCACGCGGGGCCTGCTGGGGATGCCGCACGGCCCGGTCGGCACGGACAAGGCCGCCGCGGAGCAGAAGCTCCTGGACGCGGCCCTGGAACGTTACCCGCACCTGTTCACTAAGGACCGGATCTGGATAATGGACCGCAACTATCCCGGCGCGGCCCGGATCGCGCGGCTGGCCGCCCGCACCCACGTGCTGATCCGGCTCAAGAGTGAC
>WNFJ01033657.1_pt1 | contig 10408 bp, 11 predicted proteins | sample 5400461 | NCBI WGS metagenome assembly WNFJ01 (sample SAMN13153349, study PRJNA577476) | soil metagenome | isolation source: 115 cm saprolite on Douglas fir-dominated hillslope | place: USA:California | collected 2013-09-17
GGCCGAGATCGAAGTCGACGCCGTCAAGCCCGAGCGCCAGGGCTTCACGCTCACCGGCCAGGGCCCCGACCACGCCCAGTACCAGCTCGATCTGCGCTTCGAGATGCCGCTCGACACCCGCACCCGCACCGTGCTCGGCGAGCTGCTTTCGCACTCCGACCTGATCATTTCACGGCGCGCGCCCGAGGTCCTCGCGACCGCCTTGCGGGCGCGGCGCGAGGGCGCTCACAAAGGCTGATCCGAGCGCCCCAGCGCCTCCCGCGACGCGCCTGACCAGGGCGTCGTGCGGCGGCGCGCGTCCGGCACGGCCGCAATCGACGTTGGTGCGCGCCTTTACGCTCCGGCAGTGCCAGAAATCCTTGACGCTCCGATAGGTGGGTTGTAGCTTGGCGCGACCTTCAGCGTCGGAGCAGCACGTTCGATGCCAGCCGAACTCGGCGGGTCGCAGATCTCGTCGCTGCTCGAAGCCCTTCCCGGCATCGCCAGTGTGTTGCGCAGCCCGGTGGCGGATGCGCTGGTCAAGGCGATTCGCGCCGCGGCGGGGCTGGCGGACTTTTTAGCAGAGGACGCAGAAGAGCTGGTGCGCTACGCGGTCCGTCGCGGGCTGATCGGCCCCGAGGAGGGGGACCGCGTGATGGCGGACGTGCAGGCCGCGCTGGGGGGAAAGCGCAAGACGACGCACGGCGTCAAGACCAAGGCGGCTCCCAGGAAACCGGCGAAGAAGAAGAAATCTCGCCGCTGACGGCGACCGCAGCTCAGACCCGGAACCCTCGTACCAGCTCGCGCAGTTTCTCGGCCGCCTGGAGCAGCCCGCCGGCGGTGGCCGCCATTTGCTGGGTCGACGCGCCCTGCTGCTGGGATGCGGCGGTGATCTGCTCGGCACTCGCGGCGTGCGTCGTCGCGCGGCCGCCGACCTGCTCCGCCTGCTGCTGCAAGCGGGTCGTGGTATCGCGATTCGCCTGCGCCGCGAAGCGCACGCGGGCCGCGGCTTGCTCCACCTGCTCCACCGCCTTGGCGATCTCGGCGAGACCGCGCGCCGCGCCTTCGGCCACCGACTCGATGCCGCGCACCTTGGCCTGGCCCACGGTCATCGTCGCCGTGACGTCCTCCATTTGCTCGCGGATCAGCGCGGTTGTCCGGGTGACGTCCTCCGCGGCCCGCGCCGACTCGTCGGCGAGCTGGCGCACCTCCTCGGCCACGACCGCGAAGCCGCGACCGTGCTCGCCCGCCCGCGCCGCCTCGATCGCGGCGTTCAGAGCGAGCAGGTTCGTTTGCGACGAGATGCGCTTGATGAGCGCCACGAAATCGTCAATCGAGGCGCTCAGGTCCGCGAGCTGCGCGATCTGGCGCGACGTGGTGTGCACGACCTCCCGCACGTCGAGCAGCGCCGTGCCGGCGGTGGCCACGTCGCCGCGGTGGCGCTCGGCGACCGTGCGGATTTCCTCGCCCAGCTGTGCCGCGCGCTCGGCCGCGTCCGCCATGTCGGCGGTGGCCCTGCGCAAGTCGGCGATCCCGGTGCCCATCGCGCCGAGGGCCGCCCGCTGCGTATCGGCGCCGCTCGAGATCTCCGCCATCGCGGTCGAGACCTCGCCTGCCGCGGCGGCGAGCTGTCCGCTCACGGCCGAGAGGTCGCTCGCCGAGCCCGCGATGTGCTCCGACTCCGCGATCACGGCGCCGACGATCTGGCGCAGCCGGTCGCCCATGCGCTGCATCGCCTCGGCCAGCACCCGGAACTCGCGGGGCATCTCGCCGGTCGTCACGGGCCGCAGGTCGCCCGCCCCGAACCGTTCGGCGGCGGTGACGAGGCGGCTGAGCGGTCCCTGCACCGATTGGACGGTATAGCGGGACAGCACGAACCCCGCCGCGATGAGGGCGGCGACGAGCACCCACAACGTGCGCTCGCGGTCGGTCGAATCGGCGGCGAGGCGGTCGGCGGCGTGGGCTGCCCGCTGGCCCTCGCGCCGGGCCAGCTCGCGCACCAGCCGGGTCAGTTCGGCCGCCTGCGGCCGCACGGCGGCCGCCTGGGCCACGGCGGCCTGATCGCGCCCCAGATCCTTGAGGGCGTGCGCTAGGGCGTACTCGGTCTGGATCGTGGCGTGCTGTTGCTTCAGGCGGTTAATCGTGAGCCGGTCCTCGACGGTGAGGTCGCTCACGGCGTCGAGCCGCCGCGCGAACTGGAACGCCTCGTCGGCCGCCGTTTGGAACTTGGCGCGGGCCTCGCCGGAGGGCGCGGCGAGGTACTGCTCGGCGGCGCGCATCTCCTCGAGCACGCTGGTCACGAGGCCGCTGCCGACCTCGGTCGAGATGCGTAGCGCCGCCAGCTCGCCCGTTTCGGCGCGCCGCATCCGCCGCAGGGTCGCCGCGCCGACCACCGCTTCCGCGACGAGCCCCACCATCAGCAGCGCCAGGCCGAACAGGATGCGCGCGCGGATGGTCACGAGCGCGGCTGCCATTACTGCTCCGCCTGGGTGACGAGCCGACCACCGCGGGCGACCCCGATCACCACGGTCTTCGCCGCCACGTCGCCGTTCGCGTCGAAGGCGATCACCCCCGTGACCCCCTCGAAGGCGGCCTTGGCGTGACCCACCTCGGCGAGGCGGGCGCGGATCGCGCGGCGGCTCGCCCCGCCCTCGCCGATCGCCCGCGCCAAGAGGAACACTGCGTCGTAGGTCGCGGCGCCACGATGGTCCGGCCGCTCGCCGGGATACGCCCGCGCGTAGTCCGCCACGAACGCGGCGTTGCGCTCGTCTCGCCGGTCGGGGAGATACGCCGAAGAAATCCGCAGCCCCTCGACGAGCGCGCCATCGGCCTCGATCCCGGTCAGCGCGTCGCCGCCCAGCACCGGCCAGCTGATCCCCAGGAGCTGCATCTCCCGCAGGGCCAGCTCCGCACCCGGCCGCTCGCTTGCCAACAACAGCAGATCGACCCCCTCCCGGCGCATCCGCGCCAGATAGGGCTCGAGCGAGGGCGTCGTCGCCACGTAGGGGTCCGCTTCGACCACCGTTCCGCCCAAGCGCGCGAACTCCGCGGCGAACGTGCCGCGGACGCCGCGGCCGTAGTCGCTGTTGATGTAGATGATGCCGGCGTGTCGCGCCCCGAGGCTCTGCCACGCGAAGTGGGCCAGCCGCGGGCCATGCTGCAAATCGCTAGGGCACACTCGGAACACGAAGGGGCTGACGCCGCTCAAGTCCGGACTCGAGGCGGACGGGGAAATCATCACGACGGGGGTGGCGCCGCCGCCGTACACGCGCGCCGCGGCGATGGACGGGCCCGACGAGAGATGGCCGATCACAGCCACCACGGCGGGATCGGCGTAGAGCGTCTCCGCCACGCGCACGGCGGTGTCCTCGTTGCCCGAATCGTCCGCGACCCGGAGCTCGAGTCGGCGGCCCTGCACGCCGCGGTGCGCGTTGACCTGGTTCACGGCCAGTTGGGCGGCCCGGAGCATCGAGGCCCCGCGCGGCTGCGAGAACGGGCCCGCCAGGGCAATGACGATCGGGCCACCGGGCCGCGAGCACCCCCCGAGCCACAGGGCGGCGCCGACCAGCAGGGAGCGTCGCAGAAGCCCTCCAAATGCCGTCGAGACCACAGGATGAGCGCCGTCGGCAGGGCGCGGGGCAAGGTTAAGCTGGCCCGGAACGAAGCGCAACGTGGTCGCCCCACCGCGGGATTTTCCACGCTGTTTTCCAGAGCGATGTGGACAAGTGGGGCGGCGGGAGTCCGCTGCTCCGCCCGGCTGGTCAAACGACCCTCGGAGCGTAGGTTGGGAGGCGTGGATCCGCTGCCGAGCCTGTGCCGCTTCGTCGAGGCCCTCGAGGCGCTGCTCACGGCGCCGGACGCCGGCGGTTTCGAGCGGGCTTGGGCCACGTCGCACTTGGACCAGATCGCCTGGGAGGCGCTGGCCCTCGCTCGGCGACCCGACAGCGCCGGGCTGGAACGGGCACTCGACCAGGCGGACCGCCGCCTGCTCGCGGTACTCGAGCGCTGCCGCGCGTTTCTCGATCCGCATCTCGTGACCTTCCGGGTGCCGGAGTTGGAGCGCTGGCAGCACGCGGCGGCTGCGGCGCTGGTCGCCGCGCGCTGGGGAGTGGCCGGCCTCCGCACGGTCATCGCTGACACCGCGGCTCCGCTCGCCCGCCGCTATTTCGCCTTCTTGGCGCTCGCCGAGCGCCACCCCCCCGGCGCCTGGCGGCTCTTCGAGCGCTACTTGGTCACGCCCGGTGCGCACCACGCCTTCGTGGCCGCGGCCGTCGCGGCGGCACGCTATTACCCGGGGCACAGCGCGGTGCTCATCCAGTTGTTCGAGCGGATCCGCGGCGATCAACTGCTGCGTCGCTTCCTGGGCCCGAAGATCCTCGAGTCACTCCACCTGCTAGGCGAAGCGTCGAGTCTGCCGCTGTTCGAGCAGCTGCTCATCGCGGGCCATACCGATCCCGACGTCGACCTGTGCGAGGTGACCCGCGCCCTCGTCGCGGTGCGGAAGCTTACCGGTCGCCTGGCCCCGAGCGCCAAGTTCGCCGCCGCCGACGAGGGGGCGGTAGGCCGCACGCTCGATGATGCCGAGCGTCGCTTCGCCGCGGCGCGCGACCGCATCCTGCCCGTCGTCGTCATTTAAGGCGGCTAGTCGCTGGCGGCCACAAAGAACGCGATCTTGTCGCGATACGCGCGTCCGCCCACGGTGTAGGTGTCGTTGTGGCCGGCGCCGTGGATGAGCACCACCTCCACCGGCCCCGGCGCCGCGGCCGCCACCGCGAACCCCATCGCCGTGGGCACGAGACGGTCGGCGGTGCCGTGAAACACGAGGACGGGGCAGCGCACCCGACGCACGTTGGCGAGGTTGTCGAGCGACAGCCGGAGGATGAAGGTCGGCAGCAGGCCGTACAACCGCCGCGCCATCGCCCGCGCGTTCGTGAAGGGTGACTCGAGAATCAGCCCCGCCACAGGGTGTCGCGCGGCGAGGTAGGTCGCGACCGCGCTCCCGAGTGAGCGGCCGTAGACGTAGATCCGCTTGGGGTCGACGCCGCGGCGGCGTTGCAGCGCCGCGTAGGCCGCGTCCGCCGCGCGGTATAGCGCCGCTTCGGTGGCGCGCCCCGAGCTGCCCCCGTAGCCCGGATAGTCGATCGCCAGCAGCGCGGTCCCGGGCGGCTGGAACTCGCGCAGCACCGGTGCCAGCGCGGCGATGTTCTCCCCATTGCCGTAGAACCACAACAGGCCGGGGCCCGCGGTTTCCGCCGACCCCGCCGACCCCGCCGGCGCCCCGAGATACCAGCCGACCAGGCGCTGGCCGTCGCCGAGCGCGAGCTCGATGCGCTCGCCGCGGGGAATGCCCAGGCGCCGCGGGTCCGGCACGGGCGCGCGCGGGGCGGGGAACGCGAGCCGCTCCTGGAGCAGCCAGGCGAGCGCCACGAGCAGCGTGTAGCCGAGCGCGAGGCCGAGCGCGATCCGCAACGCGACCATGCGAGGAACTTAGCTTGCACCGCGCGGGCCCAGCACAAATCTTTGGAGCCGTGACACTCCCCCTACCGACCTGCCCCGCCTGTCGCGGGGAGATCCCACCCGGGTCCGTCTATTGCCCGGCCTGCGGCACGCCGTCGCCCACCGTGATCACCTACGAACCGGTCGCCCCTGCTCGGGCCACGCCGGTAGCGGAAATGGCGGGCACCCCGACGCTCGACCGGCTGGCCCGCGCGCTCGGGGCGAAGTATGAGGTGCGCCGCTTGGTCGGCCGCGGCGGCTTTGCCGAAGTCTACGAGATCTGGGACCGAGATCTGGACCGCCCCTTGGCGTGCAAGGTGCTCCACCCGGAGATCGCCTGGACTCCCGGCATGCTGGCGCGGTTTCGCCAGGAGGCCAAGGCGCTCGCCCGGCTGCAACACCCGGCGATTTTGCCGATTCACTTCGCTGGGGACGGTGAGGGGCTCGTGTACTACGTGATGCCGTTCGTCGCCGGGGAATCGCTCGCGGAGGCGCTCCGCCGCCGCGGCCCGTTATCCTCAGCCGCGGCGCTCCAAATCGCGCAGCCGGTGCTCGAGGCGCTGGCGCACGCCCACGCGCAGGGACTGGTGCATCGCGACATCAAGCCGGACAACGTCATGCTCGAGGCGAAGACCGGCCGGGCGCTGCTCTTGGACTTCGGAGTGGCGAAGCTGCTCGCCCCCGAGGCGGCACCGGGCGCCGCCAAGACGGTCACCGGCTTTACGGTCGGCACGGTCCAGTACATGAGCCCGGAGCAGGCCTTGGGACACACAACCCTCGACGGGCGAAGTGATCTCTACGCCTTCGGCGCCATGCTCTTCCAGATGGTGACGGGTAGCCCGCCCTACGACGGGGACTCGAGTGCGGAAATCGTCGGGAAGCACCTCGCCGACCGCGTGCCGAGGTGATCGTGCGCTGTCTCGCGAAGAAGCCCGAAGACCGCTTCGCGACGGCCAAGGCGGTGCTCGCGGCGCTCGCCGCCGGTGCTGCGTCGCGGCCGGAGCAGCTCGGGGGTTCCGTGACGCTGGAACGGGGAGTACGACGCTCGACCGCGGTGCGGCCGCGGTCGCGCCGGCGGTGGTGGTGGGGCGCCGGCACGCTCGCGGCCTTGCTGGTCGCGGGGTGGCTGGCCCGCCGGGCCGGCTATCTCGGCTCTGGTGTGGGGTTCGTCGAGAACGGCTTGGTCGAGCCGGTGGAGCTGGTGCGGAACGGTACCGCCGTCGACACGCTCGCGGCGGGCGCCACGGTGCGCCTCGCGTGGCAGGGCGAGCGGCCCCAGCTCGGCTGGCGTCTGCTNNNNCCGCCGATCGGCGAGGCGATGGAGGGGCTCTTGAGCGAGTTTCCCCGCGTCCGGGGTCGCCCGCTCGCGCGCGTCACCGCGGTCGCGGCCGGCCAACGCTACTTCGCGCCCCTCATCACGAACACGACCCCGTCCGCAATCACGGTGGAAGTGAACGCCGGCACGGCGGTGGCCGTGCGCTGTAATTGCCTCGTCGCCCCGGGGGCGGTCCGCACCCACGTCGGGTACTACCGCCTGTATGAGAACTCTACCGTGGCCGCGTACAACGGCACCCACCCCTACACCGGCCCCCACGTCGACCGCCAAGGCTTCGCGACCGAGACGGCCCTCGAAAGCGGCGCCGTGGTGCTGACGTTTTGACCGCGAGCGCGTCGCCGGACGCCCTCGACCCCCAGTTGCTGACCCGGGCGCGCGGGGCCCTGCTCGGGCTGGTCGTCGGCAACCAGCTCGGCGTGCCGACCGAGCCGTACGGCACCGCGGCGGCGATCCGAGCCGCGTTTCCCCAGGGCGTTCGCGATCTCGTGGCGCCACCCGAGGGCTCGCCCTACGACGACGACGCGGCGATGGCGCTGCTGCTCGCCGAGTCCCTCGTGGAGCAGGGGGACTTCGATGCCTCCGACGTCGCGGCGCGGTGGGTGAAGTGGATGAAAATGGACGGGCGTGGTCTGGGAGTCACGACGCAGCGCGCGCTCCGCCTGATCGAGCGCGGCACAGAGCCGTTTGAAGCGGGCCGTCTCGCCCGTGGTGCGGGCCGGGCCGCGTCGAATGGCGCGGTGATGCGCTGCATCCCCGTCGCGCTCCGATACCACGACAACCTCGACAAACTGCTGCGGGTCTCCGCGCAGCAGGCCGCGATCACGCACGCGGACGAGCGCTGCACCTGGGGCGCGGCGGCGATCAATCTCGCGGCGCGCGAGTTGCTGCACGGCAATCGCTATTTCGTGGAGGAGGTGCTGCATCGGCTCCAGGGCGGGGCCCCCCGCGCGCTCCTCGAGGCGATTCGGCGCGTGCCGTGGGAGCAAGAGAGCGACTTGCCGCTCGCCCTCCCGGGTGAGCACGGCTACGTGGTGCACTGCGTGGAGATCGCGTTCTGGTGCGCCATGCATCGGCCCGGGCTCGAGGAGGCGCTCGTCTTTCTGGCCGAGGCGGGTGGCGATACCGACACCAACGCCGCCGTGGCGGGGGCGCTGCTGGGGGCCCGCGACGGGGAGGCGGGCATCCCGCCGCGGTGGCTCGATCAGCTGGGTGCCGCGAAGGGGGTGTCGGCGCTGGCGGAGCGGTTGGTGCCCCAGACGAGCCGCGAAGCCCGCTAGGGGGAGTCAGGTCTTGCGGCGCGCGTTCGCCTTCTCGTAGGAGCCGATGCGGTCCAACACATCCTTGTCAATCAAGGTGATGTCGATCCACCGGCCGGTGCCGCGGGCCCGCCACGTCAGACGCACGAACTGATGTCCGTAGTTCCACTCCCAGGCCCCCGGATGGCGCTGGCGATGCCGTCCGAACACGCGAGTCAAGTCGCGCTGAGCGCGCGCGACGAGCTCGGGCCCCCGGGCGTCGTGGAAGCCGGCCGAGTCGTACAGCGCGATCACGGACGCGCGCTGCTCGATGAAATGGCCGCTGAGATAGAAGCGCGCGCCGTCGCCGGGATCGCGAATGCCCACGCCGCACTCCATCAAGTACGCCGTCCGCTGCGACGTGTTGCACACGAGGACATCATGGTCGGCCAGGGCGTTGGCCCGCTCGACGAACGCGCGATAGCTGAGCCCGGGGGTGAGGCCGCGATAGGCGGGCGGTGCCGCACGGGGCGCGACGCCCTGGGCGGCGAGGAGCCCGGGGGCGAGGAGGGCGAAGAGGGCGCAGCGGCCGGTGCGCGCGGAACGCATGGCCCAATATAAGGGCCGGAAACGGTACGGGCCCGGGGGAAGCCCCCGGGCCCGGCCGCCGCCGCACGTCGCGCGGCTCAGACCTTGCGGACGTTCTGCGCCTGCAACCCCTTGGGGCCTTGGGCGACTTCGAATTCCACCGTATCGCCCTCGGCGAGACTACGGAACCCCTCAGCCTGGATCGCCGTGAAGTGGACGAACACATCTGGACCCGACTCCTGCGCGATGAAGCCAAAGCCCTTCGCGTCGTTGAACCACTTCACCTTACCCTTTGCCATACCGTTTCTACCTCGGCACTAAGGGGCACGGCCCCGGACACGTGCGGCCCTGGTCACCGCGACCAGAGACGGGCTCAAACAAAAACCGCGAGACAAGTGGTCCTCGCGGAGCGCAGACAAACCGGTGACGGTGCCACGTATGCTTGAACCGGGGCCAAAGCTAGGATTCGGCGACACCCCTGTCAATAGAACTAAACGACGCGCCCTTCGATGGTTGCGGCGTGGGCCCTTCACTCGCGACACTCAAGCGACAGCATAACGCCACTTATGGCCTGCGCGAGCCCTTGGCGCTGTCTACTCGCTGACCGGTCGCCACCTTGAAGTCGCGTACCGCCGTGTCGTAGGACTTCATGCGCTTGCCCAGACCGGCCGCGACGGACCCGGGGTGCGCCGCCGCGCTGTCCTCGCAGGTGGGGGCGTAGGCGATGAGGGAGTCGAGTTGCGTGACCAGGCGGCGCGCGCTCAGCCGCGTCGAGTCGCTGTACACGGTGGGGTTCATGCGCTGGCGCCCGCGCCGCATGAAGGCGCGCGCGCTGCCACACCAGCCGGCGAGCAAGCGACCCGCGGTGTGCTGGTCCTCCGTATCCTTGTTCGCCTGAGCCCGCGCCACGCTGCCCAGCCCATGATTCAACTGGGCGATGCCGCGGCTCGCCGTGCGCCACCCGTCCTGGAACCGCTTCTGGTCGGGGCTCGGGGGCGGTGGCGGCGTGCGCACCGATTCCGCGCGGGCCGACTCGGCTCGCGTCGAGTCGGGGGCCGGCGGCGTGGGCTGCTGCGCCCCCAGCGTGGTCGCGGCGACGCAGCACAACACAACGAGACAGCGCATGGGGTCCTCTGTTCAGTGGGTTGCCGCCTGGGTTATAATGTCACGATGACCGTTCCCGCAACCTCGCGCCAGACCCGCACCTTCGAGGATCGCGCCGACGCGCTGGCGCATTTCTTCCTGCGCGCCGGCGAGGCGCCGCGCCTCGTCGCCTACGACGACGCCGTCGGGTGCCCGCTCGATCAGGCGCTCGCCGCGATCGAGTGGACGGCCGCGGTCGGGATCCTGGCAGAAGACGACCTGATTCACGCCGCGCGGCTCGGGCCCGACACCGCCGCGGCCGTCGTCGAGCGCAAGGACGCCGAACAGCGCGTGTTCGCCTACTTCGGCCCCCGCATGGACGCCCCCCCGGCCGACCCCTACGAGGGCACGCTCCTGTACGATGAGCCGGGGGTGCGCGCGTACTTGTTCGCCCACCGCGTTCACGCCATCGCGCACTTCCTGCGCGCCACCCAGGGCATCGGGGCCGTGGTCGCGATGCTCAGTCGGCGCGCGCCCGAGCTGCGCCACATCCGGCGCTGGATGCAGGTGCTGTTTAGCGAGCCGTTCGGCGGCGCCGGCTCCACGCAGCTCCTGGCGGGGTGGGTCGCCACCGGGGGCGCCGGTGTGCTATTCGTCCCGCCCCATCCCGACGAGCCCTACAGCTACCACG
>WNFJ01299542.1_pt1 | contig 10408 bp, 7 predicted proteins | sample 5400461 | NCBI WGS metagenome assembly WNFJ01 (sample SAMN13153349, study PRJNA577476) | soil metagenome | isolation source: 115 cm saprolite on Douglas fir-dominated hillslope | place: USA:California | collected 2013-09-17
GAGTGGCCGGCAACGCTCGGCTTTTCGACCTTCGCGAACCAGCCACACCCACTGTTTATTTTTCCATGCTTCAAGATCCCGCTAGGGCGCAGTCGGGCAATCTTGTCGTGCGCACCGGCGAGGCCCCCGAAGCAATCGCGAGAACCGTTGGCCACGAAATCGAGTCGCTCGGCCGCGAATATCCCCTCCGCACCAAGACCGCTTCGCAGGTGATTAGTGACGTGCTCGTCGAGGAACGCGTCGTGGCCATGCTCTCAGCTTTCTTCGCTGCGCTTGCGCTGGTGCTCGCTTCCATCGGCCTATACGGATTGATGTCCTATGCAGTCACGCGGCGCACGCGCGAGATCGGTACACGCGTCGCCCTCGGTGCGCAGCAACACAACATTCTGTGGATCGTGCTGCGGGAAACCATCGCGCTCACATTGTTCGGGATAGCGCTCGGAGTTCCTTGCGCTCTCGCCGCGAGTCGCCTCATTGCCAGCACTCTTTTCAGCGTCTCATCAAGCGATGCGCCAGCCGTGTCCACCCTCACCCTGCTCCTTCTCGGCGTGGCTTTGCTCGCTGGCTACCTTCCGGCACGCCGCGCCTCAGCAATCGACCCCATAATCGCACTGCGCACGGAATAGTACCCCTAAAGCCCTTTAGTTTTTTCGCCAGACATCTGAAAAGCACTTATCCGGCTTCGGCTGCTTATCAGGTACTCGCCGATTAGCTGGGATAATCCCTGTTATCGACACCTGCTCAAGCACATTTCGGAAAGAAGTTTTAAGGGTTGAATCATTACGCGTATCATTCGTAGCGCAGCGCCACCATCGGGTCGACGCGCGTGGCGCGGCGCGCAGGAATGAAGCAGGCGAAGAGCGCCACGGCGCAGAGCAAGATCGCCACCCCCGAAAAGGTCAGGGCATCGGTGCTGGTCACTCCAAGCAGCATGCTCCCCAGAAAGCGCGTCAGTCCGAACGACGCCGCCAGGCCCAGACCCACCCCTATGAGCGTCAACCAAAGCCCATGCCCGATCACCAGCCGCAGAATGTTGTCTTTGCTCGCACCCAATGCCATGCGAACCCCGATTTCATGTGTGCGCTCACGTGTGGTGTAGGCCGTCACCCCGTAAATTCCGACCGCCGCCAGAACTAGTGCGAGCAGCCCAAATGCTCCGACAAAGGTTCCAGCAACGCGCTGGCCGAAGCTCGAAAACTGTTCGCGCACTTCAAGCGTGGTCACATCGAACACTACCAGGTCGGCATTCAGTTCATGGGCTGTCTTCTCGACCGTCTCTGCGAACGTCAACGGATCTCCAGCCACGCGCGCATGGATAATCATGGTGGCCTGGTAAATCTGGTACAACGGCAAATAGACGAATGCCATTGGCTTTTCATTCAGGCCATTTACTTTGCTGTCCCGCGCCACACCGACCACCCTGAACCATTCGTGTGTGTAGTCCGAATTGAGTTGCTTGCCGAGTGGTTCCTGATTCGGCCAATAACGCCCCACAAATGCTTCGCTGACGATCACCACGCGTTGTGAACCCTTCGTGTCCTGCAGCGTGAAGTCGCGCCCCTTCACGATCGGAATCTGCATCGTGTGGAAATAATTTGGCGTGATGATCGCCGCCTGCGTCTCCATCGATTCATTCGCCTGCGAAACGTACCCTTCGGGCTTCACGCTGGTTGAGCCTCCGCCAAATCCCAGCGGCACGCGGTTCGTTAGGGCCACCGACTCCATGCCCGGCAGCGCTTCCAGTTTCGCGACGAGCTGGCGATCGAATTCCGCCCCAGTCGCATCCGAATATCCCGCGGTAAACAGATCGTAGGACGCGATCAGTACATTATGGGGATTGAATCCTGGGTTGATTTGCTGCGCGCTCTGGAAACTGCGAATGAACAATCCCGCGCAGATCAGCAGGAGCAACGACAGCGAGATTTGCGCCACTACCAACCCGCTCGCGAGGCGTGCCTTCCCGAGGCCACCCGAGGCCTTCCCTGTGTCTTCTTTCAACACCGACGCCGGCGCTACGCCCGAGGATCGCAACGCAGGCAAAATCCCGAAAATTATGCCTGTGAGCACGGAAGTTAACAGCGCCGCAAGCAGCACCGTGCGGTCCGCGGTGATGCTGAGTGCGAGTGGGATATCCTCCGTCACAGGCAGGAATTTCATTAGTGTTCCCTGAGTCCAGAACGTAATCAGCAATGCAACCACGCCTCCGGCCAGCGCCAACATCAGGCTTTCCACCAACAGTTGCCGCACCAGCTGCCATCGGCTCGCGCCCAGCGAGATGCGAATGGCGATTTCGCGTCGCCGCCCCACCGACCGGACCAGCATCAGGTTCGCCACATTCACGCATGCCAGCAGCAACACTAGGCCCGCAATGCACATCAGCATCGGTAACAGCGTCGCAAGAAAAAAGTTCAAGCCAAATGGGTTACGCCACAGCGGGTATACCGTCACACTGTCGTGCCCTTTGTGCTCGTCGGGATAATTTTTTGCCTCCCGCTTCAGTCGCAGCGTCATTTCCTCTTGCGCCTGCCCCAGCACGACACCCGGCTTCAACCGTCCAAACGCAAGTAGCCAGAACTGGTGATGGTCATGAAGCAGGTCGCCCAGCGAGTTCAATTGCGCTTCCATCATGATCGGGGCCCAAATCTCCGTTCGCACCCCTGTCTGGCTCCCCTGAAACACGGCTGGCGTCACACCCACAATGACGTATGGGTGTTGGTTGATTTCAATTGTCTCGCCCACGATGTTTGGATTCGCACCGAAATGCGTTTGCCACAGCCGGTAGCTGATCACCGCCACGGGCGCGCCTCCCGGCTTTTCGTCTTCCGCCGGCAGAAAGCCGCGCCCAAGGATCGGCCGCACCCCCAGTACATCGAAATAATTCGCGGACGCTACCATGCCCGAGATGCGCTCTGGTCTAGCTTTGCCCGTCAGGCTCATCTGGACGAATCCGCACGCCGCTATGCCCGTAAAACTCTGTTGCCCGTCGCGGATTGCCTCGATGTCAGGATAGGTAAACGGGAAAGGGTTCTCTCCCGGCTTGCTCAGCGTCAGTGACACAACTGCGCTCGCGCTGGTTAATCCCGGAACTGGATTCAACAATGCCGCATTGATCCAACTGAAAATCGTGGTATTTGCGCCGATACCCAGCGCAAGCGTCAGGATGGCAATTGCCGCAAACCCCGGTGCCTTCGCGATCAACCGCAGGCTGTACCGCACGTCTTGTAGGAACGAGTTCATCCGGGCACCTCCAACTCTTACAATGATTTAGAGCATGTTTCTACCCATCCCAGGCCCTCACCAAGCAGCTGCGGGCGCACCACTTAGCCGGTCTGCCATGGGCCTAATCGCATGCAGCTGTCCGCTTGTGGGACGCGCCATCAGCGAGATCGAACATCCAACCGAACGTGGTTGAAGTGACGTTTCGAGAAACCACCAAGTAGGACAGCGAGCGCGGGTGGCGGATAGTGTTGATAAATCCCCTTCCCACCAGCAATCGTCCGCACAGGTTCCATCCCCAACAAAAAACAGAAACCACAACGCAGTAGTTTCGGTTCGATCGCGATTTCCTAGGAACGGGTTCTGCCCCAAATACTCTTGCAATGGCTCCCAGCCGAGCGTATACCCATGTTCTGACTTGGAAACCTGCCATGCCGGATCCAAACCGGCGGTTCTTAGCGACAACGATCAGTCCAACTTGGAGGTGAGTCAATGTCAAACGCGATGGAGTCATTTGGAACCCGGAAACCACGAATGCACGCGAAGCTGGACATCACGATAGGCGCGGTCTTACTCGTGGGAGTAACTTGGGGATTCTCTGCAAAGGGCGCGCCTCAACTCAGCGATGACCAGGGCCAGCAGAGCTCTGCATGTGCAAGCCTGCCCGGCTTTGGCGCGTTAAAGAACGCCCTCGCCACGGCAACCGCTGCGGAAACGAGCGGTTTGAACAATCAGATGTGGGCAACGCTCGTAGACCGCGATGGGGTAGTTTGCGCGGTCGCGTTCTCTGGCGTGAATCGCGGCGCCCAGTGGCCTGGCAGCAGGGTCATTTCCGCGCAGAAGGCGAACACCGCCAATGCCTTCAGTCTCGATGCCTCGTCGAGTAGCAACGGCTCCGGCCAGCCCAAGGGCTTGGCACTGTCCACCGCGAACCTCTACTCAGCCGTGCAGCCGGGCGGCAGCCTCTACGGACTGCAGCACAGCAACCCCGTCGATACCGGCGTCGCCTACGCGGGACCCTCTTCGAGCTATGGCACTTCGTCCGACCCGATGGTCGGACACAAAATCGGTGGCGTAAACGTCTTTGGTGGCGGCCTGGGTCTCTACGCAAGAGGTCATCAGCTCGTCGGCGGAGTTGGTCTGAGTGGCGACACCTCCTGCGCAGACCACAACATCTCTTGGCGCGTCCGCAATCTCTTGGGTCTCGACCACCTCGCCGCCTCCGGCTCGTTACCAGCCGTCGGCGGAGTCTCTGGCGATCCCGCGCGTCCGGACAACATCATTTTCGACATCACCCCAAACCCAAACGGCGGCACCGGTAATAGCGCAGGCGGCTTCGGTCACCCGATGTGTCTGAACACCTCCGGATCAGCGAGCCTTCCACCAGTTCAACCCTGATCGGCAATGCAGGAGAATCCAGAGCTCACGGCGCACAAGAGGGGCAAACAGCTCCGAACTTGGGCCAAAACACGTGGCGAAAGAAACTGCGCCGGGGCTTGATAGCTATTTCCGAAGAGCGCTCGGCAACTGTCCGCGAATCGAGGCGTCCAGAAGCTGAATCGTGTGCAGCACGGGAATTTTCTTCCCCGCGCGCTCCAGCGAAGCTTGTAACTGCAAAATACAGCCGGGATTTCCTGTGACTACCACGTCCGCGTCCAGCGAAGCGATCAGCTCCGCCTTGCGGTCCCCCAGCGCATTCGCTGCGTTCGGCTGCACCAAGTTGTAAATCCCCGCGGATCCGCAACAAATTGGCGCTTCCGGGATCTCCACAATCTCCAGCCCAGGGATTTCATTCAGCAATTGACGCGGCTGCGTCCGTACTCCTTGCGCATGCTGTAAATGGCAGGAATCATGAAACGCCACGCGCAGCCGCAGCTCATTTCGTTTTGCTCGCAGTCCCATGTACGCCAGCGTTTCGCTGATGTCCTGGCACTTCGCGGAAAACTCCTTCGCCCGCGCGGCATATTGCGGATCATCGCGCAGCAGGTGTCCATATTCCTTCACATTCGACCCGCAACCCGCCGCGTTCGTGACAATCGCATCGACTCCGGCTCTCTCAAACACGTTAATCAGATGCCGAGCCAGCGCTAACGCGCCCTCTTCCTCGCCGGCGTGTACCAACAGCGCCCCGCAGCACGGCTGGTCCGCCGGGCTGACCACCTCGCATCCTTCCGCCGCCAGCACCCGCGCCGTCGCCGCATTCACCTGCGGAAAAAATTCGCGCTGCACGCAACCCAGCAGCAGCCCGACTCGCCGCTGCTTCTCGCCCACCGCCGGGGTGATCTCCGCAACCGCTTCCGCTGCCGCCAAGTCCGGCAGCAGCGCTTCCATCGCCTGCACGCGCTTCGGCAATACTCGCAAGACACCGCTGCGCCGTACCAACCAGCGCAGCCCGGTCTTCTGATAAAGCAGCAGCGGCGCTCGCATCATGCGCAAACGCTCCGGCCGCGTGAACAGCCCGAAAATCAATCGCCGGTAAAGCCTCTCGAGCCGTCCGCGGTCATACTTCCGCTCGATCTGCGCGCGCGTCGCCTCAATGAGCTTTCCGTAATCCACCCCCGAAGGGCACGCCGTCATGCACGCCATGCACCCCAGGCAAACTGCGAATTAATCGTCGCCTGTCCGTCCGCCGCCAGCTTCATCAAGTAAATACGCCCGCGCGGCGAATCCATCTCTTCGTTCCACAACGCGTACGTCGGACAAACCGGCAAGCAAAATCCGCAGTGCACGCACTGATCGATAATCTCTCGCGAAGGCGGATGCTGCGCATCAAACGCGCTCTGCGCCATCTTTTGCACTTCGCCTCTCATCGTTTCTCTTCTCTGCGACGACTCAGCGGACTCTGCGTCTCTTTACCCTGAGCCGCGAAGGGTGCGTTATCTTTCCTTCTGCTTCTCTCGCCACTCAAATCCCACCCACAAATCGCCCACCATTCAACGTTCCTTGAGGATCGAATTGCCACTTTACCGCGCTCATCAGCGGCAACGCATCGCCCGCAGGCCCCCACGCGTCGAAGTCCGTCATCCCCGCAGGCCGCTGCGCAACTACCAACGAGCCCCCACGGCGTTCCAGCTCTGCACGAAGCTCTCGCAGCACAGAATCAATCGTCGACACTTTGCCCTCCAGCCGCGCCCACCCAATCCCTATCGCCTGCGCCACAACTTTCCAAGGCACATCCGGAACCGATAAGCTCGCAATCGTCGCGACAGTCTCTGCAATTTGCGCCGGCAAGGTGGCAAATTTCACCACCGCAACTTCGCCCTTGCTCTGCTTCCCCGCCGAACAAATCCCCTGCCGCGCGTTCCACACATCTCCGCCCGCATCGGTAATCGTTGCTAAGCTCATCATCGACTTCACTTGCTCCAATTGAGCCGTCAACCCTGCTTCCGAGCCCTCGAACAAAACATCGACTCGCGGTTGCATCTCTGCTCCACAGCAAATCTGCAATGCCGAATGCGCCAATTTCGAATTCTGAATCGCCAGCACCAGCCGATGCGCCTCCGGCACATCCCCCGTCACGCAAGAAATCGTCCGCGTCTCCTTCGGAAGCGGATGCAATCGAAAAAAGGCCCGCGTAATGACGCCGAGTGTTCCGAGCGCTCCTGTCACCAGCTTCGGCAAATCGTACCCCGCCACATTCTTCACCACGCGCCCGCCGCTGCTCGCCACCGTCCCGTCCGCCAGCGCCAGCGTCACGCCAATCACCAAGTCCCGCAGCGAGCCAAATCGCAAACGCAGCGCCCCGCTGTCATTCGTCGACAGCACTCCTCCCACCGTAGCGCGCTCCGGCCACAGCGCATCCAGCGCCAGCCGCTGCCCATGCTTGGCAAGCGTCTCCTGCAATTTCCCAATCGTGCATCCAGCCTCTACGCTCACCGTCAAGTCTGCCCAGGCATGCTCGATCACGCGATCCAGTCGCGCAGTCGACACAATCACATCCGCACGCGCCGCCCGATTGCCCCACTCCAGCTTCGTTCCCCCGCCCCGCGGAATTACCGCCAACCCCGCTGCGTTCGCCAGCTTCAAAACCTTCGCCAGCTCCTGCTCGTTCCCCGGTTCCACAACAAGGCTCGGCCGCGCGCCAGCCACAGCATCGCTCGCTACTGCGGTTCGAACGTGCTTCGCGGTCACGATCCCGCGAACATCTGTCTCAAATGTGCTGGCATTTGATTTTGCAGAAACGCTGGCGTCCATTCAGAATCGCTCCGCGATTCCCGCCGTTTCCAGAGGATGCGCTACATATTCGCCCGGCTTTTCCCCGCAAAGCCGCGGGCGCGGAAATATCTTGCTCGGATTCGAAAGCTGCAGAGGATCAAACGCGCAGCGCACCCGCTGCATCGTCTCCAAATCCGGCTCGCTGAACATTTTCGACATCATCTTCTTTTTGTCTTCGCCAACACCGTGCTCGCCTGTAATCGACCCACCCGCCGCGATGCACAATTCCAAAATCCGGCTCGAAAGCGCTTCCGCCGTTTCTTCTTGCCCGGGGACTCGCCGGTCAAACAAAACCAGCGGATGCAAGTTCCCGTCCCCCGCATGAAACACATTCGCCACGCGCAATCCAGCTTCCGTACTGAGCCGCCCGATTTCCCGCATCACATTTGGCAATTCCGTGCGCGGGATCACGCCATCCTGCACAATATAGTTCGGCGAAATTCTCCCCATCGCCGCGAACGCCGCCTTGCGCCCCTTCCAAACCAGCGCGCGCTCTGAATCCGATTGCGCCACGCGAATTTCCCACGCTTTATTCTTCCTGCAAATTTCATCCACATGCGCCATCAGCGCGGCAACTTCCGCCACCGGTCCGTCCAATTCCACCAGCAGCAGCGCGCCGCAATCCGGATAATTCGCGTGCACCGCCGCTTCCGCCGCTTGAATCGCGAGATTGTCCATCATTTCAATCGCCGCGGGCAGCATACCCGCAGCGATTATGTCGCTGACTGCCGCGCCCGCTTCATTCGTGGAAGGAAATGCCGCCAGCAGCGTACGCACGCATTCCGGCCGCTTCACAACGCGCAGAACAATTTTCGTCGCGATCCCCAGCGTCCCTTCCGATCCGACAAAAACTCCCATCAAATCGTATCCCGGCGCATCCAAAGTTTTTCCGCCCAGATGCACAAGCGAACCGTCCGCGAGCACCACTTCCAATCCCAAAACGTGCGTGGTGGTAAATCCATATTTCAGGCAGTGCGCGCCTCCGGAATTTTCCGCCACGTTTCCGCCAATGCTGCAAACCGATTGCGAAGACGGATCCGGCGCATAAAAATATTCCTGCGGCGCGACGCGGCCGGTCACATCCAAATTAATCACGCCGGGTTCCACCACCACGCGCGCGTTGGAGAGGTCCACTTCCAGGATTTTATTCATGCGCGTGAGGCTGATCACCACGCCATTTTCCACGGGCAGCGCGCCGCCGCTAAGGCCTGTTCCGGAGCCGCGCGCGACAAAGGGAATTTTGTCGCGGTGGCACACGCGCACAATTTTTTGGACTTGTCCGGTGGAATCCGGCAGCAGCACCGCGCGCGGGAGCACGCGAAAATTTGTCAGGCCGTCGCACTCATAGGTGTGGAGTTCTTCGCGCGAAGTGATCAGGCCGCGCGAGCCCACAATTTCGCGCAGCTCCTCGAAAATTCCCGCATCAAAAATGTGCGGTTCGCGCGGTTCCGAAATCCTGCTATCCACGGCGCAAGGCCTCGAAGAGAAGCTTGCCCCATCAGTGGATGAAGGTCAAACCGTGGGGAACCAAATACGGGAAGACGTATGCGTATAGCATCACGATTATGCCGACGATCGCTCCTAGCGCGATGGAATGCCAGAACACGAAGCGGAAAATCATGCCCTCGTTGCCGAGCTGGTTCGTCGCGGCGGTGGCCACGCAGATGGATTGCGCATCCACCATTTTGCCCATCACGCCGCCGGCGCTGTTCGCGGCGGTCATAAGAATCGGATCCAAGTGCAGTTGCTCGGCGGTAATGCGCTGCAAACTGCCGAACAACGCGTTCGATGAAGTGTCGCTGCCGGTCAGCGCGACGCCTAGCCATCCCAGGAAAGTTCCGAAGAACGGGAAGAACCATCCGGTGTGCGTGAACGCCAGGCCCAAGACGGCGTCGGTCCCGGAGTATCGCGTGACGAAGCCGAGCCCGAGCATGGCGGAAATTGCGAGGACGGCAAAGCGCATGCGATAAAGAGTGTAGCCGAAAACTTTTATCAGTTTTATTGGCCGGACGCCGCGAATCAGTCCTCCGACGATGGCCGCGAGGAAGCAGCCGGTGCCTGTAGCGGAGAACCAGATGAACGGAAATTTGGCGCCTTCCGGCGTGGGCTTGGGGACGACGGGCTTGTCGCGGGAAATTTTGCGATGCAGCGGCGTGCTCCATCCTCCATTTGGCTTTCCTTCCGCAGTGAGCCAGGCGGGAGTGGTGTGCACGTTCATATAGTCTTTTATCGGCTTGTAGCCCCAAAGAAAGACGAAGACGGAAAGAATCAGGAACGGGATCCACGCTTTGAAAATCTGGCCGGTGGTGTACGAACTGCTGGAGGTGAGCGCGGGCTGCGCGGAACCCACCGCCGACGTGGGCCGCGCTGAACTTGTGACCGCTGCGGGAGCGCCGACTGCAGCCGGCACTGCGGTGTCTTCTGCAAAGCGCCAGATGCGCTTGGGCTTCCAGAAGAGGAGGAAGACCACGGTGCATAGAAGGGAGAAGAGGCCGGCGGTAATGTCCACCAAGTTGCTGTCCATGTGGTTGGACCAGAAAAACTGCATGGAGGCGAAGGAGATTCCGACGACAAGGATTGCCGGCAAGACCTCGAATGTTTCCTTCCACGGAACCATGGCGCGGACAACGGCACGATGATGGCGGTGATGGGCAGAATGCGTCCGATCATGGCGTTCATGTCGGCTTCGGGAAGCAATGTGACTGCGGCGAGCATATGCACCGGGGTGCCGATCGCGCCCCACGCAACTGGCGCGGTGTTGGCGATTAGGTTCAGCGCGGCGGCGTGGAAGGGTTTGAATCCGAGACCGATCATGAACGCGCCGGCGATTGCGACTGGCGAACCGAATCCCGCGCAACCCTCGATGAACGCGCCAAAGCAGAAGGCAACCAGCAGGAGTTGCAGACGGCGATCCGAGGAGATGCCGCCTACGGAAGCCGTCATGATCTCGAAATCTCCGGTGCTGACGGAGATGTCT
>WNFJ01213442.1_pt1 | contig 10407 bp, 11 predicted proteins | sample 5400461 | NCBI WGS metagenome assembly WNFJ01 (sample SAMN13153349, study PRJNA577476) | soil metagenome | isolation source: 115 cm saprolite on Douglas fir-dominated hillslope | place: USA:California | collected 2013-09-17
CGCCAGATTCCGGTCGTCGATGCTGAACTGGACGGAATTCGAGGCAAATTCGGTGTCGACACCGGCGCTCGCTCTTCTATGTTGCTCTACACTCCATTCGTCGATCAGAACCGCCTCAGGGAAAAATATAGCGCCCACCTCGAAGGGGTCACTGGCTGGGGAATTGGGGGTCCGGTTCGGTCCCTTCTTGCTCGGGCGGAGGAATTGAGAATCGGCAATGTTGTTGTCCGTGATCTCGTGGTTCGTCTCTCCACTCAGAAGCAAGGGCTGACTACCTCGTCTGCAATGGCCGGCCTGATCGGGCCCGACGTACTTTCTCAGTTCGACGTCATCTTGGATTATTCGCGCAGCCGAATCATCCTTGAGAAAAACTCGCAGTACGGTCGCCGCGATAGCTACGACCGAGCCGGCATCTGGATGGGGCAGAGAGGTGAACACTTCGTCGCCATCGATGTCATCGCGGGCGGTCCGGCTGCCGCTGCCGGCGTCCAACAAGGCGACACAATCCTAGCGATTGACGGCACCGACACCGCCACATTGGTCTTGCCTGACGTGCGAGAGAAGATCCGCCGTGAACCCGTGGGCAAGAAGATGACCCTGCTACTCGATTCCGCAGGTAAGCGCCGGAGCGTCGTTTTCACACTACGGGACCTTGTCTGAATCGCGCGGCGGGCGAGGACATACGTCGCTCCATGCCCGCGCTTAACCGCCCAGGGCCAGATTTCCGCATGCCATTATCAGATCGAGGCGGATCCAGCGCGTGGCAAGGAGATGACCTTCCTACGCCTTTTTCCCGAAGCTGACGATGGATCTGTTCCCAAGCACATCGTGGTCAAGCCGGATTCGAAGGTTGAATACCTCGAAGCGGAAGTTTCTGTTTCCTGGAGTGCGTAGCAGGACAACGTCACCTTCGAGGTATTCAACCTTCGATTCCTTCGTCTCCACTTCCTGCAATCCCTTCCCGTACACATTTCTGCTTGCGCCAACAAAATCATGTTTCGCTCACGAGCCAGTATCCCTCCGAGGTCCAACGTTCGTGTTTGACAAATAGTACGTTCGTTCTATATAGTACGTTCGTGCTATGCCAAGCAAACCTATAGTGCTCTATCACACTGCACAGGCGTCGAGGACCCGCCAAGAGATCCTGCGTGTAGCCATGGACATTGCCTCAGCCGAGGGACTCGAGGGCCTCTCGATCGGCCGGCTCGCGACCGAACTGCGGATGAGCAAGACCGGTATCTTCGCTCATTTTGGATCCAAGGAGCAGCTGCAGCTGGCTACGGTTGACGCTGCCAAACAAGTTTTCTTGGAGCAGATTGTGCAACCAGCGCTCGAGTGTTCAAGAGGTATACCACGGATGCGGGCGATGCTGGATAACTGGATCGGATACGTCGAGAGGATTGTTTTTCGGGGAGGATGTTTTTTCGCTGCCGCGTCCGCAGAGTTCGACAGCCGCCCTGGCCCGGTCCGCGATGAGATTGCCGCGCTCACCAAAGCCTGGCTGGTTGCCATTGAACGCGAGATTGCCTTTGCTCGGTCCTCCAAAGAAATACGGGCATCAGTCGATCCTGCTCAGCTTGCATTTGAACTCCACGCCTACGTCCAAGAGGCGAATTGGGCGTTCAAACTGTTCGATAACAAGTCGGCTTTTTCGCGTGCTCGTCGATCGATTGCCAGCAGCATAGCGGCCGCGGCTTTCCGACAGCCCGGGCAGCAAGTGATTTGGAAAAAGAGAAGGGAGTAGAACAATGAATCCTCAATTTGAAGAACGTTCATGCTTGTTACGGAAGTCGTTAGTGGGAAACGCGTTGTTTTCAACCTTGTCGGGATTGACCATTCTGCTTGCACAGGGATGGGTATTGCGGGTTCTGGGCCTTTCGAAGGATATTGGCTTATCGATCCTTGGAGTCGGGCTGCTGGTTTTTGCAGCAACCCTGGTCATAAATGCGCGCAGACAGCAGATCAAGACGGCTGATGCTTGGATCGCGGTGTTGATGGACTCGGCGTGGGTGCTTGGCAGTTGTGTGCTGATCCTTGTCGCGCCGTTAAGCACAGGAGGAAAGTGGGTGGTCGGAGTGGTCTCAGACGTGGTGCTAGTGTTTGCCGTACTGCAGTTTCTGGGAATTCGCAGAATACAAGAGAGCGAGAAGTTCGGTAGTAGTACAGTTTGAACCTACGCGGAAGGACGCTGCCTTGTAATTACAACGTGATCCAGCCTGTCAGCGCCCTTTCACCGCGACGACGCGGGTTCAAATCGAAACGAAGAATGGGTTCGATTTCGCAGATGAGCAGGCGCGGGCAAAGGCCGCGAGTGCAGGGCATACCGCCAGTTGGAAAACCGGTTCTAAGCACGTGCGACGATGTCAACGAAATCGCCGTGACCTTTTCAATTCGCCAATGATCTTCGTGAACTCCAAACGACGCAAATCGCCATGCGTCCAAAAAGGGCAACGCGAGGGCAATTACGCTTCCAGTAGGTTCTAATCAAGGACATTACGTTACTCTTTGCGCCGCGTAAGTCCATTAGGTTCCGTTAATTGGGGCACTCATAACCTAATGCTCCCAAGGATTCCCTGGAGTTTCCTGGGCATCCTTAATGTTGTAGGAGCTTTTGCAATTGGGCGTCCGGCGCAGCAATGCACCGGAAGATCACTCGTCAAAGTCGGTGGAACCTACGTCGCGTGAGCGATAGGGCAATACCGAACCAAGCCCCCGGAGCATCCCTTGTGGATGAAGGTACAGTCCGACTCTCATCGAAAGGTGAGTCAGATCGCACAACCCAAAGGTCGGCGGTTCAAATCCGCCCCCCCGCAACCATGACCGCCACTGCCAAAAGGCAGTGGCGGTCGCCTTTTCATGCGGTGGATCCCCGCGAGCTTATTTCTGCAGGTTCATCAGACGCGATCGCTCTCCGGTGAGCAGTCTACGCTGTGCAGGCGTCCTTCGCGCGACGGCTCGTGAGCAGTCAATTCCTGTGCTTGCGCCATGCCTGAGTTCAGGCAGGCGACGATTAGTGCCACGACGAGAACGGTCCTTGTGATGAACGGAGACAGTTGGATAACGAATAACATCATGATTTCCTCGAGTCGCGAGAATGACCCGATGATCGATGGGCCCTCTTGCGCTTTGCCTTTTTGCTTTTGCCTTCGACTACACGCCTTGGACAATCACTAGTTCCGAGTCAGCCGTGGCTTGGCGCAGCGCCTTTGGCTCGGCGTATTCTGGCGAACCCCACCACTCTCGCGCCTGTTCCATGCTGGGAAACTCGGCGATGATGAGTCTTTCGCGCGGCCACTCTCCCTCGAGAACAATGGGGCCGCCGCGCGCAACCAATCGCGCGCCATACTTCGCCATTGTTGGCAGCAGCATCCGTCTGTAATCCTCGAACCGAACCGCATCTTTGATCGTAAGACTTGCAATGACATAGACTGCCATGTGTTCCTCCTTTATCGCGTGATCGATGATTTTGCCGTACGAGGTTCTTGAGACTGGCTGCCACATTGTTTTCCGTTCCGAGCAAGAAGCGTTATCGCAGCCGCCAGCAACCAAATTGCCTGAACTCCAGCAAGTACTGTAACTGCGTCAGGCAAGGTCAGAGTGAATAGAAAAATCGCCCCTAACCCTGCAAATACGACTGCTAACGGAAGCACCACATATCCAAAGACTCCGCGCCGTACTTCCGGGCTGAGAAGAACAGTCCCCAATGGCCAGAACAGAACTGGAGCTAACATCAGCCAATAGCCGCCTAAGATGATCTTTGCGATCAGAAAAGTGATAATCATGTCGCTTTAGTCCTTTCGCCTGCGACGGCACCGTCCGCCGGTTTTTCAGGCTACCTCCGCCCGCGCCCCGAGTTTCTGCCCGAGGAACATCCCCCTCCGCTGTTCGATCAGACCTGGTTCTTGGTCGAACGTCGTTTTTCCCGAACTTCAGACCTGGTTCAGTTGGTCGAACGGTTTTCCCAAACTATGCCGCGCCTAGTGCTTCGGCGCGGTTGCTGGACTTCACTCCGGATTTTTTCGCCACTAGTCCCGCGAAGGAACTGCGCACCTGCGAGAAAACGACGAACCATAGCACCGTGACGACAATGGCGGGCGCCATGTTTGCTGAATCCAAAAAAATGTGGAAGCTAAGGATGTTCACGATCACCGGTCCGAGCAGCGTCAGTGCGAGCGGCACGTAGCGGTTGCTGAGCAGCAGCGCGCCGCCGATGAGTTCCGTTCCGAACGCGATCACGTAGTACTTCGAGCCTAATAGAGCTCCCATGAACTGTCCCGCGAGGCCCGGCACTGGCGGATTCGGGAAGAAATGTAGAAACGCGTTGAGGCCAAAGACCGTGAAAACGAGGCCGAGTAACACCCGGGCGATGACAAAGGCATACTTCATTGTTTTTCTCCTTTACTTTTATAGGTTGATCAATCTGCGAACGTAGTGACATTCCTCAAAGCGTTATGCGGCTCGGTCGCCGCCCCCCCTTCAGCGTGTGTCCTGCTTGGTCGAGACTTCCATGCTGTGCGAATGCTGNGCATGCGGGCCGCCCATGGCTTTTTGGTGGAGAGCCTTGTATGTGCGCTCTCTGGCGACGGCCTCCTCGGTGGTCAGGTGCTGCGGCTTGGGCGCTTTTTCATAGGCGTCATATTCGTAGCCGAGCTGCGCAACACGGTCGGCCGCGGTGACCGGCAGATCGACGCGCTTGCCGCTCCTGTCTCCATATGCAAACGTGCGGTTGAGATATTTTGGATCCGTTGGATTGGTGTGGCGGAGTCGATTCCAGCTTTCCCAAATCCGGTCCAGGTTGGCGTGATGGAGATAGAACAGCGGGTCACCGCCGACCGTGGCGAAATCGGCCATATCGCCTCCGACTGCAAGATGCGTCAAGAAATGAGGGTTGGTGTCCAACTTGGGATTAAGGCCGTGGCTGCCCGTTGGCGAGTCGATGTAAAAGTCCTCGTTGAGAGCGTCCAGACTCAGCCAGTCCCGGTAAAGTATGTCGATCCGTTCGCCGCCGTTGACCCAGGGCCAGCGCGTGCCGTTATACAGTGTGGTGCCAGGAGCCCGGAACACGGCCGGCAGAACCAAATCGGCGTCGTTTCCGGTGACCGGGTTCCAGTAGGGAAGCGTAAAAGTCTCGTCGTGCAGCACCTCGCGAATGACTCCTTCGAACTCATAGAGCATGAGCCGATGCCAGGGCAGGAAATACCACTGCTGATATTGCTCAGGATTCGACGGGTTGTAGGGGTGAGCTTGGCATCCGTCCCATACGGCCTCGGCATCGGCTTGATACTCCTTCGGGAGGGCCGCGATGACCTCTGCTTTCTTTTTCATGGAGTAATCCCATAGGAAAGCCGGGGGGCCCTTGATCCAATGGGTATTCCACCACCAGGTCCAGGAATGAGTGTCGTAGTCCGGCAGGGTTCTCATGATCTCGATCGCCTGCGCGTATTTCGCGAGCATCATCTGGCCTTCGGGACTGTTCACGTTGTAGCGTATGTACGGCTTCTTCCCTCCGGAAGAAGCCGTGCCTTCGCTGTTCACGCCCTCGGTCGAGATCGCGCTTACGTTTTTCAGACGAGCGGAAGAAGAAGTCGCGCTAACGTTGTTCACAGCAGCGGAAGAAGGAGCCGCACCCACATTCTTTGCACCCGTGGAAGGCGGCGCTTCTTCCTTCTTCGCACCCGTTTGAGGAGTTGGAAAGAAGAAGTTCAGCTCCAGTACATCATGCTGTCCCGTGTGGACTTCGAGACGCGGGTCGAGGAACGACAACGCTCCTGCAGACTGAATCATGCCGCTGACGAGATGTAATTCGTTCCCGATCACCGCGCCCGCGATGCCATGCCGCGGCATCGGCATCGGTGGCAGCGAGATCCATGAATTCGTGGCCGGCTCGTACGCCTCGACGGCTCGGAACGCTCCGACGAGCTCTTTCGTAGTCACCTCGCCACCCGCTACGTAGATCCTGCGGCCATCGGTGCCCCAGGCGCCGCCGCTACGGGCCGTCGGCATCCGTTCTTTCGGAGCACTCCACATATCATTTACTGGGCTGTACTCCTCCACCACATCCGTGTTGGTAGCGGACAGGATGAAGGCGTGGCCGGTGCGGCCACCAATTACGTAGATTTTGCCGTTAACAGCGGCGGCGTACGCGTGGTTCCGAGCCACCGACATCGGCCTGCGGCTCTCCCACTTGTTCGTGGCAGGGTCAAAAACCTCGTTGGTGGTGAGAACCAAAGATGGACCGAAGAACGTGAAGTATGGGTCCTTGGAACCTGCCACCGTGGTTGCGCCGCCGATGACGTAGATTTTGCCGCCGACTTCAACCGCTACCGCAGCCCCACGTTTCGTCGGTAACGGAGCCAGCGACTTCCAGGAATCGACCGCCGGATCGTACTCCCACACATCGGCGATGGGTTCCCACGCGCCGCCGGTCGGTATCTGAGTGTCCTTTGGAGGCACGAAGCCGCCGATCACATAAAGCTTGCCATTGGCAGTGGCTATGGCGGCATGGTGGGCCGACCGCGGCATCCCTTTTTTCTGAGTCCATTTGTCGGTAGCCGGGTCGTACTCGTAGTTAATGCCCGCAGCTTTCCCTTCGTCCCAACCGCCAATCACGTACATCTTGCCGTTAACCGCAGTGCCGTAGAGTTCTTCATCTGGCATAGGGAACGGCGCCGCCTTCTTCCACGGGTTTATTGGCATTTGCGCCAGCGCGGCGGTGCAGAAAACCAGGCTGGCGATCACGGCAAGCATTGCAGTTCGTCGTAGTAGCACTTTTGACATACAAGTCTCCTTATTGAGTGTCGAATGGAAATCAGGTTCTTATCTCGATGGCATTCTGAAGATGAGGCCAAACATTAAGTAGTGGAGGTCTTTGATTCCGTTTGTGCTTTCCCACATGTAGGATGGCTGAAACGACACATGCTTCTCGATGGGCACCGTGACGCCAGTCCATGCTCGCTTTTTCGTCCACCCGCTTCCCTGGTCGTAGAAGGCTTCGTAGGAGGCGAAAAGTTTCCAGACGTGGCCCCCAACCGCAACGGGATACGCGACCGCGATCCGATTGCGATAGCGGTTGATTTCTTTTGCTGGAAGAGACGTTCCGGCATACATGTATGTTGGAAGAAACCTTCTGACATACATGTTGCGCTCGGAGATTTCAAACTTGTGGACCGAGAACATAACCGTCCCGTCGATCCGAAATTGTTGCTCCTCGACAGTGCGAGTAAATCCTCGCGAACGATTCGCGAGTTCATTAAGCCCGTCTGCAGGGACCGAGTAATACAGATAGCTGGGAGTGATCGAAAGAAACTTTGTCGCGCGAAAAGTGGCGTCAAACTGTGCTGACGGTGCTTTCAATTCGCCGATGTAAAAGCCGTAGAATTTAAGATCGATCCGCTGTTGCACAGGAGCAATCAACTCTGTCCAGCCCGTGGGCGCAACTACCGAGCCATTTCCGCGTCCACTAGGTACGTCTACTTCTTGGGCAAAGGACAGCGCGCAAAGCGAAAGCAAACAGATCACCAGACTTGGCACATGACGCAGCGCGAATTTTGTTAGCCTTTTCATGCCGTCTCCACCAACATCGCCGTTGAGGTCACAATGTCGAGCATTCTTCACGACCGGATGCCTCTGTCACATCCAGGGGTGATGCACATCACAAGAGCATGGGACCTTCCAAAACTTCGCCGCAGCTAAGTGCCGCGTTTTCTGGCCATTCATGCAATGCGAAAGAGTTCCGAACGACCATCTGACCGAATGTGGACAGCAGAACCTGGACAGTGAGTGCGTCTTGTTGATGGAAGGAAAACTAGTCCGGCCACTTTTAGGCTCAGTCCAACAGCAGGTTTGGAATTTGGGACAAACATTGCTCGATGACGCCTCAAGCTCTTTTAGGCCGGGCACGAACAGATATTCGCCACCCTTCACTCTCACGAACGTTGGAAGATCGAACAGGAAAGGCTGTTTAGCGCGCGGGACAGACATTTGCGAACATTCGCCGCCTGTGACGTTGATCGGGTCCTGGTCGTTTGGATTGAGTCTGATGAACTCGCCGCCTGCATCCATTCTTTCTGCAGAAATTCGAATTGCCGCTCGATATCGACCTGGATGAAGAGATTTATTAGGCCACGGTCAACTCCATCGTCCTGAACGCGCTGTTCTGGAGATGCGGGCCGTACTCGATGCCGCGCCGAATCAGCCGGTGCCGCCTCACCTCGCTCGCGCGTTTCAAATGCGTGGCGCGCGGGTTGCTGCGACGGAGTGCACCGATCGGGCACCGCAGGCCTTGCTCGTCGCCTGCATTGCTGAAGTTGTTTCGACGCTGAGGATCCGCCGCGATAGCGGGATCATCCTTATCGGGCGATAGGTCGAGTGGGCAACCGCTGAGCCAGCGTCCCATCATCTTGGCCGCGACCAAGGCTTGGTGGTATTGATCCGTCGGAACCGTTGAGTGAAGCCGGTCGGACCGCTACGTCCGCAAGGTACTATTTCACAGTCGCAGGCCAGTTAAGAACGACAGAGTAACTTTCGTTGAAACCTTTTCGTGGTTCCAGCACCAGAAACTTACGTCCGTCTGCGGTTACAGCATACTGGTTGATAGTGGGATCTGGTATCAGTCCCGTTGCGAAAAGTTGCCTTGGGGTGCCGATCTTCGGCCCAGACCAGCGCTCAACGGTCGCTGACATCATCCTTCCTTCAAGATCGAGGAAAAAGAGCTCCCGGCCGTCACCGCGCCAGCGGGGCTGTGCGCCCCCCGCACTAGAAACCTGAGTGATGTTGTGAAATGAGGGGAACGACGCCACAAAGACTTCCCATCTGCCGGCGCGGATCTCGCCGTAAGCGATAAGCTGCCCGTCAGGAGACAAGTGAAACTCATCCTTTATATAGCTGGACGAATACAGTGCTTGAGGTTTGCTGTTACCAGCGACAGGAATAATCGAAAAAGTTTTTGTGTCGTGTGTGAGCAGAAAGCGGCCGTCTGCGGACCACTCTTCTACCCAGTGCGGTTCGTTGTCGCCATAGATGCGCTGCGCCTGCTGAGTTGCAATTTCGATTTTCTCAACCAGGAACGGCGGATCAATTCCGCCATTAGGAAGAAGATTGAACGCCACATAGTGCGAGTCCGGCGACCAAACAGGATCCGACTGCGCGTGCGGATCGATGGTGAGTGGGGTGGTTGTGTCGGTCGCCAAATCAACCAGCCACAAACTGCCGGTAGCGTGCTGGTGGAATGAGTTCAGCGCCAGAAATTTTGCATCCGGCGAAAGCGTGAACTGCTGAAAATCGATCACCGGGTCGAAGCTTCCAGTAACGGTGCCGTCGCGTGCATACCAGTGGAACTGATCGAGTACCCCATTTTGAGAGGCAGTAAATTCCGAAGTGCCTAAATACGCCGGCGAGGCAGCGACATTTCGAGTCACTAACGAGGGCTTGCCGATTTGTCGCAGGGCTTCCCAGTCCATACGCTGCGCGAAAAGGTTCTGGTCTTGCGCGAAGAGCAAATACTCCGGAACTGCTAACGCACGGCTTTGGCTGGCCAGCAGCATTGTCGGGGCTCCGCCATCCAGCGATTGGACATAAACCTTGGCACCCGGATCGGCACTGGTCAAGCTTGTGCGAGCCAGATACATGAAGTGCTTGCCATCCGGCAGGAACTGCACCCACATCTGGCTGACTTGCCCGGGGAGCAAAGACGTCACGGGTATGGCATCACCCCCGGCAGCGGGGACACGGAAGATGGGACTGTTCACCGGTTTGGCACGTCCGTAGCGGATCGGCCCTGGGCCCGGCTGCCTGCGTGCTTTGTCGTGTTGTGATGTCTCGCTCACTTTTGGATTCATAATTCCTCCGATTTGTGCGGGCGGTTGTCCGCTTCATCTACATGGGCGCAAAATGTCTACGGAATCGATCACCTGGCACAGAAAATCTTTAGGAGAGTGGAAAAGCGAAAAGCCAGCGCTGGACTTTGAATCCGGGGCTGGCCTTTGTGATTGCGGCTGGTTTTGAAGGGGCACGGCTTGCAGCCGTGCCCTGAGTCCGTTCGTTTCGCCGTACGCTGCGGCTGTAAAGCTTGCCCTGAGCGGAGTCGAAGGGCCGCACCCTTTCAAAGCGCAGCCTGCTTAGTACTCAGGACCAATGACTGTATGCGGGTTGTTGGCGAAATCCAGTACGCGGCCGCTGGCCACGTCCATGACTTCGAGGGTTGGGGTCATGCTGTCCACCGGCGAACTCGGTCCCGGGGGATAGATGATCTTCAGGCAGGGCTGAATCGTGCGAACTTCAGGCGGGAAGGCACCGTAAATATCGCCCGCGATGGTCTTGCTGGCGGTGCGGATGTCTGTACCGATGGCGATCACCCAGGAAACTGCATGCCCAGGCGTAACCATGATGGTGTTGTCGTAGATTAGGTTT
>WNFJ01385038.1_pt1 | contig 10407 bp, 6 predicted proteins | sample 5400461 | NCBI WGS metagenome assembly WNFJ01 (sample SAMN13153349, study PRJNA577476) | soil metagenome | isolation source: 115 cm saprolite on Douglas fir-dominated hillslope | place: USA:California | collected 2013-09-17
CTCCAAGAAGGGCGACGTTGCTACGGCGCAACTGGCCGCGGCCGAGCATATCGAACAATCGCGCATCGAGCGCGAGCGGCACATCGAAGCGAGTCACGAACGCGCTGAACCGCTGCGCGAGTTGGAGGGCGCCGACTTCATCGCCGTCCAAAGCCCCGCCACACCGGCCCCTACAGCTGAAGCAGAACCGTCCAAGGAATCCGAAAAGCGCCGTCGCGGCCGTCGTGGCGGGCGTCGTGGTCGGCCGGAAAAGTCCGAAGCGCCGCGCGCTGAGACTGACGCGATCGAAACGCCGTTCATTTCCGCGACCGGGTCATTCGAGCGCGTCAGCGATGACGAAGAACGGGTCACGAATGGCGAAATGCTCAAGGACGCGCGCCTGCAGGAACGCATCATGGACGAAGTGCACGCGCGGGAATTCGATTTTGACGGTCTGGCCGACGCCAGAGTCGGATCGCTCCTGCCAACCGCCGAGGCGGCATCCGCGTCGTTTGAGCGCGTTGATGACGGCGACCCGGAATCCGGAGTTCGAGCTGGGCGCGCGCCGGAAATCGTGGCGGCCCACGTTCGCGATTTCGCCGACGAAGTCGCCGACGAAAGTTCGCGCGGACCTTCTTTCCAACGAGTGAGCGATGATGAAGACCTTGCGGCCCAACGCGCCGAAATCGTAGCGCCCGCCACTCGACGCGCGGCGCCGAAGAGAGAGCCAGTGAGCCGCAAAAAGACCGGCGTGATCGGCCGCTTCTTTAAGACCCTAAAGGCTGAGGAGTTGCCGGAAACCGAAGCAGCGGCCGAGACTGAGAACTCCGCTGAGGTTGTTCCCGACGCCGAAGCCAGCATTACCACCGGACGCGCGCACGAAGAGTTTGCGACGCGGCGTGGTGGGCGCAGACGCCGCCGGCCGAACAAGAAACCGACGGACGCCGTCGAAGGCAATGACGCGAGCGCTTCTGCGGAAACGATCGACTCGCCTGATTCACCCGAACCAATCGAAGCGCAGGCTGCGCCGGAAGTAGTCGATGAAGTGCCCGCGGTCGCTGAGGAAATTCCTCAGGCAGCGGCGCCTCGTGACCCCCGGCGTCCGAGCCCGCGCGGCCGTCGCCCAGCGCGTCGCGAACACAAGCAACCGATGATTACGGATCTCTTGCGCGAGGGCCAGGAGATTCTGGTGCAGATAGCTAAGGAACCGATCGCCAAGAAAGGCGCGCGCATTACTTCGCACATCGCGCTGCCCGGCCGCTATCTGGTTTACATGCCGACGGTCGAACACCTCGGCGTATCGCGCAAGATTGATTCAGAGAGCGAACGCACGCGTCTGCGCAAACTGATTCAAAAAATTCATGCCGACGAGAAAGTGACCGCCGGCGGTTTCATCGTCCGCACGGCCGGCGTGGGCATCAGCGAAGCCGACCTGCGCGCCGACGCCGCCTATCTGGTGCGCGCGTGGCAGGACATTCGGCGCGATGCGGAAAAGGCGAAGGCGCCGGCGCTGGTGCATCGCGATCTCGATCTGGTACAGCGCATCCTGCGCGACCAGCTCTCAGAAGACTTCACCGCGATCCGCATCGACTCGGAAGAGGAGTATCAACGCATCGTCGAGTTTGTGAACCGGATGTATCCGCGGATGGTCAAACGCGTGAAGCTTTACACGCGCGATGAACCCATCCTGGAAGCTTTTGGCGTGCAGGCCGAGATTGATAAAGCGATCAAGCCGCGCGTGTGGCTGCGATCCGGCGGCTATCTGGTGATCAACCAGACTGAGGCGCTGGTTTCCATCGACGTAAACACCGGGAAATTTGTCGGCCGCGGCGCGACTCGTCTGGAAGACACGATTACGCGCACGAACATCGAGGCCGTGGAAGAGATTGCCCGTCAGATTCGCTTGCGCGATTTGGGCGGCATCATCGTGCTCGATCTGATCGACATGGAAGAGCGGCGCAACCGCCAGCGCGTGATGACCGTGCTGCAAGATGCGCTCCACCACGACAAGTCGCCGACCAAGGTACTTTCATTCAACGATTTTGGTTTGGTGATCATGACGCGCAAGCGGGTCAAGCAATCGCTGGAACGCACGTTGTGCGCGCCGTGCTCGTACTGCCAGGGAGCGGGGTTGGTGAAGTCGCCGCAGACTGTCTGCTATGAAATTCTCGAGCAGGCGCGAAGGCTGTCGAAAGAGAACGCCGGCGACGGTTCAAGACAAGCGATGTTGCGCGTGAACCCGGAAATCGCGCGCGCCCTGCGCGCCACAGAGCGCGATGTGCTGAACGAGATCGAAGACTATCTGGGCGCGGTTGACCTCAGCAGCGATCCTCGGGTACACCAGGAGCAGTTCGATTTCGCGTTCGTATAACTAAGCACCTCAGGGAGCGACCATGGGCCACCCGCGAGTCCGGCGCATACTCCTATGCGCCGTTTTCGTTCTTTCGTGCATCACCCAGTCGCGAGCGTCGTCCTTTGGCGACGTGCGCGGGGTCGTCTTCGATCCGCAGCACCACGCCATCGCCGGCGCCAGTATTCGATTGCATTCCCGCTCTTCCGATTTTTCGCAGACGATGCAGAGCAATTCCAGCGGAGAATTTCTCTTCCGCGCCGTACCGATTGGCGAATACACGGTCACGGTTGAATCCAACGGCTTCAAGTCTCTCGAGCAGCCAGTGACCGTAATCTCCGGCAACGCGCCAGTGCTTCATTTCTATCTGGCGATCGCGCTCTTGTCACAGCGCGTGGATGTCGTTGCGAGTCGCGCCACGACTGGCACGGATTCGCCGACGCCGGTTACGCTGGTCAATCGCGAGGAAATCAGTCGCACGCCCGGAGCCAGTCGCACAAATAGTCTCGCCTTCGTCACTGGCTTCGTGCCCGGCTCTTACGTTACTCACAACCAGTTGCACGTTCGCGGCGGCCATCAGGTGACCTGGCTGATCGATGGCGTGCCGGTGCCGAATACGAACATTGCCGACACGGTAGGCGCGCAGTTCGATCCAAAGGACGTTGATTATCTGGAGGTCCAGCGCGGCAGTTATTCATCAGAGTTCGGCGATCGCACTTACGGAGTATTCAACGTGTTGCCGCGCAGCGGCTTTGAACGGAATCGCGAGGCGCAGCTTCTGTTCAGCTACGGCAACTTCAACCAGACGAACGATCAGGTTAGCTTTGCCGGCCACACCAAGCGGTTCGCGTACTACACCAGCCTGAACGGGAGCCGCAGCGATTACGGACTGGGGACGCCGACGGCAGCCGTGCTTCACGATCGCAGCAACGGCTTTGGCGGTTTTGCTTCGCTCATCTTCAATCCCAACATTAAGAATCACCTGCGTCTGGTAACCAACGTCAGGCGAGATGTTTTCCAGGTGCCGAATGATCGAGACGCGCAGGACCTGGGCATCCGCGACGTGCAGCGCGAAGCAGACGCTTTCGTTAACTTCAGCTGGGTGCACACTTTCAACGCGAAGGTTTTGCTGACGGTCTCGCCGTTCTATCACTTCAATCGCGCGGATTTTGTGGGCGGGCCTGACGACACGCCAGTAAGCACGCGCGATCGCCGCGGCTCGCACTACGCCGGCGCACAGGCGGCGATGAGCCTGCTGACGCGACGGCACAACGCCAAGCTCGGGTTCTTTGGTTTCTATCAGCGCGACTCAGATCTGTTTGCGATTCGGGGCTTGGATCTGTTTGGCGCGCCGATAAGTTTGTCACAGATACAGGACCTGAACGGAAATCTCGCAGCCGTATTCGCGGAAGATCAATTCAAGTTGACGGACTGGCTGACACTGACTGGCGGGGTGCGCTACACGCGCTTTCACGGCGCGCTTAACGAGAACGCGACCAGCCCGCGCGTGGGCGCGAGCGTTCGCATCCCGCGCTTGAACTGGGTGCTGCACGGTTTCTACGGACGCTATTATCAAGCGCCGCCGCTTACCACAGTGTCGGGGCCGTTGCTGGCGCTGGCCATCCGTCAGGGTTTTGATTTCATTCCGCTCCGTGGCGAACGCGACGAAGAGTATCAATACGGCCTTTCGATTCCAGTGCGCGGGTGGACGATCGATTCGGATTATTTCCGCACGGGTGTCAGGAACTTCTTCGATCACAACCCGCTGGCCAACTCAAACATTTTCTTTCCGCTGACGATCGACCGGGCGCGCATTCGGGCCTTTGAAGTCACGGCGCGATCGCCTCTGCTGTTCAAACGCGGCCGTTTTCATCTCGCGTATTCGCATCAGAAGATCGAAGGAGCGGGCGCCGTGTCCGGCGGGTTGACGGATTTCTCGCCGCCGGTTGGGTTCTTTCTGCTCGATCACGATCAGCGTCACACGCTCAGCACCGGCTTCGTGCTCGATCTACCCGGACGCAGTTATGCGTCAACCAATGTTCGTTACGGTTCAGGTTTTCTCGATGGAGATGGAAACGGCATAAATCACCTGCCCGGACACACGCTGGTTGATTTGTCTTGCGGCAAAGGCTTTGGCGAAGACTGGCTGCTGTCGATTTCTGCCGTCAATGTCGCGAACCGGCGCTTTCTGCTCGACCACAGCAACACGTTCGGCGGCACTCACTTCGTCGAGCCGCGGCAGATCTATGTCGAGGTCCGATATCGGCTTCACTATTAGAACAGTAACCGGGGCAGTAGCCCGACCGTGAGGGAGGGCTCATCGGACCCGGACTGAGCCCTTGCTGACGCGCGGGCTAGTGCCCCGCGTTTCGTCCGCTCGGGTTTATTCAGCGAGATTGGCGGTGTACTTCTCCGTCTTGAACGGTCGAAACCCTCGCTTCAGATAATTCGGCAGCGCAGTTTTGTCATCGAGCGTGCAGGTGTGCAGCCACACTCGATTCGCTCCATCGGCCCAGGCTTGTTCGGTGGCGCAGGTCAGCAAGTGTTTGCCTAAGCCACGGCCAATAAATTCAGGCAGCAATCCGAAGTACGCAACCTCAACTGATCCATCTTCACATTTCCGCAATTCGAAATAACCTGACGTCTCGCCGTCATAAGTCATCAGCCAAAGGGAGTTCTCAGGCAGTTGCAAATGCGCGGCGATCTGTTCGTCAGTCCAAGGCAGACGATCGATCCAGTGATAGTTGCGGCCGACTTCGACGTATAGAAAACGAAACAGCTCGACCGAACAATCGCGCTGTTGTTCGATTCGAATTAGCGGATCAACGGAGAGCGCGGGTTGCAACTCTGAAGCGTCGCGCATCTCGAGATAAGTGCGGGTGACTGCGATGACTGTTTTCTGGCTGATAGCGGTCACGTCGTGCGTCGCGCCTCTTTGACCCGGTCGCTACCGCTCCCGGTTCTGTAACTTCGCCCGCGGATGAAACCGATCGTAAGCCTTGCGCATGTGCAGGTCGGTGATGTGCGTGTAGATTTCCGTCGTCGAAATGTCGCTGTGTCCCAACAACGCCTGGACTGAGCGCGAGTCCGCGCCGTGTTGCATCAGGTGCGTCCCAAAGCTGTGCCGCAGCGTATGCGGCGAAATATCGGGCACGCCCGCATGCGCGGCGTGCGTCTTGACAATTGCCCAGGCGGCGTGCCGCGTCATCGATCGACCGCGATGCAGGAACAACTCGGACTTGCCTTCATTGCCGAACTGCTTGCGGATCGCGGTGTACCTTTGCAGCCAATGGACCGCGCTCTTGCCGATCGGGATGCGCCGCTCCTTGCTGCCCTTGCCGTGGCAGGAAATCAGCGCCGCGTCGATATCGATGTCGCTGGTCCTGAGTGAGCACATTTCTGAAACTCTGAGACCCGCGGCATACATCACTTCCAGCATCGCGCGATCGCGAACCCCGATATCGGTCTTCACATCGGGCGCAGACAAAAGCCGCTCCATCTCTTCTTCACTAAGGAACTGCGGCAGGCGCGAATGTCCTTGCGGCGTATGGAGGTCTTCAGCCGGGTGTCGTTTGATGTATCCGTCGAGCATGAGAAAACGAAAGAAGCCGCGCACGGCGCTCACCGCGCGCGACACGGAGGAAGGCGCCAGCCCATCGCGCGACATGCGCGCAATCCACTCGCGTAAGTCCTTTCGCTCAAGCCTTTCTATCTGTTTGCCGGTTTTTTGCGACCAGCTTTGCAACTTGGCAATGTCGCGCGCGTAACTCTGCAACGTGTTTGCCGAAAGGCCTTTCTCAACCTGGATGTAGGTGAGGAATTCGCGGACGAGATCGCGATTGTTGTGTTTGATCATTACTCTATTTTTGCGCGCCGCGCGCAACTGGCGATGGTTGCCGCCGATAATGGTGAGTCACTGGCCGCCGCCGGCCGATGCCAATCGCGTTGCGCGAGATGATCAAAGTTGGCGGCAGTTGGCGGCGCTTGAATTCATTCGCGGGTGACTCGACGCGATTCAGAATGTCGTAAACCAGTTCAAGGTCGTGACCCGCGGCGACGATCGCTTCCGGTGAAGCTTTCTGCTCGAAGTAAAGTTCGAGGATCGGATCGAGCTGGTCGTAGGGCGGCAGCGACTGATCGTCGAATTGCTCTGGCGCGAGTTCCGCCGACGGGCGCTTCTCGATGATCGTTTGTGGAATCAGTTCGCGCTCGCGATTGTACAGCCGCGCCAGTTCGTAAACTTCGGTTTTCAAAACGTCGCCGAGCACCGCGAGCCCGCCATTCGTGTCGCCGTAAAGCGTACAGTAACCGAGCGCCAGTTCTGACTTATTTCCCGTCGAGAGCAGCAGCCGCCCCTCGGCATTCGAGATAGTCATCAGAATGTTGCCGCGCAGCCGCGATTGCAGATTCTCGACCGCATGAGAGTTGCTTCCGGCCTGTGGCTCAGGCAAACCGAGTTCGTTTCGCAGAGATTGATACGCCGCGGTGATGGGCCGTTCGATTACCTGGACGCCCAGACGCCGTCCCAACTCGATCGAATCTTTGATGCTGCCGGGTGAAGAGTAAGGCGAAGGCATCATCACGGCGAGCACATGCGCCGCACCCAGCGCTTCGCAGGCCAGCGCCGCCACCACGGCCGAGTCAATGCCGCCGGACAAACCAAACAGGGCGCCGGTGAATCCGTTCTTGCGCGCGTAGTCGCGAATGCCGAGCACCAGCGCCTGGCGCACCGTCTCGGTATCGTCGCCAGGCAGACAGCGCGTGTCGGCCACGCGACAGTCGAGATCGACTGTGCCGATGAACTCTTCGAACGGTGGCGCTTGCAGAATGATCTTGCCATTACGATCGGCGACGATGCTGGATCCGTCAAAGATTACGCCGTCGTTTCCGCCGGTCAAATTTACGAAGACTATGGGCAGACCCGCGGCCCGGGCGCGATGCGAAACCATCTCGCATCGCCTGCCCATCTTGCCTTTGTTGAACGGCGAAGCGTTGAGCGACACGAGCAGGTTCGCGCCCATCTGAATCAATTCGTCGGCCGGGTCGTTTGCGTACAGACGTTGCTTCCAAAACGTCTTGTCGTTCCAGAAGTCTTCGCAGACGGTGACTCCGAGTTGGCAATCGTCGAGCTTGAATAGTTTTCGTTCGCGCCCCGGTTCAAAATACCGCGGATCATCGAACACGTCGTATTCAGGCAGCAGCGTCTTGTCCACAAAGCCGATCAACTTCTGGTTGCGAATGACGGCGGCGGAGTTGTAAAGCTTGCGCCCCGTCGCCCGATGGCTGGGCCGCACCGTGCCGACGATCGCCGTCAAGCCATCGGTCGCTTCGATGATCTTATTCAGTGGGTCGAGAGCCGTACGCACCACGTCCGGGTCGAGAAACCAGTCGAGCGATGTGTAGCCCTGGATAGTGACTTCGGGAAAGACGATCAGATCCGAAGCGTCTTTTTTAGCTTGTTCGATCGCGCCGAGGATCCGCGCAACGTTGCCTTCGTAATCGCCGTTGGTCGTATTGATCTGAGCGATGGTAACGCGCATCTGGAAACGATTTTAGCACCGTTGACCGAAAGTCGCTGAGTGTCTGGCAGAAACCCGACATTCAGGGAGGGCGCCTGATCAATAGGAGGACGAGGCACCCTCCCTGACGGTCGGGTTTCTGCCTATTGAGTTCTTGAAGCAGGATTTGGTGAGTACAGCTTCGAATTATAAAAGGGAGCGAACGCCGCAATCAACGCGGCTTCGAAGCTCATCGAGCGCGTCAGCAAATCGCGCGAGAGCACGCCCCAGGCGCCTTGCTTGCTACGCACGTCGCGCATGCCCGCTACTTCGTCAATGACGATTCCCAGTTCGCGTTTGCCGCCAATTACATCTTTCACAATCGCGTCGGGGACTTCGATCGACGGGGACATGCCAAAGCTGCCGCGCTCGCCGTCAGTCACGTAGGCCCAGCCGCGCAGAAACGTGTGCCACTCGCCATCAACTGAGATCGAATGAAAGCCGCCTTCAAGGCCGGCGTAGAGATCGGCTTCGAGTTTCTGCTGCACCAGGATTTCGCGCACGGCGAGCGCCCGTTCGCGCGCGCCGCTCATCAACTCCCAATCCGTCAGCGGCATTGCCGGCGCGCTGGTCTCGACGGATCTGGCGACGACAGTTGTATTGCGCCAGCCGGAATCGATCTCCGCGATGCGCGCGATGGCGGCGCGCGCCGCCATGATTTTCGCGGCGCGATCAGAGCCCAGCGCGATTCGTTCGATGCGGGTCAGTGCGAGCGCTCTTTCCAAAACGGTTGAGTTGACAGCGAAGCCTCGGCGTTGTTGTAATCGAATCCGGTTAAGAGTACAAGCTTCGCCTGTTAGTGTCGGAAGCCCGACCATTAGGGAGGCCTCTTTCGAAACAGGCCCTTTGCTGACGCGTGGGCTTCTGACACGGTCTCGGGCCGGCTCTAGACATTGATCACGAGGTGCTGAGTGTCCGTTGCTGAATTGATTTACGATTGGAACAAGATCGATGCGGCGTTGAGCAAACCCGACGCCGCGATCGGCTTTGATGACGAGACGCTGCGCGACGGTTTGCAATCGCCCTCAGTCTGCGAGCCGACAGTCGAGAAAAAAATCGAGCTGCTGCACCTGATGGAGGCGCTCGGCATCGACACCGCCGATATTGGTCTGCCCGGCGCGGGCGGTACGCATGCAGCGGGTGTCGAGATGATGGCCCGCGAGATTGCCGACAAGAAGCTAAAGATTCGTCCCAACTGCGCCGCGCGCACGCACAAAAACGACATCATTCCGATCGCTGAAATCTCGCAGCGCGCCGGCATTCCCATCGAAGCCTGCACGTTCATCGGCTCTTCGCCGATTCGCTTCTACGCGGAGGAGTGGACGCTCGACAAGCTTCTGCAGATGACGGAAGAGGCTGTGACGTTCGCGGTGAGTGAAGGTTTGCCGGTGATGTTTGTCACCGAAGACACGACGCGCGCGGATCCGGAAACGATTCGCGCGCTGTACACCACGGCGATTCGTTGTGGCGCGCGGGCAGTGTGCGTCTGCGACACGGTGGGGCATGCCACGCCTGACGGTGCGCACGCGGTGATGAAATTTGTGCGCGGAATAATCGACGAGCAAGGCGAAAAGGTAAGGCTCGACTGGCACGGTCATCAGGATCGGGGCCTGGGCGTGATTAATTCGATCGCCGCTATCAAAGGCGGCGCGGATCAAGTTCACGGTTCGGCGCTCGGCATGGGCGAGCGCGTTGGCAACACCCCGATGGATCAGTTGTTAGTCAATCTGAAATTGATGGGCTGGATTGAAAATGATCTGACGCGCTTGCGCGAGTACTGCGACAAAGCCGCCGAAGCGTGCGACTGGACGATCCCGCTGAATTATCCTGTGTTTGGCCGGGACGCTTTTCGCACCGCAACGGGAGTGCACGCGGCGGCGGTGATCAAGTGCTACAAGAAAGGCGACACGGAACTCGCCGATCTGATTTACTCGGGTGTGCCCGCGGGACAGTTTGGCCTGAAGCAAGTGATCGAGATTGGACCGATGAGCGGCAAATCAAATGTGATCTTCTGGCTGGAGAGTCGCGGGAGTCGCGGGCTGGAAGCGAATGAAGAACGCGTCAACCGGATCTATGAACGGGCCAAGCGGGCTTTGGCGGTGCTGAGCGAAGCTGAGCTGATGGGGATGCTGTAGAAAAAAGAAGAGCGCGGGAAAGCCGCGCTCCAAAATAGTCCGTTCCGGAATTACCTAATTGATCGGAATCGTGATCGTTGCTGATCCGGCTTTGCCTGCCGGAAAGCGTTTTTGGCGGGCGATGCGCAACGCGGTCGCGTCTCCGCCCGAAGCCTGAGTGACCCGCCCGTTCTCATCGTAACTCACCTGAACCGTTACTTTCTTCGCTCCAGATGCCGGTGATGACTGGTTCTTGGGAGCGTTTGTGGTGGCAGCAACCGGCGCATCCTTTGCCGATAGTTTGGCAGCGTCCTGAGCCTTCGCCCGCTCCTTTGCTCGCTCTTCGCGCTGGCGCTTGGCGGCCAGATCAGCCGCATCGGAATTGGGCACCGGCTGGCTCGTCTCG
>WNFJ01431018.1_pt1 | contig 10407 bp, 7 predicted proteins | sample 5400461 | NCBI WGS metagenome assembly WNFJ01 (sample SAMN13153349, study PRJNA577476) | soil metagenome | isolation source: 115 cm saprolite on Douglas fir-dominated hillslope | place: USA:California | collected 2013-09-17
GCGTGCCCTGCCATCCCTTACCCATTCCTCCGTATGAGCAATCTCCGGATTAGCAAGTCCCCGCAAAGGCAACAGGATAATTTCCGCAACCTCGCTCGTCTGCAATCGCAATGATCCAAGACCCCGTGGTAGGTATGCCACGACCGGCGTAATCAAAAAATTGCTCACGACGGTGAATACCGGTTGCATGACACCCAAAACCTCGACCCGGGACGGGTCCAATCCAATCTCCTCTTGCGCTTCTCGCAGTGCCGTCATTACTGAAGAGATATCACTCGGCTCAGCAGCCCCTCCAGGAAAGGCAATTTCTCCACTATGGGCACGTAGCGAACGGGCCCGCCGGATAAATACCAGGTGCGTTTCGCTATTCCGGTCAAAAAGCCCTAACAACACAGATGCTCTACGCGCAGCAGGATGATAGCCCTCCACCAAATCTACCACCGTTTGGGCGCTCTCTTCGGCCTCCAGCCTCTCACGTAGGGACGCTATGACCTCTGTACTTTTGCTTAAATCCATGCCTGTATTTTAGCATAAATCCCCCTTGGTATCTCTTGCTCACCTGTGATACAATATGGCAGATTAAAGAACGTCGGAGCAATCTGCTAATTAGGCTATGTATTGTCTTGCATTCAGGGATGGCTTTTGGTATAATTAGAGCATCGAGTGGGGGTATTCTGTGCTCAGGCTCTAGTATGTCCGTAACACGGCTTACCTGTCTGCGAGCGTTGTTTCGTATGACCATTTCATAAGACAATATGAGTTGTTCGACTAACCTCAGTCTCAGTCAAGACGGAAGATCCTGAGATTGATAACGCGGAAGCGATTCCAGCCTAAGCAGCCTCCTCCGATAAATCCATGTCCAATGACGCATCCCCTGGGTTCCAATAATGTGCGTTTTTTCGCCACTGTCCGTCAGGATTAGAGCCTGGATGGAACGAAAGCACACTACACAACAGTGCACATGTAACAGGATCGAAGGTGCTCACTAGGGCAGGCAATAACCGTGGATCGAAGGGGGTATTCTACCCATGCAAGTACAGAAGCACGGCGACCTTTCGACAATGCCAGCGGCAAATCTAAATAGCGGACGGGTACAGACGATGTTCGAAGAAAATGATCCGGAAGGGCAAAGTAGCAACAACTCCGAGGAGATGAACGACTTCAACGAAATGGAAGCGTTGTTGGCGGAATCAAACACCCCGATCAATATCAAGCGCGGCGATGTAGTCGATGGCGTAATCGTGCGTATTGACCAGGACGAAATCCTGGTCGATATTGGTCTCAAATCTGAAGGGGTTCTTTCAACCAAAGAACTTCCAGCCGCCGGAGATTGGTCCTTTGATAATCTCCACCTGAATGATAAGGTGCTCGTGTATATCATCCAGCCTGAAACGCCGGACGGCCATGCGCTCCTCTCCCTCAAACGAGCAAACGCTGAGCGCCAGTGGCGCATCGCAGAAGAACAGTACAAGAATAATGAACTGCTCAAGGCCAGAGTCATCGATTATAATAAAGGTGGCTTGATTGTCGATGTGTCCGGTATTCGCGGGTTCGTGCCTATCTCGCAGATTCTCAACCTGAAGCGCGAAGAAGTCGCCTCTGGTGGCGAAAATCAGGAAACCGCAGCCAAACTCCAGAGCATGAAAGACAAGGAGCTGCAGCTCAAAATTATCGAAATTAACCGCGCACGCAACCGCTTGATTCTTTCGGAGCGCCTGGCTGTTCAGGAATGGCGACAACGCCGCCGGGAGGAACTTCTTGACGAGTTGAAACCAGGTGAAGTACGCAGGGGGGTTGTCAGCAATCTCGCTAATTTTGGCGCCTTTATCGACCTAGGAGGTGCGGACGGGCTGGTGCATATCAGTCAACTAGCCTGGAGCCGTGTCAATCATCCCAGCGAAGTTCTCAAAGTCGGCCAGGAGGTAGAAGTCCAGGTCCTCAGCGTTGATAAAGAAAAGAAGAAGATCGCATTATCAATCAAACGCGCTGAAGTTGATCCCTGGACAACGGTAGAGCAACGCTATACGCCCGGCCAGGTCGTCACAGGTACCATCACCAAGATCGCGCCATTTGGAGCATTCGCCCGCATCGAGGATGGCATCGAGGGCCTTATTCACCTTTCAGAACTCACACCTGGGATGGACCCCAAGACAAATTTGCACGAAGGCCAGCAGCTCCAACTGCGCATATTACGTATTGATGCCGAGCGCCGCCGCCTGGGACTGAGTCTCCGCCAGGCTGAGGAACCCGATAAAGAACCAGTGGCGGAAACTGCTTCAGCAGAAACTGGCACTTCCCATGCTCCAGGTGATATGATGTCTCTATCTTTAGAGGCACCTTCATCACGAACAGAAGAAACCTCTTCACAGACGGAGAAGGAAACCAGTTCGGCGCGTCGTGAAATCAAAGGCGATCGCGGCGTTCGCCCTGAGCGTAATAATGACAATCCGCTCCTGAACAATCTCCCTCTAGGTGATGAGGGTGAAACAACAGCCATGGCTGAAGCGTTCCGCGCTGCAGCCCGTCAGCGTTCTAAAGAAGAATCGGAGGCATCTCAAGAGTAACTACTTGTACTTGAACAGGTGATTCGGGCGACCTCCTTACTGCTTCTATACGGCTGTAGAGCAGTGGGGAGGTCGATTGTTTAAAGGTTCGTAAGAATATTTACGAATGAACGTGTTATCTATAGATCGGAGTTTAATTGTCCTTGACGCTGTATGATCGGTGTTGTATGATGAACTACACAGTTTGCCTGAGCATCACAGAGGGCTCGGTTCCACCCTCTGCTACTGAAAGGGGGGTGACAAACAGGTGAACGATAGAGATAGGTTTGATAAGTTTACAGAGCGAGCCAGGAAAGTCTTGAGCCTCGCTCAGGAAGAGGCACAGCGCTTCCAGCACAATTACATCGGGACAGAACATCTTCTGCTCGGGCTTGTGCGCGAAGGCGAGGGCGTTGCCGCCAAAGTTTTAAGTAACCTCGGTGTGGAGCTTAACAAGGTTCGTAGCGCCGTTGAATTTATCATTGGCCGCGGAGACCGTATCGTCTTGGGCGAGATCGGTTTGACCCCACGTGCCAAGAAGGTGATCGAGCTAGCCGTAGATGAAGCTCGCCGCCTGAATCATCATTATATCGGGACAGAACACCTCCTGCTAGGGCTGGTGCGTGAGGGTGAAGGCATTGCAGCAGGCGTCCTGGAAAGCCTGGGCGTGAACCTGGAGAAAGTGCGAACACAAACCATTCAGGTGCTCAGTCAATCCGGCGCTCCCCATGAGCGTGACGCCAAGCACTCCAAAACTCCCACCATCGACCAGATGGGTATCGATCTCACCGCCGCCGCGCGTGCTGGGACGCTAGACCCGGTCATTGGCAGGCACCAGGAAATCGAGCGCGTCATTCAAATACTTTCCCGGCGTAATAAAAACAACCCGGCGCTCATTGGCGAGCCTGGCGTTGGTAAAACTGCCATCGTCGAAGGTCTGGCACAGCGCCTCGTCGCTGGCGAGGTGCCCGAAACATTGGCCGGCAAACGCTTGTTGACGCTCGATGTCGGATCCCTAGTAGCAGGCACAAAGTATCGTGGTGAGTTTGAAGAGCGCCTCAAAAAGATCATCGAAGAGATTCGCAACAGTCGGGATTGTATTATCTTTATCGATGAGGTTCATACACTTGTAGGCGCTGGCGCCGCGGAGGGCGCGGTCGATGCCGCGAATATCCTCAAGCCTGCGCTTGCTCGTGGTGAATTGCAGTGCATCGGTGCTACTACACTCGACGAGTACCGCAAGTACATAGAACGCGATGCAGCCTTGCAGCGGCGCTTCCAGGAAGTCATTGTCCGCGAACCTAGCATCGAGGAGACACTCGAAATACTTAAAGGTATTCGCGAACGCTATGAGACTCACCATCGCCTGATCATTACAGATGAAGCGCTCAAGGCTGCCACGGAAATGGCAAGCCGTTATATTACAGACCGCTTCATGCCTGATAAAGCAATCGACTTGATCGACGAAGCATCCAGCCGTGTTCGCATGCAGAACTCACTTGCTCCCCTCAACCTCAAAGAGGCCATGAAGGGATTGGAGTCAGTCCTGCGTGAAAAGGAACAGGCCATCCAGCAGCAAGAATATGAACTGGCTGCTGAACTGCGCGACCGCGAAGTAAAACTGCGCGACCGCATCGCTAAGCTCGAATCTGGCTGGCATCGCGAACGCGGCACCGAAAAGCCGCAAGTCGGTGAAGAGGAGATCGCCCAGATCGTCTCGATGTGGACAGGTATCCCCGTCATGCGTATCGCCCAGGAGGAGTCGCAGCGCCTGCTCCAGATGGAAGAGGCATTGCACTCCCGCGTTATCGCCCAGGACGAGGCTATCGAGAAGATCTCGCGTGCCGTACGCCGCGCTCGTGCCGGTTTGAAAGACCCCAAGCGGCCCATTGGATCATTCATCTTCATGGGACCGACAGGCGTCGGTAAAACAGAACTGGCTCGTGCGCTTGCCGAATTTATGTTCGGCAGTGAGGAAGCGCTCATCAAAATCGATATGTCAGAGTTCATGGAACGCCACGCGGCAGCCCGCCTCGTCGGTGCTCCTCCCGGCTATGTCGGTTATGAAGAGGGCGGCCAACTCACTGAGGCCGTACGCCGCAAGTCTTACAGCGTGATCCTGCTCGATGAAATCGAAAAGGCTCACCCCGACGTCTTCAATATGCTGCTCCAGATTCTGGAAGACGGCAAGCTGACCGACGCCAAGGGCCGCACTGTAGACTTCCGCAATACCATTGTGATCATGACTTCAAACGTCGGCGCGGTCTTGTTGAATAGAGAAGCCTCCATCGGCTTCAAACAATCCAAAGATAGGGACAAAGCCAATCAGAGTGAATACGAAGCCATGAAGTCGAAGGTGCTCGGTGAATTGAAGAACACCTTCAAACCTGAGTTCCTGAACCGTATCGATGAGGTGGTCGTCTTCCATTCGCTGCGCATCGAAGAGATGTACTCCATCGTCGAACTACTGCTCAAGCGTGTTCGTGTACAATTGACCGAGCAGCAACTGGAACTGGTCGTTCCTTCTCCTACCAAGGATTTCTTGATAGAAAAGGGCTTCGATGCCCAGTATGGTGCTCGCCCATTGCGCCGCACGATCCAGAGGCTGGTCGAAGATCCGCTGGCAGAAGGACTCCTGGAAGGTAAATTCCACCCGGGAGACCTGGTGGAAGCTATTGTGATCGACGATGAGCTAGTCCTGCAAGTGCGCAATCGCATCGAGCAGTTACCCGCTCCCGCTTCACCTGAAGCAGCCCTTTCGGCTGGTGGTGAAAGCAGCGCCGGTGCTGGCGAAGTGCAGGGATAATATGTAAGTATATGGGGTGCGAGCAGTCGCACCCCATATCATATGTTTTAAGATAACCCAACCAGGCACCCGCAAGGGAGCACTAATCCTCCCCCGGAGGGTGCTCACCTACGCTTCCTGCAGTTGAGGTGTGGCGAGGAAGATATAGTGGGCATGCCATCTCCCCCAGAGACTGTGCCCCTTGCGGCTGCCAGGCCTTAAGAGCTTGCGATATTTTAATGGCAAAACTACGCACAAAATATATCTGCCAGCAATGTGGTGGTGAACAGAGCAAGTGGGTAGGGAAATGCCCCGACTGCGGAGCATGGAATACCTTCGAGGAAGTGGCTGATCTCCCCCAAAGTCCTGCCCAACAGCGCAGGCAAACCCTGTTGAGCTCTTCATCTATAGCCCAGGGGACGCAGATTCCGCTCATTCTGCCAGAGATCAGACCACTAGCACAACCGCGCATCTCCGTCGGCTATCCAGAAATGGATCGCGTACTCGGCGGTGGTCTCGTCGCCGGTTCGCTCACCCTGATCGGCGGAGAGCCAGGCATCGGTAAATCTACACTGCTCCTACAAGTCGCGGGCAATATCGCTAAAAGCGCAGGAGCCGTACTCTACGTTTCAGGTGAAGAATCGATCGAACAGGTCAAGATGCGTGCCGAACGCCTGGATATCATGGGCGAACGACTCTACCTGCTCGCTTCGATCGAACTTGATGTGATTGCAGAGGCGGTCAGTCGTCTCAAACCCGCCTTAGTGGTCATCGACTCGATTCAGACCGTGCTCTCTAGCCATCTAACCTCGGCACCCGGCAGCATCAGCCAGGTGCGTGAATGCACACTCCAACTTATGCAACTGGCGAAGAGCACTCATACTCCCATTTTTATCATCGGACACGTCACCAAAGAAGGTACCGTCGCCGGGCCGAAGGCACTCGAACACATCGCTGATACCGTCCTTTACCTCGAAGGCGAACGGTATCATACCTACCGGCTCCTACGCGGCGTGAAGAACCGCTTTGGGGCAACTCACGAGGTCGGCGTATTTGAGATGCACGGCGATGGATTGTCAGAAGTTCCCAACCCGTCTGCTATGTTTCTGAGTGACCGGGATGCAGGCGCTACCGGCTCTGCGGTCGTTGTCAGCATGGAAGGAACGCGCCCCTTGCTGGTAGAGGTGCAGGCGCTCGTTATTCCTAGTAATTTTGGCAATGCCCGCTGCACCACCAACGGCATCGAATACAGCCGCCTCTTGATGTTACTCGCTGTACTCACCAAAAGAGTTGGCTTAGCAGTGGGCAATCACGACGTCTATGCGAACGTCGTAGGTGGCTTCACTTTAGAAGAACCAGCTATTGACCTGGGAGTAGCAGCAGCTATTGCCTCAAGTTACCGCGAGAAACATGTCGCTCCCGAAACGGCACTGATTGGCGAGGTGGGCCTGTCTGGCGAACTACGCGCCGTCAGTCGCCTCGGCTTGCGCGTGCGCGAAGCAGCAAAGCTCGGCTTTAAGCGCTGCATTGTACCCAAGGCAGGCGGTGGCGCTCAGGTAAGTGCTGAACTGGTGGGTTCGGGACTACCCCCAGATTTTAAAATTTTCGCAGCAAGCTCACTTTCTGTGGCGCTAGAGGTTGCACTACATTGATGGTTGCGTTACACTAATAGATAGAAGCATTCCCTCCCTCCCCGCGTGGGGAGGGGAAGAAAGGATTTTTCGAAAAGCCCCGCTGGTTTACACAACCTAACTATTGATTCCATCGTAGTAACAGTGTATACTCCGTAATCGTCAAAGGCAATTTTTAAGGCTTAACGGGCACGCTCACGGTTTAGCATGGTGCAGGTACCTTTCTTGAGTACCAAGGGTCAGGTGACATCATTTTGCAATCATCTTTTTTTCTTATCATCATCACTCCTGCCCACATGCCCTACCTCGCGTTGCCCCTCACAGGTGTTCGATCGCACAAGATCACACCTTTTTGGAGGATTAAGGGATGTCTGTTAAAACTATTGCCCGTATCATCGGGTCTCTCGTTGCGATTGCCGCCGTCGTTAGTCTTTACTTTTTGGATCAACGACAGTTTCCCGGTGCCGCCAATGACCGCATCTGGTGGGTGATTGGCATTGCGGCCGCAAGCGCACTTTTCATGTTTCTTATCACCCCTTATATTACTGTTGTACCCTACCACTGGATGCGCAATACCTCCGCCAGTGACCTGCTGGCAGCAGTGATAGGGCTGATTGTCGGACTCATCATCTCGGTACTACTCGCTTTCCCATTATCAAATTTGCCAGCAAACCTGGGACATATCCTCCCATTTGTGGGGGCTGTCCTGTTTGCCTTCCTGGGCGTTGCCCTCGCGGTACAACGTAAAAACGATATTACGCACCTCTTTCAAACAGGTTTCTTCACCCGTAGAGCATCACGTGAACGCGAAGAGGAACGCGACAAAGAGCGTACCAAGGAACGCGACAAAGCAAATACAGTACAGCCCCAACCATCCACGCAGATATTGCTGGATACCAGTGCGATCATCGACGGCCGCATTGCCGATATTAGCCAGACAGGCTTCATCACCGGTACCCTGATTGTTCCGCGTTTTGTGTTAAACGAATTGCAGCACATCGCTGACTCCGCCGATACCATGCGTCGCAATCGTGGTCGGCGCGGCCTGGAGATGCTCAACCGCTTGCAGAAAGATGCCACCGTCCCAATCAAAATCATCGATGCTAATGTCGAAGGTATCGACGAGGTCGATAGCAAGCTCGTCAAACTGGCCCAAACCATGCATAGTCCCATCATTACCAACGACTTTAACCTCAACCGTGTTGCGGAGCTGCAAGGCGTCAAAGTACTGAACGTCAACGAACTGGCGAACGCTGTCAAACCTGTACTGCTTCCTGGAGAAGACATCTACATCAAAATTATGCAGGATGGCAAAGAACTGGGCCAGGGTGTGGGATACCTGGATGATGGCACTATGATCGTCGTCGAAGGCGGTCGCCAGTATATGGGCATGACGATTGAAGTCACAGTAACCCGCGTGCTACAAACTGTCGCGGGGCGCATGATCTTTGCTCACCCTAAACAACAGGGAGGAGGAATCGGCAGTCTAGCCGCCCCACCGCCTCAATCGTCTTCATCAAAACAAAAGCAATATTGAGATATGCAAAATAGCTCAGCGGCCGTTATTGTTGCTGCCGGTTCCAGCCGTCGCATGGAAGGACGCGATAAACTCTGGTTACCCCTGGCAGGGCGTATCACACTTGCACGTACCATTGACGTGTTTGAAACCTCTCCCATCATCAATACCATCGTCCTTGTGCTCAATGCAGGGCGCATCAGCGATGCTACAATGCTTTGCCAGCAAGAAGGCTGGCACAAAATCGCCCGCATCGTAGCCGGTGGCATACGCAGGCAAGACTCGGTACGCATAGGTCTCGACGCCCTGCTAGAAATTGCTCCAACAACTGATTGGGTAATGATTCACGATGGCGCGCGTCCACTCGTCACCCTTTCGATACTGGAAGCAGGATTACAAGCAGCGCAGGAATACCAGGCCGCCATCGCAGCCGTTCCCGTCAAAGACACGATCAAGCAAGTTCAGCAGGGCTGGATACATAGCACCCTTGACCGTTCACAGCTTTGGGCCGTCCAGACACCCCAGGTCTTCTCCCTCCCGCTCGTTCATCATGCCCACCACACACCTCTAGCGCAGCAAGACGTCACAGACGACGCAGCATTGTTGGAACAGCTTGGACAGCGTGTCGCTATCTTCCCCGGTTCCTATACAAACATCAAGATCACCACGCAAGAGGACCTGTTGATTGCAGAGACTCTCATTAAAGGACTTACCGCTCTATGACTATGCGTATCGGCTTTGGCTACGATGTCCACGCCTTCGCCCCAAACCGCCCCTTAGTGCTTGGAGGTGTAACCATCCCTTTCGAACACGGCCTTTCTGGACACTCCGACGCCGACACAGTCATCCATGCCATCGTGGATGCCCTCCTGGGTGCTGCAGCGCTCGGTGACATCGGCAAACACTTCCCCTCCAATGATGAGCGTTGGAAAAACCAGCCCAGCGCTGTCTTCCTCGACTATACTTACGATTTGTTATGTCAATATCAGTACAGGATTAGCAACATAGATGCCACCATCGTCGCTGAACGCCCCAAACTGGCTCCCCACACACAGGCCATGCGCGCCCACCTGGCAGAACATTTGCATCTTGATATCAATCAGGTCAGTGTGAAAGCAACAACAACCGACGGCCTCGGCTTCCCAGGCCGCCAGGAAGGGATAGCCTGTTATGCTGTGGTGCTGCTAGAGAAGTAGGCGATCCCATTCACATGAATAGATATTAGAAGAGGGCGAATGCTTCTATTCAACCGAGGGTGGAGCGTTACTTTCTTTTGTCTCCGCTTTTTTCTTCTCTTGTTCCGGAGTTAAAAGCATCTGGACGGCCTGCTGAGTATTCAAAGGAATTCTCGGAATCTTCTGTGACATCTCAGAAATTTCCTCCATAGGCAACTCAGCCAGCACCTTGTCCTTCATCGCCTTAGCCTGACCCATACCTTTGCCCGCACCGCGTGACATCGATTGCAGCGCCTTCGGCCCAGCGATCAACAAGCCGATGACGAGAATCACGAGCAGGTCTATAAAATGAAATCCTCCCATACAGCCTCCCTCTTTCTAGCTAGATGACATCTCGCCAGGGATATGCTCCACACGCTCTAATATGTTTCTTACTCAGCCAAAAAAATATCACTACCTGTATGTTCTATCATATCATACAGGCGAAAGAGGGAGTTGGGTGAGGACCCGCGAGTTCATTCGACAGCAACTTGTTGATAGGCAGAAGACAATCACGTATCTCGTGCTTTGATGATGGGATGTCTCTATTAGGACGTATCTACTGGTAGAGGCCAAGGCGTGCCCTCCCACTACGGAGAGAGCGCCGTACGCAACTTCACACACGCCCGGTAGAAGGCGGTCTTGACTACGGAGGTCGGAATCTGTAGCCTGCACCCGATATCGCTAAAAGAAAGTTCTTCCGTGTAACGCAACCACA
>WNFJ01302972.1_pt1 | contig 10406 bp, 8 predicted proteins | sample 5400461 | NCBI WGS metagenome assembly WNFJ01 (sample SAMN13153349, study PRJNA577476) | soil metagenome | isolation source: 115 cm saprolite on Douglas fir-dominated hillslope | place: USA:California | collected 2013-09-17
CCCGCCAGCCCGCCTGCCCGCCAGCCCGCCAGGCCAGGTAATCCTCAAACGCCAGGAAACGAATCGGCGCCGGTCCGGGGTCCGGCTCAGACGCGGTGTTCACCCGGATCCGCTGCACGCCGTTCGGCGCCACACCGTCTTGTCCGCATAACGGAACGGCAGTTCCTCGATCAGACCCTCGTACTGGCCCACGCCGGCCATTTATCCAGCGCCGCGATCGACCGCCGCCACGTGGACACCGACACCGCCTGCTCCGGATCGCCGTGCAGCCGTGCCCGCTTGAACGCTGCCAGATCCGCCGCATCGCACGCCCAGATGGTCTTGCCCCCGCGCGACTGATCAAGGAACCGGCAGAACACCGTGATGTCCCGGGCATACGCACCGAGAGCCACTCCGCCACGCCCAGCAGGCGCCACAACACGATCTCCCACGGGTTCCCCGATTGCTTATGGCTGCGCGGTATGCAACAAGCGCGTGCCAATCCGGTCGGCACGATGTCGAGCAGCGCTGTCCCGATCAAGGGCGTCGCCGCCAATCGGGATCCCCTGCGGGCAGCCGAATCTGTCCATGCGGGGTCGCTGTATGCTCGTTGCATCCGGATGCTCTGCCGACCCCGGGATGGGAGCGATGTGAGTGTGACAGCTCCGTGAGGCACGGTGACGATCTGCCGCGGCTCGCCGCGGCGCGGCCACTACTGGCCGTCTCGCCAATTGTGATGACGCGCCGCGCTGTGGTGCACAGCGGCGCCAGTTTCATGCCGACGGGGCCGTCGGCAGGCGTGCCGCCTCTGTTCTCCGTGATTCCCCTGTCCACGGGAGTGTCACTCCGCACAGCCGTTAAGGCAAATGATCCCGAGCGGCTGGCGCAAAGCTGTCACGCGGCCCTTCGGCGCCACGCTGCTGGGCGCACCGGCCTGAAGGAGACCCATGTCGCATTTAGCCCGCCGGATCGCCGTCCTTGCGGTGCCCGCTGCTCTCGCCATGATCCTCACCGCTTGTGGAAAGGCTCCTGGAGCCAGCGGCGCGGCAGGTACCTTATCGGGCAAGACGCTAAACATTGGTGCGATCCCGGACCAGAATCCACAGGAGCTGCAGCGGCGCTACGGTGCCCTAGCCGCCTATCTTGCGAAGACGCTCCACGTCAAGGTGCGCTACGTGCCGGTGACCGACTACACAGCCGCCGTGACCGCCTTCCGCCACGGCGACCTGGACCTCGCCTTTTTCGGTGGCCTTACAGGTGTCCAGGCCATGCAGCAGGTCCAAGGAGCGCGGCCCATCGCGCAACGCGACCTTGACGCAACGATGCGCAGCGTGTTCATCGCCAATACCACCAGCGGCCTTAAGCCCGTCAGCGACGTGGCCGGCCTGCGCGAACTGGCGGGCCATACCTTCACGTTCGGCAGCCAGTCATCGACTTCGGGACGTCTGATGCCGCAGTATTACCTCGCCAAGGTCGGCGTTAAGTTAAGCGACTTCGCTGGCCAGCCCGGCTTCTCGGGCTCCCACGACATAACGTTGAAGCTGGTGGAGGCGGGCACATATCAGGCGGGCGCGCTCAACATCGCTGTGTGGAAGGAGCGCCTAGGGCAGGGCGTGGTGGACACCAGGAGAGTCCGTGTCATTTTTGAGACACCGCCGTATCATGACTACTTCTGGCTGATCCGCCCCGACGTGGGCCATCAATTCGGTGCGTCGTTCACACAGCGGGTGAGGGGGGCGCTGCTTTCCATCAGCGGCAGGAACGGCCAGCAACGGCAGATACTCAGTCTGTTTCATTGCCGCGGGTTCATCCCTACTGATGCGGGCAACTACCGGGAGATCGCCGCAGTTGCCCGTAGCCTCGGCCTGTTGAGTTAGCTGCAGATGCCGGCAGCTCGCATCTTCGAGCTTCAAGACGCAGGGATCCAGTACGGCAAGGTCCGTGCCCTGTGCGGCATCGACTTCACCGTCGGGCGGGGCGAGCGGGTCGCGGTTATCGGCCCGAGCGGCGCAGGGAAAAGCAGCCTAATCGGGCTTTTGAACGGAACGCTTGTGCCCACCGAGGGCCGGGTCCACGTGCTCGGCCGTGACCTTGCGGCGTCGTCTCCCCGCGAGTTACGTGATGTGCAGCGCAAACTCGGCACGATCCATCAGCAGTTCGATCTCGTGAAAGAGCTGCGCGCGGTGCACAACGTGAACGCGGGACGCCTTGGTGGCTGGCCGTTCTGGAAGGCGGTGCTATCTCTACTGCTGCCTCGTGAGGTGACTAGCACGCGACTCGCCATGGAACGGGTTGGGATCGGCGGCAAAATCTACGCACGGACCGAAGACCTGTCGGGCGGCGAGCAGCAGCGAGTGGCAATCGCCCGTGTCCTCGTGCAACAGCCCGCCGCGATTCTCGCAGACGAACCCGTCGCCAGTCTTGACCCGGCACGTGGCAGAGAGATCGTGAACTTGCTGCACGACATCAGTGCCGAGACCGGCGCCACCCTGCTCGCCAGCCTGCACGACGTGCATCTCGCCCTGGATCGGTTCGAACGGGTGATTGGGCTACGTGACGGGCTCGTTGCCTTCGATGCCGCGCCTGCGCGGCTTGCACAGCAGGACATCGACACGCTCTACGCGCTGGAGCACAAGCGAGAGCTGGCATGACGCCTCCAGTAAGAACGCCCCCGGCCGACCGCCGGGGGCTGTCGGACCTGAGCCTGCGAGAGGTCGCCCACGCGAGGGCCAGCCCGGGCTATTCGCTGATGCGCCGGGCGTGCGCTGTGGTGGCCCTCCTGGGCACGCTCATCGCGCTGGCCACCGCCGCCCGCCACAACGTGGTCAGGGCAAGCGGCGCGCCCCTCCTCGGGGAGTTCTTTGACGCCGCTGTACACCCCCAGCTGGGCGGGCAGTTCCTCGCACTTACCGCGAAGGCGACCCTGACAACGCTCGCCTATGCGGTGCTCGGCACCGGGCTCAGCCTTGTGATCGGCTTAGTGGGTGGCGTGCTGACCTCTGAGACCTGGTGGCGGCGGGGGGCACGGCGGCGTCCGCGCATCGCGCTGGCCAGCTGGGCCGTCGCACGAGTTGTGCTGGCGATCCCCCGCGGCATCCACGAACTGGTGTGGGGACTGTTTCTCCTTAGCGTTCTCGGGATCCAGCCCATGGTTCCGGTGCTGGCGATCGGGATCGCCTACGGCGCCGTGACAGCGAAGGTTTTCTCGGAGCTTCTTGACGAAACCCCACGAGAGCCATACACGGCCCTTGTCGCTTCGGGAGCGGGCAGGCTTGCCGCGATTCTCTATGGCCTGCTGCCACCCGCGCTGCCGGATCTCCTGTCCTATGCCTTCTATCGCTTCGAGTGCGCAATCCGCAGCGCCACGGTCCTCGGGCTCGTGGGGGCCGGCGGCCTGGGATTCCAGCTGTCGCTCAGCTTCCAGGCGCTGCAGTACCACGAAATCTGGACCTTGCTCTACGCTTTGATCGCGCTCTGCGCTGCCGCAGACTTCTGGAGCGCTGCCGTGCGCAAGCGGCGGGCCGTGCCGCTTCGGGCGGCGGCACACGTCCGTCCTGGCCGCGATCGCGTCCTAACCGGCTCGATCTTGGCTGTGCTTGCGCTCATCCCCCTGTCGGCCTGGTGGGTTGGTCTGAGCCCGGCTGTGCTATGGGCCACACGAACCTGGGATCTCGTTGGTCAGCTGTTCATGCAGGCATGGCCGCCTAGCGCCGGCAACGAAGGCGTGCTCGGGCTGTTCAAACTCAGTGCTGTCACGCTGGCGATGTCCGTGCTCGCAATAGCGCTCGCCTTCCTGGGCGGAATACTTCTCGCGTTCCCCGCGTCAAACCTCACTCGCCAGGGCGGACGGACCCGGTTCGGCAGGGCGGCGCGAGCCAGGCGGATGCTCGTGTTCATTACTGCCCGTGCAGTGCTCATCGTGCTGCGGGCCATACCGCCGCCGGTGTGGGCATTGGTGTTCCTGCTGGTGCTGTTCCCGGGTATTTTTCCCGCCGCGCTGGCCCTAGGCGTCTACACGCTCGGTGTGCTCGGACGGCTCATGGCCGAGGCGGCGGAGAATCTCGACCAGCGCCCGCTGCGCGCCCTGCGCGCGCACGGAGCCTCCAGGCAGCAAGTGTTCTGTTATGGGGTGATCCCCGCTGCCGCGCCACGCTTCATCGCGTTCAGCCTCTACCGCTGGGAGGTGACGATCAGGGAGACCATAGTGGTCGGGGTGGTCGGTGCGGGTGGGCTGGGACTCCTGCTTAATCAACAGCTCGCCTCATTCGCCTACGGTGGCGCGGTCGGGACGCTGCTCGCCGTTATTGTCCTCACGCTTCTTGTCGACTTCACCAGCGCCGCGGCCCGACGGGCGCTTCATTAGCCGAATCCGCTTCCTCGCCGCGCCAGGGGCGCTTACGTGTAAGCGGCGTTAGCTCGAAGACCCATCGACGTGTGGATGGGCAGCCTCGGTCGGCTCGGTGATCGCTCCAGCCGACTCCGGCCGGGCCGCGGGGACCCCCATCCAGGTACCGTGTTTGCTGGGCCACCAGTTCCACCGCCCGAGGAGCAGCACGGTCGACGGGACAAGCAAGGTGCGCACGAGGAACGTGTCCATCAAGATCCCGAGAGCGAGACCGAAGCCGACGTCGCGGACCTCACTCCCCCCTGAACCGCTCCCGCCGACGACCGCGAAAACCGCGAAGGTTCCGGCCAGCACCAACCCGGCCGAGGTGACGGTGGTACCTGTCGTGCCCAGCGCCCGGATGACTGCCATCCGCAGCGGCAATGTGCCGGCTTCTTCACGGATCCGTGTCATCACAAGAATGTTGTAGTCCTCGCCGAGTGCCAGCAGGAACAAGAACATCAGGAATGGCAGCACGAAGACAAGCCCACCGGCGTTGCCGAGATCGATGAAGAGGATCACAGCCAGCCCGAGCGCGGCCAGGTACGAGAAGGCGACAGAGGCGACGAGGTAAAGGGGCGCCACAAGGCTGCGCATGACGAGGGCGAGCAGAACGCCGATGACAATGATCGCGACAGGGATCACCCTGATGAGGTCACTGCCGGAGATGTTACTGATGTCGTAGAAGATGGGTGCTTCCCCTGTGACGCCGTAGCGTACGGCGCCAATCACGCGCGCGGCCAGGTTTGCCCTGGCCCTTATCCCGGGGATGGCATCAATGGCCTCTGTACTCGACGGGTCCCCAGCGGACAGGCTAGTGACGAACTGCACGGTCCGGCCGTCGCGGCTTACGTACGAGGCGGTGGCCCGGTACGCCTGGTAGGCGGCAGGCGGTACAGGTGACCCTGGCCGGGGCGTCGGCGCCAGATCTTGGGCAGCGCCAAGCTCGGCATGCAACCGCAGCAGATCGGCCGTGCTCAGGGCAATGCCATTCGGGTTGAGAGGGCCGGTCATGTGCGTGAACTCGGGCGCGGTCCGCAGCTGCTGCCATGCCACCATCAAGGGCTCAGCGTCGGCCCATGCCGGCCGCCCGAGAACGTAGATGAGATAGGTCGGATTTGCGGTGCTCGTAGGAAAGTGCGCGGCGAGCAGGGCGGTTCCCGCGGCCGAGTCAGTCCCGGCCGGAGCGGCCTGGGGACCAGCGAACCCGGACGCCCGATAGCCAGAAGCTGCGAACGCAAGGCCACCGAAGACCAGCAGGCCGATCAAGAGGGTAACGGCAGGCCGGTGTACAACGCGGGCGCAGATCCGGGCCCACGTTCCTGGCCGGCGTTCACCACCGCGAGTCGCTGACGGCCAGAAGACGGCTCGGCCGAAGATCGCCAGCAATGCGGGCAACAGGCTGAGCCCGGCTACCAGCATCAGGCCGATTCCGATGGCGAGCGGGATGCCAAGATCGGAGTAGATCGCGAAGGATGCGAGCAACAGGGACAGCAGCGCAGCGATCACGGTGGCGCCAGAGAAACTAATCGACTCGCCTACCCGGGCGGTCGCCCTGATCACGGCCTCGTTGGGCGGCAGCCCGCCGCGTAGCTCCTCTCGGACACGGAAGACAAGGAAGAGGCCATAGTCGGTGCCTGCACCCAGCACGAGCACGATGAGCATCAGCTGTGCGAGGACCGAGACCTTCAGGCCTGCGTGGCCGGCCTCGGCTATCAGCTGCCCGGAGATGATCACCACAAGCAACGCTGGAACCAGAGTGACAAGCGGGGCGAGCGGGGCGCGAAAGATGAGCAGCAGCAGCGAAATGATGAAGATGACCGAGAAGAGTTGCACCTGGCTACCCGTGGAGCCAGCCTTGGCCGCGCTGTCCACCTGGGCTGCGGTGCTTCCAGCCAGATGGACCTGGAGGCCCGCAGGAACCGGCACCCTCGCGATCGCCTTGCGGATATTCGTGACCAATGGGGTCGCGTCGGCCACATCCGCGGCGAGTATCTCTACTTGCTCGGCACGGCCGTCCGGCGACCGCCCGAGATCTTGCACCTGAATGACGCCGGGTACCGCTGCCAGCGCTGACCGCAGCCGTGCGGCGGCCGTCTGATCGGCGGCTGAGAGCACGGCACCCGGGCGTGCCGCTACCGCGGGAATGGCGATGCCATTGGTAAGCCCGGCCTGACCAAACGCGGCTGCCAGGCGCGCCGCCTGCTCGCTCGGAGCACTGGCCGGTAAGAAGGCCGAGTTGCCCGACTGCGTGACGCTGGCGAGGGACGGGAGGAAATAGATCGCCGCGATCGTGCCAGCGACCCACACTGCCACGACGGCCCACCGGAACCGCACAGCAAACCGGCCGATCGCCGCGAACATCTCTGTCACCACTACCTCCCTGATCTCGTACTCCGCCCAGGTCATGCTGGCGCGGGACGCCGCATTTGATGCGGTGAACTCGGCCATGCCGCAGATGTCCCGCCGGCTATCACGGCGGGAATTGCGCCGCGCTGCCCGCGCAGGACGCGATGGGGCTCACCACGTGACGGGGAGTTCTGCAAAGCCGCCGGTGAGAAGGTCGGTGCGTAGCTGGAGCTGCTCGAGCGGGACCGCCAGGCGCAGCGTCGGAAAACGCTGGAACAGCAGGCTGAACACGGCCTGCAGCTCCAGCCTGGCCAGGCTCGCGCCGATGCAGAAGTAGTTGCCGTGACCAAAGCCGAGATGGGGGTTGGGCTCGCGGGTGATGTCGAAACGGCCCGGGTCGGAGAAGATTCGCTCGTCCCGGTTGGCGACGGTGGCGGCGAGGAACACCGCCTCCCCGGCCCGTATCGTCACTCCGCCGATGTGGATGTCGGCGCGGGCGTATCGAGGCAGCCCGCTGTCGCCGAGCGCAAACGTTCGCACGATCTCCTCGACGGCGCCTTCGATCAGAGCGGGATCGCCGCGAAGGGCGTTGAGTTGGTCAGGGTTGGCGAGCAGAAGCACTGTGCCGTGGTCGATGCGTGCCGCCGTACTCGCGTGTCCGGCCAAAAGCAGCGCGGCAGCCAAGATGGCGATGTCGTCGTTGCTCAGCTTTCCCTCGCCCTCGGCGGCAATGAGGGCCGAGATCATATCGTCGCTAGGTTCGCGGCGCTTATGCTCGATGTGCTGGTCCATGTAGGTGAAGAGTTCTTGGAACGCGGTTGCGGCCGCCACCGCGTTGCCCAATCCGACGGCAAGCTCAGACCATTCTTCGAATCGCTTATGGTCCGCGTATGGGACGCCGAGCAGCTCACAGATCACCATCACAGGCAGCGGGAGCGACAGCCGCTGGTGCAGGTCGGCGGGCGGCGTCTCGGCGGACAGGCGGTCTAACAGATCCTCGACAAGAGCGTTGACTCGCCCGCGCAACCCTTGCATCCGCCGTGCAGAGAAAGCGGGGGCGAGGAGCCGGCGCATCCGCGCAGCGCTCTCTGGTTCGGTTTCGTAATCGCCGAACGGCCCGCCCAGGAGCGCCGAGTCAGAGAACCGGGCCGCCCGCTCTGGCTCCGGGTGTGACCGTCCGAGCCGCCCGTCGGCAAACAGCGCCTTGATGTCGTCGTACCGTGTGATCATCCACGCGATGTCGCCGGTTGCGGTCCGGATGCGTGTGATAGGCAGCTCGGCCTGCAGCCTGTGGAACTCCGGTGCGATGTCAAGGGGACTGGGCTGGGCGAACGGCAGGCGGGGAAGGTCGTTGTCAAGGCTCGTGGTCATTTCTCTCCTCGTATCAGCTCAGACATGGCAGTCCCAGATCAGCTAACAGCGCGGCAAATGCGTCCTTCTCCTACCGCGGGTCTGCGGACTGTCCGGCGGCGGGGGGGTAACAAGCAAGATCACCGGGTCAGGTTCCGGCGAGTTCGACCACCGGGCGGATCGCCCGCGCCCGTCCGCCCGCGCGGTCGAAGCGAAGGCGTGAGAGGCTCGCGGTGCTCGCCACGGTCTCATCCTCTTCCGGTCGAAGGCGTTTCCATATTCAAGCTAATAATGGACGATCGCCGATGCGCAGGGAAGACGAGGCGCATCCGGGATGGCTCGCCCGCGCCAGCCGTTTAGACTCAAGTTACGTCGGCGTGTCGGCTGCAAATGACTGGTGACCTGCGAAGACTTCGCAGAATGGGCCAAAGGACGTAGCCAGAAAGACCAGGGGCAGGGTCGACCGTGGTAGCTCTTTGATCATCAGCGATCTCCTCCGGACGGCCCGTTCGCCGCTCCGGCCGAGGTCATGTAGCCAGAACGTTGTCTTGCCTCGGAGGACGTTTCGGCAGGTCGTGGCGCGAATTTCCATACTCAAGATCAAGTAACTTCGGTTTAGATGATAATCTCAACGGCTGCCGCTGCGGAGCACGGCCTGGCTCGTCCTAACTTGCGTGCGTGCGCGCGGGCCTCGTGGGACCCCACCAGCCATTCGGCCACCAGAACGGGCTTGCGCCCGGTGCGGTCCGAAAGCCGGCCCGCGCCCTCACCGCTGGCGGGCCTCACCGCTGGCGGGCACTGCCAGTTCCGCCAGCAGTGCGGCGAATGCGTTCTTCTCTCGCTGCGGATCCACCATCGGCCGCAAGGTGGCGCAGTGTTCCTGCAGTTGGCGATAGTAGCCATCGCGGTCCTGCTCGGCGGCGTCCAGCCGCTCGGCAAGCGCGTCCGCATCGCCCACAGGGAAGTAGCCGGGATAATCTTCGCCGAGCAGGCCAATGGACCCCGGTATCGCCGACGAAATGACAGGCACACCGGCGGCGAGCGCCTCGGAGACCACGTTGGCGCCACCCTCATGCCGCGACGTCAGCGCCATCAACTTACTGCGAGCCAGCACGCGCAGCGCCTCGTCGCGCGGACAAGGGCCATGCCACACATAGCGGGGGTTGCTGGCCGCTTCCGCTGCGAGCTCCGCGGCCAGGACGTCGTCGCGGGCCGCGCCGACATGCGTCACGCGGATCTTCGATGAGGCTGGAAGCCGCCGCAGCGCCGCGGCGAGTACCGCTGGATCCTTGACCGGCCGCACATGCGCAAGGAATGCGACCTCGAAGAAGCTTTCGCAGGCCGGTAGCCGTGGGATTGGCGGCACAGACTGGATCACCACCCGGGCGCGTTCGCGCAGCCACGGGTCAAGCTGGGCCAGGCCAAGCGGCTGCAGGACGATCAGGCGGGAGGCAATAGCGAGCACCGCGGGATCAACCCCCGCGGTGACAAGGTCCGGGTACAGGTCGGTCCCTGTCGTCGCGATCACGACGGGCGCTCGTGGGTGGTCGGCGCGGAACGACCGTACCGAATCGGCACTCTTGCGTGCGTGCAATGCGATCAGCGCGCTGTAGCGCCCGCCGCGGTAGGTTTCGGCGATGCGGACCTCATGACCGAGCTCGTTTAGGATGCGCCCCCAGCGCCGCGCCGTGACTCCGTTTCCGTGTGGGCTGTCCGGCGGCGCCGGGGTGACAAGCAAGATCATCGGATCAGCGCGCAGCCCGTGAGCGGCCTGTGCGCCACGGCACACAACCTGATCCCATGGCGCGCCTCCTAAGGGCTAAGCGTCCAGGGTTACCTGGCTGGCCCGCAACCCGACCCGCTCACCAGAAGCTACCTCGCTCGCGCATTTCAGCCAACGGCCCAGAGCCCGCGCGTAGGTGTGTGCTATCAGGTCGTCGCGACCCGGACAGACAATGTCGGCAGATCAAGGCCAGCCCCCGCTACCTCGGGCAAATCGCGAGGGGAGGAAGATCTCAGCATGTGAGCGACTCGCCTTGACAGCACGAGCGCTCCACTATTCCATTATTTTCCAGAACACTGAGGCAACGGCCAAATCGCGCGTCCACGATGCCGACATCCGGCTGGTACACCGTGAACCTTCGAAAAGTATCCTGGACCGCCAGGGCGGAGCTCGCACCCGCAGGGGCGTGGCCCAGCTACTCGAAGATGGCTGGAGTACGCGCGGGGACGCGGGTCAAGATCCCTACCCAGCCTCCGGCATTCAGCGTGAGTGGTGGATTAGGACTCTGCCGATTTCCGCATGGCGGTGAGCTGGGACTTTGCGGCACCACGCCTGGTGGCG
>WNFJ01122387.1_pt1 | contig 10405 bp, 13 predicted proteins | sample 5400461 | NCBI WGS metagenome assembly WNFJ01 (sample SAMN13153349, study PRJNA577476) | soil metagenome | isolation source: 115 cm saprolite on Douglas fir-dominated hillslope | place: USA:California | collected 2013-09-17
GATAGGGAACCGGAAGGGCCATCGATGCAGGATACTCGCGCAGGCTCACCCGGTCATTGGTAGCCTGCCGCGCCGCAAAATGCATCGTTCAAAAAAGATGACGCGGACCACCAGGGCCCGCGTCATCCTATTCAACCTGCAAAATGTTTGATCAGCGCGCCCCGCGCGGCCCGCCACCGGGGCCGCCGCGGCCGCCGCCAGGACCACCGCGCTCGCCGCCCGGACCGGCACCGAACACCGGCTTCGGCTTCATCGGCAACAGACCCTCGCGCTGCAGCTTCTTGCGCGCCAGCTTGCGCGCCCGGCGCACGGCTTCCGCCTTTTCGCGGGCCTTCTTCTCGGAGGGCTTTTCGTAGTGACCGCGGAGCTTCATCTCGCGGAAAATACCCTCGCGCTGCATCTTCTTCTTCAGCGCCTTGAGGGCTTGATCGACATTGTTATCGCGGACGAGAACCTGCACGCGGCATCCTCTTTTCAATTAGTCGGATTGGATTCTGATAAAGCAAGCGGCTGGCGAAAAGGCCGAGCCCCTGACCTTGAGCGCGCGGATGTATCAGACAAAGGCGGCAATGTCCACCAGAAGACACGGGATTGTGCGAGCCGAGCGTGGCAAAGTCGGCACTTGCGGAGGCCGATCAGGTGGGTTTTGGCGGCAATGCTCCAACCTGCGTCACATGGCCCATCTTGCGGCCCGGCCGCGGCGGCCCCTTGCCGTAGAGGTGGACGGTCGCGCCCGGGATGGTCAGCCATTGCTGATAGCTGTTGATTTCGTCCCCGATCAGATTGGTCATGGTGACCGGGCCATGACGGACCGGCTTGCCGAGCGGCCAGCCGGCGATGGCGCGGATGTGTTGTTCGAACTGCGAGACCGACGCGCCGTCGAGCGTCCAGTGCCCCGAATTATGCACCCGCGGCGCGATCTCGTTGACCAATAATGTCGGCCCGTCGGCGCCAATCACCACGAACATCTCGACCGCGAGCACGCCGACATAATCCAGTGCGCTGGCGATCCTCTCGGCGATGCCGCGCGCCTGCGCCGCCAGCGCGTCCGAGATTGCAGCCGGCGCACGCGAGATTTTCAAAATGTGGTCGCGATGTTCGTTTTCGGTGACGTCGAAGCACTCGACATTGCCGTCCGCCGAGCGCGCGGCGATCATCGAGACCTCGCGCTCGAACGGAATGAAGGCCTCCAGGATGGCGGATTTGGTGCCGAGGTCCGCCCAGATCTGGTCCGGATCGTCGCCCTCGCGGATGATCGCCTGGCCCTTGCCGTCATAGCCGAAGCGCCTTGTCTTGATCACAGCGGGCAGGCCGATGCGCCCGATCGCGGCATGCAGGCTTGCCGCCGACGACACATCGGCGTAGTCGGCGGTGCCGATGCCGAGCCGTTTGACGAAATCCTTCTCGGCGAGGCGGTCCTGCGTGGTTTCCAGGATTTGGCGGTCGGGCAATACCGGACGGCGCGCCGCGAGGATCATCGCAGCCGCAGCCGGCACGTTCTCGAATTCGTACGTGATGACGTCGACGTCACCAGCGAACAGTTCCAGCGCCTCGACATCGGCATATTCCGCGCAGGTCGCATTCATCACGACATCGAAGGCCGGCGATTCCGGGTCGGGTGAAAACACCTGGCATCGCAAGCCGAGCCGCGCCGCGGCCATTGCCAGCATCCGGCCCAATTGTCCGCCGCCGAGTATTCCGATGGTGTCGCCGGGCTTCAGCTTCACCTGATTTGACGCCGTCACGCCGACCCCTCCGGGCGCTCGCCGACCGAATCGGTCTGCTGTTTGCGCCAGGCGGCAAGCCTGGCGGACAGCGCCGGATCGTTCAGCGCGAGCACGCTTGCCGCGAGTAATGCGGCGTTGATGGCGCCGGCCTTGCCGATCGCGAGCGTCCCGACCGGAACGCCTGCGGGCATCTGGACGATGGAAAGCAGCGAATCGACGCCGGCCAGCGCCCTGGATTCGATGGGCACGCCGAATACCGGAAGTTCCGTGAGCGAGGCCGTCATGCCCGGCAGATGTGCCGCCCCTCCGGCGCCGGCGATGATGACTTTGAAGCCGGCCGCCTTGGCGCCCTTGGCGAAGGCAAACAGCCGGTCCGGGGTGCGATGCGCGGAGACGATGCGTTTCTCGCTAGTCACGCCGAGGGCGGTGAGGGTTTCGGCGGCGTGGCGCATGGTGTCCCAGTCCGACTGGCTTCCCATGATGATGGCGATTGGGGCGGGGGCGGTCATACGGTCAATTCTTTTCGGGAATCCAAAAACATAGGCCGGATTATAGGATCGGCCCAAGCTTCGGCAAGGCGTGGCAAGGGATGCGGAATGGACTATCCTGACTTGGTGAATCCCGGCAAGTCTTCTTAGGGATCTCCATGAAGAACTTAGGGATGCCCATGAAGAAGAAAACCAGGGCGACCCCACTGAGGGGTGCGAAACGCCGCAAAGCTGGCTTGGCGGAGCGCAAGGCGCTGCCGCAGCGCACGAGGCTGGCGAAAAAAGCGGCGTCGGTGTCCCGGAAGTCGACCGCGCCCGCGCCCGATGCCAAGCCGACGATTCGCCGGCTCAAGGTCGAATTGGCACAAGCGCTGGCGCGTATCGAGGAATTGCAGGCCTCCGCAGATACCGACTTCCTCTTGGATATCCCGAACCGGCGCGGCTTTGAGCGGGAGCTCAACCGTTCGATCGCCTACATCAAGCGTTATCATGCCAGCGGCGCGCTGATCGTGCTCGACGTCGATCGCTTAAAGCCGATCAACGATGCCTTCGGACATGCCGCCGGCGATCAGGTGCTGAAGGCCGTTGTCGCGACGGTCTCGGGCCAGATACGCTCCTCCGACGTGCTCGGGCGGCTCGGCGGCGACGAGTTCGCGCTGCTGTTGTGGAATCTCAGCGAGACCGACGCCAAGGCCAAAGCGGCGTCGCTGGAAGAAGCCATCGATCGGCTCACTTTTGTATTTCGCGGCCGTACTGTCACCGCGGGCGCGTCCGCCGGCGTCGCCATTCTCGGCCCGCATGCGGAAGCCGGCCGAGCGCTGGAAGAAGCCGACAGCGCGATGTATATGCGCAAGGCGCAACGGCGCCATGAAACGTGAGCAGGATCATGACAGTCAAACCCACCCCATTCACACTCCGTGTCCCGGACGCCGACATCGCCGATCTCCGCGACCGTCTTGCCCGCGCGCGCTTCCCCGATCAGGCGCCCGGTGACCCATGGGCCTATGGCACCAATGTCGATTATCTTCGCAAGCTCACAGAATACTGGCGCAACGGGTTCGACTGGAGAGCGGAAGAAGCCGCGCTAAACGCCTTTCCGCAATTCCGCGTCCCGCTCGACGGCATCGACCTCCATTACTTGCACGTGCCCGGCGTCGGCCCAGACCCTATGCCGCTGCTCTTGCTGCACGGCTGGCCGGGCTCCGTGTTCGAGTTTCTCGATATCATCCCGCGCCTCACCGACCCAGTGCGCTTCGGTGGCGACGCGCGCGATGCCTTCACCGTCGTGGCGCCGTCCTTGCCGGGCTATGGCCTGTCTTTCCAGCCCGGCCAAAAGCGGTTCGGCGTTCCCGAAATGGCGGATTGCGTCGCCGCCCTGATGCATGACGTGCTCGGCTATAACAGCTTCGGCGCCCAAGGTGGCGACTGGGGAGCGGCGGTTACCAGCCGGCTCGGCTACGCGCACGCAGACCGGATGATCGGCATCCACATCAATCTGATGATGGCCGCAGGGCGCGATCCCTCCGCTTTTGCCAATCCGACCGAGGAGGAACGGCGTTACCTGGGCGACCTTGCGCATTGGACGCGCGAAGAGACGGGCTATCAGTGGATCCAGGGCACACGCCCGCAGACGCTCGCCTTCGGCCTCACCGATTCGCCTACGGGCCTGGCTGCGTGGATCGTGGAAAAATTCCGCGTCTGGTCCGATTGCGACGGCGACGTCGAGAGCGCGATCAGCCGGGACCGCATGCTCGCCGACATATCGCTTTACTGGTTTACCGGGGCGATCGGCTCGTCGTTCTGGCCCTATTATGCCCGCCTCCACGGTTCGGCGATTCTGCCTATCGGCGATACGATCCCGGTGCCGACCGGCTACGCACAATTCCCGCGCGAAATCCTCAAACCACCGCGCACGGCCGCGGCGCGCGTGTTCACCGACATTCGCCGCTGGAGCATCATGCCGAAGGGTGGACATTTCGCAGCGCTGGAACAGCCGCAGTTGCTTGCCGACGAGGTGCGCGCCTTCTTCCGGGAACTGCGATGATGTCTACAACCCGCTGAGATCATCCGGCACATTGCCGAATTTCCTCAATAGCTGCGCGTCGCCGAATTCGCCGATCATGGGATCGCCGGTGCGGCTGAAGGCGACCGCGCCGATGCTGCCGGCGGCCCGCGACAAGATTTCCGCGCGACGTAATGCGCCTGAGGAACTCTGGCATTCTTCGGCCGCGCCCGCGACCGGCGAGCCGGTCTCGTCCTGCAGGAATGGCAGCGCGACGTAATAGGTGACATCGGCCATTGCTTCGCTCCAGATTTGGCTTCGCTCCAGTTCGATCAATCAGGCGGCATCGTCTTTCGCACGCGGCAATCCTGTCGGCGCGCGGTGGTTCGAAAACGCCTCCTGCAATTCCTGCAACTCATTTTCCAGATATTCGTTGGCCATGATCAGCGCCTTGATGGTGCTGCGCAGATTGCCGTCGCACATCGCAATCGCCTGATCGCAGGCGTGCTCGTAACGGTGGCCGTCGGACGTTGAGACAGGTTCGGACATGGCGAAACTCCCGGGATGACTGGAGACGAGGTTTTGCTGATGTTCCTATTTTGTTCTCTCAGAGTCAAGTGGCCCAACCGAGCGTCCCCCGCCGATTTGCGCAAGCTACCGACCCGTCTCCGCCAAAGGCTTCATCAGCCCCGTCGAAGCTTTAGCGAAGACGGACCAGGAGGCACAGCGCAGGGGTCGCTGAGGCCCACCCGCAACCGTTCGAAAGCACGATGGCTGGAACGAAAACGATATCCGGCGCTTGTTTGCGTATTCGTAGGGAGTACGACGCATGGGTCTTGCCCAATCCAGAAGACCCGTGGTGCTGATCGTCGAGGACGAATTTCTGTTGCGAATGGACGCGGTCGATATGATTGCCGCCGCAGGGTTTGAGGTGGTCGAAGCGGGCAACGCCGATGAAGCCATCGACATTCTGGAAGCTCGCCGGGACATCACCGTGGTTTTCACCGATATCCAGATGCCAGGCTCCATGGATGGTTTGAAGCTCGCCCGCGCGGTCAGAGGCCGTTGGCCGCCGATCAAGATCGTCGCGACCTCCGGGCAGGGCGATTTGAGGGAAATGGATTTGCCCGAGGGCGGTCGGTTTCTGCGCAAGCCCTACAGTTCGGGCGAGATCGCAGGGTTGCTGCGAGAGTTGACGGCAGACGCGTGAATTTTTTGCGAGACGAACCTACGCGATGATATCCGGCGTGATCTGGTCTTCGATGAAGGCGATGCGGTCGCGCAGTTGCAGCTTGCGTTTCTTCAGCCGTTGCAGCCGCAACAAATCAGGCGCAGGCGATTGATGCAAGGCATCGATCGCCGCGTCGAGATCGCGGTGCTCCTGCTGCAGCCGTGCGAGCTCGTTTTCGAGTTCGCGCTCATCTTCGTTGGTCATGGTGCAGTTTAGCTGAAAAACGCGATGAGATTTGCGAAAGGGTTACGAAAAGCCGCATCGGGAATATCGTCCCTGCCAGCGGACTGCGCAAGCAGGCGGCGGTTCCCTACTCACGATTCGTTACAAATGGCCGCGGAAATATGAGCTCGCGGTTTTCAAACCCCATCGACAGATTCGGGGGTTCGTGTAGACTTGCTTGTCCGGATTAAATCTGAAGTCTCATCCAACCGAGGAGGTTTCGAATGGCAATTCAGGCGCATCTCGTTGAACTGGAACGGAAACACAAGGTTCTCGAAAACGAATTGCACGAAGCTCTCGTGCACCTTTCAACAGACGACCTGCAAATTGTTGAGTTAAAGCGCCGGAAATTAATGGTTAAGGATGCGATTGAGCGGTTGAAGCATACCGTCGAGGAAACGCTGCACTAGTTTCGCCCCTCTGGGCTCCACATACACCGCCATCATCCCCCGGGTTGAATGCAATTGCATTCACCCGTAGTTGCGCGTTTTTTGCGCGCCTCGAAGGATGGCTACACCACCCGTTACCCTTCGAGGCTCGCACCTCCGGCGATGAGCGCGATTGCGCTCACGCAGGGGGTGACGTCGCGGTGCAATACGCTCATACGCCCGCGAGTTCGCCGACATAGTCCGCGATCGCCAGCGAGGACGTCAGCCCCGGCGATTCGATCCCGAACAGATTGATCAGCCCGTCGACGCCATGGACCTGGGGCCCCTGGATCAGGAAGTCCTGAACTGCGACCGCCGGCGGCACGATCTTCGGTCGAATTCCTGAATAACTCGGCATCAGCGCACCGTCCGGCAGCGTCGGCCAATAGCGCCGGATCGCCGGATAAAACCGTTCCGCCCGCGCCGGATCGACGGTGTAATCGATGCCCTCGACCCATTCCACGTCGGGACCAAACCGGGCCTGGCCGGCCATGTCGAGGGTGAGGTGCACGCCAAGCCCGCCGGGTTCGGGCACCGGATAGATCAGGTGCGAAAACGGCGCCCGCGCGCTGCAACTGAAATAGTTTCCCTTGGCGAGATAGGATGGCGGGATCAGTTCGATCGGCATGCCCTCGATGCCACGCGCGACCGCGGATGCGCCGAGCCCCGCGGCATTGACCAGAAGCCTGCATTCAAGGCTCGTCGGCGCGTCGCCGCCGGCGCCGAGTTCGATCCGGTCACCGGCCGCCTTGGCATGCAGCAGTGGGGTGTGAAAGGCCAGCGCCGCGCCGGCATCTTCGGCTTCTCCACGCAGCGCCAGCATGAACGCGTGGCTGTCGATGATGCCGGTGGAAGGCGACAGCAGGGCAGCGTCGCAATTCAGCGCCGGCTCCATGGCGCGCGCCTCATCGCCGGAGAGGGTTTTGAGATCGTCGACGCCATTGGCTTCGGCGTGAGCCTTGATCGAGGCCAGCTTTGCGGTCTCTTTCGGCGTCGTCGCGACGATCAGCTTGCCGCAATTGCGATGGGGAATGCCGTGCTCCCGGCAATATTGGTACAGCGCGTGCCTGCCGCTGACGCACATCCGCGCCATCAGGCTGCCGGCCGGATAATAGATGCCGGCGTGGATCACCTCAGAGTTGCGCGACGAGGTCACGGTGCCGATGCCCTCGGCCGCCTCCAGCACGATCACCTCGCGGCCCGCCTGCGCCAGCCGCCGGGCGACCGCCAGACCGATCACCCCCGCACCGATGACGACGCACTCAACTCTGTCCATTTCGCGAGGGCTTCGGGTCCTAAGATTGCGGGCTGTTCGACGCCTCGTTAAGGCCGCGCTGGCCCAGCGTCAATCGCGCCCAGACCCACTGAGCTTTTCCATCAACCCCTTGGATTCGCTTCGGAACGCCTTCCGGATCGGCTTGCGTTAGTGAAACATTAATCATGTCAGGGCAATTGCCGTAATTTAACTCGCATTTTCGACTCGCATGGGTACGCGTTTACCCGATCCAAACCCGTCAAGCCAGACACTCCGCGTTGAAATCCGCGGGTGACTGATGGCTGACAAGAACTGGCAGGCAGGCGGCAAGGTTTTGATTCCTGCGCAGGCTTTCGCGTGCCTGATTGCCATCGTTGCGCCGTGCGGAACCGGCTGGGCCCTGTCGGATAGATTCACGCCGACCAGCTATGTCGGCTCCGCCGACCCCAATATGGTTTGGGAGATGCTGATCGGCGGCATCGTCGTCAGCTCGTTCCTTGCCGCGATCGCGCTGTGGACCCACTCGGCATTGCGCAGGGCCAAGCGTTCGCAGTTACGCAGAAATGGCTATGTCAGTTCCGCCCTGAACCACCTCAGCCAGGGCGTGCTGATGACCGATCCGCAGCAGCGGATCGTGCTCTGCAACGATCGCTATCTCGAGATCTATGGCCTGGTGCGCTCGGATCTGACCAGAAACATGACCGGGCCGGAATTGCTCGAGGTGCGACGCGAGCGCGGATGGCTCGATGTCAGCGTCGAGGATTTTTATAAATACGCCGAACGCCCGGAAGGTCTCATCTCCGAGCTGCCGAACGGACGATCGGTTCTGGCCAAATATTTCGCGCTGCCGAACGGCGGTTCGGTGGCGACCCATGAGGATTGCACCGAGCAGCGCAAGCTTTCCAAGCAACTGGCAACGACCAAGCAGTTCCTGGAATCGATGCTCGACAACGTGCCGGTCTGCGTGGCCGCCAAGAACATCGAGGACGGCCGCTACATTTTCGCCAACCGCGCGTTCGAACGCTTCTCGCGCTTTTCCCGCGACTATATCGTCGGCAAACGCGCCGACGAGATTTTCCGCCCCGACACCACCGCAGGCATCGAAGCCGCGGACCAGGCCGCCCTCAATTCACCCGACGGTCACTTCCGCAACGAAATCGTGGTCGAGCGCGGTTCGCAGAGGCGCGTCATCGCCAGCCATCGCGTGATCGCGCGCAACGAAAAGGACCAGCCGGAATTCCTGATCGCGCTGTTCGATGACGTCACCGACCGCAAGTCGCTCTCCCTGGAGCTCGAAAACACCAAGAAATTCCTCGAACTGGTGGTCGACAACATCCCGGTCTCGCTGATCGTCGAGCGCGTCAGTGACGGCAAATATCTTCTCGCCAACCGCAGCGCCGAGGCGATTCTCAACCGCCGGCGCGAGGACGCTACTGGCCTCACCGCCGCCGATATCTTCAATCCGCGCGAAGCCAAGCTGATCATCGCGCGCGACGAGGCCGCGATCAAGAAGCGCGGCCTGCTCACCGAAGAACACCCGATCAGCACCAAGGACGGCTTGCGGCTGTTCCTGACCCGCCGCATGACGGTGCTCGATGATTCCGGCGAGCCGCAATATCTGATCAAGACCCACGAGGACGTCACCGACCGTCGCCAGACCGAATCGCGCATGGCCCATATGGCCTATCATGACGGCCTGACCGATCTGCCGAACCGCGCGGCCTTCCTGCAGGCCCTGGCGCAGATGATCGAGGCTTGCGAGGGCACCGGCGAGGAATTCGCGGTGCTGTCGGTCGACCTCGACGGTCTGAAGGAAGTCAATGACGTGTTCGGCCACGCGGTCGGCGACAAGCTCCTGATCGAAGTGTCGCGCCGCATCCAGGCCTCGGCGCGCGGCGGTGTGGTGGCCCGCCTCTCGGGCGACGAATTCGGGTTGATCATCGACGGCAAGCAGCCGGTCGCGGGGGTGATGCTGGCCGAACAGCTCGCCGAAGCGCTGGCGAAGGAGTTCCAGATCGACGGCAAATCGGTCCGCACCGGCGTCACCACCGGCATCTCGGTATTCCCGCACAACGGCTCGGACGCCGCATCGCTGCTTGCCAATGCCGGCGCGGCATTGTTCCGCGCCAAGGCGAAATCGCGCGGCTCGATCAGCATCTATGAACCCGAGATGGACCAGCAAATTCGCGATCGCCGCGTCCTGCACCAGGATCTGTCGCTCGCGATCAAGAACGGCGAGCTGTCACTCCATTACCAGCCGCAGGCGATGGCGCGGCAGACGGTGGCCGCGAGCGAAGTGATCGGCTTCGAGGCGTTGGCGCGCTGGCTGCATCCGGTGCGCGGCTTCGTCCCGCCCGGTGATTTCATCCCGATCGCGGAAGAAAGCGGCCTGATCGTCGAGATGGGTGAATGGATCCTGCGCGAAGCCTGCCGGGAGGCCGCCTCGTGGCCGATGCCGCTGCAGATCGCGGTCAACCTGTCGCCGGCGCAGTTCATGCACGGCGACCTCGTTGGCCTCGTGCATTCGATCCTGCTGGAAACCGGGCTGGCGCCGGGCCGGCTCGAGCTTGAAATCACCGAGGGCGTGCTGATCGAGGATTTCGATCGCGGCCTGGCGCTATTACGGCGGCTGAAAGCGCTCGGCGTGCGCATTTCGATGGACGATTTCGGAAGCGGCTATTCCTCGCTGAGCTATCTGCAGGCGTTTCCGTTCGACAAGATCAAGATCGACCGCGCTTTCGTCATCAATCTCGGACGCAATGCGCAGTCGGCGGCGATCATCCGCGCCGTCATCGGCCTTGGCCACGGCCTGGAGATGTCGATCGTCGCCGAGGGCGTGGAGACCCAGGAGCAGCTCGGTTTCCTTGCGGACGAGGGCTGCGATGCGGTGCAAGGCTATTTCCTCGGCAAACCGCTGCCGATCGGACAGTACGCCGCGCTGGTCGGCCGCAACGGCGGCACGACCATGGAGCCCGCGCGCAAGACCGGCTAAGTCTGGCGCATGGCGGACTACGATCTCGCAATCATCGGCGGAGGGCTAAACGGTGTCAGC